>Ga0193753_10000027_pt1 | contig 165857 bp, 137 predicted proteins | sample H1c2metaG_FD_144925 | JGI IMG/M metagenome (GOLD analysis project Ga0193753, IMG submission 144925) | Soil microbial communities from a riparian zone of the East river system, Colorado, United States - H1c2 | ecosystem: Environmental > Terrestrial > Soil > Riparian zone | place: USA: East...
GTCGGAGTTCCTTATCGTCAAGAAATAACACCTATTATCCTTTATAAGGCAAAACCCCCGAGCGATCGGGGGTTTTTGCTTTTAGATTGTAATTGAATAAAATCCATATATTTGAGAGTTATCGGCAAACAATAGAAACATTCAACTTAAAACAAGCCAAGAAAACACTATTATGATTAATTCCGGAAAACAATTAGAGGAAATCATTTCAATGCTTAATAACTTTAGATCGGAAGTGCAAGCACTTTCGGCATTAGGCTTACTTAACATTAATAAACATTCTGAAAACTTTATTAAGCGAATATTGAATCTAATTTACGAATTAGAGTTAGAAAGCCTTAATGATGGCAAATCCAATTATCCAGGAATTGACTTAGGTGATAAGGGAGAAAGTATAGCATTCCAAATTACCGCAACTAAGAAATCTGAAAAAATTGATGATACTTTAAAAACATGCCTAAAATTCAAGCACTACGACACATTTACTACTATAAAGACTTTTATCCTTACAAGTAAACAAAAAACCTATAAATACTAATACAGAACCACATTTTAGTTTTTCGGCGGATAAAAATATTATTGATTTCGATGATTTGTATAAAATTATAGAACACCTAAGTCCTATCAAAATGACAGCGCTGCACCGCTACTTAAAAATGGAGTTTCAGTCGGCAATAGACGCTGTAAAAAATAATGATGTTGAAGAGAACCTAAGTTTATTGGATATTCCAAAAACATTAGAAAAACTTAATATTTCGAATTATTGTCATTGGAGTTCAGTAGTAAGTTTAAAAACGGAAAAAATCTCTGTACCCGAAATCCATACCCGATTAAACCAATCCATGCCCACTACAGCGACCCAACAAACATATTTACCAATATTTAATCAGGTATTGAGAACCAGTCATTCGCGCAATGAAATGGTATATTTAAATAATCCTGAAAAAACGCATGCTCAAAACTATTTTTATGGGAATGCTATGCAGGTTAAAGAGTCCACAATACAAGTCGAGAGAGCAAACTATACTGACGGAGAAATTCTATTAAATCTGTTGCCAGAAATGGTTTCATTACTAACTTGTATTTTATTTTTCAGTAAGTCTGCTAAAGGAAACTTTGAAATAGAAATAGTTATTTCATTTTCTTCAAATACAAAGTATATTTCTATCCAAGAGAATCTTTAGTTCATGAACATCTTTTAAACACATTTATTTTAGACAGTCCATTTAATTTAGATATGAAAATAAGTGATGTACACACAACTACTTTAGCAGACCTGTTGCAACAAATAATGCATGCTTTTGTTTCATCCGATTCTAGTTTGATATTAAGCAACCCATTCTTTGAAATAAAACGCGAGGATACAGAGTTTGTAATAAATAACATTAAGCAGCATTTCCTGATTGATTAATATTAAGAGTTGCCAGCCCGCTAACACCAGTTACAATCAAGCACCCATAACAAAATTGAAACAAGAAGAATTAAATAAAATCATAGAATCACTACAATCCAATGACTCGAAAGATATTGCTGGCTTAGGATTTTATTATATTGGAGGTGATACCGATGAAGCATATATCAAAGCCAATAAAGCCGGATTGGAATTGTTTGCCGCCGAACTCTTAAAAGCCGCAGTCCGGATTGACGAAATCAAAAACGGCGATATAGAAACCTTATCAATAAATATTAATCACGATTGGATTGACAATCATATTCCGCTTCTTTATATTCAGCCGGTAATTGATTATGAAAGAAAGAATGTTGAAATACGACCAAAAAACTGGAAGGATTCTGTCTTAAAGTATGGCTGTGTTTTTACTGTTGGTGTCGTTATAATAAGTTTTGTCGTGGGCATAATTACAATAATCAAATGGTTGTAAAAAGGCGCTCATTTAAGTCCAATTATACAATTCACCAATGAGATTAATCAATAAAGCTTATCATATTGCGGGACACGAGCTGCACCGCATAAATTTTATTAAAGAAAACTATTTATAACGAATCGCAAATTGCCGCTAAAAGAAAAGCGGGTGCCAGAACTTTCGCTGCGCCTAATGGTATTTTACGGGCTATAGCCAATGATTTACAAGAAAAGCAACTCTTCCACATAAAACAAAAAAGCGGGCCAATCAGCCCGCTTTTTTTATAATAACAATGATACTATTAGTTTACAACGATATCATCAATATCCATATTGGTTGTGATAACCGGGGTGCCAATGGCAGTACCGCTGTATTCAAAGAAGAAATAGCCGTTTCCGGTTAACGCCGCAGGAATGTTATAAGTTCCACTTGGTGTGAAAGAAGTGCTGCTTCCGTCATTGATGGTGAAATTAGAGGTAATGTTCACTAACGTTGCGGTAGAAACGTCAGCGCCCGGAGTATAATCCGTACTGTAATATATTTTTAGCGTGTTCCCGTTGTAGAAAGACGCTTTTGTTTTGAAAGCGAACGTACTTGCAGCGCCCATATCAACCGGTACGATAAACATTGTCCTTACCGTTTGGTTGGTGCTGAAAGAAGTCATCTCGATATATTTGTTGCTGCTTGCAGTCCTGCATCTCCAGAATTTGTCACCAACAACCGGGTCATTGATGTATTTTGGGAAATTGAACTGTCCCGTAGTAGCCGATCCGGCGCTGTAGCTTTCAAAATTTTCAGTAAAACTTCCGGAATTAACCAATGCATTTCCAACAACCGGAGGAGCTACATCCACTCTTACGTTGTTCAACCTTACATCAGATTCCACACGCGACAAAAATTGGTAATCGCTTCCGTATTTGGTCATGACGCCTCTGATCGTTCCGCTTCCGCTTGGAATCATTTTAGTAGCAAATTCTGCGAAACTGCTGACCCTGAAGAAACGTGTTGTGCCGCCAGTTGTAGAAGAAAGGTCGTGGTTTGTAGCACCGCCGCCAGAATCCACATCGTAATATGTCCTGCCTAATGACCCATCTGAAAACTGTACGCCCTGCAAATCCACTAAAGTATTCAGGTTGACATCTGTAGCGGCTTGCGCCAAAGTCAGAGGCCTTGCAAAAGTATCCTCATCCACATGAGTCGCAGATGGGAACAAATAGTTTTGCCAACGGCTTTCACCGATTCTTCCCACTGCTGGGGCGTCGGTAGGGTTTGGCTGGTATAATTCACCAATCTGCATCGAACCATCAACAATAGCACGGTAAAGGCCATTCAGTTTGATGTATACTTTTCTTCCGGGAGTAAATCCTTTGACGAAATATTTCATAGTCACAGGCACACTGAAACCAACTGGATTAGATCCGTCGGTTGGGATTGTCTGGAAAGAGATGGAATTGTAAAAATTACTGCCTTCGTCGCTCGAAGTCACATACGCTTCAATAACGTCGTCTGTAGTGTATTGTGTGACAGTCGAATTCGTCTCACTGATAATTTGCGCTACCGTTTTGGTTGGCGTCAGCTCATAAGTTTGGATAGACGTGTTCGGGTTGTCATATTCGTCACTATTGGCACATCCCGAAACCATTCCGGCGAATGCAGCAACAATAAAAACCGATTTAAATATTGATTTCATAGCTTTTAATTTTCTTCTTTTTTATAAGTAATTCTGATATTGTCAATTTGATAACCACCGTCCAATGCAGCGTTCGTGCCTGAGCCTTTTACCTTAAACGCAAGATAAACGGTTCCGGTATAACCCGACAAATCAATTTCACCTGATGGCAGGAACTCGAAATACGTGCTGGTAGTCAGTGGTAAATTGGCATCAATATTAGTCCATGTTGCAGTCGCAACGTCACCAGCATAATCGGTAGAAATCAAAACTTCCAAGCTATTCGCCCCGGAAGTCACATATGATTGTGAAGACAGGAACTGGAGCTTTTCCCCTTCGTGCAAATCCATATTGATGGCAGGAGAAACCAGCCAGCCCACGTTTATCGCGTCACCTGATTGGTAACCTGAAAACTCAGCATAGGCGTTTCCGCTATAAATCTGCTCAGTCCATTTTGCACTTCCAATTTCATTGATATTTTCCCAATTTGGGGTGTCAAGAATCGTATTGTCGATAGCTCCGGCAGAAAAATCTTCCGCAAAAGAAATCGGCGTAAAATCCTGCACCACAAAGTCATCATCTTTAGTACATCCCGTGAACAATGCCACGACGGATGCAAAAAACAGCAGCGATTTAAATTTACTTGTGTTCATAGCTTTTTTAATTAGAAATTAATATAAAGGTTAATGAAGTAAGTTCTTCCGTAACCGTAGAAATATTTAGGCGCAAATGCAGGCGTTCCGCTCGAAACATCCTGGTTCAATTGCCTGTAATTCGCATTACGTGCCTGTTCGAAACCGCCAGTTTTGTAACTTTGGTCAAGAACGTTGTTGACACTTGCAAAGATACCAAAAGTTTGGTTTCCAATCTTCCATGATTTTCCACCGGTCAGGTTCAGCAACGCAAAATCGTCAAATTTCTCTTGTTTCAGCAATTCACGAGCTCTTTCTTCAGTAGCTTCAGGAAAAGGAAGTCCAAATGGATCTTCAGGATTGACAAAGAAGTTCGAAGTTCTTGTAATTGGAGCAATGTCGATGTAGTTTGCACCAAGGTAATTGATGTTGGCACCAACCCACCAGAAATGCGGATCGCGGTATTCCAAACCAAATGACGCAGCTTGTTGCGGCATGCCCGGCTGTCTGTAATCTTTCAGGTTAGACCGTCCGTAATCCTTTATAGGATAAGGACTTTGCGGCGTAGCCAAAGCATCGATGTTAAGGGTTACATTTGGATTGTTGTCATATGTATATTCACCATATCCGGCAGTCAAGGTCGCTTTAAGGGTTGAAGTAATCTGGTATTCCATACCCAATTCAGCACCGATGTTTTTCTTGTCAAGGCCGGTAACCGTTTCTGCAACGAATGAATTGGTTTCGTTTACGGCAGTATCCGGATCGTCTTCACCACCTACACCGTCTGCAAAGAAGAAAGATGTTTCCGCTGCGTTCTGGATTTTAGAATAGAAAGCGGTCAATCTTGCTTTGAATTTAGGGGCTTTGATAATGTAGCTGGCGTCAAGGCTGGTTACTCTTTCGTCACCTGCATTATTCAGGATATTGTTGTTGATACGGGCATTCGGGAACATGTTTTTCAGCGATGGCGCTTTAGTCATGTAAACACCGTTGAAGTTCAACAAATGCTGTCCTGTAATTTTCCAGGTCAAGCCACCTTTGAAACCGAAGTTCTCATATGTGATTTTGTCGCTTTTTCCGAAAGAGTTGGTTGGATAATATCCATTTCTGTACAAACCTTCTCTTTGGTATTCTGTACGGGTGAAAGTTTCGGCCACGTAAAAATCGACTTTTTTGTAAGTGAATTTGAATTGTGTAAACGCATCGATGGTCATCGCATACAAATTGTAGTTGTACCCATAAGTATCACCTTCGCCAACAAGCCTGTCAGGATGGTTCAAATCTGATTGTTCCTGGTCGAATGTATTTCCGAAAGAATCAGTGTCTTTAAAGTAGTCACCGCCCAAAAGGTCAAGAAGGTTCTGGTAGTTGTGCGATTTCAGCTTCCTGAATGTAGCACCAGCATTTACGACGATGTTGTCGGCCAATTGCGAGTTCAATACAGAGTTTGCAGTCCATAATTTATCGTCGGTCCTGTCTTCATACAATACATAAAGGCTGCGTCCGCGGTCAAATCTTGTCGTGTCAGAGTTCACTCTGTAGATTTCATCCCAGTCAATTTGCGGATGTGTGAAAAATCTTGACCCGGCAGCATCTGCCACGTTTTGTGGGCTGTTCCCAATATAGTTGTTCAAACCATCATACCTTGAAGTGTAATAGCTTGGAAGGAATTTGTAGTAAGTCGGATCCGGGCTGTCAACAGCGCCTGTGTAATCCATACGGCTGTTCCCAATCGAACCTGTCTGGTAAGCGATATTGGTATTCAGGTTGGTTTTCTCAGTGACTTTCCAGTAGTGGCCTAAAATCAACATTGGCTCTTCTACGTCCTTGTCTCTTGAATTTCTTTTCTTTCCGTCTTGCCAACCCCAGTATGAGTTGTATTGTTCACCTTTAAGGTTAGTTACCTCGTCAGTATTTGGAGAGTTTTTCCCACGGCTGTTTTGCGCATAGATAGAAGTTAAGTTGATCGAGTGCTTGTCGTTGATTCTTTTCTCAACACTTGCAAATAGAGAGTTCGCACTGTAATCAGTTCCTTCAAAATAGCCTTCTTGTGCCCAGCGTCTTCCGGCTGAAATCACATAAGCCCATCCGTCTTTATCCATTCCGGAAACGTGTGTTCCCATCATTCTCCAGCTGTAATTGGTATTGGTTCCGGAAAATGAAATCCTTGAACCCGGCCTGTAAATCGAGGCCCTTGTATTGATTTCCTGTGTTCCAAGGATACCGCCGAAAGTGTAATCTGAAGGCGCAGAACCGGTTGTAAATTCCTGGTTCCTGGTCGCATCGTTCAATCCGCCCCAGTTGCTCCATTGTGGTCTTCCGTCATAAATTTTATTCATGATCACGCCATTGATCATTGTTGTACCATATTCATTGTCCAAACCACGGATTCTGAAACGTGCCTGTCCCCAGTTGAACGCTGCTGACTGCTGGAAAGCATCTCTTGATGCCTGAAGCAATCCGGCTGTACTTTCAGAACCACTGTTGTCATCGCCCAAATCGTTTTCGGTGATGGTAACCAGGCTCAATTCCTGTTCAGACGTCATGTCAAGTTCAAGAACCACAGTTCCCAAATCGATGATTTTTCCGGGTACGACTTCAACCGGCAAAAGCTGGTCTTTATATCCGGTACTTTTGATTTGAAGCAGTTGGCTGCCTCCTTCTACATTATCAAATGTAAATTTCCCACTAACGTCAGTTAATTGAGTTAAATTTGTGTTTTGAATAGTAGCAACAACACTTTGTAGTGGTTTCTGTGTCTTTGAATCCACGACTTTTCCCGTAATTCCGGTTTGAGCCTGAGCAACTGCAAAAACAGCCTGCACTACAAACAGAATACTGATAACAAGTTTTTTCATAAATAAAATAAAAATTAATTTTCCTTTGGTGCTTGTTAATAAAAACTTAACAGCCGTCAAATGTACATCTTTTAATAATATTATTTACTTTTGACCCGAAGATTTGAAAAACTTCACCTAAAATTAATATACGATTTATGAGAATTAAAAAATTAATGACCGTTTTATTTGTCTTATCCTCAATAATCGGAGCAAAAGCGCAGTCAAAACAGTATATTGTGCATACTGTCGCTTTCTGGAACCTGGAGAATCTCTTCGACACGATCAACCAGCCAAACAACGATGAGGAATGGCTTCCGATGGGTTCGCAAAGATGGACTTCGAAGAAATACAAGACGAAAATCCAGCACATGGCAAAAACAATTGCCGAAATCGGAACGGGTGATAAACAAAAGGAACCGCCAACATTAATTGGTGGCTCAGAAATCGAAAACCGCGGCGTTCTTGAAGACCTTATTAAAGATCCGGCATTGGCCAATAAAGATTACGGCATTATCCATTTTGATTCGCCTGACAAAAGGGGAATTGACGTCGGACTGCTTTACAGGAAAAAATACTTCAAGCCTACAAGTTACGTCAATATCCCATTGCTGATCTATAAGGACGAAGATAAAGTGGCGACCAAAAAGGAAAAAGAGGAAGTCACCGACGATAATATAGAAGCCGACAAAGCATCAAGGCGGATTTATACCCGCGACCAATTATTGGTCACTGGCCTTCTTGACGGCGAAGAAGTCAATATCATCGTGTGCCACTGGCCATCGCGCTCAGGCGGCGAAAAGAAAAGTGCGCCGTTTCGTGAAGCCGCTGCCGCACTGACCAGGAAAATCACCGATTCGCTGCAAAAAATCAAACCCGATGCGAAAGTCATCATCCTTGGCGATTTGAACGACGGAAGTTTCAACAAAAGCGTCAAAGTCGAAGTCGGTGCCAAAGGCAAAAAAGAAGAAGTCCAGCCTTTAGGCATTTACAACCCATTCGAATCGATGGCCAACAAAGGCATGGGAACAATAGGCTACCGCGATGCCTGGGATATTTTTGATATCATCATGGTCAGCGAACCATTAATCAAGGACGACTATTCCTCCTTCCGATATTGGAAAGCCGGGATTTACAACAAGCCGTTCCTGATTACGACCATCGGACAATACAAAGGCTATCCGCTGCGACATTCGCAGAATGAAGTCGGGTATAGTGACCACTTTCCGGTCTATATCTACTTAATTAAGGAGAAAAAATAAATCACAATAAAAAGGTTGGCCATGAGCTGGCCTTTTTTATTTTCATTAAATTAGCGTAAACAAATTATTATGGCCATTTCATCCCCATTCAACCTCAATAAATGGATCGACGAAAATCGTCACCTGCTCAAACCGCCAGTTGGCAATAAAAGCATCTATCCCGATTCAGGCGATTATATCGTGATGGTGGTCGCAGGCCCGAACGCCAGGAAAGATTACCATTACAACGAAACCGAAGAATTGTTTTACCAACTCGAAGGCACCATAAAAGTCATCATCCAGGACAATGGCGAACGCCGCGAAATGGACCTGCATGCCGGCGATATGTATTTGCATCCTGCAAAAACCCCGCATTCGCCCGTGCGCTCCGAGGGCTCGATTGGACTCGTGATTGAACGCAAACGCGCCGGGAAAGGATATACCGACGGACTGCTTTGGTTTTGCGACAACTGCAACCACAAACTCTACGAAGTCTATTTCGAACTCAACGACATCGAAGAAGATTTCCTGCCGCATTACAAACACTTTTACAATTCCCTGGATTTGCGCACCTGCAACAACTGCGGCACCGTTATGGAAACCGACCCGAGATTTACCGATAAGTAATTTTTAAATTTTTAGCTGTTCCCGCTTTCCATTGCAATCTTACTCGTGCCTCGCAAGGATTTCCGCTTCAAATGCGTAGCATTCACCGAACTCTTATTGAAAATAGAAGTTAAGTGAGGTAATCGGGGCTAGAGAATCAAAATCAATTCATGTCATTCGGTTCCACATGAATCAGGATATTTCCCAACACCGGAATTTCCCGATGCAAAGTATCTTTTAATAAGTGCGCCAAATCGTGGCCTTCCTTGACAGAAATAGTCGCATCAACCACCGCGTGCAAATCGACATGGTATTTCATACCCGCTTTCCGGATGTGGCATTTTTCAGTATCGATGATGCCGTTGACATGGCTTGACACTTCACGGATTTCCAAAACCAAATCATCATATAAATGCTCATCCATGATTTCCCCAAGCGCAGGCCGGAAAATCAGGTAACTGTTGTATAAGATAAATCCAGACGCAAAAAGTGCAGCCCAATCATCCGCCGATTCATAGCCTTTGCCCAAAATCAGTGCAATTGAAATCCCGATAAAAGCCGCAATCGAAGTAATCGCATCGCTTCTATGGTGCCAGGCATCGGCTTTTAAGGAAGAGCTGTTGGTTTCTTTGGCTTTCTTCATCACTTGCCGGAAGGAAATTTCTTTCCAGATAATAATCAGGCCAAGGATAATTAATGTCCACGGTTTCGGCAAATTGTGCGGCGTCTCAATATTCTCAATGCTTTCATAACCAATAATTGTCGCTGAAGTAATCAGGAAACCAACGACCAAAAAAGTTACCAAAGGCTCGGCGCGTCCATGGCCGTAAGGATGATTGGCATCTGCCGGCCTGTTCGAATACTTAATCCCAAACAACACCAAAAAGGAAGAAAAAATATCTGCCGTAGACTCGATCGCATCGGCAATCAGCGCATAGGAATTCCCAAAAAATCCGGCCAGTCCTTTAATAACCGCCAGGCATGTATTTCCAATAATACTGAAATATGTGGCCTTTACTGCGGTTTGTTCGTTTGTCATCGGAAGTTGGGAATGTAATTCTGGAACTGTAAAGATAACCATCAAATCTTCAATTGCCAATGCTTCATTATCAATTATCAATTAATTACATTTGCACCTGCACTCGGGCACTCTGGTGCTAACAGATGAAATAAACAAAATAACCCACAATACAATGGCAACATTAACAGACAATTTCGGGATGCTGGAAGCCCTGAAACAATTAGGAATAAAAGACACCAACAACGGTACATCAACCGGAATCGAGAGTTTTGCAAATGGCGAAATCCTCGAATCATATTCACCGGTCGACGGACAGCTGATCGGAAAAGTAAAAATGTCCACCAAGGAAGATTACGAAAAAGTCATGCAAAAAGCGACTGAAGCCTTCAAGACTTTCCGTACCATGCCGGCACCTCAACGCGGAGAAATCGTACGCCAGTTCGGTGAAAAACTAAGAAAAAACAAGGAAGCTTTGGGTAAACTCGTTTCTTATGAAATGGGAAAATCACTCCAGGAAGGTTATGGGGAAGTCCAGGAAATGATCGACATCTGCGATTTTGCCGTCGGATTGTCAAGACAATTGCACGGTTTGACGATGCATTCTGAACGCCCAGGCCACAGGATGTATGAGCAATACCATCCGCTCGGAATTGTCGGAATCATTTCGGCATTCAATTTCCCGGTCGCGGTTTGGTCATGGAACACGGCGTTGGCGTGGATCTGTGGCGATGTCTGCGTTTGGAAACCATCAGAAAAGACACCATTGTGTGGGATTGCCTGCCAGAATATCATCGCTGAAGTCATCCGCGAAAATAATTTACCTGAAGGAATCTCTTGCCTCATCAACGGCGATTACAAAATCGGTGAATTGATGACGGCTGATGCAAGAATTCCATTGGTTTCCGCAACTGGATCAACCAGAATGGGAAAAATCGTCGCTCAGGCCGTTGCCGGAAGACTAGGCAAATCATTATTGGAACTCGGCGGAAACAACGCCATCATCGTCACACCGGATGCCGACATTAAAATGACTGTCATCGGAGCCGTTTTCGGAGCCGTTGGAACTGCGGGACAAAGATGTACGTCGACCAGAAGATTGATCATCCACGAAAGCATTTACGACAAAGTAAAAGATGCCATTGTGTCGGCTTATGGCCAATTGAAAATCGGAAATCCATTGGACCAGAACAACCACGTCGGGCCGCTAATCGATACACATGCAGTCGAAATGTATAACAAAGCACTTGAAAATGTCGTTGCTGAAGGCGGGAAAATCCTTGTTGAAGGCGGCGTATTATCAGGCGAAGGTTTTGAAAGCGGCTGTTATGTAAAACCAGCGATCGCTGAAGCGGAAGGGCATTTCTCTATCGTACAGCATGAAACTTTCGCACCGGTGTTATACTTCCTGAAATATTCAGGCGATGTCGAAAATGCGATTGCGATTCAAAACGGCGTCGCACAAGGTTTGTCATCGGCCATTATGACCAACAATTTGCGTGAAGCGGAAAGGTTTCTTTCTGTGACAGGTTCGGATTGTGGGATTGCAAACGTCAACATCGGAACTTCAGGAGCTGAAATCGGCGGTGCTTTCGGTGGCGAAAAAGAAACCGGCGGCGGACGCGAATCGGGTTCAGATGCCTGGAAAATCTACATGAGAAGACAAACGAATACCATCAATTATACGACAAACCTGCCATTGGCACAGGGAATCAAATTTGACTTGTAATCGATTTCAAAATAAAAGAACCGCTTCACACGAGGCGGTTTTTTTATGCTTAATTTCTTCCATTTTCGCCGGGATACAAATCGGGCAGTGAATCGCTTTGCCAGAATTCCTTCGTGTCGACATCCAAAATCGACAGCATGCCTTTAAAAGCCGCACCGGTATCGACATTCCAGACATTGGCCATATTAATCGGCACGGTTTCCCCGATTTTTGTCACAGGTGTATGCCCGATGTAAATTTCCTTATACAGAGACAGCCTTTTCGGATAACGCAAATCGAATTTTGAAAGGGCTTTGTCGAGCCCGACCGCCATTTCCCAAAGCGAGCGGTCCCAAAACAGCAATCTCGGATAATATTCGAGCGTGACGCCATGCATATTGGTAAAACCGGCATGGACAAAAAGGCGGTCGTTGCCATCATGATAATAATTTTTCAGGCTTTCCAGGAAAGCAATATGACGCGTCTTCACTTCATCCGACACAGTAGAATAGGCGAGAATGGTCGCCTCGCCGCCATGCTGGTACCACAATTCATTGTCTTTTCCGCGCAGCCATTCCAATAACAGATCGTCATGGTTGCCACGTATGAAAATGCAATTTTGGGCTGTTTTCAGCTGCATCAGGAAGTCTAGCACTTGTGGTGATTCGCTCCAGCCATCAACAAAGTCGCCAAGAAAAACCAGCTTGTCATCAACCGTGACGTTTGCCCGTTCAAAGATTTGCCTCAGGGCACGAAGCCCGCCGTGTATGTCGCCGATGACCAATGTTCTTTTCATTATTTAAATCTAAGAAACAAGGCAGTAAGAGCGAAGTGTTTTAACATTTATTACACATAAACCGCATGCAGATCGAATTTCACCATTTTATTTTTATCCCCAATTTCAAGTATAAAAAACGGACATGTCACACCAACGAAACATTGCACAAGACAGCCGATTTGAAGCCAGAAGCGACATGACCGTCAAAATCCTGATGATTGACGACCATCCTTCGCAAATCGAAGGCTACAAAGTCATTTTAGGTTATAATAAGGAAAACCTCAGGATAGAAACCACGCCGTGTTTTAGCTGTGAAGCAGCCTATAAGATTATCACCGGCAATACTCCTGAAACGGTTTTTGACATCATTTTCCTCGACAGCACCTTGCCGCCTTATCCCGAAAAGAAGATTCATTCGGGCGAGGATTTGGCGCCATTGATTAAAAAGCACATGCCAGAAAGCAAGATTGTCATCATCACCTCGCATTCCGAAACCTTTTTGCTTTATAACATCGTCAAAAAAATAGCGCCTGCAGGATTGCTTGTCAAAAGCGACTTTGATGCCAATGATTTGCTGGACGCATTTGAGATCATTATGAATGGCGAAAATTACCACAGTGAAACAGTGATAGGAAGCGTCAGGCAATTGTTGTCGAAAGAAGCCTATCTCGATAGCTTCAACCGGCAAATCATCACGTTGCTTTCGCAGGGCGTGCGCACAAAAAACCTGCCCGACTATTTGCACATTTCATTGAGCGCAGTCGAAAAAAGAAAAGCGCAGGTAAAAGATTACCTCTGTATTGACAAAGGCACGGATGAAGACATCGTCCGCGAAGCCAGAAAATTGGGGTTTATTTGATTTAACGATACGTGCGGGAAACCCGCAGCCGGGCATTTTTTCATAATAGTAGTTTTACAATATCAAAATCACCGGAGGTTTGAAAACATTGTAAAACAAATTTAAATTTTAGTATTATGAAAAAAGTATTATTCGGCTTGATAGCCACGATGATGTTCTCAACAGTTTCGTTTGGGCAATCCAAAACGACAACAGCAAGTAAGGAACAAAGCATTCATTTGGAATTTGGAAGAAAATCCAGGAACTGCGGAGGATTTGGAATTTGTGTGTTCACCATTGACATTACATGGGCGGAACTGGCGGCCATTTTAGCTGGAAAAACCGCGGACAACCATATCAAACTGACCTTGAGCGACAAGTTTTATACAGAAAACAAATCAAGGTTTGTAGACGGCGACTTGGTCATGGAAGAAGATTTTGCGCTCGACGCAGGCACTTCAAGATCGCTCGGTTTCAGTGATGTTTACACGATAAAAAAAGGAAAATACCAGGTTGTCCTGGATTCGAAGACCAATACATACAATTGTACATTTTAAATGACAGGCTTGGTTTAACCGCCAGGCCTTAAAAAAGTTTTTATGGGGAAATGGACAAAAATCGTTATCATCCTGATTTGTTTAACGGGCTGTAAATCTATCTTAAAAACAGCTTATGGCATTAAGAAGCCAAAATTGGAAGACGACATTTCCATCAGGAAATATTTGCTCAAAAACCATATCGACACATCTAATGTTTACGTGTTTAAAAACCTTAAAGCATTCACGACCGCATCGCAAATGAAAATCCTGAGTGTTCCGGACGCGCTGTTTTTTAATAAGATTGGATTTATGGTGCCGTATAAGGAATCAACGGTAAGCTGTAATGCCAATGTCGACAAATTCATATCTGACCTGGCCGTTTTTTCGGCACTTCAATATGACGAGACAAAAAAGGAAAGCGATTTACTGGATTTGATCGTTGGCAATACCCAAGTTGAAAATGCAGATGTCAATGTTTTTATAACGTGGACAGTTTATGCCGGGAAATTAAATAAGGACAAGGCGTTTGAATGGATAAAATTGCTCCAAAGTGCAAAAGTGAAAGGAATCAAGGTGAACTATTTCCTGCTCAATTGCGATTACCAGAAAAACTGGAACCTGACGGGCCAACAACAAATATTCCTCGGAATAAAACAATAAACAAAATGAAAAAACTTACCCATATCATAGCATTGTTATTTTGCCTCGCAGGTTTTGCCCAAAGAGAAGCAAGGACGCCAATACAGGCAACATTTGGGCGATACGGTGCCGACTGTTCTGCTGGACGTGGCATTTGTTCTTTTGCGTTGTCAAAATCTGAAACGGGGAAGTATTCCATGAAAAATTCAGAAAACACGATTCTGCTCTCGATCAATAACACGGCATTGGCTGCTGACGAACAAATTAAAATTGCCGGAAAGCTTTTCAACAGCATCAAAGAAAACGAAAAACCGGTCTTTATTCAGGAAGAATCGATTAGGCTCGATAGCATATCATTGGAAAATCTGAATATAAACGGGAAATTTAAGATCATTCCGGCCGGAAATTATCCGATGAAAATTACTAAGGAGCAAATTGAGATTGTCCTCACATTAAAAACCACCGACTGAAATGCAAAGCATAACCCGCCATGAAATATCAATTAATCTATTTGGCCTTCCTTATTTCAATGGCAAACAGCTTCGCCTGTCCGGTTGATGAAAACCCAAACGATGTCATCGCTGAACTGTCCAAAGCCATCGAACAGATTAATGCCAAATATGGACCGCTTGTAAATGATAAAGAAATCCAACTGGCCAAAATCGGCCAATCATTGGCAAAAGCCACAAACGTCGAACAAAAAGTCGAATTGCTGATCGAAAAAGACAAAGTAACGACCGAGCTTGCCGTTTTGCAAAATGAAAATGAAAACGAGATTTCAAAAATCCGCTACCTGAAAGGGCTGCAAATCATCAAAATCCTGTATGAAAAAGTATTGAGCCTCGACCATCATTTTGCGTCAGTTCGCACGCTGAACGAAATCAACAAAATATCAAATCCAAACCAATACCCGGAATACACAAAACTCAAGGAAATTGTTTCGGGCAGGAAGGACAAAAAAACGGGATTTGACCTGACGTCAATATTGGGAACGAATACGATTGTTTCTGTCGTGCAGACTTTCACGAATATGCTCGGGTCCAATATGACCAAGGAAGAAAAGGAGAAGGAAATCGCCAACGTCGAATGCATCCTTGATTTTACGCTCCGAATGCAGAACGACCTGAACACAATCTATTTTGAAACGGCTTTTTTGCAGACCAGCAATGACAAGATGAAACAGGATATCGAACTGCTCTTTAAGGATTATACCAAGCCCATCGGATATGTAGCGACACTCGAGAATTGCCGCAGCAACGACGATTGGGAAACGATTACGCAAAAAACGGAGGAATATTTGTCAAAATTAAAAACAACGAGCGGAACGGTACAATATAAAATGCAGGTCAACCTCGAATTCCCAATTGACAGGCTGCTGCAGTTCATCACGCAATACAACAACTTTATTGACCAAGGCGGGAAATTCTATGAGAAATTTAAAATCATCCTGAACAGTTATGAAAATGAAAAACAATGTGAGACCAAACTGCCGCCGGAATACAAAAAACTCAAAGCCGACATTGATATAGCCATCGATAAATTCAACGTCGCCTACAAACCGGTCGAAGTCAACGGCTCCAAAATGAAAGAGATATTATACGGACTGAATGAATTTGACTGACATAAAAAAGAAAACCTAACGCCAAGATGCACGCCACGAGAACTATAATTACTACACACGAGGATTAAAAGGATTGGGGCCTTTTTTCCGCCAGTTTAAGGTTATTTGGGTTAGGTTAAAACGGCAGCTTTCGGGCTGCCGTTTTTTTATGCGTTGAAGTCGTATTTCATTTTCCTCAAAACCCGCATCGCTTCCTTAAATGACAAATAGGCAATCGCATTCAGCGACTTCAGAAATGGTTTCGCATCAATCAGCTTTTGTTTCGCATCCTCAAAACCGTTGAGGTAACAAATCATCAGCGTCGACGGCATGTTTTCCAAATCTTTGTGCTCGCGCTCTGAAAGGACAAGCCCCTTTTGCAATTTCCCGAGCAGCGACAGCATGTTGTTGTAAATATGGAACAATACTTTTTTATTGAATTCCGGCGGCTGGAACAGCATTTCCCGATCAATCTTATAATAGCCGTTGTCATGAAAATGGATCGTCAGTTTTTCCAACGGATAATAACTCGTCTTGTCATTCAAACCCAATGGCACATATTCAATGATCGTAAACGTGTCGTCGTCAAACGTGATCATGACTTCATCCAAAGCCGAGTAAAAAAGCTTCACCTGCTCGTTGATCAGCTCAATGTCGACGCGTGACAAAAAAGTATTTTCGCGCACTTTTTTCGGCACGCCGGCCCAGCAAATCACAAACAATTCCTTAAAGACTTTGTATTTCGGATTCATGTCCTTGTGCCGGAAACTCATAAAATCCATGACGCCGTCAAGCGTATAGCCAATGCTGTTGCGCGAATTGTTCTCAATCGCAATGACCGTTTCCGTATTCTGGTTGTTCGCGGGAATCGGCACGACATCATTTTCGACAGGAATCGTATTGCTGCCACGACGAATAAAAACCGTCCCAGCCAGAATCGTATGGATATTTTTCTTAAAATAAGAGGTTTTCGTATTCGGCTTGATCGTGACCAATCCAACGACGCGGCCTTTCGGCAAATTCGGGAAAGGCACATTCTCATACTGGATTTTCGGCGGATTTTCGAGGAACGCATTCACGAGGTTCTGGATGCGGCTGTCGTCAAAAAAATCATCGCCCACAATCGCATTGTCCTGGTCTTCGACACCTACGACGATATAGGAATTGTTCGTCGGATTTGAATTCGACAGCGCACAAATATGCTTCAAAAACTTCCCTTTCCCCTCGCGAGAATGCAAATTCAACTGGCGCTTCTTGTCATAAAAACTGTTCTCATCATTGTGAGCCAGCAGGTTTTTGATTAAAAGTCGCTTATTTATCATTTTTTTAGGAGCTGTTCCTGCTTTACGCTACAATCTTTTTTCGGTGAAAAACCTCAAAAAGGATTTCCGCTGCAATCAGGGCTAGGGCTTTCCGATTATATTCAACTAATCCCGTTTTACAATCGTCGCCGTCGCCTGAACCGTTGGCGTCACGACCAAATCGGAAATGTTCACGTGATACGGCCGCGTCACGACAAACAAAATCACATCCGCAATATCTTCAGCCTGCAAAGCCGCCAAACCTTTATAGACATTTGCCGCGCGTTCCTTGTCGCCTTTATACCGCACTTCCGAAAACTCGGTTTCGACCATTCCGGGATGAATCGCGCCCACACGGATTCCGTATTGCACCAAATCAATCCGCATCGCCTTGTTCAGTGCATCAACAGCGTGTTTCGTCGCACAATACACATTTCCATTCGGATACACTTCCTTTCCCGCAATCGATCCGATATTGATGATGTGTCCGGATTTTCTTTCGACCATTCCCGGAATGACAGCCCGCGAAACATACAAAAGGCCTTTCACATTAATATCAATCATGTCATCCCAATCCTGTAAATCGCCTGTCTGGATCGAATCCAAACCGTGCGCATTTCCCGCATTGTTGACTAGAATATCAATTGCCTTAAAATTTTCAGGCAACGAGGCAATGCTGTCAGCAACGGCATTTTTGTCGCGCACATCAAAATGCAAAGTATGCACTTCAGTATGTTTGGACAGTTCTTTCTCGAGTTCCGCCAAACGGTCTTCACGTCTTCCACAAAGGATGACTTTAAAATTATTTTGGGCAAGAATCCGTGCCGTTGCGCGCCCAATTCCACTGGTCGCACCAGTTATCAAAGCAGTTTTCAATGATTTAAAATTTAAAATTCATAATAGTTTACGGCACTTTACTGCCGCGGCTTTCCGTCCATATCGAAAACCAATCTTCGAGTTCCAGTTCAACTTTTGTCGCTTCGACCAATTCCTTGATGCGCTCGCGATTGGTTGTTCCGCAAACCGGCAATATTCCCGAAGGGTGTTTTAGAATCCACGCCAATAAAATCATATCGGCTGCGACTTCATATTTTGCCATAAGATTGACCAACAAATTTTTGATTCTCCTCGTTTGCTCATTTTCCTCCCTAAATACACTTCCCAACGGATTCCATGCCATTGGCGTAATGCCGTGCAACTGCATATAATCCAGACTTCCGTCGGTCATCGCGTCTAAATCGGTAGCCGAAAACTGGACCTGGTTATAGGAAACTTCTGTTTTCTGGCGGATGAGTTCGGTTTGCGAAGGCGTAAAATTGGAAAGCCCGAAATCGAGGATTTTCCCGTCTTTTTTCAAAGTGGCAATCGTTTCCGCAATTTCATCAGGCTGGATTAAAGGGCTTGGCCGATGCAACAGCAGCAAATCCAAATAATCAGTTTGTAACTTTTTCAGTGAATTTTCTACTGACCAGGTAATATGCTGAGCAGAATAGTCGTAATGCTTGATTGAAACCGGCCGGTTTTCACCCGGATTCTGGATGCCGCATTTTGAAATGAGCCGAATGTCCCCACGATTGACACCGCTCAGGCGAAAGCCATTTCCAAAATCGGATTCGGTAGTGTAACCGCCGTAAATATCAGCGTGGTCAAAAGTATTGATGCCGCTTTCAAGGCACAGCCGGATCAAGCCCGAAATTTCCTGTGTATTGCCGTTTTTGCCCCACAAACCCCAAGTCATGGTTCCGGCAATTATGGGCGAAAAAGTTGTTTTCAAATGATGTTGATTTAATTTTCTAAAAATATGAAAACTAAATCATAAATCATCCTTAAAAATAAGGGATTGCGAGAATTTTTAACGCATTATTAACATCTATCGAGGGAATAAATTTTCAATTTGCACCATCAAAATTTCAGAACAAAAATTAACGGTTTAAAAATACAATGGAAGAAACAGCAGCCGCTTTGGATATCAGGGCAATTAATGAGAAAATTGAAAGGGAAAGTGCTTTTATCGATTTGCTGATGATGGAGATGAATAAAGTCATCATTGGACAAAAGCACATGACGGAAAGACTCTTAATCGGGCTTTTAGGACAAGGGCATATTTTATTGGAAGGCGTTCCGGGATTGGCAAAGACATTGGCAATTAATACGCTTGCACAAGCCGTCCACGGTACTTTTAGTCGCATCCAGTTTACCCCGGATTTGCTGCCGGCAGATGTTGTTGGAACCATGATTTATAATATTAAAGCCAACGAATTTTCCATCAAAAAAGGACCGATTTTCGCGAACTTTGTTTTGGCAGATGAGATCAACCGTGCGCCGGCTAAAGTGCAATCGGCTTTGCTTGAGGCAATGCAGGAAAAACAGGTTACGATTGGCGATACGACATTCAAATTAGACCGCCCGTTTTTAGTATTGGCGACACAAAATCCAATTGAGCAGGAAGGAACGTATTCACTTCCGGAAGCGCAAGTCGACCGTTTCATGCTGAAAACCGTCATCGATTATCCAAAAATGGATGAGGAACGTTTGGTCATCCGCCAAAATCTTAAAGGCGGTTATGAAAAAGTCAACCAGGTCGTTTCAGTAGAGCAAATCTTACGCGCACAGGAAGCGGTCCGCGAAGTCTACATGGACGAAAAAATCGAGAAATACATCCTCGACATTATTTTCGCGACGCGTTACCCCGAAAAATACAAACTCGAAAATCTCAAACCGCTGATCAGTTTCGGATCATCGCCACGCGGAAGCATCAATTTGGCGAATGCCGCAAAATGTTATGCTTTCATCAAACGCCGTGGTTATGTGATTCCGGAAGACGTACGCGCAGTTGTCCATGATGTTTTGCGACACAGAATTGGCGTGACGTATGAAGCCGAAGCCGAAAACATCACCTCGGTCGACATCATCAACAAAATCGTAAACGAAGTCGAAGTACCTTAAATAGATATGAGATATGAGTATTGTGAATTGAGAGAAAAGCCTATTAGGAAACATCTCAATACTAATATCTAACAGCTAACATCTAAAATGGATACAAAAGAACTGCTCAAAAAAGTACGGAAGATCGAGATCAAAACCCGGAGGCTGAGCGACCACATCTTTTCGGGAGAATACCACACGTCGTTTAAAGGGCGCGGTATGACTTTTAGCGAAGTGCGCCAGTACCAGTTTGGCGACGACGTGCGTGCGATCGATTGGAACGTCACCGCAAGATACAACGAACCTTATATTAAAGTTTTTGAGGAAGAACGCGAACTGACCATGATCCTGATGGTCGATGTCAGCGGTTCGGAAAGCTTTGGCACCAAAAACCAGCTCAAAAGTGAGATCGTCACCGAAATTGCCGCAACGATGGCATTTTCCGCAACGCAAAACAATGACAAGATAGGATTGATTTTGTTTTCCGACCAGATCGAATTGTACATTCCGCCAAAAAAAGGAAAATCGCACGTGTTGAGAATCATCCGTGAATTGATTGAATTCAAACCAAAAAGCCGCAAAACCGATTTGTCGCAAGTCTTGAAATTCCTTTCGAGCGTCATGAAAAAGAAAGCCATCGTTTTTATGATTTCCGATTTTATGGCGAATGACGATTACGAGCAGACGTTGAAAATCGCGTCCAAAAAACACGACATTACAGGCATTCGCGTGTTTGACCATCGCGAGGAAAAAATGCCGAACCTCGGAATGGTGCACATGCTTGATGCGGAAACAGGAGAAACACTTCTCGTGAACACGGGTTCAAAATCCATCCGCATGAACTACGAAAAACAATACAGCGACAAGATAAAATATTTTAAGGAAACGTTTAGCAAATGCGGCTCCGGCGTCGTAAACACACGCGTTGACGAAAGTTATGTGACCAAACTCCTCGGCTATTTCAAATCCCGCGGATAATTCCTGACAATCAAAATGACAAGAAAGCAATTGTATATCGTCTTTATGTTCGCGTTTTCGCTGGCCGTTTCCGCACAGCAAAAGCAAGTGCAGACGAGCATTGACAAAACAAAAAATAAAATCGGCGCGCAGTTCAATCTTGTATTGAAAACGACCGTCGATACCACGGCGACTGTTGTTTTTCCGGGACAGAAAAGTTTCGGCAAACTTGAAGTCATCCGCAACTATGTTGTCGACACGGTTAAAAAAGACAGCCGATATGAGCTCGTCAAAAAATATGGACTGACGCAATTCGATTCTGGGAAATACACGATTCCCAGACTTCAAATCCTAATCAACAAAAAGCCGTTTTTCAGCGACAGCCTGAAGGTCGAAGTGACCAACATCAAGGTCGATACGATTCGTCAAAAAATGTACGATATTAAAGACATTGTAAAAGCTGACGAACCATCCGGAAATTGGTGGATTTATTTACTCATTTTATTGGCAATTGCAGGAATAGGGGTTTTGATTTACAAACTGATCAAAAAAAACCAAAACAAAAAAGGCGAGCTTGAAATCTTCAAAACGCCCATCGAAAAAGCAACGACTTTGCTGCAACAACTTGAAAAGAAAGAACTTTGGCAAAAAGGTGAAATCAAGAATTATTATAGCGAACTGACCGATATTGCGCGAAATTACATCGAGGAAGCCATTAAAATCCCGGCGATGGAAAGCACGACATCCGAATTGATTGCCGGGCTTCGCATCGCAGCGGTAAAAAAGAACATGTCGCTGACCAAGGAAACGGTCGAAAACCTCGAACGCGTCCTAATGCAAGCCGACCTGGTAAAATTTGCCAAAGAAAAACCGCTCGATTTCGAAATTGCCGAAGACCGCAAAAAAATTGAAAAATCCATCGTGACACTTGACGATTCGATTCCGGAAATTTCAGAAGACGAAGCGTTCCTGAACGAACTCCAAAAGCAAAGACTGCTCAAAAAACAAAAGACAAAACGCATCGTCATCACTATTGGTACGGTTGTATTCCTGCTTTTCGCCACTATTATGTTCTTTATTGTGACCAAAGGATTCGATTATGTGAAAGACAACATCATCGGCCATCCGACAAAAGAATTACTTGAAAGCGAATGGGTAACCAGCACATACGGCGATCCCGGAATATCGGTTGAAACACCAAAAGTTCTTACAAGACTTGATATAAAGAAAAACATGGCTAAAGAAGTCGCAAATACATTGAATGCCATGAGCTCGTTTGGATACGGAAGCCTGCAAGGCGGTTTTTATATGGCGTTGACTACCATGAGATTAAAACAACAAGGCGATTTCGATTTGAAATCCGGACTTACCCAAGGTGTCCGATCTTTGGGCGGACAAAATCTCGTCTTTAATCAGGAAGATTTTCAGACCAAGGACGGCGCGCAAGGACTAAAAGGTTTTGGCACCATGGACATGTTCAATCCTGTACTCAAGAATTCGTCAAAAGTATATTATGAAATGCTCGTGTTCAAGGAAGATGGCGGTTTGCAGCAAATCACAATCATATATCAGGTTGGTGATACTTATGGCGAACAGATTGCCAAGCGTTTCGTGAATTCGGTTGAATTTAAAAAAGCGACGCCATGATCACAAAAATCACTTTTTTAAATCCGGGATTTCTCTGGCTGCTCCTGTTGCTGATACCCGCAATAGTATGGCATATATGGAAAAGAAAACAGCAGTCGCCAACATTAAAAATCAGTTCGGTTCAGGGTTTTAAGAAATCAGGTTCGTTCCTTGCCAAATTGCATCCGTTTCTTTTTATTTTCAGGATATTGGCCCTAAGTTTCCTGGTTGTCGCAATGGCAAGGCCAAGGACTGTCGATGTCAGCAACAAGACCAAAACCACAAAAGGCATCGATATCGTCATGGCAATCGACCTTTCGAGCAGTATGCTGGCGCGGGATTTAAAACCGGACCGGCTTTCGGCATTGAAAAAAGTCGCGGCGAATTTTGTCATGGCAAGGCCAAATGACCGAATCGGACTTGTCGTTTATGCCGGGGAAGCCTATACCAAAACACCGGTTACGAGCGATAAACCAATGGTTTTGGAAGCGTTGAAAAGTTTAAAATATGACAATGTCCTGCAGGATGGAACGGCCATCGGAATGGGATTGGCCACGGCCGTCAACCGTTTGAAAGACAGTAAGGCCAAAAGCAGGATTATTATCTTGCTGACGGATGGTGTCAACAATTCCGGGACCATCGAACCGGAAACCGCATCGGACATTGCGAAAGAATACGGCATAAAAGTCTATACTATTGGAATCGGGACAAACGGCATGGCGGAATTTCCTTATGCATTGGCGCCAAACGGGGATTTTATCTATCGCATGATGCCGGTTGAAATCGACCAGGAACTGATGAAAAGCATCGCCAAAAAAACTGACGGTCGCTATTTCCGCGCAACGAGCAACAGCAGGCTCGAATCGATATACAATGAGATCAACAAACTCGAAACCACCGAAATCGAGGAATTGAAATATTACGATTACGACGAAAAATACAGGCCATTGGTTTGGGCAGCAGGGATTTTATTGCTGTTGGAAATCGGATTGCGAAACACCGTTTACAGAAGTTTTATTTAACGAACCATGTACGAATTAGAAGAAAAAACATATCTCTATTTATTATTCATATTGCCGATTTTGGTGTTGGTTTTCTTGTATAATTTATATTGGAAAAGAAAGAAACAACGCGAATTTGGTGATTTGGATTTGGTCAAAAAACTGAGTCCTGAGAAATCAGTGTTCAAGCCGATTTTGAAATTCGTGGTTGTGCTTTTGGCTTTGGCAAGTTTGGTTTTTGCCTTGGTCAATCCAAAAATCGGGACCAAAATGGAAACCGTCAAACGCGAGGGAATTGATATCGTATTTGCGGTCGACGTGTCGAAAAGTATGCTCGCCGAAGATGTAGCGCCAAGCCGGCTTGAAAAGACCAAGCAAGTCGTTTCGCAAATCATCAACCAGCTCGGCAGCGACCGAATCGGAATCGTGGCTTATGCCGGAAGCGCATTCCCTGTGTTGCCAATCACAACCGATTACAGCGCGGCAAAAATGTACCTCCAGAGCATGAACACCGGAATGGTTTCGTCGTATGGCACATCACTCGACGAAGCGATAGAAATGGCTACCGGTTATTTTGACAAGGACAGCAAAACGAGCAAACTGATCATTATGATTTCCGATGGTGAAGACCATTCTGAAGGTGCGGAAAGTGCGGCGGATGAAGCGCGTAAAGCCGGTGTGAAAATCATTACCATTGGCATCGGAACCGAAAAAGGCGGCCCGATTCCACTCCGCAGAAATGGTGTGGTCGAAAGTTTTCAAAGGGACAATGAAAACCAGGTTGTCGTCACAAAACTGAACGAGCAAACTTTGCAAACCATCGGAAAAAGCACCAAAGGCGGTTATGTGAACGGAAACAATACCAAAGAAGTTCTGGATTATGTGAAACACGCATTGGACAATATCGAAAAAACAGAATTCGAAAGTACGCAAATGGCCGATTTTGAATCGCAGTTCCAATGGTTTCTCGGCATTGCATTCGCATTATTGCTATTGGATATTTTCTTCCTCGAAAGAAAAACGGCATGGCTGCAGAAGTTGAATTTATTTAATGAAAAGGAATAGTGAAAAACGCCATTTTATATAGTTTTCTTTTGGTTTCCTCGCTGATATTCGCGCAGGGAAAGGATAAGGATTTGCCAAAAGGGAATACCGAATTCGCCGAAAAGAAATATGTTGATGCGGAAGCCGATTACAGGATTTCAGGTTCAAAAGCGCCTAATAAAGCGGCTTCGTCATACAATCTCGGGAATTCCATCTACAGGCAAAACCTGACGGCGGAAGCTAAAAATGCGTACATGAAATCCATCAAAGATTCGAAAACACATCCGGAAAAACATTCGGCTTTCCACAATCTCGGGAATGTGTATATGAAAGAAAAGAAATACACCGAAGCCGTTGAAGCCTACAAAAATGCTTTGCGCAATGACCCTGAGGATGAACAATCGCGTTACAATTACGCTTTGGCGAAACAAAAACTGAAGGAAAATCCACCGCCTAAAGACAAGGACAAAAAAGACAAAAAGGACGACAAGAAGAAGGACGACAAGAAAGACAAAAAGGACGATAAAAAAGACGGCAAAGATAAGAAAGACGACAAAGGCAAGGACAACAAAGACAAAGATGGAAACAAGCCAAAAGACGATGGGAAACCGAAAGATGAAGGCAAGCCAAAACCAAAAGAAGGCGGGATTTCCAAACAGCGCCTTGAAAATATGCTCGATGCCGTAAACAACGAGGAAAAGAAGGTCCAGGAAAAAGTCAATGCCAGAAAAGTCAAAGCCCATCCGGTAAAAAGTGAAAAAGACTGGTAAATTTATTGGGGAAAATGATTTAATTTAAAGCATAAAACTGATATTGCAGTCACAGATTTAACAATGAAAAAGTACATTATCTTATTATTACTAAGCTTCCAGGGACTTTTCGCCCAGGTACAATTTGAAGCCAAAGCGAGCAAAACCACGCTGGGCATCAATGAAAGGCTTCGTATAGATTTTTCCATGAATGCCGACGGGGATAATTTCGTTCCGCCGTCATTCGACGGATTCCGCGTCATAGCAGGCCCGAGCCAACAAGTGAGTCAGTCCTGGATTAACGGCAGAAGCTCATTCAATAAAGCGTATTCCTATTATTTGCTGCCAACACAACGCGGCACACTGACCATCAAACAGGCCACAATTGAAATCAACGGCCAGGTTTACAAAACCGCGCCAATCAAAATCACGGTTACGGCAGCCGTCGAACAGCCGCGCGACCCGAACGATGCGCCGCAGATTGACGCCGATGACGCGCTTCACCTTGTAGCCGATGTGTCTAAAACCAATCCGTATATCAACGAACCGATTACCGTAGTCTACAAATTATATTTCAGCTATAACATTGGGATTACCAACTGGCGCGAACTCGATAAGCCAAAATACAATGATTTCTGGAGCCAGAATATCGACATCAAGCAATTGCAGGTTGAGGAAGGAAAATACAATGGTGAAAAATACCGCTATGTCGTTTTGCGGAAAACCGTTTTGTATCCGCAAAAATCCGGAAAACTCGAAATCGAGCCGCTGTCACTGGACATCGATGTGCAGCTTCCGTCAAACCGCCGCAATATGTTTGGGCAGGTCGTCGTCGTCGAAGACAACAAAAGGGTTTCGGCAGGCGCGCGGATGATCAATGTCAAACCGCTTCCGGAAGCCGGAAAACCGGTTGATTTTTCGGGCGCTGTCGGGAAATTTGACTTCAAGGCCGTACCATCAAAAACCAACCTGAAAAATGGCGAATCGCTTGATTTGACGGTCAGCGTCAGCGGCACGGGAAACCTGAAATTGTTCACATTGCCAAAACCGGTCGTTCCGTCAGCTTTGGAAATGTACGATCCGGTGCACACTGAAAATGTTACCACGCCGCTTTCGGGAATGGCTGGAAAAATTACCGACAAGTATACGATCATTCCGCAATTCAAAGGGAAATACCCGATAAAGCCGATGTCATTTTCGTATTTCGACCTCGCTTCCGGCAAATACAAAACGATTGCGTCGCCCGAAATTATGATTAATGTCCTTGATGGACCGACCGCTTCCAATGGCGTTGCGACAAATGACAATGAGCCGGCAAAAATGAAAATTTCCGGCAGCGAACAATTCAAATTCATTAAACTGGATACGAAATTGGCAAACATGCACCATTCGGATTTCTTTGGCTCGGGCACTTTTTATACCTTGGTGTTGCTGCCGTTCATATGCATTCCATTCGTGATCTTGTTCAGGAAGAAAAAAGAAGCGCTCGACAATGATGTTGCCGGAAACAAAATCCGCACGTCAAACAGGCTTGCGAAAAAATATTTATCCGAAGCCAAAACGCAGATTGCCAACAAGGAATTATTTTACATCGCGCTTGAAAAAGCCATGCACAATTTCCTGAAAGCCAAACTGCATATCGAAACTTCGGAAATGAGCAAGGATAAAATCCGCGAAATCCTGATGGTTAAAAACGGTGAGCCGCAAACGGTCGACGATTTTATCACACTGACGGAAAACTGTGAATTCGCGAGGTATGCGCCATCGTCAACCGCAGCGATACAGCATGATTATGATAAGGCGGTAAACGTGATTTCAGAATTGGAAAAACAATTGGCATGATTCGATTGGTCAGGACAGATTCAGACAATAAAGATTTCCAGTCGCTTGTAAAGCTTTTGGACAAAGGGCTTGAAGTGACCGACGGGAATGATTATGAGTTTTTCGCCCAATACAACAAACTCGACAGCATCAAAAATGCCGTTGTGGCTTATGAAAATGATACTGCTGTCGGATGTGGCGCATTCAAGGCATATGATGAAAATACGGTAGAAATCAAAAGGATGTTTGTCAAAGCCGAATTTCGCGGAAAAGACATTGCAGGCAAAATCCTGTCGGAACTCGAAACCTGGGCAAAGGAATTGGGTTTTACAGATGCCATTTTGGAAACCGGCTGTATGCTGACCTCGGCGATTCATCTTTATGAGAACAAATCCGGGTATCGCAGGATTCCGAAATACGGACAATATATTGGTGTTGAAGCCAGCGTTTGCATGGCAAAAAAACTATAACAATGAAAAAACTAGTATACCTATTTTTATTGGCCACCCAAATTTTCTGGGCGCAATCCGGTTTTGAAAAAGGAAACGAATTGTACCGCAAAGAGAAATATGAAGATGCGGTAACCGAATATGAAAGTATTTTAAAAACTAAAAAACAGTCGGCTGAACTGTATTTCAATCTCGGAAATGCCTACTACAAACTCAACAAAGTCGCGCCTGCGGTCTACAATTTTGAAAAAGCATTGCTGCTGAGCCCAAATGACGCGGACATCCAGAACAACCTGAAATTTGCCCACAAAATGATGATCGATGAGGTCAAGGAAATGCCGAAACTCGGATTCAGAAAAAGCATCCAGGATTTCACATCGACATTTGATTACAATGCCTGGGCGTGGATTTCGGTCGGCATGGCATTTTTATTCCTGCTGTTTTTCTGCGGCTATTATTTTTCTGGCGTCGCGATTTACAAAAGGATTTTCTTTATCGGGATGTTTATTATTGCCTTGTTGCTCGTGCTCAGCATCCTGTCGGCGGTTTTTGAGAAAAGACGCGACCAGATGGAACGACCGGCGATTGTCTTTGCCGGAATCGCATCGGTAAAAAGCGAGCCAAAAGAATCTTCAGCCGACGCTTTTACATTGCACGAAGGCACAAAAGTCTACGTTTTAGAAGTGCTCGACAACTGGAAACGCGTGCAATTGCAGGATGGTTCCGATGGCTGGATTGAAGCCAAAGACATTAAGGAATTGAAATAGCTTCCGGCTTTAAATCGGCGTACCAACTTTCGAGCGAAGGATAAATCCATGCTGCCGTTTTCAGGATTGGGTTATAAAACAGCGATTTGTCCAATGTCTCTTTTTTCGCGAAAGCGTTTCCCGAATTGATTTTGGCAAACAAACTCAACGTTACGCTCAATATCAAAACCATCTTCACAAACCCAAATAATCCGCCAAGCAACTTGTTGAAAATGCCCAGGCCCGCAAAATTCGCAATGGAAGTAAACACTTTGGCCAACAGCGAAATGCCGATTACAACAAGAATAAACGTTAATGCAAAAGCCACAACCTGGATTGTTTTTGGATTCCATGATACATGCGGCGCAATGATGTTTTTCGTCAGGTTTGAGAATTTGATGGCGACATAAATCCCAACCAGCAACGAAACCAAAGACGCGAATTCGACAAAAAACCCGTTCCAAATTCCGCGAATCAACCCGTAAAGCAACAAAATGCCCAAAACAATATCCAGAAAAGCCATGGTAAATAATAAGCCACCAAGATAATACTTTTGCAGAATAACAAATACAACTCGCTATCTTTGCAGCCGGTTTCAAATCAATCCATTACAAAAAATGTCAAGAGATATACAATTAAAAGAGCGCTGGGAAAAGCTCGTCAACATACTTTCAGACCAATTTTCGCAAGGCGAAGACCTCGATCTGGACGCGATCATTTACCTGATTGGCGTGCAGGAATTGGGGAAAGTCCACCAGAAATACAAAAAAGACGAGAAATTAAACCTGATGCACATCGCCATTTGCCGCCTGCTCGAGCCCTACGGATTCTATGAATTCGAATATTTCGACAAAGAAGGCTGGCCGCATTACAAAGTAAAAGAAGAATTGCCGCCATTGAAAGCCGGCGAACAATCGGTGCTGATGAAAGAAGCGATCGTCAATTATTTTTTGGAAAAAGAGTTGATTGATTAAAAAAAATAGGCCGCGAATTCACGAATTACTACAAATTGCTGTTTTAGTTTTGCTGTGAAAATTCGTGAATTCGGGGCAAAAAACTTAAATTTGTACCTTCAAGACAGACAGATGACAGACAAGATCAAAGAATACATTGCCAAAGCAAAAGATTTCCAGACCGACAATAAAGAAAGACTCGAAGAATTCCGAATCCAGTATTTAGGAAAAAAAGGACTTTTAAACGACTTTTTCGCCGAATTCAAGAATGTGCCGAACGACCAGAAAAAGGAATTCGGGCAGGTCATCAATGAACTCAAGAATATTGCCGAGGAAAAAGTAAAATCCATCCAGGAATTCCTTGAAAGCAAGGAAGAAACCAAAGGTTTTTACGGCGATTTGACGCGTCCGGCCGAACCGTTGAAAATCGGGTCGCGGCATCCGATCTCGATTGTCAAAAACCAGATTACGGATATTTTCTCAAACATCGGTTTCAACGTGTCCGAAGGCCCGGAAATCGAGGATGATTGGCACAACTTCACCGCGTTGAATTTACCTGAATACCATCCGGCAAGAGACATGCAGGATACTTTTTTCATCCAGACGGATCCGGACGTATTGCTTCGTACGCATACGTCGTCCGTTCAAGTGCGCTACATGGAAAACAACAAACCGCCAATCCGTACGATTTCACCGGGAAGGGTTTTCCGTAATGAAGCCGTTTCGTCGCGCTCGCATTGTATTTTCCATCAGGTCGAAGGTTTGTATATTGACAAAGACGTGTCGTTTGCCGACTTAAAGCAAACGTTGTTATACTTTACGAAAGAGATGTTCGGAAAATCAAAAATCCGTTTGCGTCCGTCGTATTTCCCGTTTACCGAGCCGAGCGCTGAGGTCGACATTTACTGGGGTTTGAAAACCGAAACCGATTACAGGATTACGAAAGGCACCGGCTGGCTCGAGATTATGGGCTGCGGCATGGTCGACCCGAATGTGCTGAAAAATTGCGGCATCAATCCCGATGAATACAACGGTTTTGCGTTTGGAATGGGCATCGAAAGGATTGCGATGCTGTTGTATCAGATTGGCGACATCAGGATGTTTTATGAAAATGACGTGAGATTCCTGGAGCAGTTCAAATCAAGTATTTAAGTTTAAAGCCCCAGCCCTGATAATTTGAAATTAAAAGGAGGACAGCCAGTGGCTGTCAGGTATTTTTGAATGTTAAGTCGGAAACAAGAAGTTCAAATTTAATGATAAACCCTAGCCCTGATAGAAGCGGAAATCCTTGCGAAGTATGAGCAAGATTGGAGTGGATAGCAGGATTGGCTTCTAAAAATTCTAATAATCGTTTTGAAAAAAGACATCACCATACCCGAAGTCGAAAATGTATTCATGGCTGCCGTCAGTGAATGGAATGACGAGTTCATGGCGAATGTCTGGTATGTGTATTTGGTCAATGACAGCGATTTTCAATTGGACGGCATTATGGTCGTTTCAAAAGCGTTTGGCACCATTGACGGCGAAATGAAGAAAACGTCGCTGCTGCGCCACGCATTTGTCGAAATGCTGCCTGTATCTGTAGCGAAAGTCGAAATGATTGAAGACAGCGTGCTTGCGCTGAACAATGAGTTTATGGTCACTTTCTTTATCGAAAATACGCTGTATGACCGGAAATACATCTTTAAGGCAAATGCCATTAATGAAGCCAACGTTGAAGAAGTGCCGATTTTGTTTAAGGACGGCGTGATCGTCAGGTAATTATTTCTTGTCTTTTTCTTTTGAGCGCCAGTTCAGGTAGCCCAATCCAATCCCAAAGACAAAATAAACGATAAACCGGACCACTATTTTTGTAATGGTTATTGTGGAACTGAATTCGGTGTCGAAATAATCAAACAGCAGCATCAGTCCGGTCATGATTACGCTCCACAGCAAGGCGATTTTGAGCATATATTGCCACTTTTCGATCATCTTAGTCGAGTTTTTCGGTTAGTTTCTTAAATACTTTCCGTGCTTCCTTTCCTTCGTATAAAATATCATGGACCGCATTGATGATTGGCGTTTTCGCGCCATATTCGAGGTTGAGCTCATACGCACTTTTCGCGGCATAATAGCCTTCGGCAACCATACTCATTTCCATCATCGCCGATTTGACGGTATAGCCTTTCCCAATCATATTCCCAAACATCCTATTTCTCGAAAACACGGAATAACCCGTAACCAACAAATCCCCTAAATAAGCCGAATCATTGATGTTGCGTTTCATTTTGTGGACTTTCTTGATGAATTTTTTCATCTCGCGGATGCCGTTGCTCATCAAAACGGACTGAAAGTTGTCGCCATAACCCAAACCATGCGCAATTCCTGCGGCTATGGCATAGATATTTTTGAGCATTGCGGCATATTCGGTCCCGATAATATCGTCGGTGATTTTAGTCTTGATGTAGTTTCCTGAGAGCGAATTGGCCACGATTTTGGCCTTGGCTGCGTCGCCGCAGGCAATCGTCAGGTAAGACAATCGTTCCAAAGCGACTTCTTCTGCATGACAAGGCCCGGTAATGACACCGATATTGTCGTATGGAATAGCATAAGTTTCATGAAAATGTTCGCCCACGATCAGGCTGGTTTCGGGAACAATCCCTTTGATGGCAGAAAAGATTACTTTGCCTTCGAGGCTTTCGGTCAGTTTTTTCAATTCGTCGCCCAAAAATGCCGACGGAATCGCAAAAATGATATAATCTGCATATTTTACGGCTTCGTTGATATCGGAAGTCAGTTTTAGCTTCTCAACGTGAAATTCAACGGAACTCAAATAATTGGGATTGTGATGGTATGTCTTGATGTGGCTGATCGCTTCTTCATTGCGCATGTACCACGAAATCTCGGGAAGGTTGACACACAACATTTTGGCTATGGCTGTCGCCCAGCTTCCGCCGCCAATTACTGCAAATTTTGGATGATCGGTCATTCGGTTTGTTTTGTGAATCCAAAAGTACTTAAAAACAAAGGAACTTCAAAGGTTTTTACGGGATGTGATTTTGGATTTCGGCAAAACGCAAACCAAAATCCGCATAAACCAATTTTAACATTAAATTATGAAACGGCTCACAATTAACCAGTTATCGACGCGTTCTATAATGGTTAACCAGCTAGATTATTACAGTTTGTGAACGCAATGTATAATTTGGTATAGTTAGTAAATTTTGTTTTGGTGTTATGAGAAAGGCGCTTTTGGATATTCCAGAAGCGCCTTTTGATTTGTATTAATTTGAGATTACTTTTTGTAAAGATTGTTGTGGTCGACATATTGCCAGACTTCCGAAGGCAATAATGGCCGGACGCTTTTCCCATTTTTGATGCTGTCGCGGATAAATGTCGACGAAATTTCCATCACCGGCGCGCCGATGCGGTGGATTTTCGGATGGTTGATGAACTGCGCATCAATGTCGGTGTTCGATGTCCGCGGATAAACATAAACGTCATGGTTTTGCAGAATGATGTCGTAGTTTTTCCATTTATGGAGTGAATTTAAATTGTCTTCGCCCATAATCAAAGAGAATTCATGCGTTGGATATTTGTCCTGCAAATGGGCCAAAGTATTGACCGTATAATTCGGCTGTGGCAATTTGAATTCGATGTCGCTGGGCTTGATTTTCGGGTAATCTTCCGTCGCCAGAAAAACCATTTCGAGCCTTTTATAATCGTCGAGCAAAGTGTTCTTAGTCTTGTTCGGATTGTGTGGCGTGACGACCATCCAGATTTGGTCCAAACCTGAATATTCCGCCAAATGGTTCGCAATGATCATGTGGCCAATATGGATTGGATTAAAAGTCCCGAAATACAGCCCGATTTTCATTTTTTATTGATTCAAAAAGTCCTTCACCAACAGATAAGCCTCGTTTTTCGCCTCATCCAAATCATAATTCTTGATGATTTTATCAAATTGAGGCGCCGTCGCCAATTCTACAGAAGCTTTCGCAATACGCATATTGATTTTCTCGTCGCTTTCGGTCGAGCGTTTTTTCAGCCGGATCTTGAGTTCGTCAATACTTGGCGGCTTGACAAAAACAGCCAGTGTTTCTTGGGGAAATTTCTTCTTGATGCGCAGTCCGCCGGCGACATCAATGTCGAAAATGACATTTTTTCCCATCGCCCAGATGCGTTCTATCTCACTGTTTAACGTGCCATAAAAGTTGTCGCGATAGACTTCTTCCCATTCAAGAAAATCGTGGTTTTTAATATGCTGCTTAAATTCGGGAAGTGAAATGAAATAATAATCTTTCCCGTTGATTTCCGTGCCGCGCAATTCCCGTGACGTAGCCGATATCGAGAATTCCAGGTTCAGTTCTTCAATGCCGAGCAAATGCCTGACGATGGTTGTTTTCCCGGAACCGGATGGAGCAGAAAACACGATTAATTTGCCGTTTGCCATTTTAATTTTTTGGCCACCGATTCATAGATTTTTAATACATGAATCAGTAGTGATTTATTTTTTTGCCACGAATTCACGAATTAAAAAAATAAAATTCGTGAATTCGTGGTGATTTTTTATTTGCTTTAATCTATAGAATTCTTAATCTGTGTCCGAGGCTAAAGCCGAACGGGAAAGCAATCTGGAGCAAATTTTCACAATACGTTTAAAACCTGCTCTTTTATTTTTTCGAGTTCGTCCTTCATCTGGACGACGAGTTTCTGCATTTTTGCATGGTTGGATTTGGAACCCATAGTGTTGATTTCGCGTCCCATTTCCTGGATGATAAAGCCAAGTTTCCTGCCATTGGCCTCAACGCCGGCCAAAGTTTCAATGAAGTAATTCAGGTGATTTTCAAGGCGGACTTTCTCTTCAGTAATGTCGTATTTCTCGAGATAAAAAATCAGTTCCTGCTCGAAACGGTTTTCATCCAAAGTCACTTTCAGTTCTTCGATGGCAGTTTGCAATCTTGTTTTCACGGTTGTAATCCTTTCAGAATCCAAAGCAACGGTATCATTCATCATCGTCATGATGTTCGCGATGCGGTGCAGGAATTCCTTTTCCAAAGCGACGCCTTCAGACATGCGAAAATCACGGATGTTTTTCAAACCTTCATCAACAACTTTCTGGATTTCTGCCCAATCGCCTTCATCAATCTCGTCGCGCTCGGTTTTCATGGCATCGGGCATTCGGATGGCCATTTTCATGAGCTCCGTTTCGTCGGCGTCAGGCTGTACTTCTTTGAGTTGGGCGATATAGGCACGCAGGATCGGCACATTCACTTTCGTGGACGTCGATTCTGCAGTATTTTCGACATAAATCGAGAAATCTATTTTGCCGCGTTCCAAAGCCAGGGCAATCTGGTTGCGCAAGCCGAGTTCCATTTCGCGGTATACCGATGGCATGCGGACATTTAAGTCAAGCCCTTTGCTGTTCAGGGATTTGACCTCGACGGTTATCTTTTTATTCGGGAGTTGTAAAGTCGCTTTCCCGAAACCGGTCATTGATTGTATCATAGAAGAAATTAAGTAGACAAAGATAAGAAAATTTAACGTTTAGCTCTTAGTAATTTCAGCGAAGGCGCGAAGTCACAAAGTTAATTTTATAGAGAAGCAAGCGTTCGCCTCGACATTATTTTAAAACAGAAATGACTTCGTTGATGTTTTTCTGGCTGTTGCCAATAAAGATTTTGCCGCCAATGATAAAAACCGGGCGGCTCAAAAAGGTATAATGTTCCAAAAGGTATTTTTTATAATCGGCTTCCGTCAGGTTTTTATCCTTCAGGCCGAGCGATTTGTAGAGTTGTGCTTTTTTGCTGAAAAGCGCTTCGTAACTTCCGGAAAGCTGATGCACTTCTTCCAATTCTGCAGGTGTAATCGGATTTTGGCGGATGTCGTGAAACGCCAGTTTATCTGGATTCGGCAGTGATTTTATGATTTTCCGGCACGTATCGCACGACGCCAGGTAATAGATTTTGTCCATGTCATTTCTTTATACAAAGAAAACCATTTGGGTTGTAAAATGCGTATTTTTATCAAAAATTTACACATGGACAAAGCTTTAAACATCACCAGGACATCGCGTGACGTCCTGTCGAAATTCCTCGACAATTATACACTTGAAGAACTCAATAAAGTTCCGCCCGGTTTCAATAACAACCTGATCTGGAACATCGCGCATATCGTTGTCGTACAGCAAATGCTGGTCTACAACCTGTCTGGATTGCCGATGCTCGTTTCAGACGACATGGTTGCCAAATACAAGCGTGGGACAAAACCCGAAAACGAAGTGACACAGCAGGAAGTCGACGAAATCAGGGCTTTGCTTTTCACAACCATCGAACAGACACAAAAAGATTGGGAAAACGGGGTTTTCAAAACCTACCAGGAATTTACGACCTTGTCGGGTTTCAGGCTGCAAACCGCTGAAGACGCGACCGGATTTAATTATTACCATGAAGCGGTCCATACGGGAATGATGATGAGCATCCGTAAGTTTTTATAATAATTTCGGGAGCTATCTGCTTCGCCCGTTCGCTTTTTTGAAGCTCGGGTCCCGCTTTCCGCTGCAATCTTTTTCGGTGAAAAACCTCAAAAGGATTTTCGCTGCAATCGGGGCTAGGCTTCGTTCTCACCTAAACTTTATTATTTAATTAGACATCTGAATTTTAAAATACCTGACAGCCACTGGCTGTCCTCCTTTTAATTTCAAATAATCGGGGCTGGGGCTTTCACACAATCATCAACATTTCAATTCCGAAAACGGGAAAATTCGTTTTCAAAATCATAAATTTGCACTGCGCCCGAGCACGTGACAACAGATGAAATAAACAAACAATAAGAAACTAAATGAAATTCAACACCAAAGCCATACACGGCGGACAGCACCACGACGAAACGACAGGCGCGGTCATGCCACCGGTTTACCAGACATCGACTTATGTGCAAACCAGCCCGGGCAAACCTGTTGGCGATTACGAATACAGCCGCGCGGCAAACCCAACGCGGACCGCTTTGGAAAATGCTTTGGCAAGCATCGAAAACGGAAGCCGTGGATTGGCTTTCTCATCAGGATTGGCAGCGACCGATTGTGTGTTGCGTTCGTTTAAAGCCGGCGATGAAGTCATTGCGATGGATGATCTATACGGCGGAACGTACAGGATGTTTACGCGTATTTATAAAGATTCCGGAATCAAGTTCCATTTTGTCGACATGAACGACATAGCGAAATTCCAGTCGCTGATCAATGAAAACACCAGGCTCGTTTGGGTCGAAACGCCAACAAACCCGCTGATGAAACTCGCCGATATCGCAGCGATCGCAAAAATCACCAAAGCGAAAAATATCCTTTTCGCCGTCGACAATACGTTTGCGACGCCATACTTGCAAAAGCCATTGGATTTGGGTGCAGACATCGTGATGCATTCCGCAACCAAATATTTGGGTGGTCATTCCGACGTCATTGCCGGTGCATTGATCGTGAAAGACGCGGAATTGGGTGAAAAACTCCATTTCCAGCAATTTGCGACTGGCGCTACGCTCGGCCCAATGGATTCGTTCCTTGTGTTGCGCGGCATCAAGACATTGCACTTAAGAATGCAGCGCCATTGTGAAAACGGTGAGAAAATTGTGGAATTCCTTTCCGACCATCCAAAAGTGAAAACCGTTTATTTTCCGGGATTGCCAAGCCATCCGTTTCATGAAATCGCGAAAAAGCAAATGAGCGGTTTTGGCGGAATGGTTTCGTTTACATTCGCATCCGGTAAAAAAGAAGATGCGATTAAATTCCTGGAAAATCTCAAAGTGTTCACGCTGGCGGAATCTTTGGGCGGTGTCGAATCTTTAGCAAACCATCCGGCATTGATGACACACGCGTCGATTCCGGAAAACAAACGCAAAGAAATTGGCATTACCGATGACTTGGTCCGATTGAGCGTTGGGATTGAAGATGCAGAAGATTTGATTGAAGACTTGAAACAAGCATTCGCATAAGACATAAAATAAAAAAGCCGCTAGTTTTAGCGGCTTTTTTTATGTTTTCAAAAGATTAATTCAGGTAGTAAATGTATCCGAAATTAAACCAGACATTCCAGTCGTTGGCTTTGTTTTCTTTATACACTGCCGGGTCGGGCCTCAAACCGTCAACCCAGTCGGAAAAGTAATATTGGAACCGCATATCGATCATCAAATCGGACATTGTAGTCAGTTTGTATCTCGTACCAACGCTTGTTACTATAGACCAAACCGTTCCACCTTCATTTGTTGTTGCCCCGAAATATTTTGTTGGCGTTGAAGCCGGGGAATCCAATGGGCCAATCGTTGAAGAAGCTTCAGGATCGTAAAAAGTGAAATGGCCTCCCAAACTTAAGAACGGCGCCCAAGCACCAATAGTGGCTGAGAAATCACGGATACTAAGCGGGAAATATTCCAATTGGATTCCGATATCGGTATTGGAACTGCTACCATTCATGGCTTTTAGTTGGGTTGCAAACTGGCCATTGCCCTCGGTCCATTTTCCGAAATGCTGCAATTTGGTTTTGTTATAGGACAACTCACTGCGCAATTTGAAGTGGTCGTTAAAATACGTCTCAGGAGTATAACAGTTACAGTCTGCTTTGTATGAAAAATTCAAATAGTGAATGATGCCAATTCCGAAACCCGTGTTTCCTGCATTGGTTTTAAAATCGTGCCTTACACCATAATCCGATTGCAAGGCAGTTGGCCCAACGATAATACCTACTTCATGCGAAAAACCAAACTGGGCAACCGCCACATTGGTGTAACCAAATAGCAGCATGCAGGTTATGATAATATACTTGGGCATTGTCTTTAAAGTATTTACAATTCCTGACAAATATATAAAAACATCATTCACTTCTAAAAAAAAATAAAAAAATACTTGACTTCTCCTGAAAATAAAGGCAAAGTGTTAAAATTTTATTGCAAAAATCAATTGCGCCTTATTAAATGTGTCAAATCAAAATAAAATCGATTTCCACATGAAAAAAATTGTGCCTATATTTTTATAAATGTATATTTGCGCCACTAAACGAAAACGTTTTCTTAAACGTTAATAATCTAATAACCATGTCACAAAGTATTGATTCTTTTGTACAGGCAGTTGCCAAAAGAAACCCAAACGAGCCTGAGTTTATGCAGGCCGTACACGAAGTTGCTGAAACAGTAATTCCGTTTATCGAAGAAAATAAAAAATACCAAAACAAAATGTTGCTCGAAAGAATGGTGGAAGCTGAGCGCATCATCACTTTCCGCGTTGTATGGATTGACGATAAAGGCGAAACACAGGTCAACCGCGGTTACCGCATCCAGATGAATTCTGCTATCGGGCCATACAAAGGCGGTATCCGTTTTCATCCATCGGTAAACCTTTCTATCCTGAAATTCCTTGCTTTCGAACAGACTTTCAAAAACTCATTGACAACTTTGCCAATGGGCGGCGGAAAAGGCGGCGCCGATTTCGACCCGAAAGGAAAATCAGACAATGAAGTCATGCGTTTTTGCCAGGCTTTCATGACCGAATTGTCAAAACACATCGGCGGAAACACTGACGTGCCAGCCGGGGATATCGGTGTTGGAGGAAGAGAAGTCGGTTATATGTTCGGGCAATACAAAAGATTAAGAAACGAATTTACCGGCGTTTTGACCGGAAAAGGAATTTCTTTCGGAGGTTCATTGATCCGCCCGGAAGCGACAGGGTACGGCGATGTGTATTTTGCACAAAGCATGCTCCAGACCAAAGGCGACAGCTTCACAGGAAAAATCGTCGCGGTTTCAGGTTCTGGAAACGTAGCACAATATGCTTGTGAGAAAGCAACGCAATTGGGTGGAAAAGTCGTTACGATGTCGGATTCTGCAGGATACATTTATGACGAAGCTGGAATTGACGCTGAGAAATTAGCTTATGTCATGGATATTAAAAACGAACAAAGAGGCCGCATCAGCGATTACCTGAACAAATATCCAAACGCGAAATACGTGGCCGGAAAACGCCCATGGGAAGTGAAATGTGACGTGGCTTTGCCATGCGCCACCCAAAATGAGCTGAATGAAGACGAAGCGAAAATGCTTGTTGCAAACGGTTGCATCTGTGTGGCTGAAGGCGCAAACATGCCTTCAACCCCTGAAGCGGTAACGGTTTTCCAAAAAGCGAAAATCTTATTCGCGCCAGGAAAAGCGTCTAACGCCGGCGGTGTTGCAACTTCAGGTTTGGAGATGTCCCAAAACTCATTGCGTTTGAGCTGGACTTCTGAAGAAGTGGACGAAAGACTGAAAAGGATCATGCTCGACATTCATGCTTCATGCGTGAAATACGGTTCTGATGCATCAGGTTATACCGATTACGTAAAAGGCGCGAACATTGCCGGTTTCGTAAAAGTAGCCGATGCCATGCTTGCCCAAGGCGTCGTATAATTTACCTTAAATATTGAAAATGCCTTCAACCTTCCTTTTGGATGGATTGGAGGCATTTTTTTATCGATTATATGAAATGCGCGATAATTCCGTTTGTAGTATATTTGTACATCAATACCTTTAAGTTATAATGAAAAAGTACTTTTTAGCCTTTCTTTTATTGGCACTGACAAATATCGGCTTTGGCCAGAATAACCTGTGGAAAGGCTATTTTTCATACAACGAGATTAAAGATGTTTCGCAATCCACAACCGTTTTTTTCGCGGCTTCTGAAAATGCGCTGTTCTCAAAAAATTTGGCGACCAATGTCCTCAAAACCACCAACACGATTGATGGGCTTTCGGGAGAAACCATTACCGCAATTTACCACAGCCAGGCATTGAACAAAACGATGGTCGGTTACAGCAACGGGTTGATTATTGTCATCAATGAGGCCGACGGCACGATGCTCAATGTGGTCGATATCATCAACAAACAGCTTCCGCCGAATATTAAGAAAGTCAACCATTTCATGGAATATCAAGGCATTGTCTACGTGTCCTGTGATTTTGGAATTGTCCAGTACAACCTCGCGGCGTTACAATTTGGCGACACTTATTTCATCGGAGACAATGGTGCCGAAATCATCGTATCGCAAAGCACGATTTTCAACGGTTTCATTTATGCGGCAACATCAAGCGGCATCCGAAGGGCGCTGATCACCAACCCAAACCTTATTGATTTCAGCCAATGGACATCAATCGCAACCGGCAGTTGGACTGGTGTTGAAGCGTTCAACACAGAACTGATGGCGATCAACACGACCGGACAACTCTACAGGTTTAACGGAACTGCATTTGCAGCATTCTCATCACTGCCGTTGCCGGCCGCAGACATCAGGAAAAGTGGCGATTACCTGGTGATTACGACTTCCGACAAAGCTTATGTTTACAACCAATCGTTAAGCATTGCCGCACAGGTCGAAAGCGACTTGATTCCAAATATGACTGCTGTTTTTACCTGTGCGACGATTATCGGCAATACGATTTTCATCGGGACTTTTGAAAATGGCGTCGTCACGGCAGCGCTCAACAATCCAATGGCTTTTGAATACATCAGCCCAGACGGACCGGAGCGCAACAACATCTTTTCAATCAATACCACTTCAAATAATCTTTGGGCTGTATACGGCGATTATACGGTTGAATATGACCCAAATCCATTGCGCAGGTATGGCATCGGCAAATACAACCAAGGCGGCTGGCTCAATATTCCGTACAGTGAAGTGCATCCGCCGGGGAAAGAAGCCTATTCACTGGTTCGCGTTACGGTTGATCCGGCAGATGAAAATCATATATTCGTGAGTTCCTATTTCTCAGGGCTGCTCGAATTTCAAGACGATGCCTTGGTGACATTATACGACCAAACCAATAGTGGGCTCGAATCTTTATTTCTTGCTTCCCTGCCAAGTTATGTCAGCGTCAGGATTGAACAAAGCGCGTTTGACAAAACCGGAAAATTATGGGTCACAAACGGCCTGATTCAAGATCCGCTGAAAGTCCTCAAAACAGATGGCTCGTGGCTCTCGTATGATATGCAGGATATCCTGGATGATTATTTCGGAGTGCGTTTCGGAAGATTGCTCATAGATAAGAACGGCACCAAATGGATGTGTAGCACTGAAGGCTTAATTGGGTTTAACGAAAACGGCAATATCTTCAAGAAAATCAGCATCGGCTCGGATTTGGGAAATCTTCCGATAGCCGATGTCAGGACCGCGGCCATAGACAATCGCGACCAAATGTGGATTGGCACGAAAAGCGGACTTAGGATTTTATCCAGTGTGGACCGTTTTCTGGCTGACGGCCAATTAACGGCAAACCCGATCATCATCCTCGAAGATGGCGTGGCACAGGAATTATTATATGAACAATTTATTACCGATATCGCTGTTGATGGCGCGAACAACAAATGGATCGGAACCGCCGATTCGGGGGTATTTATGGTGTCTTCAAATGGGCAGGAAACGATTCACAGGTTTACGTCTTCCAATTCGCCGCTGCCAAGCAATACCATTAATGATATTGATATCAATGGCAAAACCGGCGAAGTATTTTTTGCAACAAACAAAGGAATGGTGTCATTTAAAGGGACATCAACCGATGCGAATGACAATCTGAACAATGTCATCGTCTATCCAAATCCCGTGCGCCCGAATTTTGTCGGAACGGTAAAAATTGCGGGGCTTTTGGACAAATGCCATGTCAAAATCGCCGATATCGAAGGCAACCTCGTGTATGAAACCATCGCAGAAGGCGGAACCATCGAATGGGATACGACAGCGTTTGGGAAATACCGCGTCGCTTCAGGGGTGTATATGATTTTCATTTCTGCCGAAGACGGCGGCGAAACCAAGGTAAAGAAAGTGATGATTATCAGATAATCATTCGCCATTTATCATTCACCTAATTCATCGAAAAATGCTTGTCAAAACCAGGGCTATTGTCATCAGCGCACTCCGCTACCAGGAAAAAAGCCTGATCGTCAAATGCTTTACCGAGGCGGCAGGATTGAAATCTTATTTTGTGCACAACGCTTTTTCGTCCGGGAAAGCCGCGCAAAAAACCGCCTATTTCCAGCCGCTGACCATTCTCGATATTGAAGCGGTCCACAAAAACAAAGGCACACTTGAAAACTTTAAGGAAATCAAGTTGGCGATGGCATACCATTCTGTCAATACCGATGTCGTCAAAAGCACGATTTTGATGTTTGTTTCCGAAGTATTGCATCACAGCATCCGCGAAGAAGAAAAAAATGAAGACTTGTTTGCCTTTCTGGAAACGGCGCTAAACTGGCTCGACAACCACGACGAGATTGCGAATTTTCACCTGATTTTACTTTTGGAGATGACGAAATTCATCGGGTTTTATCCTGATGTGTCTAATATCGACAACGCTTTTTTTGAAATGAACGAAGGCATATTTACGCCATTTCACGCCATCAGCTGCCTTTCCGAACACGAAACACATTTGTTCAAAAAGCTGATTGGATTGAAATTTGGCAGCGACCAGAAAGTGTTTGCCGGTATCGAAAGGCAAATCCTGCTCAAAATCCTGCTGGATTATTACAGTTTCCACCTTGACGGATTTAAAAAACCCAAATCGCTGGAAGTGTTGCGCGAAGTTTTCGCGTAACTTATTGTTTTTCAATCCACAAATCGCCACCAAAATTTTTGTAAGCCAATGGCATTTTGCCAAAAGCATCACTGTGGAATTTGTGCAGGTATTCTGAAAAAAGCCTGATTTTGAATTTGTCGTTATACATCAGGAAAGCTTTTACAATATAATCCTCGTTCCAGTTCCGTCCTTGAAAAACCCATTCTTTCGGGTATTCAAAAGGGTAAAAAATATCGTGGAAATGGATCAGCACACCCGATTTCAAAACCGGTAGGATTTCAAACAATATATAATTGACATCACTTCCCGTTTTCGAAACATGCGTGCTGTCGACAAATAAAATATCACCTGCTTCGAGTTTTTCAAACGTATTTATCGAAACGGATTGCGCGTCTTTTTCAATAATCGTCGTGCTTTTTTTATCAGTGTCAGGCAATAGCGAATACAATCTTTGCGGATAAGGCTCAATAAAAGTCATGTCAATATCGGAATTGAAAAACAATTCATTCGTGTCGAGCATGACCGCCGAAGAAAACCCGGAGCCGATTTCGATGATGCGCTTGGGTTTGAAATGCCGGATCATCGAATACAGGAAAATCGCGTCGGTATAGGAATAATAAATGTTGTCAAACCAATAGCGCAGGTTCGGTTGTTTTTCTGCCTTGAAAGGCATGTCATTGTAATAATCGGATAAATGCCCGAGCAAATCCAACTGTTCAGCGGTTTGCAAATCAATTCCGGCAATGTCTTCAATATCGCTTTTGACCCATATTTCAGATTGCCGTCGCTTGATTTCATCGACCGAAATGATTGGGGAATAAAAATGCCCGGCCGGATAACATGAGTTTTTGTTAAAAAGGGAAACGTGGTTAAAAAGCCCTTTAATATAAGGCAGTTTGTTGAGAAAATTCGTGATTTTTTGCTTGATTGCCATTGGTAATTGATTCAGGATTATTACAATTCCAAAATCTGGGGCAATTCAAATATAAACAAATTGCTTCATTCTAAGTGTTTTATGTTTTTGTGGTGCGTCGAAACTGCGTAGTTTTTAAAAAATTCATTACTTTCGCACTCGCGAAACAAGAAAACCACAAATGAGCACAAAATTTACAGAATATAAAGGGCTTGACCTGCCAACCGTGGCGTCGGAAGTCCTTGATTTCTGGAAAAAAGAAAATATATTCGAACAAAGCGTTTCATCCCGTGAAGGCAGGCAGCCTTACGTGTTTTTTGAAGGCCCGCCTTCTGCCAACGGATTGCCGGGAATTCACCACGTCATGGCACGCGCCATCAAGGATATTTTCTGCCGTTACAAAACGCAGAAAGGTTTCCAGGTCAAACGAAAAGCCGGCTGGGATACGCATGGTTTGCCGGTAGAATTGGGTACTGAAAAAGAACTCGGCATCACGAAAGAAGACATCGGGAAAACCATTTCCATCGAAGAATACAACGAAGCCTGTAAAAAAACGGTCATGCGCTACACTGATGTGTGGAACGACCTGACTGAAAAAATGGGCTATTGGGTTGATATGGAAGATCCATACGTAACCTACAAACCCAAATACATGGAATCTGTTTGGTGGCTTTTGAAACAAATCTATGACAAAGGTTTGATGTACAAAGGCTATACGATTCAACCGTATTCGCCAAAAGCCGGAACGGGATTGTCTTCGCATGAAGTCAACCAACCGGGAAGTTACCGCGACGTAACCGATACGACTATAGTCGCGCAATTTAAAGCGAAAAATGAAACGCTTCCGGAATTTTTACAAAATTTTGGCGACATCCATTTCCTCGCTTGGACGACCACACCGTGGACATTGCCGAGTAATACTGCCTTGACTGTTGGGCCGAAAATCGACTATGTATTGGTAAGGACATTCAACAGATATACAGAACAACCTACAAATGTTATTCTTGCAAAATCGAGATTAAGCGCATACTTTATCCATAATGGAATAAATAGTATCGGTGTTGACGGTGGAAGCATCGAAATGGCGGGAAAAATTAATCGTTATGAGATAATAGGAAAAGAATTCAAAGGAAAAGATCTTGTCGGAATCAAATACGAGCAATTGCTGCCTTTCGCATTGCCATACCAAAATCCTGAAAATGCCTTTCGCATAATCCCCGGGGATTTCGTCACCACTGAAGACGGAACCGGAATCGTACACACTGCGCCAACTTTCGGTGCCGATGATGCGAAAGTCGCAAAAGAAGCCACGCCTGAAGTGCCGCCAATGCTCGTTTTGGATGAAAATAATATTCCGGTTCCATTGGTTGACTTACAAGGGAAGTTCATCCAAGGACTGCCTGTTTTTAAAAATCCCGAAATCGAATTGGATTTATCGGGAAAGTATGTAAAGAATGAATATTATGAGGCCGAAAAGGCGCCAAGCCGTTCGGCAGATGTTGAAATATCTATTTATTTAAAAGGTGAAAGCAAGGCTTTTAAAGTCGAAAAATACGTCCACAGTTATCCGCATTCCTGGAGAACCGACGAACCGTTGCTGTATTATCCTTTGGATTCGTGGTTCATCAAGATCACCGATGTCAAAGACCGCATGTTTGATTTGAACGATACGATTAACTGGAAGCCAAAAGCGACCGGTGAAGGCCGTTTCGGGAATTGGCTCAAAAATGCGAACGACTGGAATTTGTCGCGTTCGAGATATTGGGGTATTCCGTTGCCAATCTGGAGAACGGAAGATAAGACTGAAGAAATCATCATCGGCTCTGTAGCAGAATTGTACAATGAAATCGAAAAATCGATTGCTGCAGGTTTCCAAAAGGAAAATCCTTTTAAAGGGTTTGAAAGCGGAAATATGTCCGAGGAAAATTATGATTTGGTTGATTTGCATAAAAATGTCGTCGATGCGATTACATTGGTTTCCAAAGCCGGCAAACCGATGACACGTGAAACCGACCTGATTGATGTTTGGTTTGACTCAGGCGCGATGCCGTATGCACAATGGCATTATCCGTTTGAGAACAAAGACAAAATTGACGGAAATAAAGATTTTCCGGCCGATTTCATCGCAGAAGGCGTCGACCAGACACGCGGCTGGTTTTATACGTTGCACGCGATCGGAACTTTGGTTTTCGACAAAATCGCTTATAAAAATGTCGTTTCCAACGGATTGGTATTGGATAAAAACGGCCAAAAAATGTCCAAACGCCTTGGAAATGCAGTCGACCCGTTTACGACACTGGCTGAATACGGGCCGGACGCGACGCGTTGGTATATGATTGCCAATGCCAATCCGTGGGACAATTTAAAATTCGACATTGAAGGCGTAGCTGAGGTGCGACGCAAATTCTTTGGCACTTTATACAATACTTATTCGTTTTTTGCGCTATATGCTAACATTGATGGATTTTCTTACGCGGAGGCTGAAATCCCACTGCACGAAAGACCGGAAATAGACCGCTGGATTTTATCCGAGCTCAATACATTGATTAAAGACGTTGACGGTTTCTACGCCGATTACGAACCAACGAAAGCTGCACGAGCCATTTCCGATTTTGTCCAGGAAAACCTGAGCAATTGGTATGTCCGTTTGTGCAGAAGGCGTTTCTGGAAAGGCGAATACGCGCAGGACAAGATCGCGGCATACCAAACATTGTATACTTGTTTGATTACGGTTTCCAAGTTAAGCGCTCCGATTGCGCCATTCTTTATGGACAGCCTTTATCGCGATTTGGTTTCTACGACAAAATCAGAAAAATATTACAGCGTCCACTTGGCGGAATTCCCCCAATACGTTGAAAACTTTGTTGATAAATCACTCGAGAGCAGAATGCAGAAAGCACAGACCATTTCATCACTGGTTTTGTCACTGCGAAAGAAGGAGATGATCAAGGTGCGCCAACCACTGCAAAGGGTAATGATTCCAGTGCTTGACGAAAACCAGAAGGCTGAAATTGAGGCGGTTTCCGACCTGATAAAAGCCGAAGTCAATGTCAAGGAAATTGAATTGCTCGACGATGCATCGGGCATATTGGTCAAACAAATCAAGCCGAATTTCAAGGCTTTGGGGCCAAGGTTTGGAAAGGATATGGGGTTGATTTCCAAAGAGATACAACAGTTTACAGCTGAGCAAATCAACAAGCTGGATAAGGAAGGAACGCTTGATATTGACATTTCGGGAAAAAGTATAACTTTATCACTCGATGATGTTGAAATTACATCGCAGGATATTCCGGGCTGGCTCGTTGCAAATTCGGGAAATATTACGGTCGCGCTGGACATCACAATTTCCGAAAGCCTCAGAAAAGAAGGCGTTGCAAGGGAATTGGTCAACAGGATCCAGAACCTGCGAAAAGACTCCGGATTTGAAGTCACGGACAAGATAAAAGTATACGTAGGGAAAAACGGGATCCTCGAAGCATCCGTAAAAGAAAACGAAGCTTATATCATGTCGGAAACACTGACGGAAACATTAGAATTCAAAGAAGAAGTAAATGGCATCGAAATCGAATTTGACGACATTAAAACAAAAATACTAATTACAAAATAAGAAGAAAATGGTTGATGAAAAAATTAGATACTCAGACGCCGACCTGGCAGAGTTCAAAGACATTATTATAAAAAAAATCGAGAAAGCCCAGAACGACCTGGATTTGATAAAGAGCGCTTACATGAACGACCTGAACAACGGTACCGACGATACGTCGCCAACGTTCAAGGCGTTTGAAGAAGGCAGCGAAACCATGTCCAAAGAGGCGAATTCACAATTGGCGATCCGCCAGGAAAAATTCATCCGCGATTTGAAAAACGCCTTGTTCAGAGTCGAAAACAAAACTTACGGCATCTGCAAAGTAACCGGAAAACTAATCGGCAAGGAAAGGCTTAAAATCGTTCCCCACGCAACGATGAGCATCGAGGCAAAAAATTTGCAGCGATAATCCTTGTTATGCCATAAATAACGCTCCGTAAAGGGGCGTTTTTTTTAGAAAATCCTCTACTTTTGCGCCATTAAAATTCAAACGATGACATTAAGGAAAGCGTACCTGCTCATTTTTATCATATTGCTGGTGGACCAATTGGTCAAAATCTATATCAAGACCAATTTTGTACTGGGGGAAGAACACCGCGTTTTCGGTTGGTTCAGGATACATTTTATAGAAAACGAAGGCATGGCTTGGGGAACAATCATTCCTGGTGCTTATGGCAAACTGATATTGACCGTTTTCAGGCTGGTTGCAGTCGTCGGAATCGGCTACTGGCTTTGGGATTCGGTAAGAAAATACCGGTCGACTTACCTTGTTGTTGCCATCGCTTTGATTTTGGCCGGCGCGCTCGGAAACATTATTGATTCCGTCTTTTATGGCATCACTTTCAGCCACAGCGACCGCCAGTTAGCGACCTTATTCGCAGATCATCCTTACGGCTCGCTGTTTTACGGGAAAGTCGTCGACATGCTGTATTTCCCATTCATCGAAGACAAAATGCTGCCAGGCTGGATTCCAATCTGGGGCGGAAAACCGTTTACGTTCTTCAACGCGATTTTCAACATTGCAGATATGGCGATTTCGACAGGTGTCGGAATTTTGATCGTGTTCAATAAGAAAGCATTCCACAAAAACGAATTTTAATTTTTTTAGGAGCTATTCCGGCTATTCGTTTCAATCTTTTGTTCCACTGCGTTTCTCAAAAGGATTTCCACTGCTATCCGGGCTAGGGCTTTTCATATATTTATTGGCCAAAATTATAAATCGTCTTTGGCGTCACACAAAAATCCAACTTTACATCGCTCTCAAAAACATCATCCCAAGGTTCGACAGCCTCAAAAAATGACAACCCGATCTTGACGGTTTCGGGCCTGCATTGTGCCAGGAATTTGTCGTAAAATCCTTTCCCGTAACCCACGCGGTTTCCTGTTTTATCAAATGCCAGAAGCGGCACAAAAACCACATCGATTTTATGTACCGGAACTTCCAAACCATCAACAGGCTCGGGAATTCCGTAATCGTTTTTCCTGATTTTCGTGCTGTCGGTCAATAGGAAATGCGTCATGTCGCACGTGTCGAAATCGCTTCTCGAAATGATGATGTTCTTGTCTTTGCCGGAAAGCAAATGTAAAATGTATTCCGTATCGACTTCGTGATGCGCGGCAATCGGCAGGAAAACATGGAAATAATCGTGTTCCCAAACCCGCAGCGAAAGGAGTTTATTGGCAATCGCCAGGCTCATTTCCTCGATCTCATTTTCTGAAATCGATTGGCGCAAGGCTTTGTATTTGATGCGGAGTTCTTTTTTGGTCATGGAATTTCTTCGAAAACATAAAAGTAGTTAAATTCCCGATGCATTCTTTTTTCGACATCATTTCGTTGGTACAATTTGCTAACTTTGTTTTATGGAAATCCCGCCTTTAGCTTTACAAATCCAGACATTGCCCGACAATCCCGGAATATACCAATATTTTGACAAGGACGGCAAAATCCTGTATGTCGGCAAAGCCAAAAATCTCAAGAAACGGGTTTCATCCTATTTCAATAAAGTCCATGAAACCGGCCGCACAAATGTATTGGTCCGCAAAATCGCAACCATTCGCCATATTGTCGTGCCGACTGAAAACGACGCGCTTTTACTGGAAAACAACCTGATCAAAAAGCTGCAGCCCAGATACAACGTCATGCTCAAGGATGATAAAACCTATCCATGGATTTGCATCAAGAACGAGCCGTTTTCGAGGATTTTCACGACGCGGAACATGATCAAAGACGGTTCTGAATATTTTGGGCCATATACAAGTTTTAAGACCGTGTATACGATTCTCGACATGATCAAGGAATTGTATCCGCTTCGGACCTGCAATTACGACCTGAGCGAAGCCAACATCAAAAACGGGAAATATAAAGTCTGCCTCGAATACCATATCGGCAACTGCAAAGGACCGTGTGAAGGTTTGGAATCGCTCGAAAATTACCAGAAACATGTTGCAATGATCCGCGAAATCCTCAAAGGGAATTTCAAGGAAAGCCTGCGTGATTTCAAAAGGCAAATGAATTTTTTCGCTTCGGAAATGCAGTTTGAGGAAGCGCAAAGGATAAAGGAAAAGATTGGCGTACTCGAAAAATACCAATCGCGTTCAACTGTCGCCAACCCGAAAATGAACAATATCGACGTGTTTTCAATCGTGTCAGATGAAAGTGCGGCATTCATCAATTTCCTGCAGATTTCTCATGGCTCGATCATCCGGTCGCACGTCATGGAACTCAAAAAGAAACTTGACGAAACCGACAAGGAATTATTGGAACTCGCGATTGTCGAAATCCGCGAGCGTTTCCATCTGCTGTCAAAGGAACTTGTCGTGCCTTTCGACGTCGATTTGGGACAAGGCCTCAAAATCACGGTGCCGCAACTCGGTGACAAAAAGGAAATCCTCGAATTGTCGATCCGCAACGCGAAATTCTTTCGCATGGAACAATTGAAACAAATGCAGATTGTCGACCCCGACCGCCATACCAACCGCATCATGGCGCAAATGAAAAAGGATTTGCGGTTGCCCGAAGAGCCGCGCCATATCGAATGTTTTGACAATTCCAATATACAGGGAAGCCATCCGGTTGCAGCCTGCGTCGTATTCAAAGACGGAAAACCAAGCAAAAAAGACTACCGCCATTTCAATATCAAAACCGTTGAAGGCCCGAATGATTTTGCCTCAATGGAAGAAGTCGTTTTCAGAAGATACAAACGCATGCTCGACGAAAACCAGCCGCTGCCGCAACTCATTATTATCGACGGCGGGAAAGGGCAGTTGTCATCGGCATTGAAAAGCCTTGACGCATTGGAATTGCGCGGCAAGATTGCGATCGTCGGCATCGCGAAAAGACTTGAAGAACTGTTTTATCCTGAAGATCCGGTGCCATTGTACCTTGACAAAAAATCGGAAACGCTCAAAGTCATCCAGCAATTGCGGAACGAGGCACACCGCTTCGGGATTACGCACCATCGCGATAAAAGGAGCAAAGGCGCACTGCAAACCTCAGTCGAAACCATTCCCGGAATCGGTGAAAAAACCATGCTGGCGCTAATCAAACATTTCAAATCGGTGAAAAGGATGACACAGGCGACTGAAAAAGAAATATCCGATGTCATCGGGCTTTCAAAAGCAAAAAAAATTGTCGACTTTTACAAAACCATTCTTAAATAACCCATGAGAAAAACGGCTCTTTTTGTGATTTTGCTTTTCACATTCCTGACATCTTTTTCACAAGAGCAAAAGAAACAGCCCATAAAAATCGGACTTGTTCTCAGTGGCGGCGGCGCCAAGGGTTTTGCACACATTGGCGTATTGAAAGTGATTGAGGAAGCCGGGGTCAAAATCGATTATATCGGCGGGACAAGCATGGGTGCGATTGTCGGCGGATTGTATGCTTCGGGCTACAATGCGAGGCAAATCGATTCCATATTCAAAGCCACTGATTTCGATGCACTGCTCCAGGATTTTATTCCGAGATCTTCCAAAAATTTTTATGGCAAGCGCAATGACGAACTTTATGCGCTGACGCTGCCGTTCAATAAATTCCATATCGGGATTCCGACGGCGCTTTCCAAAGGCTTGTACAACTATAATTTACTGACAAAACTGACACATAATGTCAGGCATGAGCGGGATTTCAGCAAATTGCCGATTCCGTTTTTATGCATGGCGACCAATATAGAAACGGGTGAGGAAGTGTTGCTTGACAAAGGCTATTTGCCACAGGCGATGATTGCGAGCGCGGCATTTCCGTCGTTGTTTTCTCCGGTTGAAATTGATGGGAAACTGCTCGTTGACGGCGGTGTCACGAACAATTATCCGATAGATGAGCTCAAGAAAAGAGGCTGTGATTTTATCATTGGCGTTGACGTACAGGACGATTTAAAAAAACGGAATTCATTGAAAGACGCAACGCGAATCCTGGTGCAGATTTCCAATCTTCAGATGATCCAAAGAATGGATGAAAAAAAGAAGGAAACCGACATTTACATCAAGCCCGACATCAGCAGTTTTGGCGTGATTTCTTTTGACGAAGGCCAACAGATCGTAAAAAAAGGCGAAGAAGCGGCGTTTGCGGTTTATGAAAAACTCAAGGTTTTGGCCGACCAGCAACATCCTTATAAACGGCCTGATGCACATGTGAAACTCGACAGCGTCAGCATCAGCAGCGTCAGCATCAACAAATTGGATACTTATACAAGGTCTTATGTTCTAGGGAAACTCCGCCTTAAATCGGGCAAAAAGTTTTGCTATGACGACATCAAGATTGGGATTGACAACCTTTCGGCGACGCAAAACTTCAGCACCATCAGCTATACACTTGAAAAAGGAAAAAGCGGCGGTGACGAGTTGAAAATCAACCTGACCGAAAACGACATCAAGACTTATCTGAAGTTCGGACTTCATTACGACGGACTTTATAAAACCGGCGTATTGGCCAATATTACACATAAGAAACTGTTTTACAAAAACGATGTCGCATCGCTTGATGTCGTCCTTGGCGATAATTTCAGGTATAATTTCGATTATTATATTGACAATGGGTTTTATTTCAGCTTTGGATTTAAGTCGAAATACACGCGTTTCAACAGGAATGTCGCAACCGATTTCAGTGATGGCGCATTGCTTGAGGCACTCGGGCTGAATACGATCAACATCAATTTTTCGGATTTGACAAACCAGGCTTATGTACAGACGATTTTTGCCCAGAAATTTCTTGTTGGCGCCGGCGCTGAACTGAAACACCTGAAGATAAAATCGGAGACGCTTGAAAGCACCGACCCGGTTTTTGAGAACAGCAATTACATCAGCTTATTTGGCTATATGAAATTTGATTCTTTCGACAACCGGTATTTTCCCAAAAAGGGCTGGTATTTTTCGGGTGATTTCCAATCCTATTTAGAGTCTTCCGATTTCACGAACAACTTTGAGCGTTTTTCCATTGCCAAGGGCGACATTGGGATTGCGCAGACATTTTATAAAAAACTTACTGTCAAACTGCAGGCTGAAATGGGATTTGCGATCGGGGAAGAAAGCGTGCCATTTTTTGATTTTGTTCTTGGCGGTTACGGATTCAGCCCGGTCAACAATATCAGGCAGTTTTACGGATATGATTTCCTGAGCTTGTCTGGCGACAGTTACATCAAATCGACCGCGACGCTGGATTATGAGATTTTCAAAAAGAACCACCTGAATTTCTCGGCAAATGTGGCCAGCATCCAGGACAATCTTTTCGAGCGGACCAATTGGATTTCCGATAAAAAATATACTGGTTATGCCGTGGGCTATGGGTTGGAAACCATTATCGGGCCCTTGGAAGTGAAGTATACATGGTCGCCCGAACTGACGCATGGCTATACCTGGTTCAGCGTTGGATTCTGGTTCTAGCACAACAGCGAATGTCATTTAAATGTGCGAAGTTTTGTAAAAAACAATATATTTGAAATCGTAAAAATAACTTAACAACACTATTATGTCAATTTGGAAAAGAAAACCATTGCATTTGTTGCTGGATGAAGCGACTGAATCTGAAAAAGGATTAAAGAAAACATTATCCGCAACGGGCTTGGTTTCACTTGGTGTAGGCGCAATTATTGGAGCCGGATTATTTTCAATTACCGGAATGGCGGCTGCAACAAATGCTGGCCCGGCCATTACGATTTCTTTTCTTGTTGCCGCATTCGGGTGTATTTTCGCCGGATTGTGTTATGCTGAATTCTCTTCGATGATTCCGGTTGCGGGAAGTGCTTACACATATTCATTTGCAACCATGGGCGAATTTGTCGCTTGGATTATCGGTTGGGATTTGGTGTTAGAATATGCAGTTGGAGCAGCGACCGTTTCGATAAGTTGGTCGCGATATTTAGGAAAATTCCTTGACGGTTATGGTATCCATATAAGTGACGACATGATGCTTTCTCCATTTGAAGGCGGAATCATTAATCTCCCCGCAGTGGCAATTGTAGTCATTATGTCTTTGATATTGATGCGCGGGACCAGAGAATCCGCTTTTGTAAATGGTATTATCGTCGTATTGAAAGTCGCCGTTGTGCTGACCTTTATTGCAGTAGGCTGGGCTTACATCAGACCTGAAAATTATACGCCATATATTCCGCCAAATACGGGGACTTTCGGAGAGTTCGGTTTCTCCGGAATCATTCGCGCTGCCGCGATTGTGTTTTTCGCATATATTGGTTTTGATGCAGTTTCGACTGCGGCGCAAGAAGCAAAAAATCCAAAACGCGATATGCCGATCGGAATTTTATTGTCGTTGGGAATCTGTACCTTATTATATATTTTGTTTGCACACGTCATGACTGGCGTAGTAAATTACCAGGCGTTTGCAGGAAAAGATGGTATAGCGCCAGTGGCGATTGCCGTTGAAGCGATGGGACATGCCGATGCATCTGGCATGATTGTGCCAGCCTATCCGTGGTTGAACAATGCAATTTTACTCGCGATTTTGGGAGGCTACGCTTCCGTTATCTTAGTGATGCTAATGGGGCAAAGCCGCGTGTTTTTCTCGATGAGTAAAGACGGACTGATGCCAAAAGTATTTTCAGAAGTGCATCCAAAATTTAGGACGCCTGCAAAAAACAATTTGTTGTTCATGATTCTTGTAAGTTGTTTCGCCGCTTTTGTACCTGCAAGGGTTGTTGGAGAAATGACAAGTATCGGAACGTTATTCGCCTTTATCCTGGTTTGTATTGGCGTATTGATCATGCGTAAGAAAATGCCCGATGCGCCAAGGGCTTTCAGAACACCATTGGTGCCGTTGGTCCCGATTTTGGGCGTTGCTGTTTGTTTGTTCATGATGGTCTTCTTGCCTTTGGATACGTGGATACGATTAATCGTTTGGATGATGATTGGATTTGATTTGTATTTATTCTACGGAATGAAAAACAGTGTGCAAAATCGAGGCAATTTTAGCTTGGGCAATTATAAGACAGTAGCTGCCTCAGGCATGGGAATGGTACTTGCGTTAATCGCTGTCGCGTTCATCCATCATTCTGATAAATCAATAGATGATCACTTCCTGTTTTATTTCTCAATTGCATTTGCAGTAATCCACGCTTTTGCCTTTGCCTATAGCTATAAAAAAATGAGGTAATAATAAAGTTCAATATAAAAAGGCATTAAGACAACGTTTTTAATGCCTTTTTTCATTTATAAATATTTCCCAATTCTAAAAGTTAAAAACCAAATTTTTCCGATATTTACACCTATGGAAACAACATGGATTGGTTTATCAGCACACCTGAAATTCCTCATCAAGAGAAATCCTGAATGACATTCCCTAAATTGTCAAGATAATTTCCATTATTAATTCAATTTACAGCCATGCCATTATACCATAAACTGGGAAATTTCCCCCAAAAACGACATACGCAATTCGAGAAGCCAAACGGCGGATTGTACTATGAGCAGCTTTTCGGAACCGAAGGCTTTCACGGACATGCGTCGCTTTTATATCATGTCCACCGGCCAACACAAGTCAAGGAAATCAAAAAATCCTATTCGGCTGAACCAAAAATCGCCATCGGGAAAAATATCAAATCCTTACTTTTTAAAGGCTTCGAACTGAAACCGGAAAACGATTTTCTCGACAGTCGCAAAGCCATGCTCGTCAATCGCGATTGCATTATCGGATTGGCCGCGCCAAAAGATTCACTCCGCGATTATTTCTATAAGAATGCCGATGCCGATGAACTGATTTTCATCCATAAAGGAAAAGGCAAGCTCCGCACGATGCTTGGAAACATCCCGTTTGAATATGGCGATTACCTGATTATCCCGCGCGGCATGATTTACCAGATTGAATTCGAAACTTCAGAAAACCGTTTGTTTTACGTCGAATCCTATGCGCCGTTTTATACGCCAAAACGCTATAAAAACGCATCGGGACAACATTTGGAACATTCCCCGTTTTGTGAGCGCGATTTTAAATTGCCATCAGAACTCGAAACGCACGATGAAAAAGGCGATTTCATGATTAAGATAAAAAAGGAAGGCATGATGCATGAAGTCGTTTATGCGACACATCCGTTTGATGTCGTTGGTTGGGACGGTTACAATTTCCCATATGCCTTCAGCATCCATAATTTCGAACCGATTACAGGTCGCGTACACCAGCCGCCGCCGGTGCACCAAACTTTTGAAACGTCGAATTTTGTCGTGTGCTCATTTTGTCCAAGGCTTTACGATTACCATCCGAAAGCGATTCCGGCACCGTACAACCACAGCAATATTGACAGCGATGAGGTTTTGTATTACGTCGACGGCGATTTTATGTCGCGGAACAACATCGAGAAAGGCCACATTACATTGCACCCGAAAGGCATTCCACACGGACCGGCACCAGGCGCAATGGAAAGAAGCATCGGGCATAAAGAAACACATGAATTGGCCGTGATGGTCGATACGTTCCGTCCGTTACAGGTGACAGAAGAGGCGATGGGATTGGATGACGGACAATATTATAAATCCTGGGTAGAATAATGAATTATAACAAACTACCCGCTGATCCGTCAGCGTTGATTTTAGGAATTATAAGTGTTGTGATTGTTTTTCCCGGATTTTGCTGCGGACTATTTCCAATTATTTCGATAGTTCTTGGGATTGTTGGAATTGTTTCAGCAAACAAAAGCTTAAAGGAGTATGATGTTGAACCTGCAAATTATAACCATAACAGCCGAAAAAACGTATTTGCCGGAAAAGTATTGAGTATCATTGGATTGTCATTAAGCGCGCTTTATATCCTTTTGGTTTTGGCAGCACTTTTATTTTTTGCAAGCAAACCAAACTCTTTTTGGGATAAATTCAAAAATGAAAACGTGTTTCATCAACTGCAAGACAGCATTCAAAAAGAAAATGACGCGAAATACGAAGATTATAAAACAGATTCTTTGTCAGTAGAGCCAATTGACTCCATAAGCATCGAACAAAAAACAGATAAATAGATTATGTCAAAAGAAGTAAAATCCGTTGAATACGGACTCGAGAAAATATTTGAAGGCGCACAGGATTTCCTGCCGCTTTTAGGGACTGATTATGTCGAATTTTATGTTGGCAATGCCAAACAGGCCGCGCATTTTTACAAAACCGCATTTGGTTACCAGTCATTGGCATATGCCGGATTGGAAACCGGCGTTCGCGACCGCGCATCCTACGTATTGAAACAGGATAAAATCCGATTGGTGTTGACTACGCCGCTAACGGCTGATTCGCCAATCAACGAACACCTGAAAAAGCATGGCGATGGCGTTAAAGTCGCAGCTCTTTGGGTCGAAGATGCGACAAGTGCATTCGAAGAAACGGTTAAGCGCGGCGCACGCCCTTTTATGGAACCAACGGTGGAAAAAGACGAATTCGGCGAGGTCGTTCGTTCCGGAATCTATACTTACGGTGAAACGGTTCATGTTTTTGTGGAGCGGAAAAATTACAACGGCGTGTTTTTGCCAGGCTACAGGGAATGGAAATCCGATTACAATCCTGAACCTACAGGACTGAAATATATTGACCACATGGTTGGGAATGTCGGCTGGGGCGAAATGAATACTTGGGTAAAATGGTATGAAGATGTGATGGGATTTGTCAATTTCCTGTCATTTGACGACAAACAGATCAACACCGAATATTCCGCATTGATGAGTAAAGTGATGTCCAATGGAAACGGACGCATCAAATTCCCAATCAACGAGCCTGCAGAAGGAAAGAAAAAATCACAAATTGAGGAATATCTGGATTTTTATGGCGGACCAGGAATCCAGCACGTTGCCATCGCCACTGACGACATCATCAAAACGGTTACAGAATTAAGGAATCGAGGCGTCGAATTTTTATCAGCGCCGCCGCATGCTTATTATGAAGCCGTACCGGAAAGGCTCGGCGAACACATGAAAATGATGAAAGAGGATTTGTCCGTCATCGAAAAACTCGCGATTATGGTCGACGCTGATGAAGAAGGCTATCTGTTGCAAATATTTACAAAGCCGGTGCAAGATCGTCCGACATTGTTTTTTGAAATCATCCAACGCATGGGCGCAAAAGGTTTCGGCGCGGGAAATTTCAAGGCTTTATTTGAGTCGATTGAAAGGGAACAACAGTTAAGGGGAACATTGTAATAGTTCCAAATTTTTAAGAATAGTGCAATTTTGTGTACTTTTATCAGCCATATTTTGTAAATTTATTGTTAAAGTTAATTTTTTAGTTGTAATACATCAAAAAGTAATTACCTTTGCACTCGCAAATCAGAGGAGTGGTTTCCTCTCATTTGGAATAAATTTTCATAATTTATAGTTTTTTGGTTGGTTAATAGCATAAAAACTCAGTCACTATTGGCTGGGTTTTTTTGTTTTGATAATTTTGGAACAGAAATTGCCTGCCCGCGCCGCAATTAAAATTATAACAATGAAAAAGATACTTATACTTATAATATTTACAATCACCGCTGGTTTTAGCAGCCAGAAGGAAAGGGCTTTTGATGTCGGCGAATGGTTCAAATTCAGGATTCATTACGGTGTCATCAATGCGGGCTATGCGACGCTGGAAGTCAAAGAAGCGGTCAGGAATAACAAAAAAGTCTATCATGCCATCGGCAAAGGATATACGACCGGAATGTCGCGTTTTTTCTTCAAGGTCGACGATACTTACGAGAGCTATTTTGATAAGGAAAGCGGCAATCCATACCAGTTTGTCCGAAAAATCGATGAAGGCGGCTATACCAAAAACCAGGAAGGATTTATCGATCAGGGTACTGACAAAATTACAGTCAAGGATTATAAAAATAAGAAGGAGAAAATATTCGTCGTTCCCAACAATGTACAGGACATTATGTCGACTTTCTATTACCTGAGAAATCACCCGACCATTGATAAAATGAAAGTCGGTGAATCGATTTCCGTCGATATGTTCTTCGATGATGAAACGACCAAATTCAAATTGAAATACATCGGGAAAGAAGACATCAGTACGAAATACGGCACTATTCCAACCATGATTTTCCGTCCGTTGGTACAATCCGGAAGGGTTTTCAAAGAAGAAGAAAGCCTTACGGTATGGATTTCCGATGACGATAACAAAATACCTGTCAGGATAAAAGCAAGCCTTGCCGTTGGATCCATCAAAGCGGATCTTGACGGGTTCAAAGGATTGAAATATCCATTTACAGTTAAAGCCAAACCCTAATGGAACACACAAAAACAGATTATTTATTAAACGAATTAGACCAGAAATTCCAGTCAATCAACCAGAAAACCGATACGCATCTTGAAGGTTTACTTTGGTCGAAACCAATTACATACTGGGATTATATCCAAACGGATGCTTTATTGAACCTACAGATACAAAGAACCATTTTGCCCGACGAAATGGTTTTTATTATGTATCATCAGGTCAACGAATTGCTCTTTAAGATGATTCTTTGGGAAACCAACCAAATCACGCAAAGCGAAAAGCCCGAAGCGACTTTTTTTACTGAAAGATTGATGCGCATCAGCCGCTATTTCGATATGCTGACGACGTCTTTCGACATTATGGGCGACGGAATGGAAGTCGAGCAATACATGAAATTCCGCAATACCTTAACTCCGGCAAGCGGATTCCAAAGTGCGCAATACCGCTTGATTGAATTCGCCTCAACCGACCTGATCAACCTGATCGATTACCGTTTCCGCGCTACGATTGACCGCAATACGCCATACGAACACGCTTTAGAGCATTTGTATTGGCAGGCAGCCGGGAAAGACTATAAAACCGGACAAAAATCCTATCTGCTCCAGGCATTTGAAGACAAGTATAAGGAAGAATTCCTGAGAAAGATGGAGGAATACAATACGACCAATATCTGGCAGAAATTCAAAAACCTTCCCCAAGCCGACCGCAACAATGCCGAATTAGTCAAAGCCATGCGCCATTACGACCATACGGTTAACGTGACCTGGGTCATGGGCCATTTGAATGCCGCAAGAAAATATATTGAAAGCGGACACGGAATTGCCGAAGCAACCGGCGGAAGCGACTGGAAAAAATACATGCATCCGAAATACCAACGCAGGATTTTCTTTCCGGAATTGTGGAGTGAAGACGAATTAAAAAACTGGGGTGAAGAGAAATAACCTCAGCAATTGCCAAAAAATAGTACATTGAAACGACTATCCCTATTTATAATTTTACTGTTTACGTTATTCTCATGCGGCGACAAACCGGATGAGAAGATTATTGCCAGTGCCAGAAAGCAACCGCTGCGGTTTGATTTTGGCTTTAAACTGAATGATTTCAATGTCGTAAATGACACTGTCGCTTCGGGCGATACTTTCGGCGGAATCATGGACAGGCAAAATATCGGCGACAAACGCGTTTACGACATCGTCCGGAAAATAAAGGACAGCTTTGATGTGCGTTCCATCCGAAAAGGAAAACCATATACGATGCTGCGTACGCTCGACAAGAAAAACAAGCTCCAGGTCTTCATTTACCAACCAGACAGAATTAATTATTACATTATTGATTTGCGGGATTCGGTGGTTGTCACCAAAAAAACAAAACCCGTGACCATTAAAAGGCGCACCATTGCCGGGCAGCTTGACGGTTCATTGTCGGAAGCGCTTGAAAAAGAAAATGTCGAACCTGAACTGGCTTCAAAAATATCGAAGATTTATGCCTGGTCAATCGACTTTTTCAAATTGAAGAAAGGCGATAAGTTTGGCGTTACATTTACCGAAAGGTACATTAATGATACAATTTATGACGGCGTCGACAGCCTTCAGGCAGCTTTTTTTGAATACAAGGGCAAACTGATTTATGCATTTCCATTTGCACAAAACCCGCAATCCGGGAAACTCGATTATTACGATGAAGATGGCAAACCGCTAAAGAATTTTTTCCTGAAAGCGCCATTGAAATATGTGAATATTTCGTCGCGTTTTTCGTCCAACAGGTTTCATCCGGTGCAAATGATTTGGAAAGCGCACAAAGGAACGGATTATGCCGCACCCACGGGAACGCTAATTATGACGACTGCTGCCGGTGTTGTTGAAAAAACCGGTTATACTGCCGGGAATGGAAATTTTGTCAAGGTCAAGCACAACGGGACATATTCGACGCAATATTTACACATGTCTAAAATTCTCGTCAGGCAAGGCCAACGCGTGACGCAAGGCCAAACCATCGGAAAAGTTGGAAGCACTGGACTGGCGACCGGGCCGCATGTCTGTTACCGCTTTTGGAAAAACGGCGTCCAGGTTGACGCATTGCGTTTAAAATTGCCAAATGCCGAACCGATGAACAGCAAATACAAACCGCGTTTCATTGCGCAAATGACACCGCTAAAAAAAGAACTCGACAGTATTGCCGGTTTGAAATTCAAATAATCTGATTAAAAAAATACCATGGCATTAGACAATACCAATCCTTCAGGAACTGCCGCATGGCAAAAATTACGCGAGCATTTTGTGGATATGCAATACGTTTCCATGCGAGAGATGTTCAGCAATGATGCTTTACGTGCGGCAAAATTTAACCTGAAATGGGACAATTTCCTGATCGACTATTCCAAGAACATCATCAACGACCAAACGGTGCGTACTTTGCTGGATTTGGCCAATGAAATGAACCTTAAAGAAGCAATTGAAAAATATTTCTCGGGCGATATCATCAACCAGACTGAAAACCGGGCAGTGCTTCATACGGCATTGCGTGCGAATGAAAATGCGGTTGTCAATGTCGACGGGAAAAATGTCATGCCTGAAATATTTGAAGTCAAAAATAAAATCAAAATATTTTCTGCCGATATCATCAATGGCAACAGGAAAGGATTTACGGGCAAAACTTTTACGGATGTTGTCAATATTGGAATCGGCGGCTCGGATTTGGGGCCGGCAATGGCGGTTGAAGCATTGCAATTTTACAAAAACCGCCTCAATATGCATTTTGTTTCGAACGTCGATGGCGACCATGTATATGAAACGCTCAAAAAATTAAATCCGGAAACGACGCTTTTTGTCATTGTTTCCAAAACTTTTACGACGCAGGAAACGCTTTCCAATTCGGAAACCATCAGGAATTGGTTCTTGAAATCGGCAACACAGGCGGATGTTTCCAGGCATTTTGTCGCGGTTTCGACCAATATCGGCAAAGTCACCGAATTCGGTATTGACGCCAATAACATTTTCCCGATGTGGGATTGGGTTGGCGGCCGTTTTTCACTTTGGAGTGCTGTCGGTCTGTCGATAAGCCTTGCCGTTGGATTTGACAATTTCGACAAATTACTGAAAGGCGCAAACGACATGGACGACCATTTCAAAACTACCGATTTCGATAAAAACATTCCGGTCGTATTGGCATTGCTGACCATTTGGTACAACAATTTTTTCGGCGCAGAAACTGAAGCATTGATTCCGTATACGCAATATCTGACCAAACTTGCGCCGTATTTGCAGCAAGGCATTATGGAAAGCAACGGGAAAAGCATCGGGCGCGACGGGAATCCTGTCAATTACCAAACAGGAACGATTATCTGGGGCGAACCTGGGACGAATTCACAGCACGCCTTCTTCCAGTTAATCCATCAGGGAACAAAGATTATCCCAACAGACTTTATCGGCTTTGTAAAGCCTTTACACGGCGATAATGATCATCATGACAAACTGATGTCGAACTTTTTTGCGCAGACGGAAGCATTGTTGAACGGGAAAACTGAGGAACAAGTCAAAGCCGAATTCGCAAAATCAAATATTTCACAAGCTGACGCGGATTTTCTTCTGGCATTCAAAGTGTTTTCAGGCAACAAACCAACAAATACCATTTTGATTGACAAATTGACTCCGGAAGCATTGGGTTCACTGATTGCGATGTACGAGCACAAAATTTTTGTCCAGGGAATCATCTGGAACATTTTCAGTTATGACCAATGGGGTGTGGAATTGGGCAAGCAATTGGCAACAAAAATCCTCGATGAGATCAATTCGGGAGATATAAAAAACCACGACAGTTCTACGGCATTCCTGCTGGATTATTTTTTGAAAAAGAAATAATTTCCGATATTCATATATGATAAAGCCTTACAAATAGTGAGGCTTTTTTATTCTGTTTTGCTATATTTGTTACTCGAGGCCTATTGGCCGAATTATACGAAGTAAAAACTAACATTCAAGATATGTACAATTTTATTCTGAAGATACACTCTGCCTGGGCATATATTGCACTGATTATGCTGACCATCGCTTTGATAAATGCACTTATTGGACTGTCTGCCAAAAACCCGTTTACGGTAAAAGACAGGCGAATTTCCCTGTTTGCCCTTATCGCAGTCCATGTGCAATTCGTAATCGGGTTGGTACTTTATTTTGTTTCGCCAAACGGACTGCAGAAAATCCAGGCTGTCGGAATGGCCGGAATGAGCGCTATGGACAGGCTTTTGGCGCTTGAACATCCGACGGTAAACCTGATTGCAATTATCTTAGTGACAATCGGTTGGTCGAAACACAAAAGAACCGCCGATGCACAATTCAAATCGATTTCCATTTTTTATGGCTTAGGTTTGGTCTTGCTTTTAAGCAGGATTCCATGGCAAAACTGGTTTGCATAGCCAATAATTCCTTTCGCCTGTCCGTTATAGATCGAACAGCCAAGAAAAACATTTATCATGAAGCATAAAACAACAATCATCCTGTTGATGGGAATTGCTGCCTTTTTTTTCGGCAATTTTTCCCTAAGCGCGCAAACAGTGGAAAAGCCCGTTCCTGTTGTTGTTCAGACTGACACGATAAAAAATACGTCCAGCAAACCGATATTGCAGATTCCGATTGACAGTATTGAAATCATTGGAAACCTGAAATTTAAGTTGTTCAAAAGCAATGTCCATGCATCTTATTATGCCGACAAGTTTACTGGAAAAAGAACCGCCAGCGGCAAAAGATTCGACAATAAAAAATATACTGCAGCACACCGAAAATTTCCTTTTGGCACAAAACTGCGAATTACGAATGTCGCCAATGGGAAATGTGTCATCGTAGAAGTCACCGACCGCGGCCCATTTACGAAAGGCCGTGAAATCGACATTACCAAACGCGCTTTTATGGAAATCACCCACAATAGAAATACCGGCGGACTCAATGTGACCATCGAGGTGATTGACAAAAATGATTGATTTTACCAGCCGGAAAAAGGATGCAGACTTAAGTAAGCATTGTAGTATTTATTGTCATTCGTGACTTCTTTTCCCAGCCAGTGCGGTTTTTCAAAAGATTCATTTTCGTCAGAAAGTTCGATTTCGGCAATGATAAGCCCTTCATTTTCGCCTGAAAAAACATCGATTTCATAAACGTGCTTTCCGGCCTTGACCTCATAGCGGATTTTGTCGATGACGCCTTTCTCACAAATGGCCAGCAGCGGTTTTGCTTCCATCAGTGACAATTCGGTTTCCCATTCAAGGCGCGTGGTTCCGGTTTCATTTCCTTTGCCCTTAATGGTCAGAAAGCCGCTTTCCCCTTTAATGCGGATGCGCACGGTGCGCTCGGGATCCGAATTGAGGTAACCCTGCACAATGTGGTTTTTGGCAAACGCAGCGTCTTTAAAAGCTTCTGAAGCCACTAAAAATTTTCTTTCGATTTCTTTCATTTTCACTATGTTTAAGGATTTCCAAAAGCCGATTTTACCAAAGATATTATAAATTTGTAAGATGCCCGAGGAAATTTCACACCGGAAAATCATACACATCGACATGGATGCATTTTATGCGTCGATCGAACAGATGGACAATCCGGAACTTCGCGGAAAGCCGATTGCTGTTGGCGGTGGTGAAAATCGCGGCGTTGTTTCCGCAGCGAGTTATGAAGCCCGGAAATTCGGCGTGCGAAGCGCCCTGAGCGGTGTATTGGCACGGAAATACTGTCCCGAACTGATATTTGTTCCGCCAAGATTTGACCGGTATAAAGAAATCTCCAATAAGATCCGGAATATTTTCCATGATTACACTGATCTGGTCGAACCGCTTTCGCTCGACGAAGCCTATCTTGACGTGACACAAAATAAAAAAGGAAACCCGAGCGCGACACTGATTGCAAAAGAAATCCGGAAGCGCATATTCGATGAAGTCGGGCTTACGGCTTCAGCTGGGATTTCGGTCAATAAATTCATTGCGAAAGTCGCATCGGACGTCAATAAGCCGAACGGGCAGAAAACCGTCAATCCCAATGAAGTCATTCCGTTTTTGGAAGAATTGCCGATTAAAAAGTTTTATGGCGTTGGCAAAGTCACGACTGAAAAAATGTACCAGCTTGGCATTTTTACAGGGTTGGATTTGAAAAGCAGGCCGATTGAATTCCTGGAAAAGCATTTTGGAAAATCGGGAGCATATTATTATTATGTTGTCCGCGGCATCCACAACAGTGAAGTGAAGCCATCGCGGATTACAAAATCGGTAGCGGCCGAACATACATTTGACGAAAACCTGTCGTCAGAAATTTTCATGCTCGAACGGCTTGAAGTCATCGCCGACCAATTGGTGAAACGTATTAAACGTTACAACATCGCTGGAAAAACAGTCACATTAAAAATAAAATACAGTGATTTCACTTTACAGACACGCAGCAAAACCTTGCCTTATTTTATTTCAGACAAAGGCATTATCCTTGAAACTGCCAAGGAATTGTTATATCAGGAAAAGATGAAAGATTCCGTACGACTTCTTGGGATTTCCCTGAACAACCTGAACACGGAAGAAAAAAAGTCGGTTGTCGTACAGTTGAAATTTGACTTTTAGGCATAAAAAAAGCTGCCCGTTTCCGAACAGCTTTATTACTTCGTATAGTTGTTTATCTCCTGCTCGATAATTTTGCCAGCAATCTCAGGAATTCGATATAAAGCCACACCAATGTGACTATCAATCCCATTGCGCCAAACCATTCCATGTATTTTGGATGCTGCTGCTGTGCGCCTTTTTCAATCATGTCGAAATCCAGAAACAGGTTCATTGCGGCAATGATGATTACGAATACGCTGATTCCGATGCTCATCAATGAGTTTCCATAATGTACAGGGACAAAGCTTGTAAACATCGAGAATAACCAAGAAATAATGTAATATGTCGCGATAGCCAATGTTGCTGCAATAACGATAGATTTGAATTGCTCGGTCACTTTTACGATCTTGAATTTATACAATCCAAGACAAACAACAAACGTAACAAACGTTGCGCCGACGGCCTGAATGACAATTCCGGGATACATGGCTTCAAAAATGGCGGAAATTCCACCTATGAATAATCCTTCAAACACAGCATAACCTGGGGCAAGCCAGGAGGAATACTGCGGTTTAAATGATGAAATCAAAACCAAAATCAATCCGACAATCGCCCCGCCAATAACCAATGGCATCGTGTTGTAACCTGTAAAAGTCAGCCACCAGGTCATCATAGCGCCCGCAACCAAAAGCAACATCAGGATAAAGCTTTTGTTTATGGTTCCGGAAACGGTCATCGTCTGGTTGTAATCGATCAGGACAGCATTATGCGTTTCCCCGAAAGGAATAGCCGAAGTTCTTGTAAATGATTTGTTTTTTAAAAATGGATTTTTTGATTCAAATTTCATGACTAAAAATGTTTTGTTCGTAAGTCAAATATAATTTTTTCTTTTGAATTGCGGCTGTTAATTTTCGATTTCAGAAACCCTCAGCGTATTGACCATTCCTTTGTCAGCAACAGGCATTGCGGCCAGATTAATTAAGAAATCACCCTTGTTTACAAATCCTTTGTCGCGGGCAATATCGTTGATATCGGTCACCGTATCGTCGGTGCTGACAAATTTGTCGTAATAAAACGATTTCACGCCCCAAAGCAGGTTCAATTGCGTCAGGATTCTACGGTTTGATGTAAACACCAAAATATGCGCAGACGGTCGCCATGCTGAAATCTGGAAAGCCGTATAACCACTATTCGTCAACGTACAAATGGCTTTGGCTTTGATGACATTGGCCATCATTGCGGCGTGGTGACAAATTGATTTCGTGATGAAACGCTTCGTCCTGACTTGTGGTGTATTTTGCGGCACTTGGATTAATGGCGAATCTTCAACCGCTTCAATAATCTGTGTCATTTTTTCGATAACCTGCACCGGGTAATTCCCAACTGAAGTTTCTCCGGAAAGCATGACAGCATCAGCGCCGTCCATCACTGAATTCGCGACGTCATTCACTTCGGCACGCGTTGGCGTTAAGCTGGTGATCATGGTTTCCATCATTTGGGTTGCGATGATGACCGGGATACGGGCGGTTTTGGCGCGGTTGACGAGTTTTTTCTGGATCAGCGGCACTTCATGCGCCGGCACTTCCACACCAAGATCGCCACGTGCAACCATCAGTCCGTCGCAGAAAGCGACAATCTTATCAATATTTTCAACGCCTTCGGGTTTTTCGATTTTGGCGATGATTGGAATTTTATGGTCGGAATGTTTGGCAATCAAATCCTGCAATTCCATCAAATCTTCGGCAGTTCTTACGAAAGAAAGCGCAAACCAGTCGACTTTCATCTCAATCGCAAAAATCGCGTCCTTGATGTCTTTTTTGGTCAGTGCCGGAAGCGATACTTTTGTGTTTGGCAGGTTGACGCCCTTTTTGGATTTCAATGGTCCGCCTTGGATGACGCGGCAAAGCACTTCAGTTGTCCTGTTGGTTTCGACCGCTTCAAAAATCAGTTTTCCGTCGTCAAGAAGAATGCGTTCGCCAGGATTGACGTCTCTTGGAAATTCTTTATAGTTCATGTAAACCCTTTCGGCGGTTCCGGGAATATCTTCAGCAGTCTGGAAAGTAATCAGATCGCCAGTGCTGACTACGATGTCTTCTTTCATCACGCCTACGCGAAGTTTCGGGCCTTGTAAATCGCCAAGAATCGCTGTAGTGTACCCAAATTCGTCGTTCAGGCCACGAATCAGGTCAATCTTTTGTTTTACATCCTCATAATCGGCATGTGAAAAATTCACCCTGAAAACATTGACGCCCGCATCAATCATATCCTTCAGGACTTCTCTCGTACTGCAGGCCGGTCCGAGCGTGGCTACAATTTTCGTTTTTTTGTTTGTTGGCATTTTTATTAAAAAATTAAATTGTTTTTTGATTTTATTTCACCGGCATTCACGGTGTAGATGGTTGAAATCTTGTTGATTTTGTTTAAACCTGAAATCAGTTTTTCAGCTGTTTCACCTGAATTTTCAATCCGTAAGAAATAATCCACTTTTTTGAATTCCGGCAACAGGTAAACCCTTGCGGCAATTTCCTGGCTGGCGTCGGCAAACAGGTTTCGCGATTTGTCTTTTTTGGGTACCAGGATTTCATTTTTATTCTGAATCAAATCCCAAGTCACGTCATTTTCAGTATTCTCAAATGTATATCTTGAAAACCAGGCTTCACCTTCTTTGGTTTTTGCCTGAATCTCATTTTTGTTTTTACTGAGCAGGACGGGAAATTTCTGGTTGATAAAAAAAGCAAGATGGTAATCCTCTAAAGAAGTATGAATCGCAATGAGCTCATAATTCACTTCGTCAAATTCGTCAATGCTTAATCTGTGGATGGCCATTTGGTGGAAAATAGGATGTAAATATAGCATTTCTGATGCAGAATGAAATCATCAAAAGTGAACTTAACGTTTATTTATTAACGAAAACGTTATAGTTTTTAATGGTATTGCTTATTTTTTGTTAATTTTTTCCTGAAATGCAAAATATGCGCGTTGTGAGGCTTTTTCCTCGGCTTTCTTTTTTGATGTTGCGCGGGCTTTAGCGATGACTTTGTTGTCGATGCTCAATTTTACGCCGTAAAAACGTTGTCCATCAATGCCATTGTCTTCAAAAACATCGTAGTGGAATTGCTTTTTTTCTTTTTGGCACCATTCGATCAGCAGGCTTTTGTAGCTGATGACTTTGCCTTCGAGTTTGGCAATGTCGACGTAAGGCACGATGACGCGTTTTTGGATGAATTTTTCGCAATAGGGATAACCGCGGTCCAGATAAATCGCACCAATCAACGCTTCAAAAACATTCCCATGGATGTTTTCTCCAAAATGGGTTAAAGGAATTTTACTTTCAATAAAACGCACCAAATTTAAATCCCGTCCCAATTCGTTGAGGTGTTCACGACTGACAATTTTGGAACGCATTTTTGTCAGGTAACCTTCATCGCCGGCTGGTGCTTTGCTGAAAAGATGCGCCGCAATCACGGCACTCAGCATTGCGTCGCCAAGGAATTCGAGCCTTTCGTAATTGATGGGATTTCCGCTGACATCGAGTTTGTTGGAAGAACGGTGTGTGAATGCTTTTTTGTAAATATCGATGACAAGCGGGTCAAAACCGAGCACCTCTTTAATATCTGTAAAAAAAATCCCGTCCTCATTTGAACGGGATGATTTTGACAATATTTTTTTAAGGAAACGCATTTAATTAAGCATCAAGTTTTTTGAATAAGACACAGGCATTGTGTCCGCCAAAACCAAAAGTATTACTCATAGCGACTTTAATATCCCTTTTTTGTGCTTTGTTAAGTGTCAGGTTCAATGCAGGATCAATATTTTCATCGACAACTTTATGGTTGATTGTCGGAGGAACGATTCCGTGTTCCATCGCAAGAATGGAAGCAATCGCCTCAATCGCCCCGGCAGCGCCAAGCAAATGGCCTGTCATTGATTTGGTCGAATTGATGTTCATCGTTTTCGCATGGTCGCCAAAAACAGCACTGATCGCTTTTAATTCGGCTACGTCGCCCAATGGCGTCGAAGTCCCGTGCGTATTGATGTGGTCAACCTGTTCCGGTTTCATTCCCGCATCGCGCAACGTATTGTTCATTACTGCAATGACACCGATTCCATCAGGATGCGGCGCAGTCAAGTGATAAGCGTCGGATGACATACCGCCACCGCCGATCTCACAATATATTTTTGCGCCACGTGCTTTTGCATGTTCGTAATCTTCAAGGACTAAAGCGCCGGCGCCTTCGCCAAGGACAAATCCGTCGCGTGTCGCGTCGAATGGACGCGAAGCCGTTTCAGGACTTTCATTCCGTGTTGATAAAGCGTGCATCGAGTTGAATCCGCCCATTCCGGCAATCGTAATCGCCGCTTCCGAACCTCCTGAAATGATGACATCGCACATGCCCAAACGGATATAATTGAATGCATCAATCAAAGCATTTGCCGAAGAAGCACAAGCTGAAACCGTCGTATAATTCGGGCCCATATACCCATTTCGCATTGAAATATGTGCCGGTGCGATATCGGCGATCATTTTTGGGATGAAGAAAGGATTGAACTTTGGCGTTCCGTCGCCTTTTGCATAATAGATGACTTCTTCCTGGAAAGTTTCCAGTCCGCCGATTCCGGCGCCCCAAATGACGCCAACGCGGTATTTGTCGACATTGTCTTTAGTAAGTCCTGCATCTTTGATGGCTTCATCACTGGCAGCAATGGCATACTGGGCGAATTTATCCATACGGCGGGATTCTTTGCGGTCGATAAAATCTTCGATGTTGAAGCCTTTTACTTCACACGCAAATTTGGTTTTGTGTTTTTCAGTATCGTAATATGTGATTGGTGCAGCACCGCTGACGCCATTGACAAGACTGTTCCAGTATTCCTGAATATTATTTCCTATAGGAGTAAGAGCACCTAAGCCTGTTACAACAACTCGTCTTAATTCCATACTTAAAAATTTAGTTGCCTGTTTAAAGTAGTAAAACCCATGTTGTCTTGATGTATTTTGTCACAAAAAGAAAACATGGGTATTACATAAATATCTTGATGGCTGTGTTACAACCGGTATTACATTAAAAACAATAACACCCAATTTATAAAATCCAATTTTCTAAAATCCAAAATCCAAAAGGGGAATCCAATTATTCAAATTTAGTAAAATTTGGTAATTGTTATTTGGAATTTTAACAACTGGTGCTTTTTAAATTGGGTGTAAAATGTATTATTTTTTAGCTTCTTCTATGTAAGAAATCGCTTGGCCTACAGTAGCAATGTTTTCTGCTTGGTCGTCCGGAATCTGGATGTCAAATTCTTTTTCGAATTCCATGATAAGCTCGACAGTGTCCAATGAATCAGCTCCCAAATCATTTGTGAAGCTTGCTTCTGTTACAACTTCGTTCTCGTCAACGCCTAATTTGTCTACAATAATCGCTTTTACTCTTGATGCAATGTCTGACATAATCTCTAAATTTTAAATTTAATTTGTTGGCAAAAATAAAAAACTTTATTTTAAAACCACGTTTTAGTTAATAAATGTGAGCACTAATTTAAAAAAATAATTTCACAAAGACTCCGTAAATTTATTTATTCTGATTATTATTCTTTTTTTTGCATGATAAAAACTACGGCATACATGAAAAACATCGTCATATTTGCTTCCGGATCGGGATCGAATGCCGAAAACATTATTTTGCATTTCAAAAAAAGCGCACAGGCAAATGTCGCTGCAGTCTTTTCAAATAAAGCAAATGCCGGCGTCATAGAAAGGGCGGAAACGCAAAATATTCCAACTGTGGTTTTTACCAAGGATGAACTTTTGGCAGGCAAAGTGCTTGAAAAACTGAAACCATTCCAACCCGATTTAATTGTGCTTGCCGGTTTTCTTTTGAAATTCCCACACGATATTATCGCCCACTATCATGGTAAAATCATTAATATCCATCCGGCATTGTTGCCAAAATATGGTGGAAAAGGCATGTATGGCATGAATGTGCATCGCGCCATCATCGAAAATAAGGAGTCCGAAACAGGAATTACGATTCATTATATTGATGAGCATTATGACGAAGGCGATATCATTTTCCAAAAATCAGTCGCTTTAAACGGAAGGGAAACCTGCGAAGAAATCTCGGAAAAAGTACAACAACTCGAGCACGAATATTTTCCTGTAATTGTAGAAAAAATCATATCTGAACTTTGAATCCACACGACGTACATATTTATACCGACGGCGCTGCCAAGGGAAATCCCGGGCCAGGCGGTTATGGCGTAGTCATGGAATGGGTCGGAAAACCGTACCGGAAAGAATTCTATGAAGGTTTTCGGCATACGACCAATAACAGGATGGAATTGCTGGCGGTGATCGTAGGATTGGAAAAGCTTAAAAATTCCGACACCAAAGTATTGGTGACTTCCGATTCCAAATATGTCGTCGATGCGGTATTAAAAGGCTGGGTTTTCGGCTGGGAGAAAAAAGGGTTCGCCGGAAAGAAAAACCCCGATTTGTGGCAGCGTTTCCTGAAAGCCTACCGCAAACACAAAGTCGATTTCAAATGGATCAAAGGTCACAACAACCACATCCAGAACGAAAGATGTGATGTTTTAGCAGTAATGGCAGCATCGCAGCCCAACCTTTCCGTGGATGCTTTTTATGAAAAAGAAGAAGCAAAACTGCTTTAAACCGCTACTATAATTTCACAAAACTTTGCCATATTGAAACTTTGCTACTTTGCAAGGATAAACTATCTTTGCACCTTAATTTCAAACCCGAAAAATGAATAAGTTACTGATTGTCGGCACTGTTGCTTTTGATGCCATTGAAACTCCTTTTGGAAAAACAGATAAGATTTTAGGCGGCGCCGGAACTTATATCGGACTTTCCGCTTCTTTTTTCAATCTGCAATCAGCCATCGTTTCGGTGGTCGGCGATGATTTCCCACAGGAGTATCTCGACATCCTGACAGGAAAAGGCATTGACATTTCGGGGCTTGAAGTCGTAAAAGGAGGCAAGACATTTTTCTGGAGCGGACGTTACCACAACGACCTGAACTCGCGCGATACATTGGCTACCGAATTGAATACATTGGCCGATTTCAACCCAGTCGTTCCAAATCATTTTAAAAATGCCGATGTCGTAATGCTCGGGAATTTGCATCCATTGGTACAAAGCAGCGTTTTGGACCAAATGGCGGTTCGCCCAAAATTGGTTGTTTTGGATACCATGAATTTCTGGATGAACTGTGCGTTGCCGGAATTGCTCGACGTCATCAAACGCGTTGACGTGATTACAATCAATGATGAGGAAGCAAGACAATTGTCAGGCGAATATTCATTGGTAAAAGCCGCAGCCAAAATCCATACGATGGGACCGAAATATGTCGTCATCAAAAAAGGAGAACACGGCGCATTGCTGTTCCACAATAAAGACATTTTCTTCGCTCCGGCATTGCCCTTGGAAGAAGTATTCGACCCGACAGGTGCAGGCGATACATTTGCCGGCGGTTTTGCCGGATACATTACACAAAGCGAAAACGTGTCATTTGACAATATGAAGAATGCGATCATTTACGGCTCGAACCTCGCTTCATTCTGTGTTGAGAAATTCGGAACCGAGAGAATGGAAAACCTCAAAAAAGAGGAAGTCGTCAGCAGGCTGAAACAATTCAGGGCATTGACACAATTTGATATAGAATTACAATAAAAATATGCCTCGAAATTCCGGGGCATTTTTAATTACAAATAACTACAACAGCAACACAATGAGCGACGCAATCAAACACGAATGTGGCATTGCCTTTTTAAGATTAAAGAAACCGCTGGAATTCTATAAGGAGAAATACGGCTCTGCTTTCTACGGAATCCAGAAAATGTACCTTCTGATGGAAAAGCAGCACAACCGCGGCCAGGACGGCGCCGGATTTGCCAGCATCAAACTCGATGTCGAACCCGGCGAAAGATACATCAGCCGTGTGCGTTCCAATGATGCACAGCCGATACAGCATGTGTTTGCGCAAATCAATGAAAGAATCAACGAGGAATTGCTCGAACATCCTGAATATGCCGACAATGTCGAACTCCAGAAAAAGAACATTCCATACATCGGCGAATTGTTTTTGGGCCACGTACGATACGGAACTTTCGGTAAAAACAGCATCGAAAGCGTCCATCCTTTTTTAAGGCAGAACAACTGGATGCACAGAAACCTGATTGTCGCCGGAAATTTTAATATGACCAATGTCGCCGAACTGTTCAACAGCTTAATAGAACTCGGGCAGCATCCGAAAGAAATGGCCGACACGGTGACCGTAATGGAAAAAATCGGGCACTTTCTCGACGATGAAGTCACGGAATTATATCAGGAATGCAAAAATAACGGCCTGTCAAAAAGGGAAGCGTCGCCTGTCATTGCCGAAAAACTCGACGTGGCCAAAATCCTGAAGAAAGCCTCGCGCGGCTGGGATGGCGGTTATGCCATGGCTGGATTATTCGGGCATGGCGATGCTTTTGTATTCCGCGATCCGGCCGGAATCCGCCCGGCCTATTTCTATGAAGATGATGAAGTTGTCGTTGTGGCTTCCGAAAGGCCCGTGATCCAGACGGTTTTCAATATTGATTTCGAAAAAGTAAAAGAACTGCAGCCCGGAAATGCCTTGATCATTAAGAAAAACGGAACTGTTACTGAGGAAGAAATCATTCCGCCGGTAACCAAAAAAGCTTGTTCATTTGAACGGATTTATTTTTCGCGCGGCAGCGACGCTGAAATTTACCAGGAACGCAAAGAACTCGGAAAACTGATTCTGCCGGCCGTACTCGACGCCATCGATCACGATACCGACAATACGGTTTTCTCCTATATTCCAAATACCGCTGAAACGTCCTTTTACGGAATGGTCGAAGCGGCGCAGGATTTCCTGAACCAACGCAAAAACGAGTTCATCCTCAACAACCGAAAAACGCTTACAAAAGAAACGCTGCAGCAATTGCTCGAAGTTAAAATACGGACTGAAAAAGTTGCCATCAAAGACGCGAAGCTGCGCACATTCATCACTGAAGACAGTAGTCGCGATGATTTGGTTGCCCATGTCTACGATGTGACATATGGCGTCATCAAACCAACGGACAACCTCGTTATCATCGACGACAGTATTGTTCGCGGTACGACCCTAAAAATGTCAATCATCAAAATGATGGACAGGCTGAAGCCAAAAAGCATTGTCGTCGTGTCGTCTGCGCCGCAAATCCGTTATCCGGATTGTTATGGGATCGATATGGCAAAACTCGAAGGCCTGGTTGCTTTTCGCGCCGCATTGGAATTGCTGAAAGAAAAGAATTTATACCATATTATCGACGAAGTATACGCGAAGTGCAAAGCGCAGGAAAAATTTAAAGATGTCGATGTGGTAAATTATGTGACGGAAATCTATGCACCATTCGAACCACAGGAAATTTCAGATAAGATTGCCGAGATGCTGAGTTCCGAAAGCATCAATGCCCAAGTGAAGATTATTTTCCAAACGGTCGAAAATTTACACATCGCGTGCCCGAAGAATCTGGGCGATTGGTACTTCACCGGAGACTATCCGACACCAGGTGGTAACCGCGTGGTTAACAGGGCATTCATGAATTTCTACGAGGGAAAAGATGCCCGTGCGTACTAAAAATACGTAAAAATAGGCAGTTCGTCGGGTTTTGATGCATTTCATCTAATAAATTTGTTAAAATAACAGTGTCAATATACATTTGGAGGACCATAGCATTAGTAGGTTAAGTTTATGGTAGATTTGGGGCAAAAAGGGTGAAAGAAATTTCACCTTTTTTATTGGAATAAAGTCAAGGAACACAGATAAGAAGCGCCGATTTCAACATTTGAAATCGGCGCTTTTCCATTTGCCCGATCAAGCAAAAATCAGGATGCCATTCCCGTCAAAATCAACGCTTTCAGCTCTTGGCAGATAGCTTTTCAGCGTATCATCGAGTTTTCATGTATTTCATCTAATAAATTTTTTCAAAGTAAACAACCACTATACATTTGAACCACCATAGCATTAGTAGGTTAAGTTTATGGTAGATTTGGGGCAAAAAGGGTGAAGTTTACTTCACCTTTTTTATTTTCCCCAAACAACAAAAAACCACAAAAAAACCCGACAAGCAATTGTCGGGTTTTCTTTTCGAGCTAATCGCGCGAAAATCGAATATTATTTCTCCAAAGCATAACGCCTTGCGACTTCTTCCCAATTGATCACGTTAAAAAACGCTTCAATATAATCCGGTCGTCTGTTTTGGTAGTTCAGATAATAAGCATGTTCCCAAACATCCATCCCAAGAATCGGCGTGCCTTCGCATCCAGAATCCGGCATCAATGGATTGTCCTGGTTTGGCGTCGAGCACACTTCCAGCTTTCCGCCTTTATGCGCACAAAGCCAAGCCCATCCGGAGCCGAATTGTGCCGCGCCCGCTTTTGCAAACTTTGCCTTAAATTCTTCAAATGTGCCAAAATCCCTTTCAATTGCGTCAGCCAAATCGCCTTTTGGCAATCCGCCGCCGTTTGGTGACATGACTTTCCAAAAAAGGTTGTGGTTGTAATAACCGCCGCCGTTGTTTCTCACGGCCGCATTTTTCTTGTCTAAATTAATCAGGATATTTTCAATCGTCTTGCCTTCAAGGTCTGTTCCGGCAATCGCCGCATTCAGGTTGGTCGTATAGGCATTGTGATGCTTCGTATGGTGTATTTCCATTGTCCTCGCATCGATATGTGGTTCCAGCGCATCATACGCATAAGGTAATTGTGGTAACTCAAAAGCCATAATAATGTTTTTAATGGTTTGTAAATATTTTATTCAAATTTAAACATTTAACTTTGGAATGATTTCATAATTAAGAAATATTTTAGGAGCTGATTCCTGCTTTTCACTGCAATCTTTTTCTGCCTTCGTACCTCGGCAAAAAAAGGATTTCCGCTGCAATCCGGGCTAGGGCTTTTCGATACTCAATAATCATTATGCAAAAACCGGCTTTCTCCATCTATGACGCTTCCGCAGGTTCCGGGAAAACATATACATTGGTCAAAGAATACCTGAAAATCATCCTTGCGTCAAAAAAAGACGATGCCTACAGGAATATTCTCGCCATTACGTTTACGAACAAAGCCGTCCACGAAATGAAAAGCCGCATTGTCGACAGCCTTTCGGAATTTACGAAAGACGAACCGAATGAAAAGGCGGCAAACCTGATGGCCGATATTGCTTCCGAAATCCATTTGTCATTAGCAGAAATCAAACAGAAATCCAAAAACATCATCCGCCACATCATCCACAATTATGCGGCATTCGACATTTCAACAATTGACAAATTCACGCACAAAGTCATCCGTGCATTTGCCCACGATTTAAATCTGCCCGTGACTTTTGAAGTCTCATTGGATACCGAAAACCTATTGACCGAAGCCGTCGACGCGCTCATTGCCCAGGCCGGCGAAGATGAAATCCTGACCAAACTGCTCGTCGATTTCACGATGGAAAAAACCGACGACGACAAAAGTTGGGACATTTCGCGCGACATTATGGAAACCGGACGTTTGATCCTCAATGAAAACAACCGCAACGAAATCACGCATTTCCACGATAAAACCATCCCTGAATTTGTCGCGATCAAAGAGAAACTACTTGAAGCGTCAAAATGCCTGGATGACGATTGCATTGATTTTGCGGCAGCGGCCATTGCGTTGATCGAATCAAAAGGCATCGACACCAAATCGTTTTCCGGGGAATATTTTCCGAAACATCTCGGCTATATCCAAAGAAAGGAACTCAAGAATACCCATAAAAAATACCGCGAATTCGAGGACATCAAAATCAATAAAAACGCACACGACCGCGAATTGATTGAAGCCATCATCCCGGAGTTGCTGCAAACACTCGCCAAAGTCTATGAGAACCATGAAAAACGCGATTTTTACAATGCGTTCCTCAAAAACATCACGCCGTTATCTTTATTAAATACGGTCAGCCGCGAATTGACGAAAATCCAAAAAGAACAAAACATCTTGTCAATCGCCGAGTTCAACAAACTCATCAACGATCAGATTCAGAACCAACCCGCGCCGTTTATTTATGAACGATTGGGCGAACGTTACCAGCATTTCTTTATCGACGAATTCCAGGACACGTCGGAAATGCAGTGGCAAAACCTGATTCCGCTGATTGACAATGCGACTTCGGCACAGAACATGGTCGGCGAAAGCGGTTCGTTGATGATTGTCGGCGACCCGAAACAATCCATCTACCGTTGGCGTGGCGGAAAAGCCGAACAGTTCATTGCGCTTGGAAAAGACCACAATCCGTTCAACAATCCCGATAAGCGATTGTTTTCATTGGACAGGAATTACCGCAGCCATTCGCAGGTCATCGATTTCAATAACGATTTCTTCGGGTTTATCTCGGGCGAATTTTCCCATCCGGATTATAGGGATCTGTATGAAAATCATTCCCGCCAAAACACGAATGACAAAACCGGCGGCTATGTCAACATTTCATTCATCCCAAAAGCCGGGGAAGCGGATGACGACGAAAATCCGGACAAGACACAATTGTACGTACAGAAAACATTAAAAACAATTCATGATGTCCAAAATCTCGGTTTTGAATATAAAGACATTGCGGTTCTGACCAGGAAACGCGACCACGGAATCGCAATTGCGAATTACCTGACCGAACAAAGCATCCCGATCTTATCTTCGGAAACATTGATGATTGCCAATGCCACTGAAGTGCGGCTCATTATTTACCTGTTGAAATATTTGAAAAACAGCAACGACCTCGAATCAAAGGCGAATTTCCTGCAATATATTGGCGCGCACATCCAAAATGAATTGCCGCTGCACGATTTCATCGCGGCCGGAATGCAGCATTATGATGAGCCGGAATTTGAGGCATGGCTGGCCCATTTTGACATCAGCCTTTCCTTCCGCGACATTAGGAAAAAATCGCTGTATGAAGCAGTGGAAATCATTGTTTCAAAATTCGTCCGCCAAACCGAAAGCAATGCCTACATCCAGTTTTTCCTGGATATTGTTTTGGAACGCGACATTAAGAACCAGGCAGGCATTTCAGATTTTCTGGATTATTGGGAGAAGAATGCGGCGAAATTCAGCATTCCGTCGCCCGAAGGTTCCAATTCGGTGCGCATCATGACCATACACAAATCAAAAGGACTGGAATTCCCAGTGGTGATTTTCCCATTTGCCGAGGAAGATTATAGCCGGAAGCCTAAAGACAAATTGTGGCTCGATTCGGATTCGGAAGTGTTTGGTTTGCCAAAAGTCCTGATTGACAACAGCAGTGCAGTCGAAAACTTTGGACAGGAAGCGGCATTGGTATTCCAACAGAAAAAACAGGAAGAATTGCTTGACAACATCAATGTGCTTTATGTAGCACTGACAAGGGCTGAAGAGCAATTGTATATTATCTCATCGATGAACCTCAATAAAAATGACGAACCGCCGAAAAGCAGTCTTTCGACATTTTTTATCAAATACCTCGAAAGTCAATTCTTGTTTGACAAGGGAAAATTGGAATATGATTTTGGCAAACCCGAGAAAAAATCTTCGCAAAGAACGGCATCGGAAATGCCCATAAAGATTAAGCTGATTGGAAAAACCATCAATCCAAAAGCCATTAAAATTGCACAAAGGGAATCGTTAATGTGGGGAACGCATCAGCAAGAAGCGATTGAATACGGAAACGTGGTACACGAAATCCTGTCATTTGTGAAAACCAAAGGTGACATTGCAAAAGCATTGGCGCTGGCCATAGAAAATGGATTGATTACTTCTATGCAGGAAAATGAAGTACGCAATGCCATTGAAGAAATCGTCGGACATCAAGAATTGGAATCTTATTTTTCCGATGGCAACCGGATATTGAACGAACAGGCGATCATCCAAAATGAAGGCTTGATTGTAAAACCTGACAGAATGGTATTGACAGCCAGCAACGAAGTGTATCTCCTGGACTATAAAACAGGATTGCACAATCCAAAATACCTACAGCAACTGCAAGGTTATCAAGATGCCATTGAAAAAATGGGTTATCGCGTCACTAAAAAAGCATTGGTCTATATTGGCGAACAGATCAATGTATTAAATTTGTAAAAAAATAAACAACACAAACCATATAAAATGTACGGAAAGATAAAAGAATACCTCCAGCAAGAGCTTGATACCATTGAAGAAAATGGGATTTTCAAAAAAGAAAGAATCATCACTTCGCCGCAAGGCCCTGAAATCACGATTTCTACAGGTGAAACGGTTTTAAATTTCTGCGCCAACAATTATTTGGGACTGTCATCACATCCGGAAGTCGTCCAAGCGGCAAAAGATGCGATGGATACGCATGGTTTCGGAATGTCATCGGTGCGTTTCATTTGCGGCACGCAGGACATCCATAAAACGCTCGAAAAAAAGATAGCTGATTTTTACGGGACTGAAGATACAATCCTTTACGCTGCGGCTTTTGATGCCAATGGCGGTGTTTTCGAACCGTTGTTTGGCGAACAGGACGCAATTATTTCCGATTCGCTGAACCATGCTTCCATTATAGATGGCGTGCGTTTGTGCAAAGCGGCGCGCTACCGTTACGAAAACAGCAATATGCAGGATTTGGAACAGCAGCTTATCAAAGCCAATGAAGCCGGTTCCAGATTTAAGATCATTGTTACCGATGGCGTCTTTTCTATGGACGGCCTTGTTGCGCCATTGGATAAAATCTGTGATCTTGCTGATAAATATGATGCCTTGGTTATGGTCGACGAATGCCATGCCGCCGGATTCATAGGCGCAAAAGGGAAAGGCACCCTCGAGGCAAAAGGCGTGATGGGAAGAGTTGATATCATTACCGGGACATTGGGCAAAGCGTTGGGCGGCGCAATGGGCGGTTATACGACCGCAAAAAAAGAAGTGATTGAGTTGTTGCGCCAGCGGTCAAGACCATACTTGTTTTCGAATTCTTTGGCGCCGTCAATTGTTGGCGCGTCCATAAAGGTTTTTGAGCTATTGGAAAAAGACACTTCGCTGAGAGATACATTGGAATGGAATACCAACTATTTCAAAGCAGGGATGAAAGAAGCGGGGTTTGATATCATCGATGGCGATTCGGCGATTGTGCCAGTAATGCTGTATGATGCGAAGCTGTCGCAAAACATGTCAAATGAATTGCTGAAAAAAGGGATTTATGTCATCGGCTTCTTTTTCCCGGTTGTGCCAAAAGATAAAGCACGCATCCGCGTGCAGCTTTCCGCGGCACATACCAAAGCACACCTCGATAAAGCAATCAGTGCATTTACTGAGGTTGGCCTCGCTTTAAACGTTATAAAAAAGCCATAATTTTTCTAAAATTATGTTATTTTTTAACATTTCGCTTTGCCATTAGAATTTAACACATTACTTTTGTTTTATAACTTTGTAACTAAAAAATAAAAATCAAGTATGAAACATCTTAACAAAATTGTTGTTGCAGCATTTATGTTATTAGGACTAAGCTCTCAGGCTCAGGATGATAACAATAAATGGGCATTGACATTCGGAGCAAATGCTGTTGACACCAGATTCAGCGCAGCATCAAAACTAGAGGACCAGTTCTCACAGTTTTTCAATGCAAGGGACAATTGGAACATCATTCCTTCTGTATCTTATTTAAACGTATCTAGATATGTAGGTACAGGGTTTACCTTCGGTGTAACAGGATCGGTAAACAAAATTTCAAGATTTGTAAATGAGCGCGTCGCACCTTCACAGGATTATGTCGTGACAAATCCAGGAGATCTAAACTATTACGCAGCGGATGCTGTTATCAAATACAGCTTTATGAACCTAATCGGATCTAAAGTGATCGATCCATCGCTTCACATTGGTGGTGGTTACACTTGGTTGGGCGATGAGTCAAATGCAGGAACCGTCAATGGAGGTCTTGGTTTGACTTTCTGGTTTACTGAAAACGTCGGTTTATCATTACAGTCAACTTACAAACATTCATTTGAAGAAGACAGAAATGAATTCCCATCACACATGCAGCATTTTGCAGGTCTTACTTTCAAATTTGGAGGAAAAGATACAGATGGTGACGGAATCTACGATAAAGATGATGCTTGCCCAGAAGTAGCAGGTCCAAAAGAATTCAACGGTTGTCCTGATACTGATGGAGATAAAATCATCGACAAAGATGACGCTTGTCCGGATGTTGCTGGTTTAGCTGAATTCCAAGGATGTCCTGATACTGACGGCGATGGTGTTGCTGATAAAGATGACGCTTGTCCAGATGTTGCAGGTTTGAAATCAATGAACGGTTGTCCTGATACTGACGGCGACGGTGTAACTGATAAATCTGACAAATGTCCTACAGTAAAAGGACCAGCTGAAAACGGTGGATGTCCATGGCCAGATACTGACGGAGATGGTGTTCTTGACAAAGATGACAGATGTGTTGACGTAAAAGGAACTGTAGCTAACAATGGTTGCCCAGAAATGTCAGAAGAGCAAGTATTGAAATTGAACGCTTATGCTAAAACAATCTTGTTCAACAGCGGTAAAGCTTCATTCAAGAAAGAAACTTTCCCAGTTCTTCAAGCTATCGCAGCAATTTTGAAAGAATTCCCATCGTCTAACTTCACAATCGAAGGTCACACAGACAGCGACGGTAAAGATGCGATGAACCAAAAACTGTCTGAAGACAGAGCAGCAGCGGTTAAAAATTACTTAATCGAAAACGGAATCGACGCAGCAAGATTAACTTCTGCAGGTTATGGTGAAACAAAACCAATCGATACCAACAAAACTGCTAAAGGCAAAGCCAATAACAGAAGGGTTGAAGTGAAATTGGTAAAATAATTTCCTTCCCAAAATAATTAAGAAACGCCTCGATTTATCGGGGCGTTTTTTTTATTTTTATAAAATGGCTCACAATACTTTTCTGGACAAACTGGCTGAAACCTTACTCACAGATTATAAGGATAACCTCGCACAAACGATCATTGTTTTGCCAAACCGAAGGGCAAAAGTTTTCCTGCTCGAGGCACTTAAGAATCAGATTAAGCACAATCTTTTTGCACCACAGATTCTAAGCATCGAGGAATTCATCCAGGACATTTCAGGAATACGCGCCATAGACAATATCGAATTGCTTTTCGAATTTTATGAAGTATATCTCGAACATACGCCAAAAGAAAAGCAGCAGGCATTCGAATTGTTTGCCAATTGGGCAAAAACACTTTTGCAAGATTTCAATGAAATCGACCGCTATCTCCAGAATCCAATCCACGTATTGTCCTATCTGAAAGATATTGAAGACATCAAACGTTGGGGAATTGAAGTCGAAAACAAGACCACGCTCATCGAAAATTATATCGATTTCTGGAAACTGCTTCCCAATTACTACACAACACTTTATGACCATCTTTTAAAAAAAGGAATCGGCTACCAAGGCTTGATCTATCGGGAAGCAATAGCGAATATGGATCATTTTTCAAACGCTATAACCGAAAACAAATATGTTTTTGCAGGATTCAATGCACTCAATGCGGCTGAGGAACAAATCGTCCAGCATTTGATGGCTTCGGGACATGCCAAAATTTACTGGGATATCGACAACGTTTTCCTCGAAGACACGTTCCATGATGCGGGACTTTTCCTGAGAAGATTCCGCCAAACGTGGAACTATTATAAAAACAATCCTTTCGAATGGATTTCCAACGAATTTTCCCAAAGCAAAAACATTCGGGTTATCGGTACGCCAAAAACCATCGGGCAAGCCAAAATCGCAGGAAGCATTCTTAAAGACATCGTTCAGGAACAAAATGGGCAGCTCAATCGCGTCGCTATCGTTCTCGGTGAAGAAAACCTGTTGGTTCCGCTATTATATTCACTTCCGTTGGGCATTGACGCGTTAAACATTACGATGGGTTATTCAGGGAAAAACAATCCCGCACAAATTTTAATTGCAAAATTGTTTAAGCTTCACACCAACGCGCTCGCACGAAATGCCGGCAGTTATGTGATGTATTACAAGGATGTGCTCGATATCCTGACACATCCACTCGTCGAACCTTTCGCTAAAGCAAATGAGTTGGTGAGATTGATCAATGCCAACAATTACACCTTCATTACACATCATAAACTAATGGAACTGAATCCGCAGCACAGCGAATTGTTCCTGCAGCTGTTTGGCAAATGGGAATCGGGGGCGATTGCCGTTTTGGAAAACATTTCCGAATTGTTGCTGCGCATCAAAAACAACCTGAGCAATGACAATGAGGAAGAGAAAATCACCAAAGCTTTCGTCTACGCGATTTTTAAGACAATTAACAAACTGACCAGCTATTATTCGCAGCACAGCCATGTAGACAGCATAGAAACGCTTCACGCGATATACAAACAAATCATCGACCTTGCCGAAGTTTCTTTTGAAGGCGAACCGCTGAACGGATTGCAAATCATGGGCGTGCTCGAAAGCCGCGTCCTCGATTTTGAAACCGTCATCATCACATCGATGAATGAAGGGAAATTCCCGGCCGGAAAAAGTCAGAATTCTTTTATCCCGTATGATGTGAAGCGTGAACTCGGATTGCCGACATTTAAGGAAAAAGACGCGATCTACACCTATCATTTTTACCATTTATTGCAACGCGCGAAAAATATTTACCTGCTTTACAATACCGAAAGTGAAGGTTTGGACGGCGGTGAAAAAAGCCGTTTCATCACGCAATTGGAAGTCGAAAAACAGCCATCGCACAACATCACACACGACATTTACAATTCAGAAATTCCCGATGTCGCCTATCAGCCAATCGTTATCCCGAAATCAGAAAGCGTGATGAACAGGCTCAAGGAATTGGCCGAAAAAGGTTTTTCCCCGTCATCGTTAACGACTTATATCCGCAATCCGACCCAGTTTTATTTCCAGCGCATTTTGCGTATTTCCGAATCGGATGAGGTTGAAGAAAACATTGCCCTGAATACGCTCGGAACCATCATTCACCATGCGCTTGAAGAATTATACAAGCCATTGATTGGCAAAATTTTATCGGCCGAAGACATTAAAAATGCCATTTTACAGATCGATGCCGTCGTGTTGTCGCAATTTCGTTTGGTTTATAAAGAAGGTGAAATCAAGAAAGGCAGAAACCTGCTCGCTTTTGAAGTCGCCAAGCGCAATGTCCTGAACTTCCTGAAAACCGAAATCGAATCCATCGAAAATGGCGATGAAATCCAGATTTTGGCTTTGGAAGAACCATGTGCCCGAATACTCGAACATCCCGATTTGCCTTTTCCGGTAAAAATCGGAGGAAGTGTCGACAGGATAGAAAGCAGAAACGGCAAAATCAGGATTGTCGATTATAAAACCGGCAAAGTCGACAAGAATAATATGCAGCTTTCCAAATGGAACGACCTGACCAAAGACATCAAAAATGACAAAATCATACAGGTTTTGGCTTATGCGTTTATGTATGGACCGCAAACCAATGGCCGGCAAATGGAAGTCGGAATCGTGTCTTTCAAAAATATGAAAAGCGGATTTTTGGCGTTTGTCTATAAAGAAGAAGGCCTTGAAACCTCAGTCTTAAATGTCGGGATTTCGGAAAATTACATTAGTCAACTGGTGCTTTTGCTGAATGAAATCCTTGACCCGAATATCCCTTTTACAGAAAAAATAAATTAGATTTTCTTAAAAAACGACAGCAGCGTATCCAATAACGCCGCCTTGTTTTCAATCAGGCTCATATGGCCGTCGGGAAATGTCACCAATTGCACTTTAGTATTTTCAATTTGCCCAATGTTTTCCTCATATTTCAAAACGCCGTCTTTCTTGCCCAGAATCAATAGTATCGGATAAGTTGCAGTATGCAATAAAACCTCGCGGTCTTTACGGATTTTCATGCCTTCCAACGACGCGACGATACCCTGAAGTGGCGTTTTTAAGGCTTCTAGTTTGACGTGTTCGATTTCGCCCGCAAGCCTTTCGCGGTTGTCTTCATTGAACAAATTGGCGACAGATAATCGCACAAAATTGGTGTAGTTCTGCTTGACGGCTTTAATCGCGCGGTCACGGTTTTCTTTACGTTCAGCGCTGTCGGCTTTTGAAGTCGAGTTGACCAATGCCAAGCCTTTCATAAACTCCGGATACAATTCGGCGTAAGCCAAAGCCACATAGCCGCCCATCGAATGCCCTGCAAAAATCGCCTTCCGGACGCGCAATTCACTCAAAACCGCATGAACCGCATCGGCATTGTCTTCCATCGAATGGACATAACCAAGCGAATCCGTTTGCCCATGGCCTAAAAGGTCAATTGTGATGACACGGTATTTTTTCGAAAGTTCGGGAACAAAATCATCCCACATTTTGGCATTTTCGAGAAAACCGTGCAACAGCACTACAGCCGTGCCTTTCCCGGTATCGGAATAATTGATGGAAATGTTTTTATAATGGAGCGTTTTCAAAGTTGGTGTTTAAAGCAAAAATAAATTTTATTAAATAAATCAAAAAATAAACGGCCTACAAATGCAAGCCGTTATTTGAAATCTGCTCCAGATTTTTCGGGACTGCAAACTGCTATCCGTTCATCAAACTTTCAATTTCTTCGACTTCAATCGGAATATTGCGCATCAAATTAAACGGTTCGCCGCTTTCCTGTATGACCACATTGTCCTCAATCCGGATTCCGAAACCTTCGGCAGGAATGTAGATTCCAGGCTCGACGGTAAAAACCATATTCGCCTGCATTGGTTCGTGCAGTAAGCCATAATCATGAGTGTCCAATCCCAAATGGTGCGATGTGCCGTGCATGAAATATTTTTTGTAAGCCGGCCAATCCGGGTTTTCATTTTGCACATCGGCTTTGTCTAAAAGCCCGAGGCCAAGCAATTCTGAAGTCATTACTTTCCCGACTTCAACATGATATTGTTTCCACAGAGTACCTGGCGTCAGCATTTTTGTCGCTTCTTTTTTCACGCGTAAAACGGCATTGTAAACCGCTTTTTGTCGGTCGGTATATTTTCCTGAAACCGGAATCGTACGCGTCAAATCGCTCGAATAATTCGCATATTCCGCAGCAACATCAAGCAAAATCAATTCACCTGCTTTGCAAACCTGGTTGTTTTCAATATAATGCAGCACATTCGCATTTTTTCCCGAAGCGATAATCGGCGTATATGCGAAACCTTTAGAGCGGTTGCGGATGAATTCATGGATCAGTTCGGCCTCAATTTCATATTCGGCAATGCCCGGTTTTACAAATGGCAACAATCGCCTGAATCCCTTTTCAGTAATATTGCAGGCATGTTGGATCAAGTCGAGTTCTTCTTTTTCCTTTACCGACCGCAACCTTTGTAAAATAGGGTTGCTTTTCGCAACCTGATGCGCAGGATAGTGCTCTTTCCACCATTTTACAAAACGCGCCTCACGGGTTTCGGTTTCAACGGTAGCGCGATAATGCTCATTGGTATTGATGTAAATCGTATCGGTATAAGTCATGATTTCAAAAAGTACTTTCTCGAAATCCTGCAGCCAATGCACCGTTTTGATGCCTGAAACTTCATACGCTTTTTCCTTGGTCAGTTTTTCGCCATGCCAAACTGCAATATGCTCGTCGGTTTCGCGTAAAAAAAGCATTTCACGCTGGTTTTCATATGGCGCATCGGGGCATAATAACAAAATGCTTTCTTCCTGGTCAACGCCGCTGAGGTAAAAAATATCGCGGTGTTGCTGGAACGGAATCGTAGAATCGGCACTGATTGGGTAGATATCGTTTGAATTGAAAATCGCGACGCTTTTGGGGTTCATCTGCGACACGAATTTTTTGCGGTTTTTGATGAAAAGGTTGCGGTCAATTGGTTGGTATTTCATGATAATCGAATTATGTTTTTAATTATCCAAAAATAAAAACTTTAAAAGCAAATCCGGGCATTTTCAGCTAAAATTTCGATTAATGCTTTTCCCGTTCTATTTTATGTTATTTTTGGCCGGAAATCAATTACAATAAGCGCGCTTTATTGCCGTTGTAATATGATTAGCAAAAATCCTATGAAAAGCAAACTGATTTTTACCTTTCTCGCGCTGGCCATTTGCGCTGGATTTGTTTCCTGCAGCAAGGATGACGCTGCGGAAGAACCGATGCTGGTCGTCAAATTTAAATTTGACGCCAACCAGGAGCGATTGAATAATATTGGGCAACCTGCTGGTGTCGCTGCAGGAAACGCGGCACAATCTCCGGTTTTTAATACCATTTCTGCTCATTACCTTGAATTTGCGCCGAATGCCAACACGCAGCTTGGCGACGGAACAGTTTTATACCATGCGCCTGAAACTACGGTCGGCGGTGTCAGTGCGATTGATTTTGCGCAGTCAAAAATTGTGTCTGAAGGCGAAACATTTTTAAAAATTCCGCTAAGCCAGATTGCGGCCGGGAACTACAGTTGGGTCAGGGTTTCCCTATCCTACCAGAATTATGATATTTCCATTCGCCAGGCTGGCGCTGATTATACAGGGACTTTGGCGAGTTTCGTAGGATTCAATACTTATATCGGAACACATAGCATCGGCAATAGCTTTTTTCCTGTAAATGGAAACCGCCTTCAAGGTTATTGGGCATTTGCATTGCATGATTTTCCATATTCCGATTCAGGGCAAGCACCGCCAGGCGCAACAACAGTCCCGAACCCGATTGCTTCAACATCGCCGATTCCAAGTGGATCGTGTGTCGTTACAGGCCAATTTGCCAATAACCTTGTCATTACAGGAAATGAAACGCATGATGTTGTTGTAACGCTTTCGTTGTCCATTAACCACAGTTTTGAATGGCATGAAGTGACCGCCGACGGGAAGTTTGAACCTGCCATCGGGGAAAATGTTGTTGATATGGGATTACGCGGACTAAAGCCTTCTTTTTAGCCTGAAACGCGCTTTCCAAAATCCACTTTAAATTCATTATAAATTACAGCGAAAAGGTTGTGGTTAATTTCAAATAGCCTTATTTTTGTTTGATTTTTCAAAACATTACAAACAAATATTATGGCACAATCTGCACTTTTGAAATCGTCCGTTGCAAAGAAAGTAGCGATGGCGCTTTCGGGACTTTTCTTAATTTCATTCCTCGCATTGCATGTTTCCCTGAATATGATTTCTGTATTCAGCGTTGATACTTTTAATACCGCTTCACATTTTATGGGTTACAATTGGCTCATCCAATTTGTATTGCAGCCGGTTTTGGCATTTGGGGTGATTTTTCACTTCATCATGGGATTTGTCCTCGAATATCAAAATAACAAAGCGCGCCCGATTGGTTATGCAAGAAATAATGGCGCATCCAATTCTTCCTGGCCTTCAAGAAACATGCTCATTTCCGGATTGGTTATTTTAGCTTTCTTCGGACTTCACTTTTATGATTTCTGGGTTCCTGAAATCGATTACAAATACATCGCCGCCAATATGCCTGACGCGACAAGATATTACCCTGAGTTGGTAGAGAAATTCCACAGCCCTGTTCGTACCGGATTGTATTGCCTGGCTTTTGTGCTGTTGGCGGTACATTTGTGGCACGGATTCGCCTCATCTTTCCAATCGGTAGGATTCAACAATAAATATTCAAGGGCATTGCGCGGATTCGCTTACGGATTTGCTATCGTTGTTCCCGCAGGATTCATTGTTATCGCATTATTTCATCATTTCAATCATTAATATTAAGTTATAATGGCATTAGATTCAAAAATTCCTGACGGCCCGATTTCGGACAAATGGACAAATTATAAAGATCATATTAATTTAGTAAACCCGGCAAACAAGCGTAACCTTGACGTGATTATTGTCGGCACCGGGTTGGCCGGCGGTTCTGCCGCTGCGACTTTGGCCGAGCTGGGTTATAATGTAAAAGCATTCTGTTTTCAGGATTCGCCACGACGTGCGCACTCGATTGCTGCCCAAGGTGGAATCAACGCTGCGAAAAATTACCAAGGCGACGGCGACTCGACTTTCAGGTTGTTTTACGATACCGTAAAAGGCGGCGATTACCGTGCGCGTGAAGCCAATGTACATCGCCTGGCGGAAGTTTCTGCCAATATCATTGATCAATGTGTCGCGCAAGGCGTTCCATTGGCGCGTGAATATGGCGGGCTTTTGGACAACCGTTCTTTCGGTGGAACTTTGGTTTCCCGTACGTTTTATGCCAAAGGGCAAACCGGGCAGCAGTTATTGCTTGGCGCTTATTCTGCGATGAACCGTCAAATCGGCCGCGGAAAAATCAAAATGTACAACCGCCACGAAATGCTGGAACTCGTAATTGTAAACGGCAAAGCTCGCGGCATTATCGCGCGAAACCTGATTACAGGTGAAATCGAACGACATTCGGCGCATGCTGTTGTCATTGCATCCGGCGGTTATGGAAACGTATTTTTCCTTTCTACCAATGCCATGGGAAGCAACGCGACCGCAGCCTGGAAAATCCATAAAAAAGGCGCTTTTTTTGCAAATCCTTGTTATACACAGATTCACCCGACCTGTATTCCGGTTTCGGGAGACCATCAGTCAAAACTGACATTGATGTCGGAATCTTTAAGGAATGACGGAAGAATCTGGGTGCCAAAATCACTTGAAGATGCCAAAGCCATCCGCGAAGGCAGAAAAAAACCAACTGATTTGTCAGAAGCGGAAAGGGATTATTACCTTGAACGGCGATATCCGGCCTATGGAAATCTTGTGCCTCGTGATGTGGCTTCAAGGGCTGCCAAAGAACGTTGCGATGCCGGTTATGGCGTAAATAAAACCGGCGAGGCGGTTTATCTTGATTTTGCCGCAGCCATCCAGCGCTATGGGAAAGAACAGGCTTATGTCAAAAATCTCGACGCAAATGACTTGAAATTGATCATCAAATTGGGAACTGCCGTTGTCGAGGAAAAATACGGCAACCTGTTCCAGATGTATGAAAAGATCGTTGACGAAAATCCATATGTGACACCAATGATGATTTATCCTGCCGTCCACTATACAATGGGCGGAACATGGGTTGATTACAACTTAATGACGACCATTCCAGGTTGTTTCTCTATTGGGGAATCCAATTTCTCAGACCATGGCGCAAACAGGCTAGGCGCTTCTGCGTTGATGCAGGGATTGGCCGACGGCTATTTCGTCTTGCCTTATACGATTGGCGATTATTTATCCCCAGATATTAAAATGGGCGCAATTTCTACCGATTTGCCGGAATTCGTCGAAGCGGAAAAAAGCGTTCGCGACCAATTGGAAAAATTCATCAACAACAACGGAAAACATTCTGTTGACTATTTCCACAAGAAATTGGGTAAAATCATGTGGGACAAAGTCGGAATGGCGCGTAATGCACAAGGCCTGAACGAAGCCATCCATGAAATCGCCGAATTGCGAGAAGAATTCTACAGAGACGTCAAAGTTCCGGGAAGCATGAATTCCTTCAACCAGGAATTGGAAAAAGCCATGCGCGTGTCCGATTTCCTTGAATTGGGAGAATTGTTTGCCAAAGATGCACTGCACAGGAACGAATCCTGCGGCGGCCATTTCCGTGAGGAATACCAAACCGAAGATGGCGAAGCACAGCGGGATGACGAAAATTTCGCCTACGTTGCCGCATGGGAATACAAAGGAAAACCAAGTGAAGCCGTGCTCCACAAAGAGCCATTGATATTCGACAATGTGAAACTGGTCCAAAGAAGCTACAAATAATACAAGCTATGAAACTTACACTAAAAATATGGCGTCAGAAAAACGCCCAGGACAAAGGGAAAATGGTAGATTATAAAATCGACAACATTTCTCCAGACATGTCATTCCTTGAAATGCTTGACGTCCTGAACGACGAACTGATCATGAAAGGTGACGAACCTGTCGCTTTCGACCACGATTGCCGCGAGGGAATTTGTGGCATGTGTTCGCTTTACATCAATGGTGAAGCACACGGCCCGGACAGAGGCGTTACAACCTGCCAATTGCACATGAGGATGTTCAAGGATGGTGATACGATTTACATCGAGCCTTTCCGCGCCAAAGCGTTTCCGGTGATTAAGGATTTGGTCGTCGACAGAAGTTCGTTTGAAAGAATTCAGCATGCAGGTGGTTTTATTTCGGTAAATACCTCAGGAAATACGATTGATGCGAATACGATTCCAATCAACAAGCACAATGCGGATACCGCTTTCGACTCTGCGACCTGTATTGGTTGCGGCGCTTGCGTGGCGAGTTGTAAAAATGCATCCGCAATGTTGTTTGTTTCTGCGAAAGTATCACAATTTGCGCTGCTTCCGCAAGGAAAAGTTGAGGCGACCGAGCGTGTCCTGAACATGGTGGCCCAAATGGATGCTGAAGGTTTCGGTAACTGTACGAATACCGGCGCTTGCGAAGTGGAATGCCCAAAAGGAATTTCCCTCGAAAATATTGCCCGCATGAACAGGGAATATTTATCGGCAAGCCTGAAAGGATAATAATTTTTCAAATATATCACAAAGAACGTCTCGATTTCGAGGCGTTTTTTTATGGCGTTGCCTTGCGGCCGCGCTTTCCGCTTTATCTTTTGCTCCGTAAACTTCGCAAAAGGATATCGCTGCAATCGCTAACGCACAAACCGCAACAATTTCTTATATTTGGGACTCAAATCTTTCCTGATGAAAACCTATTCAATATTCCTTTTATTCCTTATTTCCACCGCACTTTTTGGACAGAATTACCACCAATATGTCAACCCAATGATCGGAACCGGTGGACACGGCCATACTTATCCGGGTGCGACAACGCCATTCGGGATGGTGCAATTGTCGCCCGATACAAGAATCGACGGAAGTTGGGACGGTTGTTCCGGCTACCATTATTCCGATACGGTCATTTATGGTTTTTCGCACACACATCTCAATGGCACCGGCTGTTCCGATTTTGGCGACATCATGCTGATGCCAACCATGGGCGAACCGGTTTTAAACAATAAGGACTACAGCTCCACATTTTCACATGAGAATGAAAAGGCTTCCGCCGGATTTTATAGCGTCAAACTCGACAAACACAATATTGACGTGGCTTTGACAGCCTCAACAAGGGTTGGTTTTCACCAATACACATTCAATAGTGCCGGGCAAGCCAATATCATTCTCGATCTAAACCACCGCGACAAATTATTGATGGGAGAAGTTCGCATCATCGATAGCAAAACCATTGAAGTCCTGCGCAGAAGCGAAGCTTGGGCGCGCGATCAATACGTTTATGCCAGAATCGAATTCAACATGCCGATGCAGGTTACAAAAGTCAACAACAATGCATTTGCGCCTGCTAAAACCACTGATACATTCTTTGCCGGCAGCTTATTGGCGCTGAGCTTTTCAATTCAGGTCAAAAAAGGCGAAAAGATTATGGTAAAAGTCGCTTTGTCGCCAACAGGACATGAAGGCGCAAAATCAAATATGGCTGAAATCAAGGATTGGGATTTCGAAAAAGTTAAGCTGCATACCGAAACGCTTTGGGATAAAGAATTGTCAAAAATCGACGTCACAGAAGGGAATAGAGATAAGTTAGTAGTATTTTACACTGCTTTATACCACACAATGGTCCAGCCCAATATTGCCCAGGACATTGATGGGAAATACCGCGGACGCGACAACCAAATCCACCAAACGGAAGGCTTTGATTATTATACGGTGTTTTCCCTTTGGGATACATTCCGCGCAGCACATCCGCTGTATACTTTGATTGAAAAGAAACGAACCGCTGATTTTATCAATACGTTTCTCAAACAATACGAGCAAGGCGGAAGATTACCGGTTTGGGAACTCGCTTCCAATGAAACGGACTGCATGATTGGCTATCATTCGGTTTCCGTCATTGCCGATGCGATGGCAAAAGGAATCAAGGGATTTGATTATGAAAAAGCCTATGAAGCAGCCAAACACAGTGCGATGCTGGATCATTTGGGGTTGGATGCTTACAAGAAAAATGGGTTTATCGCCATTGACGATGAACATGAAAGTGTCTCAAAGACTTTGGAATATGCTTACGACGATTGGTGTATTGCGCAAATGGCCAATATCCTGAATAAAAAAGCGGATTATGATTATTTCATCAAACGGTCGCAAAGCTGGAAAAACGTCTTTGATTGGGAAACTGGTTTTATGCGCCCTAAGAAAAATGGCGGCTGGGACAAACCGTTTGATCCGCGGGAAGTCAGCAATAATTTCACTGAGGGCAATTCCTGGCAATATTCGTTTTTTGTGCCACAGGACATTCCCGGAATGATAGCGGCTTATGGCGGAAAGGCAAAATTTGAAGCCAAATTGGATGAGATGTTTTCAAGCCCATCAGAAACCACCGGCCGCGAGCAGGTTGATATTACAGGATTAATCGGGCAATATGCCCATGGCAATGAACCGAGCCATCATATGACTTACCTGTATACTTTTGTTGACAAGCCAGAAAAAACGGATGCTAAAGTCCGTTACATCCTTGACAATTTCTATAAAAATGCTCCAGATGGTTTGATTGGCAATGAAGATTGCGGGCAAATGAGCGCTTGGTTTGTGCTGAGTTCAATGGGAATCTATGCGGTAACGCCTGGAAATCCGGAATGGACAACAACAAAACCGTATTTTGAAAAAATCAAAGTTAATTTTGAAAACGACACTACAGATGAAATTAGTGCTCAAAATTCAATCGAACAGCGGAGACTTTTCGGGCTTCGGCCATTACAGCAACAGAAGCCGGACTTTACGCCAATTGTTCCCGTGCCAGTAATAAAATCTAACAGTAAAGCTTTTAAGAACCAAACACTTGTTGAGATTGTGCCTGCAAATCCTAAAGACAAATTATTCTATTCTTTCAAGGAAAGACCTAAAATGTTCTATAAATATAAAAAGCCGATTAAGATTATGGCTTCAGCAACAATTTATGCATTGGCTCAAAAGGATACGACGCGCAGTGAAGTGATTTCTGCCTCCTTTTTCAAAAAGCCCAACAATTATACGATCGACATCAAATCAAAATACAACAAACAATACCATGCTGGCGGCCCGGAAGGTTTACTCGACGGGATTTTCGGTACCGACAATTGGCGCAAAGGCGATTGGCAGGGCTACCAAGCCCAGGATTTTGAAGCAATCGTCGATTTGCAGAAACCAACAGATATATCAGGTATTGCAGCCGATTTCCTCCAGGATTCCCGTTCGTGGATTTTGATGCCAACCAAAGTCGAGTATTATATTTCTGACGACAACCAGAATTTCAAATTGGTCAAAACAGTCGACAATACGCTTGACGCCAAGACAGAGCAAACAAAAATTGCCAGCTTTAACGCAATGTTTCCTGCTGTTCGAGCCAAATATGTCAAAGTCAAGGCCTATAACTATGGGAAATTGCCGGAATGGCATCAGGGTGCAGGCGGCGATGCATTCCTTTTCATAGATGAAATAACAATTAAATAAATTGGTGTAAAATAGTATATAACCCTAGTGACATAGTATGAAAACAGCTATTATACAATCGTCTTTGATTTGGGAAAATGCCCAAGCAAACAGGACTCATTTCGCCGAAAAAATAGCATCAATGGCAACTAAAGCCGATTTGATTGTGCTGCCGGAAATGTTTTCTACCGGTTTTACCATGAATCCTTCACCAGTCGCTGAAACCATGGATGGAGAAACGATTTCCTGGATGAAAAGCACTGCTGAAAAAACCGGATCCGCCATTTGCGGAAGCGTAGTCATTATTGAAAACGACAATTATCGAAACCGTTTCTTGTTTGCTTTTCCTTCAGGCGAAATCCAATTTTATGACAAAAGGCATTTGTTTGCGCTGACTGGAGAGAATACAGCCTACACTTCAGGCGAGAAAAAAGTAATCATCGAATACAAAGACTGGAAAATCTGCCCACAGGTTTGCTACGATTTGCGCTTTCCGGTTTTTTCAAGAAATACGGAAGGTTATGATCTGCTGATTTATTCCGCCAATTGGCCTGCTGCGCGAATCAACGCCTGGGATGCATTGCTAAAAGCGCGCGCCATCGAGAACATGAGTTATGTAATTGGCGTAAACCGGATTGGCGATGACAAGAATGACTATCATTATCCAGGACATTCACAAATCCTGGACTGTTTTGGAAATTATAAAATCATGCCGTCAGAAAACGAAGGGATTTTTATTGCTGATCTCGACAAAAATGCAATGCTCGAAGCCCGTCAAAAATTCGGGTTCCTAAATGACCGAGACCAGTTTACGGTAATCTGAAATCCTGATCGAAATCCCAATTGGCGTGGACATCAATTGGCGTCGGATAATAAACGACTTCTTCTGCCTGCCGTTTTTCGAGATAATTGCCCGTATCCCAGACTTTATTCCCGTTTTCGTCATAGATTACCCGCAAAGTATATAAAGCCGGTTCAAGCGCATTAAAATCGACAGTAAGCGCTTTGTCTGAGTATTCCGATGCAACAACTTCGCCTTTGGCATTCGTCAGCTGTACAATCACCGGAAATTTCTTTACGTTTGCAAGGATAACCCTAATGTTTCCGTAATCCGAAGTATTTTTTGTCGCAAAACGGTACGTCAGCGTATCATTGGCTTGATCAAAAAAATCTGTCAATGCGCCGGGCAAAATCACCAATTTGTATTTTTCTAGCGGCTCTTTCGGAAAATCAAACTTCAGCTGCATACTGTATGCATCGTATTCAGTCTTGAAAGCCACCGCAACCGAATCTTTATTGACTAAGCGCATCAGCGAATCGTCAAATTTCACCAACGGGCGCGACGCTGTAATGGTAAAAGGTTCCCTTAACGGCAACTCCTTCGATTGTTTGGCGCTAAAACTCAGTGTATCTTTCTTTTGTTCCTTGATTTTAAAGGTGAAATTCTGGTTGAACTTATCCTTTTTCACAGCCAATTGCAAGGAATCCGCTTTAATGGATTTGTACCAAATGTTTACCGAATCTTTATCGGCAACCTGCGTAATGACGGTCGGGACAATGTCATTTCCATTTTTCAACACCGCCTCAATGTCTTTCGGGTTGCCTTCATATCCCATAATCAATTTGCTTCCTGAAGCCTGGCTTGGCTTTAATGCCTTGAATGGAATCTGTTCCTGGAACAGCTCCATTTCATACAGCGTATCATTCGGGATTGTTACATATTGCTTGTGGAATCCAATTTTGTCGGTTTTAGGGTCGAATTTGTTGTTCGAATTCACATCCTTCATCGCAACAATCATGTATTTGCCTTCTTTCAGGTTTTCGAGGGTAAACGTTTTCAGGCTATCAAGTGTATTGGTAATATACCTTGGCGGCTGTTTATAAATGATCGAATCGTTAAAAGCGTCATTCACTTCATAAAGCATGACCGAAACAAATGCATCGGCGTCTTTATTATAGGCATCTTTCACAACACCGCTCAATTTCAGCGAATCGATATAACTTCCGGTAGAAAACACATATTTGAACTGCGGATATGGATTTCCCTCGTTGTTGTCTTCAATGCTTTGTCCAAAATTAAAACTATAAGTCGTATTTGGCTGAAGCGTATCTTTTATTCTGATATTGATGTATTTACTCGCGCTCATCGGCGTGATTTCCGGCGGATATTTCATCGGAGGCGATATAATCAGCTGTTTGCTGACGTTTTTGAGCTTGATATATTCGTCAAAAACCAACTTGATTTCATTGCCTTTAAAATTGGTGTTGAAATTTTTGGGGAAACTCATTTTCAGGACCGGCGCAATCGTATCCTTGAGCCCGCCTTCAATGTTTCCCCTTTTGGCACAGCCAATGACGAGAAATGTTAGCAGTAAAAAAAAATATCGATAGTTTGCTTTCAACATCAAAACGGAAAAATTTAGCCACAAAATAACAATTATATTTATTGTAATCGAAATATTTTAAAGAATTATTGGGAGCTCTTTCCCGCTATACGCTGTAATCTTTTTTGTTTAAAAGAAAAACAAAAAAGGATTTCCGCTGCTATCGGGGCTAAACCCGCCGGAAGTGATGTTCTACGAATGCGACATCGCCATACAGACAATGCTGATTTTAGCCCCCGGAATTTTGAGCAGCGCGCGGCCGCAGGCTTCAAGTGTCGAGCCGGTCGTGAGCACATCGTCAATCAACAGGAAATGTTTGCCGTGGTCTTTTTCAGTAAAAACCACATCAAAAATCGATTGGTTTGCCATATTTCGGCCAGACAAATTCTTTTTGGTCTGCGTTTTTGAATAGACATTCCTAACAAGCAAATCCGCATTGTAGGGAATATCGATTCCCGCAGAAAGCGCTTTCCCAAACGCAGTCACTTGGTTGTATCCGCGTTCGCGAAGCCTTTTTTTATGCAACGGAACAGGAATGATTTCATCGATATGATTCGTGTTTTGCAGTGTTTTTAAATCTTCGGCGTACCAATAGCCAATTGCATCGCCGATTTCTTCACGGCCTTTGTATTTGAGCTTGTGGATCATTTCCTGCACAATGCCTTTTTTGTGGAAGTAGCACATCGTGGAAACAAACTCCACAGGAAGCTTTCCGTAGAATTTACTAAAGGCTTCGTTTCCAGGATTTAGATGATGGTTTGTCAGTGGAATATGATGCCTGCAACTGGTGCAAATGACATTTTCGTCAGACAATAATAAGGAATTACATCCCGCGCAAACTTCGGGAAAAAACAGGTTGATGATATGCTTAAACATAATTTGTATGGCTTTGAAATATAAATATAGATAATCTTCTGATTCAATTGACTTTTTAGTCTGACTTTTTATATTTTTGCACCACTATGGCAAAACAGGAAGATTTATTTAAGAATGTGGTTTCGCACGCAAAGGAATACGGATTTATTTTTCCGTCAAGCGAAATCTACGATGGCCTGAGCGCGGTTTACGACTATGCGCAGAATGGCGTTGAATTGAAGAAAAACATACGCGAATACTGGTGGAAAGCCATGGTTCAGATGCATGAGAATATCGTTGGACTTGATGCCGCAATTTTAATGCACCCAACAACATGGAAAGCTTCCGGCCATGTTGACGCTTTCAACGACCCGTTGATTGACAATAAAGATTCAAAAAGAAGATATCGCGCTGACGTCCTGATTGAGGATTACGCCGAAAAACTGAACCAGAAAGCCGAAAAAGAAATTGAAAAGGCGCGCGTTCGTTTTGGCGACGCTTTTAATGAACAGGAATTTGTCACCACCAACGCCCGTGTGGTTGAATATAAAGCAAAACAGCGCGAGATTTTAGAAAGAATGGCACGTTCGCTCGGCAACGAGGATTTGGACGATGTAAAAGCCCTGATCGAAGAATTGGAAATCGCAGATCCGGAAACTGGTTCGAGAAATTGGACGGAAGTACGCCAGTTTAACCTGATGTTTGGTACAAAATTAGGCGCTTCAGCTGACAGTGCAATGGATTTATACCTGCGTCCGGAAACGGCACAAGGGATTTTTGTGAATTTCCTTAACGTACAAAAATCCGGAAGGATGAAAATTCCTTTTGGGATTGCGCAAACCGGTAAAGCCTTTAGGAATGAGATTGTTGCAAGGCAATTTATCTTTAGGATGCGCGAATTTGAACAAATGGAAATGCAGTTTTTTGTCCGCCCGGGCGAAGAGATGAAATGGTATGAATACTGGAAAACCACACGTTTGAATTGGCATTTGTCACTTGGTTTGGGTAAAGAGAATTACCGTTTCCATGACCACGAAAAATTGGCGCACTATGCCAATGCTGCTGCGGATATTGAATTTAATTTTCCATTTGGCTTCAAGGAATTGGAAGGCATTCATTCGAGGACCGATTTCGATTTAAAAGCACACGAACAATTCTCAGGTAGGAAATTGCAATATTTTGATGCGGAACTGAACCAAAATTATACGCCGTATGTCGTTGAAACTTCGGTAGGACTGGACAGGATGTTTTTGGCGGTTTTTTCCAATTCCTTGAAAGAAGAAACACTTGAAGATGGTACGGTAAGGACCGTTTTGCAGTTGCCTTCCGTTTTGGCGCCAATAAAAGTGGCTGTTTTGCCATTGGTAAAGAAAGATGGCTTGCCTGAAATCGCACAATCCATCATTTCAGACCTGAAATGGGATTTTAATGTCACTTACGACGAAAAAGATGCTGTTGGAAGACGTTACAGAAGACAGGATGCATTAGGTACGCCGTTTTGTGTTACAGTTGATCACCAAACGCTTGAGGATAATACAGTAACCATCCGCCATAGGGATTCCATGGCCCAGGACAGGGTTAAAATTGCAGAATTGCACGACATTATCGGCAATGAAGTTTCGGTTAAAAATTGGCTGAAAAAAGCATAATAACCAGAGCCTATTTTTTTGACTTGGCCAATGCTTTCTTGAGGTTTTCATTAAAACCGAAAAATTCCTGACTGTCAAAAGTGTTTTTCTTGGCTTGAATGATACTGTTTTTAGTCTTTTTTGTTTTTTTCGGATAGGTTTTATTCAAAAGCTGCTCAAAAATTCCCTGATTTCCCCCAGATGCTTTATGAAGTCCTGTGATCACATGCAAATACTCTTTTAATTTTGGGTGTTCGAGAAATTGCTCCGGCGTATTCACTTTACGATATTTCATGCGCGGTTTGGAAGACGCCAATAGTTCGAGGATTTGATTATCAAGCCGGGAAAAAACAATGTCGTCGGCATAGTTTGCAACGGACATAATATTTTCGGTCATATTTGTCCAATTTAAATCCATAGAAACAAAAGCCTTTTCGAAAAATCCGTCAGGTAAAGTTTTAATCCATGCAAAATGGTTCCCCGAAGAGTTATTGCCCATATATCGCGCCAAGTTGTCTTTTTGATTTTGCTTGAATAATTCATATCCTGTAGCAAAATCAATCAGTTTGTCAACATTTTTGCCAGTAGTATTTTTCAATATCACTTCAGCTGCCCGCGCGAATTTCTGCTCACTCAGATATAAAAAACCTTCATTATTCGCTTTTGTAATTGCCTGGCAAGCATCAATAAGCATTTTTGCAAGAATTCCTTGCTTCAGGATTGTTTTATCACCTGAATCTTCAATTTGGAACAAAATGCTTTTGGGCAATTCCTCCAATAATTCCGGATCAATTGTAGTGATGCGATTAATATGGATTAAAAATTCATTTAACCAATCTTCGGATTTCCCCAGATAACCCATGGCTTTCTGGATACTGTCTTTAGTAAAAACCCGACTATTGTTTTCAAGTATAAAACAAGACAATTCGATGTGCTCCAGTTTTAATTTGAATTTTTCAGCGCCATATTTGATTTTATAGGGTTTTGAATTTTCCATGTTATTTTTTCAACAGATTAAGCCATTCGGTCAACTTCAGTTTATCTTGTTCGACGATTACTTCAATATTTTCAAGTCCTTCCTCTTCTGTACCTTTTGTAGCCTTAGGATAGGCTATAGTTTGAATATCAAAATATTTCTTGATTCGCTGAATCATAAACCAGGCTGTTTTTTGCGAAACATTCAAATCTTGACTTAGTTTCACTGAAGTTGGGATATTTCCGGAAGAAAGTATCCATATGGCTGCAAACCACTTTTGAAGACTGATTTTTGAATTGTGAAAAATAGTATTTGTTTTCACATTGAAATATTTTCCGGTATCTCTACACTTATACATGCCATTTTTACAATAATACACTTTAGAATTATGGGAGAATGGACTGACTACGATGCCATTCCACAATAATTTTTCCAAATGATCGCTACATTCCTGCTCATCTGGAAAAGCATGAATAATTTCTCTTAAGCTTAAATAATGCATATAAAGTATATTTTTACACTAATTTTTTTTTGTGGTGTAAATATAGTTATAATTATCAATTATAATCTTTGCAATATGCTCTTTAACGAATTTTTTTACCGTTCGTAAAAAAACTATTAACATTCAATTGATACTATGAACAAACTGGAATATAGGCTGATAAAATATTTAATTTAGCGATGCTGAAAAGCAGTTATAGAATCCCCATTCTACATAACATAAGTTAACCGCAATGCTTTTGGAAACGAATTTGTAAATAAGTTTCATTCAAAAGGACATTGAGCAATTATTCCTACATAATTATTGACGATAACTTTGACAGTGTCAAGGAAACAAAGGCTATGGCCATGCGTTTCGGCAATTTATATTGTGTCGGATCTGCGGATAATTACGATGATGGCATTGACCTCATATTAGAACACAATCCTAAATTGGTTTTCCTGGAAATTAATCCCGAAAACAGTGAAAGCAAATTGTCACTGATGCTGGTTAATGAATTGTATAAGTATTTAAAAATCCTGCCGAAAATTGTCATTACCACAAAAGGGCGTGAATTCGCATATGAAGCCATTAAGCATGAGGTTTTTGATTATATCACAAAACCACTGAAAATCAGTGAATTCAGAAAAACGGTTTTAAGGTTTGAGAAAATGATTCCAGATGCCCTGCAGACGTTTACTGATCATACAGCTGACAGCGGTTCAGCATCTTTTGCAAAAGACAACAACGATGGCCAAGAAAACAAAGAGCCTGTAACTGAAATCGTACTGCCAATAATTGAAGTAAAACAGGAGATTGAACAGCCGGTAACGATTAAGCCAGTAACAGAAGATAAGCCTTTAATCATCTGCGTGAAGTCGTATGGCGACTATAGGTTTATTAATGCGAATGACATTTGTTATTTACAAGCCGATAATAATTCTACGGATATCCACCTCAACAACGGTGAAATGATAACCGCTTTTAAGACCCTTAAGCATTTTGAAACTGTCTTGGATTCGCCTTTTGTAAGGATTCATAACAGTTATATCGTCAACATCGACTATGTTTCCAGGATACATACCGGAAATGCCGTTTGTTATATTAAAAACACAACTACTAAACTTCCGTTTTCAAAATCATATAAAGAAAACGTCGATGCCATCCTGAATAGCATCACAAAAGGCAATTATTTGGAAATATAACAAATCCATCCACTCGGATTTGGGTTTCATCCACTATCAAACGCCACCATTCCACCATATACTCCTTTATGCATATAGATTGAAAGAGGCATGCTGTGTAGTTTTACATCGTGAACGCGTGTTTACATGAAACCGAACAAAGCACAAAACATAACATTTAATGTCTCAAATTATGAAAAAAGCAATTTTAACAATCGGATTATTCTCAATGATGATGGTCCTAACTTCATTTACTTCACCGGGAGAAATTGGGGGAAATAATCAAAATAAGCCACAAGAGCCTACACCTTTAGGATTGCACATGCTTGAAATAGGTGGAAACAATCAAAACAAACCACAGGAACCGGCTCCACTTGGGTATAATGAAATTGGCGGAAACAACCAAAACAAGCCACAAGAGCCGACTCCACTTGGATATAATGAAATAGGCGGAAACAATCAAAACAAACCACAGGAGCCAGCACCACTGGGATAACTGAAAATTTATTGAAAAGAAAAAGCTACCTATTAGGGTAGCTTTTTTTTTGTATAATAGTTTTTACTATTTTTGGGCAAAGACAATACATATTGAAAAATAATAGTATTATACTAATTTTGATTTTTTTCACACTATTTAGTTGTAATAAAAATCAAAAAAGCAATTCTGAACAATTATCGGATAGTCTTGCTATCTATTTACAGCGAGCTAAAGACCCTGCACTTCCTGATCAAGCTATGAATAATAGCCGGGCATTAGAAATACTTGTTTTGAAAAGGAACGACTCGATTAATCGTCAAAATTTATTTGAAATCGCAAACAACTATTTTTCACTTGAAAAACTGGATGATTTTCATAAGACAAACAAGATTGTTTTAAAACGAGCTTTTGAAAGCCATGATACTGTTAGCATTGCTAAAGCATATAGGTACCAAGCGGAATATTATAAAACAATCAATCGAAATGATAGTGCCTTTTATTTATTTCTAAATGCAGAAAAATTATATTTAAAATTAAACGATAAAATAAATCTTGGGAAAATCTTTTATAAGAAAGGAATTATCCAATTTGATATAGGCGATTATTTTGCTGCGGATTTGTCGATGACCCAGGCTTACAATCTTTTAAAAAATTCTGATGACAAGCAATTTGTCTACCAGACATTGAGTATGATTGGAATAATTGCAAATTCATTGGAAGATTATGACAAGGCAATTGAGTATCATACAAAAGCGTTGGATATAGTTCATGAATATGATTTAAATGAAAATTATAATCAGGAAATATCAACACTTAATAATATTGGTGGTGTCTATCAAAACCTGAATAACAATAAAGAAGCAGTTCTGAATTTCAACAAGGCATTGAATAGCAAAAATCTGGATAAGTCATCGGAATTATACGCAACTTTGCTGGACAATCTTGCTTATTCAAAATTAAAATTAAAAGACTATACTAAACTTCCATATTTATTTAATCAGTCGCTGCATATTCGCGATAGTCTGAAATTGCAGTCGGCAATAATACAGAGCAAGATTCACCTTTCCGAATATTATGCTGAAAGAAAAGATACAATATTGTCTCGGCAAAATTCATGGGAGGCTTTATCTTTAGCACAAAAGATAAAATCTCCGATTGACATTTTAATCTCATTGAAACAGACCTCAGCTGTTGATCATGAAAGGGCATCAATTTATTCAAAACAATATATAAAAATAAATGATAGCCTACAGCAGGCAGAAAGAAAATCTCAAACCAAGTTTGCACGCATTCAATTAGAAACAGATGAAATTCGAGATGAGAACGATAAATTAAACCAGCAAAATAGAAATCTCCTTTATTTCTTTGTCGGGACTTTGATGATCGGGCTATTATTATTTGTCATAAGAACTCAAAGGGCGAAAAACCGTGAACTTTTATTAAAACAGGCTCAGCAAAAGGCCAATGAGGATATTTATAGCTTAATGATTACCCAGCAGAATAAAATTGAGGAAGGCAGGATTGCAGAAAAAAAACGCATAGCACAGGAATTGCACGACGGGGTTTTGGGAAGGCTCTTTGGCACAAGACTTAATTTGGATAGCCTGAATAAAATGAATGACGAGAATTCAGTGAGCAAAAGGAATAATTATTTGACGGAATTAAAAAACATCGAACAGGACATCCGTGAAATATCCCACGATTTGAATAGGGAAAAATATGTGCTGATTAATAATTTTGTTGCTATTCTTAATAACCTGCTGGAAGAACAGAAGGCTTCGTTTGAGGCTGAAGTATTTGTAAGTATTGACGAAAATATCAAATGGGAATCATTAAGCAATACATTGAAAATAAATTTGTACAGAATTATCCAGGAGGCCCTCCAGAATATCAACAAATATGCACAAGCCAAAACAATAAAACTAGAATTAAAAAAAACGACAGATAGCCTTGTTGTTAATATTATAGATGATGGTGTGGGGTTTGCAGTTAACGGTAAAAAGAAAGGTATAGGTCTTCAAAATATGCTGTCGAGAGCCAACGATCTGGAAGGTGTCTTCGACATTCGTTCCAAAAAAGGTAAAGGAACAACAATCAGCGTAACCTTTCCAATCGGAAACAAACAAACAATACAAGTACAATGACAAAACTCAAAATACTGATAATCGACGATCATTATTTAATGGTTGAAGGCTACAAAAGCATTTTGTCATTTAATAATATAGGTTATGATTTAGATATAAGTAAGGCACACAATTGTGAAGAAGCTTTCAAGATCATTACCACTTTAAATAATCCAATCCCATTTGATGTCATTTTTCTGGATTTGAAATTGCCAGCTTATGAAAGTGAGAATATCAATTCGGGAAAAGATTTGGCCCGGTTAATACAAAAACACTTACCTGAGAGTAAAATTGTGATATTGACTTCACACGCTGAGGCAATTATATTATATGACGTTATTCAAAACATAAATCCTTCCGGGCTTTTAGTAAAAAGCGATTTCACCGCCCAAGACCTCCTTGCTGCTTTTGAACAAATTATTAAAGGCGAAATTTATTATAGCGACACTGTAAAACGATCCATAAAAGAATTGCTGTCGAAGGATTTTTATCTCGACAACTATAATAGGCAAATAGTCTTATTGCTTTCACAAGGCATTAAAACAAAAAACTTACCGGATTATATTCCGCTTTCAATCAGTGCGATTGACAAAAGAAAAAGTCAAATAAAAGACTATTTTAACATTAGCAAAGGAAATGACGATGAAATTATTCGCGAAGCTAAAAGAACAGGCTTGGTGTAATAAAACTTAACAATTGATATGGGAAATATGTAAAGTTTCATTATAAACAAATCATAAATTCGTCCGACTTAGAATCTAGTCAATTGTGCACTAACATTTATCTAATAAATCTCACCAAACTTTGGGGAAGCAATATCTTATAGTCATTAGCCTTGTTTTATTTTTTGGCTGCTCAAAAAATAAAACAACTGATATTCAATCTCAGAATGAGACAGATAAATATTTGAGTTTAGCTGAAAACAACAAACTTCCCTATAAAGAACGTTCTAATTATAATAAAAGAGCTCTGGCTATTTTAATTGAAGAAAAGAGTTCAATTTTAAATGACAATAAATTATTAAAAGCAGCTAGAAATTTTTATAAAATAAATGAATTAGAACAATTATATAAGGTTGCTAAAATTATTCAGGACAAAGCGACAAAAAACAAAGATTCATTAAGCTTAGCAAAAACCCATACTTACTTAGGGCGCTATTATAGTGACAAATCGATTTTCGATAGTTCTTACATTCATTTTTTTAAAGCAAAAGAAATACTTTTAAAACAAAAAGACACCTCTATACTTCTGGACCTTTATATGGCTATAGCTCACCTACAATTTGATACATGCGACTATATAAATTGTGAAAAATCAATTTTTGAGGCTTTGAAATATGTCAAAAAAGATGATGATGTAAATAAATATTTAATATTTAATCTTCTAGGCATAACATATTGTGAAATTAATGAATATGATAAGTCTCTAGAGTATCATTACAAAGCATTGAAAGTTGTATATCGTAATAAAAAAATCCCATTAGAAAGCCAGTATGTCGCTAATACATTAAACAATATAGGGAATGTATATCAGTTTAATCAAGATTATGAAAAGTCACTTTATTTTTATAATCAGGCTTTCAAATCGAAAAATCTATTTTCAGACTCACCCTATCTTTATGCAATTTTAAAAGATAATATAGCATATTCAACATTTCGAGAAGGAAGTTTAGAACATTTACCGGATTTATTTTACGAAGCTTTAAAAATTAGAACTGATTTAAAGATTATTAAAGGAATAATAGTAACTAAAATTCACCTTTCAGAGTATTATTTATTCCAAAAAGAAATTTCAAAAGCCATAGAATTTGCTGAAAACGCTAGAGATTTATCGAAAAAAAATAAATTACCAGGAGAGCTTTTAGAATCACTTAAACAACTCATCCAAGTTGACCCCAAAAACGCAGCTCAATATTCCCAACAATACATCAAAATCAGCGATAGCCTGCAACTTGCTGAACGAAAAATTAGAAATAAATTTGCCCGGATTGCCTATGAAACGGAAGAAATAACACTCGAAAAAGATGATGCCGTCAAACAAAAATGGATTTTCATGTGGAGTGCAATTGGGTTAATTCTTTTGGGGTTATCGGGTTTTATCATCAAACTTCAAAAGACAAAACAAAAGGAACTGATGTTTGTTCAGGAACAGCAGAAATCCAATGAGGCAATTTACCAATTAATCCATGACCGCCAAATAAAACTCGATGAAGGAAGACAAATAGAAAAGAAAAGAATCGCACAGGAACTCCACGACGGTGTGATGAACAGGCTTGCCAGTACCAGGCTGAATCTGTTTATTCTTAACAAAAAAAAGGATGACGAAACCATCGAAAAATGCCTCGGCTTCATTAACGACATCCAAAGCATTGAAAAGGAAATAAGACAGGTGGCACACGATCTTAACAATGATATCTTCTCAGGGAACAACAGTTTCAACAGTATCCTGGAAACGCTTTTTAACCAGCAAAAATCAATTTCGACTGCGAATATATTTATCGAAACCGATAAATCGATAAACTGGGAAACCACAAGCAGTATTATAAAAATCAATCTTTATAGAATCCTGCAGGAATCACTCCAGAATGCCAATAAATATGCACAGGCAAAAAACATCTATGTCACCATGACCAAAGAAGATGATCTTTTGCACGTCGTCATCCATGATGATGGCATTGGTTTTAACGCCAGAAAAATAAAAAATGGCATCGGCATAAAAAACATGTACGACCGTGTAAAAATCTTATCGGGTAAAATAGACATCCGTTCCGCAAAAGGAACATTAATCAACATCTCTTTCCCGCTTTCATCACAATCCAATAACGCAACGGAAAGCAGGTAAACATTTAACATTTACTGGAAAAGAACCGTAAAACATCTTTTCGGAAAACGAATAAGTTTACCATCCTGCTGAAATGATCGGCCGGATAATTCACCTATTCAAATGAAAAACACCATTGCCTTATTCTCGTTATTATTGCTGTATAGTTGTAATGCCATTAAAAATGAAGCAGCTTTTTCTTCTCAAGCCTGCGAAAACATTGAATTGGACAACAACCGGATTTTTATCAACCCGCAAATTGGGGCCAAGAAAAAATCCCTTTTGGATTTTAACAAGACATCGGCCGTATGTTTCCGTAAAAAAACGGGCTGCCATCTGGATTTCGACAACCAGCAGCTATGCAGCTTAAGTGAAAAAAAGCTGCAGGAATTCCTCAATTCAAGCGATTACAAGGAAATCGAATCCAAATTCAGGGGCCAATCGTTTTCCTTTTCCATCCTGATAAAAAGAAAGGAATATGAATTTTTGTTTGATCCCGGATTTGCCGGCTCATTCCGCATGCCATACAAAGCATCAATCCCATTTCTAAAAGAGGCGCACCAGAATATTGAAAGCCAATCAAGCATCGCTTTTGTATACAATAATAAGAGCATTTCATTCAATGGGATTTATTACAGTTCGGCCATTACAATTTCCAATGCTGTTAAGCAACAATCAGTTGGAATGGGTTTCATCAAGGGATTTAATTGGCTTATTGATACAAACAACAAAAAAGTCTATGTGAAAAAGAATGCACTGAGCCTGGATATTTTCCAAAAGCGTCCATTAAGCGCCATTTTCCGGAGCATACGAAACGATAAACAGATTTCTTTTACCGAAAAGTAAAACAAACAACAATTATTGTAAATTTGGCATCAAACTGTAACCTACAACCAAATGCCAAAAAAAATCAATATCATCATTGTGGACGACCATCCGTTCATTATTGAAGGCTACAAAAATGCAATCAATAGCTACAATTCCTCAGATTTTGAGTTTACCATTACACAAGCCAACAACTGCAAATCGGCATACGACATCATTGTAAATCCCGATATCCAACCTTTTGACATCGCCTTTTTCGACATCAGCATGCCAGCTTATGAAGAAAAAAATATCCACTCTGGCGAAGATCTCGCCAAACTCATCAAGGAAGTAATGCCCGAGTGCAAAGTCGTGCTGCTGACCATGCACACGGAATTGCTGAAAATCAATACCATCATCAAAACCATCAATCCGAATGGACTGATCATCAAAAATGACCTGACTTTTGACGAGTTGTTGGTCGCGTTCGACAAAATTCTCAAAAATGAGAATTACTACAGCCAGACGGTCGTGAAATTTGTCAGCCAATCGCAATACGACAACCTCGAAATTGATCCTTTCGACAAACAAATTTTATATCATTTGTCAAAAGGCACGAAAACAAAAGATATCCCAAGTTTCGTTCCGCTGTCGCTAAGCGCTGTAGAAAAAAGAAAGCTAAACCTCAAGGAAATGCTTGAAATTAAAGGCGCCAGCGACATTGAACTGATTGCGGAAGCAAAAAACAAAGGCTTGCTATAAACCCGATATACGGGAATCAGCAGGCGAATATGCGGGAAACCGTAATGAGATATGCGGGAAACCGCAACGATTATTGTGGGCGTCCAAACTAATTTAGCATTGTGATACTGAAAGGGCATTTCAGGACAAGTTAAAGTGAGTTGGTTATAAAGCCTCAAGTCTTCCCCCAAAGATTTCGGCAGACCACTTTAAGAATTTGATATAAAAAAAGCGATAAACCTAAGTATCGCTTTTTTTTATTTTATGAATTTCCATTTCCTTCATCCAGCGCGTTCCAGCCTCGGGCTTTCAACGGAATTTTTGTATCGGCTCGCGTAATCAAATGAATTCCTTCGCTTTCCTGAGTCATGTGGCCAATGACAGTCACATTCGGGTTTCCCTTGATTTTGTCAAAATCTTCCATGGCAATCGTAAAAAGCAACTCATAATCTTCGCCGCCGTTGATCGCGACAGTTGTAGAATCGATATTGAACTCCTCACAGACATTGATGAGTTGCGGATCCAAAGGCAATTTGTCCTCATATAAATTGCATCCAACACCGGATTGCTTGCACAAATGGATGATTTCCGATGACAATCCATCGGAAATGTCAATCATTGCCGTTGGTTTGATTTCCAATGCATGGAACAAAGTTCGCATGTCTTTTCGCGCTTCAGGGCGCAATTGCCTTTCAATCAAGTAAGTATAGGCTTCTAAATCCGGCTGCGAATTTGGGTTGACCTGGAACACTTGTTTTTCGCGTTCCAAAACCTGCAATCCCATATAAGCCGCACCGATGTCGCCGGTGACAACCAACAAATCATTTTCCTTCGCGCCGTTTCGGTAAACCAATTCGTTTTCATCGGCTTCGCCAATCGCCGTAATGCTGATGATCAGTCCTTTTTGTGACGAAGTCGTATCGCCGCCAATCACATCAACCTTATACTCATTTGCGGCCAGCGTAATGCCTTCAAATAATTCCTCAAGCGCTTCCAGCGGAAAACGGTTGGAAACGGCCACAGACACCGTAATCTGCGTCGCACGCGCATTCATCGCACAAATGTCGGAAACATTGACCACAACCGATTTGTAGCCCAAATGTTTCAATGGCATATAAGCCAAATCAAAATGAACGCCTTCAATCAGCAAATCGGTGGAAATGACTACTTTCTTATCCTTAAAATCCAATACTGCCGCGTCATCGCCAATGCCTTTCAGCGTGGAAGGCTGTGTGACTTCAAAGTTTTTGGTCAGGTGGTCAATCAACCCGAATTCGCCGAGCTGGGAAAGGGAAGTTTTTTGCGGGGTTTTATCTTCGAGCATTTTTTTAATTTAAGCGACAAAGATACGAAGACAGAAAAGATTTTACCATTTTCATATCGGGGCTTATTTTTTCTTGCATATATTTTCAAAAAATGTATTTTTGGATATCGGCATTTCAAACCCAGGTAAATGAAGGCATTTTATGCAATGGTGTTTTTATTGGAAAACATATTCGTCTGCGGCCAGTCGAATTCAGGCTCGAGAAAATCAATTATTAAGTAAAGCAAAAGCCCGGAAAACAAAGTTCTCAGGGCTTTTTTTATATTTTGACTCTTGCTTTAATCGTTCAATTTCAACACCGCCATAAACGCTTCCTGCGGGATTTCGACATTGCCAACCTGGCGCATGCGTTTCTTTCCTTTTTTCTGTTTTTCCAACAGTTTGCGCTTACGCGAAATATCACCGCCATAACATTTGGCCGTAACGTCTTTTCGCAAAGCTTTGATTGTTTCACGCGAAATCACTTTCACGCCAATCGCCGCCTGGATCGGGATATCAAACTGCTGGCGTGGAATCAATTCTTTCAGTTTTTCACACATTTTTTTGCCAATGTGGTAAGCATTATCGACATGGATCAATGAAGACAAAGCATCGACAATCGTTCCGTTCAATAAAATATCAACCTTAACCAAATTCGATGTGCGCATGCCAATCGGGGAATAATCAAACGACGCGTAGCCTTTCGAAACGGTTTTCAAACGGTCGTAAAAATCAAATACGATTTCCGCCAATGGCATATCGAATGTCAATTCGACCCTTTCCGTTGTCAAATAGGTCTGGTTCGTAATCAGACCGCGTTTTTCAATACACAATGACATGACGTTACCGACAAAATCCGCCTTCGTAATGATGGTCGCTTTGATATAAGGTTCTTCAACACGTTCCAACCTTGAAGGTTCTGGCAAATCAGTCGGATTATTTACAATCTGTCCAACTTCCGGGTCTTTTTTGGTATAAGCCAGATAAGAAACGTTCGGAACTGTCGTAATCACTGTCATATTGAACTCACGTTCCAATCGTTCCTGGATGATTTCCATATGCAGCATTCCTAAAAATCCGCAACGGAAACCAAACCCTAACGCCGCCGAACTTTCAGGCAAAAACACCAGCGAAGCATCGTTCAGCTGCAGTTTTTCCATCGAGTTTCTCAGCTCTTCATAATCTTCGGTATCAACAGGATAAATTCCTGCAAAAACCATTGGTTTCACATCTTCAAAACCGGTAATCATATTCGTTGTCGGTGTTTTCGCATCGGTCAGCGTATCGCCGACTTTGACTTCTTTCGCCTCTTTAATCCCTGAAATGAGGTAGCCGACATCGCCTGTCGAAATCACGGATTTTGGAACCTGGTTTAATTTCAAAGTCCCAACTTCATCCGCAAAATATTCATTGCCCGTCGCCATGAACTTGATTTTCTGGCCTTTTCTGATTTCGCCGTTTTTCACACGGAAAATAACTTCAATACCGCGAAACGGATTGTAAACCGAATCAAAAATCAAAGCCTGCAAAGGCTCGTCTTTGTTGCCTTTCGGCGCCGGAATCCTTTCAATGATCGCGGCCAATATATTTTCAACACCAAGCCCGGTTTTTCCCGAAGCATGGATGATTTCTTCGAGTTTGCAACCCAGCAAATCCACGATGTCGTCGCTGACTTCCTCTGGATTCGCGCTCGGCAAATCGACTTTGTTCAAAATCGGGATAATCTCGAGGTCGTTTTCCAACGCCAGATATAAATTGGAAATCGTCTGTGCCTGGATGCTCTGTGCCGCGTCTACAATCAAAAGCGCACCTTCACAAGCGGCAATCGACCGCGAAACCTCATAAGAAAAATCGACGTGTCCGGGCGTATCAATCAGGTTCAGGATGTATTTTTCGCCTTTATAAGTATATTCCATCTGGATCGCGTGGCTCTTGATCGTAATCCCGCGCTCGCGCTCCAAATCCATATTGTCAAGCAATTGCGCCTTTTCCTCACGCGCGGTAACGGTTTCTGTCGCCCCAAGCAAGCGGTCGGCCAGCGTAGATTTCCCGTGGTCGATGTGTGCAATGATGCAAAAATTCCTGATATTCTTCATTTTCGTTCTGTCAGTTTTTATTTGGGCGTTTCCCTGCGGGTCGGGCTTTCGCTGCAATCTTTCTTTGCAAGAAAGGATTTGCGTTGCAATCCCTAACGCGAATGCGGTCACAACCAGTCTGCAAATATAATCTAAAACGGTTTCCCTTTGAAATAAAAAAAGCACCTCGTTTGAAGTGCTTTTTGATGAATTTTCTATTGATTAATTTTCGGCTTTCGGTGCGTCTGGCGTTGCAATATCGCGGACACAGACATATTTGTCGCCTCGTTTTTCAAAAACAGAAATAAAATTCCCGCTCCTGACTTTAATATCCCGGGTATCGGTCAGTATGTAACTCGCCGTTTCAACAACCTGGTTGCCATCTGATGACACCAACACTTCATTGGTGGTAAAAGCTATCCTATGGCCTTCGGGTATTTTTGAGATGTCTTTTTTCAATGCGTCAAGAATGGCTTTTTTCCCCTTAAGCGGCATGTCTTCATTTGGGAAACTCACGGCATCGTCGGCATAATAGGTGACATTTTCGGCTTTTCCATCGTTCACTTCTTTTGCAAAATCATCCTCAATGGCCTGGATATCGGCTTTAATCTGTGCTGTGTCAACAACAGGCTGCTTATTCTTATTACAAGACATCATCAGGAAACCGGCAACAAATACAAAAACTCCAAGTAAAATTTTTCTCATAATATATAGTTTTAAAGTTCTCACGATAAAAAACGGCAGGGTCTGATAGCCAAGTAAATGTAGCATTTATTTTAATAAAAAGAAAAAACGCCGCCAAATTTTTGAGATAAAACAAAAAAGCACCCAATATGAAGTGCTTTTTTATGATATTGGATGAAATTACTTTTCGTCTTTTGGCATATCAGACATGACCATTTCCCTTACACAAAGGTATTTTCCGTCTTTTTCTCAAAAGCGGCCAAAAAGTTTCCTGTCATTTTTTTCGTGGCGGTCGAATCGCATAAGTGTCTTCCATCGCTTGGATTTCTGTTTTCACTTTGTCTACGGGTTCGGCGGCTGTAGTGACTTCGACTTTTTTCTCGCAGGCAAACAACATTACTGACGCAAAGCCCATCAATGCAAATTGTAAAATTTTGTGTTTCATAATTATATCTGGTTAAAAGGTACGTGGTAATGGCCTTGAAATCAAGGGTTAAGACACTAAAATATAATAGTAAACGGTATAACAATCTAAAAAACAGCGAATTAAATTCCCGATTTTCACCATTGGCTGAAAAAACGTAATTTTGCCGCATGATCAAGATTGGCAACATCGAATTACCCGAATTTCCGCTATTGCTTGCGCCAATGGAAGACGTCAGCGATCCGCCATTCCGCCGTTTATGCAAAACGCATGGCGCCGATTTGATGTTCAGTGAATTCATTTCGTCTGAAGGATTGATTCGCGATGCGATAAAAAGCCGCATGAAACTCGACATCTTCGACTATGAACGCCCGGTAGGCATCCAGATTTTTGGTGGCGATGAGGAAGCGATGGCGATGTCGGCACGAATCGTTGAAGCTGTCAATCCCGATTTAATCGACATCAATTTTGGTTGCCCGGTGAAGAAAGTCGTCTGCAAAGGTGCCGGCGCTGCAGTCTTGAAAGACGTTGATTTGATGGTGCGTTTGACGAAAGCCGTGATCAAAAGCACGCACTTGCCGGTGACCGTGAAAACGCGATTGGGCTGGGATGAGAATTCGATCAATATCGATGAGGTCGCGGAAAGATTACAGGATATTGGCGTCCAGGCGTTGTCGATTCACGGCAGGACAAGGGCTCAATTGTATAAAGGTTCGGCCGATTGGTCGCATATTGCGCGTGTCAAGAACAATCCTAGAATCACGATGCCTATTTTTGGCAACGGTGATGTCGATTCGCCCGAGAAAGCCCTCGAATATAAAAACAAATACGGCATCGACGGCATCATGATTGGCCGTGCCGCAATCGGCTATCCATGGATTTTCAATGAGATGAAGCATTTCTTCAAAACCGGCGAGCACTTGCCTTCGCCAACGATGCACGACCGTATTGAGGCCGCCCAAAACCACCTGACATGGGCCATGGAATGGAAAGGCGAATGGACCGGAATCGTCGAAACGCGCCGCCATTATACCAATTACTTCAAAGGTATTCACTCATTCAAAGAATACAGGCAGAAACTCGTGACAAGCGATACTGCTGAAGAATTGTATAAAGTTTTTGGTGAAATCCGGGAAGTATTCGGGGACTATCAATTTGTGTAGAAATCTTGAATTACAAAACAGAGCCGCGTTAGGGATAGAGGCAAGCACCGCGTGCAGCCGATAGCCCGGCCCGCAGGGCAACGTTCAAACCCGAGCGAAGCGAACTGACTAAGTAATTCTACTCCAACAATTTCTTACTGACTCTGGAAGATGCAATCCAGGAAGAAATAACACCCAACAACACAATTGTTCCCAACACAATCAACACGTTTTTCAGGTTAAAAATCACCGGATAGGCGAGTGATGGCGTAATCATAATGAGTTTAAACCGCTGCTGGATCAATACGACAGCAATGCCCAGAAGCAATCCGATCAGCCCGCCGATAACCGTCAGCAAACTGCCCTGTAATAGGAATATCTTACGCAAATCGGAGACTTCCGCACCGAGATTGACGAGCGTTTTCAGGTTGGTTTTTTTATCCAGAATCATCATGATCAACGCGCCGATCAGGTTGAAAAGCGCAATGATAATCACCAAAGTGAAAATCAGGTAGACCGCAATGTTTTCGGTATTGAGCATTTTGTAAAGTGAGCTGTTTTGCTGCGCACGCGTTTTTATTGTGATTTTATTGTCGAAAAGTGCATTTAGTTTGCCAATGATTTGGTTCTCATCTGCGCCGGATTTGACCTTGATCTCGATAGCCGAAACCTGATTGGATTTATATTGGAGCACTTCTTGTACAAGGCCCAAATCTGCAAAAGCATATTTCGAATCGAGCTCTTCGCTGATCGCATAAATTCCGATTGGCACCAAATCTACCGTATTGAACGCTTCGGAAGGATTGTCAATCGCGCCTTTTCCGGGTTTTGGGACATAGGCCTCCAGGATGTTGTTGAAATCGAACAAACCCATCGACAGGTTATCCGCAATCCCGTAACCAACAACCGTTTGGTAGGTATTTGGCGCGAGCCATTGCCCATTGAAAAGCGTTTTCTTTACATTGTTGACTTGGCCGAAAGTGCTGTCGACACCTTTAATATAAGCGAATTTTTGTTTGCCGTTAAAAATCAAAAGTACGCGCTCTTCAATGACTTTTGAAGAAGCCGAAATGCCGGTGATTTTATGAAGTCCGTTATCCTGTAATGGGGAAATAAAAAAGGATTTCCCGAGTGTTGATGTGACTTTTAAATCGGGATCGAAGTCGTTGCTGAACGACATACTGAAATCGCGCAGCCCGCTGAATACCGATAAAACGACGAATAAAGCCATCGCCCCAACGATTATGCCGAGCGACGCAATGGCCGTAATGATATTGATTGCATTGTTTTTACTGCTGCTGATAAGGTAACGCCGCGCTATGTAAAACGAAAAATTCACTTATATCTTTTTTCTTCTCTCGAGCAGTTCGCGGTTGACGATCGGGTTTTCTTTCCCCGCAAGCGCATTGTCGATTTTTTCGATATAGTCCAATGAGTCGTCGATGCGGAAAGTCAGGTTGGGCACTTTGCGCAACTGCAACCGGACGCGTTGTGACAAGTCGTGCTTGATCAATGGCATGTTCGATTTGATCGCGGCCAGCGTTTCTACGGCTTTATCTTGTGGAAAGATGCTTAAATGTACGGTCGCGACCGACAAATCGGAAGTCACATAGACTTTGGAAACCGAAATAACCAAATTAGAAATCCCGTTTTTCCGCACTTCACCTTGCAGGATGTCGACCAAATCCTTTTGGATGACACCGCCTATTTTTTTCTGTCTGTTCGTTTCCATGGTGCAAAAATACGGATTTTTAAAGTTACTAAGTTGCAGAGTTGCAAAGTTGCAAAGTTTTCTACCTTTGTATTGATTTGGGAGCTGTTTCCCGCTGTCCGCTGCAATCTTTTTATTGCTATGTCACACCGAGTGCAGTCGAGGTGTTTTTTCCAGCAATAAAAAGGATTTCCGCTTCCATCAGGGCTAGGCTTTCCGGTAACCGCAACATCGAATAACCAAATGAACAAAACCAATAGATGAACAAAATCGAACACATTGGCATTGCCGTCAAAAACCTAAACGAATCGAATCTGGTTTTTGAAAAACTCTTCGGCGCACCGGCCTACAAAACCGAATCCGTCGCATCCGAAGGCGTCAACACGTCGTTTTTTATGAACGGCCCGAACAAGATCGAACTGTTGGAAGCGACAAACCCCGAAAGCCCGATTGCCAAATTCCTCGAGAAGAAAGGCGAAGGCATTCACCACATCGCTTTTGACGTTGAAGATATCGTTTCTGAAATCGCAAGGCTGAAATCGGAAGGCTTCATCATATTGAATGAAACCCCAAAAAAAGGCGCAGACAATAAGCTGGTCGCATTTTTACACCCAAAAAGCACGAATGGCGTTCTGATTGAGTTGTGCCAGGAAATGAGATAGACTTTAGTCGAAAAATCCCTTTAAACATTTGCAACCATTAAAAAATAATGGTAATATTGCATCCTCTTAACCGGTCCTATAGCTCAGTTGGTTAGAGCACCTGACTCATAATCAGGTGGTCCTTGGTTCGAGCCCAAGTGGGACCACATTTTTAGAAATTAAAGCCTTATAAACGTGATGTTTGTGAGGCTTTTTTATTTTGTCGAATGAAATAGGAAATATATCTGTAAAATGAACGGCAATTCAATGGATTGAAGATACAAATCGCATCGGCCCAATAATGATAGTTTCATAATAATTACCGGCAATGCTGTAAGATTCATAAGCATTGATGCTCCTATCTTTACAGTCCCAAATTTACCATCATGAATAAAATTACCTCTATCGAGGTGAAATGCGAATGCAACATTCCGTTTCACCAAGAGCTTGTTGCTTTTTTGTATAAACTCTTAAAAGGTAACATGACAAATGCACAGCTCCCTTATGAAATCCCCCATCGGGAAGCGATTTCCGAGGCCATTCAAAGAAAAATGCTTTTCGTCAAAATTATCTTCGGACATCCCGTAGGCCGTTGGCGACACAGGTTGGTTAAAGCCATACAACATATCCTGGGCAAACATTTGGTCGGCACAATCAATGGGCATGATGGTATTACACTAATCCTGTTGTAAACAAGCTCCAAATCGACTGGTCCAAACAACGCATAAAGCACCCGGGATATTCTCCCGATTGTGCATAGATAAGCATCAAGGTGAAGAAAAGAAGCGACGTTCTTTCTTAGAATCTGCAACTTTAACAAACTTTACATCCTTTCCCATTTGCAATGCCGTAAATTAGAGGAAACTACACGCGTTTACCTTATGCTTAAAAAAGTCCACCAAAAAGTATTGCAAAAACACGCGACTTTCCCAATTTGGCTAAAATTGACAATTCGCGGCCTCGGAATTTTCGCAGTCACTGTCATTATGTCTTATTTGGTCTTGGCTTGGTATGTCAACAATCACAAACAGCAGGTTTTGAAGTCCGTTACCGAAAAGCTGAACGAAAACTTAAACGGCAGACTCTCCGTTGGCAATATGGAAACCACTTTCCTGCAGGATTTCCCAAACCTGTCGCTGCATTTACAAAATGTCGTAATCGTTGACAGCCTGTTCCTTATCCACAAAAAAGAATTGCTTCGCGCAGGCGATTTTGATATTTCAGTCAACGCTTTGGCATTGTTGCGTGGCACGATTGAAATCCGGAAAATCGCCATCAGCAATGGCATTGTCAACTTATTTACGGATGAAAATGGCTATAGCAATACGTCCGTTTTTCGTAAAAAAACCAAAAAAAGCAATGATGTTACAGCCGGCAGTTATCCGGAACTGAGGAAATTCTCACTTGAAAATGTTAAATTTTCCATCGATAACCAAAACAAGAACAAGCGCTATCAATTTGCAATCGACAAGCTTAAAGGGAATATAGACTACAATTCTGGCGGCTGGGAATCCGAATTAAAATTGAAAACCCTCGTCAACAGCATGGCTTTCAGTACTAAAAAAGGAAGTTTTATGCGTGGCAAAATAGTCGAAGGGAAGTTTGAAGCTAATTATAATGAAGACACGGGATTGCTGACAGTCAAACCGAACGGTCTTGAGATTGGCGGCGAGGATTTTGTCGTCGTCGCCAAATTCAACATTGCAGAAAACGGCACCAAATTCGAAATCAATGTCAGCAACAAAGCCATCCTTTGGAAAAACGCTTCCAAATTGTTGTCGCCAAATATCAGTTCCCGGCTTGGTATGTTCGATTTGGAAAAACCGATTTCCGTGTCGTGCAATCTTATTGGCGATTTCAATGCCGCAGGCGATCCGTTGATATATGTGAAGGCGCAAATCCGCGACAACCAATTGACCACGCCCGGCGGTATTGTCACGGACTGTAATTTTGATGGGGAATTCACCAACAATCATATCAAAGGAAACGGGTTGAATGATAAAAATTCCGCAGTCATATTGTCGCATTTTACAGGGAAATACAATGAAATTCCGGTTGTTATGAAAAAGGTTTCCATTCTTGATTTTGAGCATCCGATGGCAATAGGGGATTTTGAATCGGATTTTGAACTTGCCAGGCTGGAAAATATCATCGACAAGAATTTGTTGGGCTTTTCGAAAGGCAAGGCCAAAGTCAGGCTCAACTACAAAGCCGATATCGTCGATTACAAACTCGCAAAACCAATTGTAGACGGATTGGTCGAAATCAAGAATGCCGATTTAAAATATACGCCGCGAAATCTCGCTTTCCAGGATGTATCGGTGAATCTGGACTTCAAGAATGAAAACCTTTTCATCAGTAGGATTCACCTGAAAACCGGTAAAAGCACCGTTGAAATGGACGGCAAAATCCTTAACTTCCTAAATCTTTATTATACGGCGCCCGAAAAAATAATCCTTGATTGGAACATATACAGCCCACAATTGCATCTTCGGGAATTTATGGGTTTTGTCGGGAGCCGCAAAAAAAGCAAAATCGTAAAAACGAAACACGGAAACTTTACCGAAGAGCTCAACACTTTGTTTGAAAAGAGCAATATCAATATGAAAATGGTCGTCGGCAAACTCTACTATGACCATTTTTTTGCGACAAATGGCAAGGCCAACATCTTGCTTTCAGAAAGCGGAATAACAATCAAAAGCGCGGGATTGAAACATGCGGACGGTACGATAAAGCTCAATGGGACTATTATACAATCGGGAAATACCAATGCGTATAAATTAAATGCTGATGTGGCCAATGTTGATATTTCGAAATTTTTCTATGCTTTTGACAATTTTGGTCTTCAATCTTTAAAATCAGGCAATCTCAAAGGCTATCTGTCAACAAATGCGGCTATTTCTGGACAAATTACCGATGGCGGGCTAATGGTTCCAAAATCAATGAACGGGAATATCGGGTTTGGGATTAAAAAAGGGGAATTGGTAAATTTCACGCCATTGAAAAGCATTGGCAAACTGGCGTTCGCATTTCGTGACCTCAATAATATTTCCTTTGATGATCTGAATGGCAAATTCCAGATTGCAGGCGAAAAGGTGACAATCGTTCCGATGCAGATCAATTCCAGCGTACTCAATATGGATATGGAAGGGATTTATTCTTTTGGGAAAGGCACCAAAATCTACATCGCCGTTCCGCTCCGGAATCCCCAAAAAGATAAAAACATCATCGATGCCGACGAACTTGCAAAACGCAGGACACGCGGCATTGTACTGAATCTGATTGCACAGGATGGCGCAGATGGAAAGGTTAAAATCGGGCTTGGCAAAAAGAAATAGGAATTTGATTTTGCCGCGCGCGGAGTTTGCAATTTTATTAAAGATGCATAAATGCCCACAACTCTCTACATAATATAAGCCATCAAAAGAGAGGAATTATTTCATCGAAACCATTGATGTCCCAGGGGTATTTCATGGACACTCAGGGAAGTCCGTCTCAGGCAAGAAACACCATCGACGAACTACACAAATAATCTAAAATGGAACCCTTTCACAAACTACATTTGACGATTTTACGTTAATATAACCTCTAATAAGAATCGAATTCGCATTTTTGCACCGAATTTGTATATTATTGATAAATAATAAGTTGTTTGGGTTTCATCGATGAAATGCAGCATTTAAAAGGGGTTTTTTTGCATTCTCCTAAAAATTTAATTTATTTGGCAAATAATTTTGATAAAAAGATTTTTTATTTACTTTTACACCCTATGAAAATTGTCCCAACAAGAATTTTAATACTGCTGGCTCTCATATTTCCACTGGCAGACTGCATAGCAGCGCCGGTTAATAATCCGCCGCCGCCATTGGCCCCTGGGCCGCCTCCGCCTCCGCCGCCTGGCTTGCCGGTCGACAGTGGCATTGTATTACTGCTTGTTGTCTCAATCTTATATGGTATTTACAAGGTTTACCAGTTCAATCTAAATAAGAAAACTCCGTCATAAGCGGAGTTTTTTGTTTTTCAGGGGTTTAGATTATTGCTTTATTGCATATAGTCGCGCGACGTATTTGCCAATCACATCAAATTCAAGGTTGACTTTTGTGCCGACAATGAAGTTTTTAAAGTTGGTATGGTCGTATGTATAAGGGATTATCGCGACACTGAACTCGTTTTCCTTCGAATCAACGACGGTAAGGCTCACGCCATTCACAGTAATGGAGCCTTTTTCAATAGTCAGGTTGCCTGGTGCAGCCTCATACCTGAAGGTATAATACCAGCTTCCGCCGGCTTCCTCTATTGATTTGCAAATCGCGGTTTGGTCGACATGGCCTTGCACAATGTGCCCGTCAAGCCTGTCGCCGAGTCTCATTCCCCTTTCAAGATTGACGATGTCGCCGGTTTTCCAGTCCGAAAGATTGGTTTTTTCAATGGTTTCGCGGATGGCTGTTACGGTATATTCGTCGTTGTCAAGGCTTGTCACCGTGAGACAGACACCGTTGTGTGATACGCTTTGATCCACTTTCAGTTCGTGAGTGATTGAAGTGTTCACTGTAATATGCAGATTGTCATTTTCTTTCCTGATTTCGGCAATGGTGCCAAGCGTTTCGATTATTCCCGTAAACATTGTTTTATTTTACTAAATTTGCACAACAAAATTAGCAATAAATAACTTGTGCCCATGGTCAAAAAAGCAGAAAATATCATTGTCGGAATATCAATCGGAGATCTGAACGGAATCGGTAGCGAAGTCGTGATGAAAACCTTCGAGGATTCGAGAATGCTTGAATTGTGCACGCCCGTTATTTTTGCGAATGTCAAAATCCTGTCTTTCATCAAGAAAAGTTTTGAATCGACATCGATGCTTCATGGCATTGACAGGCTTGACCAACTCGTCCCCGGAAAGATCAATGTGCTGAATGTGTGGCGTGACCAAATCGATATCAATCCGGGAGTCAGTGACGAAAATGCCGGACAATATGCCATCAAATCATTCATTGCCGCGACAAAAGCACTGAAGGAAGGCATCATTGATGTATTGGTAACGGCACCTATTAATAAGTATAACATCCAATCCGAAGAGTTTAAATTTCCCGGACATACAGATTATCTCGACCAGGAATTGGAAGGCAATGCGCTGATGTTGATGGTCAATGATAATCTGCGCGTTGGATTATTGACCGACCATATTCCGGTGAATGACATTGCTTCACATTTGACCGAAGCGTTAGTTCGTCAGAAAATCGAAACCATTCGCCAATCGTTAATCCAGGATTTTAGCATCAATAAGCCGAAAATTGCGGTTTTGGGCCTGAATCCGCATGCAGGCGACGGCGGTGTCATCGGAAAAGAAGACAAGGAAATCCTGATGCCGGTCATCAAAAAAATGTTTGAAAAAGGAACTTTGGTTTTCGGGCCATTCCCTGCAGACGGTTTTTTTGGCAGCGGCCAATACAAAAAATACGACGCCGTGATTGCAGCCTATCACGACCAAGGATTGATTCCATTCAAAACTTTGGCTTTTGGGAAAGGTGTGAATTATACCGCCGGACTCAATAAAATCAGGACTTCGCCAGATCATGGAACGGCTTATGACATTGCCGGCAAAGGCATTGCCGACCACAATTCGTTTGCCGAAGCGGTGTACCTGGCCATCGATATTTACAACTCCAGGAATGAATATGCTGAAATCAGCAAAAGGCCTTTAAAAATAAAAGAGAAGCCGTTGTAAAAAAATATTTTATATCGCTTTTGGAATTGCGATAATTTTATATCTTTGCACGCTCAAATTGTGGTGACATGAAAAAGACAAATGAATTTTTAATTCCGTTCATCGGATTAAAACTCGGAAAACACCAGTTTGAATATCAGATAGATAAATCGTTCTTTGAAAACTTTGATTATGATGAATTTGAACAGTCAGACATCAAAGTAAATGTGGTTTTAGAGAAAAAAAGCACCATGTTGGAGCTTAACTTTAAACACAAAGGCACCGTTCATGTTCCGTGCGACCTGACAAGCGAAATGTTCGACTTGCCGGTCAAAGGGAAATTCAAGCTCGTAGTACAGTTTGGCGATGCCTATAATAACGACAATGAGGAATTGCTGATTTTGCCGCATGGCGAACACCAGATGGACATTTCGCAATTCATCTATGAAATGATAGCGCTTTCGGTGCCATTCAAAAGGGTTCATCCCGGAGTGAAAGACGGAAGCCTCGATTCTGAAGCCCTGAAAAAGCTCAATGAACTGGCAGTAAAAGAGGACAAGCTTAAAAAAGCAGAAGAAAAGCAAGATACAGATCCCCGATGGGACAAATTGAAACAACTATTAACGGATAAATAATACATTACAATGGCACATCCTAAGAGAAAAATCTCCAAGACTAGAAGAGATAAAAGAAGAACACACTATAAAGCAACTGTTGCTCAAATTGCGACTTGCCCAATTACAGGTGAGGCGCATTTATACCACCGTGCTTACTGGCATGAAGGCAAAATGTACTACAGAGGACAAGTTGTTATCGACAAGCAAATTGCTGTTGCATAATACGTTTATCGCAGCTTAAATATAAACTCTCACGTCGTGGGAGTTTTTTTTATTGCCTTAAACTTTCGTGGTAAATAAGATTATCCAAAAACATTGGGTTTAGAATTTTTTTTGTAATTTCCACCTCTTGGAATCAGGGATTCCATAAGAAAATAATTGAATGCTAATGAGTACGATCACAGCCGCAATTACAGCAGTTGGCGCTTATGTTCCAGACTTTGTCCTTTCAAACAAAATACTGGAAACCATGGTGGATACTAATGACGAGTGGATTACCACCCGTACCGGAATAAAGGAAAGAAGGATATTAAAAGATAAAGGCAAAGGCACATCCTATCTTGCCATCCAGGCCGCAAAAGATTTGATTGCAAAAAGCAACCTCAATCCCGCCGAAATAGATATGGTTCTTGTTGCCACGACAACACCAGACATGCCAGTAGCAGCGACAGCGGTTTTTGTTGCGACACAAATTGGAGCCGTAAACGCTTTCGCATACGACCTTCAGGCAGCCTGTTCCAGCTTTTTATACGGAATGTCTACGGCTTCAGCGTATATCCAATCGGGCAGGTATAAAAAAATATTGCTGATTGGGGCAGATAAAATGTCATCCATCATCGATTATACCGACCGCGCCACGTGCATCATCTTCGGAGATGGCGGAGGCGCTGTTTTATTTGAGCCAAATTATGAAGGCCTTGGATTGCAGGACGAATTCCTGAGGTCTGATGGCATAGGGCGCGAATACCTCAAAATTGACGCAGGCGGTTCCATTCTTCCGGCTTCGAAAGAAACGGTTGAAAACAGGCAGCACTATGTGTTTCAGGATGGAAAGACGGTATTCAAATATGCCGTAACCGGAATGGCCGACGTCAGCGAAAAAATCATGGAACGCAATGGCCTTACCAAAGACGATGTGGATTGGCTGATTGCCCATCAGGCAAATAAGAGAATCATCGATGCCACGGCAAACAGGATGGAATTGGATGAAAATAAAGTATTGATCAACATTCAAAGATACGGCAACACGACATCGGCGACATTGCCGTTATTATTAAGTGATTTCGAGGATAAATTCAAAAAAGGGGACAACCTGATTTTTGCTGCTTTCGGCGGCGGATTTACCTGGGGCGCTATTTACCTGAAATGGGCTTACGACAAAAAATAAACTAAACAACCAAAATTCAATATCATGGATATTAGAGAAATTCAGAACCTAATCAAATTTGTGGCAAAATCAGGCGCTACAGAAGTAAAACTGGAAATGGATGATTTCAAAATCACCATAAAAACCACAAATGAAGCGAGTGCTCCTGAGGTAACTTACATCCAACAGGCACCAGCCAATTACGCACAGCCACAACAACAGGCAGCACCACAAACAGGAACTCCTGCCGCTGCTGCTCCCGCAGCTGATGAAAACGCGAAATACATCACGATAAAATCACCAATTATTGGTACGTTTTACAGAAAACCATCTCCGGATAAACCGATGTTTGTTGAAGTTGGAAGCACTATTTCTAAAGGTGACGTCCTTTGTGTGATCGAAGCGATGAAATTATTCAACGAGATCGAATCTGAATTCTCAGGAAAAATTGTAAAAGTCCTTGTTGACGATATGTCACCGGTGGAATTTGACCAACCGCTGTTCCTGGTTGATCCGTCTTAATTATTTTAAATTATGAATTATGAATGATGTCGTTTGGCTTCACTTATAATAATTTAAAATTTCTAATTTAATACTTCAAAAGATGTTTAAAAAAATACTAATTGCAAACCGTGGGGAAATTGCCCTTCGCGTCATCAGGACTTGCAGGGAAATGGGAATCAAAACCGTTGCGGTTTATTCCACTGCCGATGCGGAAAGCCTACACGTGAAGTTTGCAGACGAAGCCGTTTGTATTGGACCGCCGCCAAGCAACCTGTCCTATTTAAAAATGTCGAATATCATTGCTGCTGCCGAGATTACCAATGCAGATGCGATTCACCCAGGTTACGGTTTCCTTTCGGAAAATGCGAAGTTTTCTAAAATTTGCCAGGAACATGGCATCAAATTCATTGGCGCTTCGCCTGAAATGATTGACAGGATGGGCGACAAGGCTTCCGCCAAAGCGACGATGAAAGCTGCCGGAGTTCCTTGTGTTCCAGGTTCTGAAGGGATTTTGGAATCATTCGAAGAGGCAAAAAAATTGTCAAAAGAAATGGGTTATCCGGTCATGTTGAAAGCGACTGCCGGCGGTGGCGGAAAAGGAATGCGCGCCGTTTGGAAAGAAGAAGATTTGCTGAAAGCATGGGAAGACGCACGCCAGGAATCGGCTGCAGCTTTCGGAAATGACGGCATGTACCTTGAAAAACTAATCGAAGAACCACGCCATATTGAAATCCAGGTTGTAGGCGATGCTTACGGAAAAGCCTGTCACCTTTCTGAAAGGGATTGTTCTGTACAAAGACGCCACCAAAAATTGACCGAAGAAACGCCATCGCCATTCATGACGGACGAGCTTCGTGAGAAAATGGGAAATGCTGCTGTTAAAGCTGCTGAATTCATCCAATATGAAGGCGCAGGAACGGTGGAATTTTTGGTCGACAAGCACCGGAATTTCTACTTTATGGAGATGAATACGCGTATTCAGGTCGAGCACCCGATTACCGAACAGGTCATCGATTACGATTTGATCCGCGAGCAAATTATGGTAGCTGCCGGAATCCCGATTTCGGGGCGCAATTACCTTCCGCAACTCCATGCCATCGAATGCCGTATCAATGCGGAAGATCCATATAATGATTTCCGTCCTTCACCGGGGAAGATCACGACGCTTCACGCACCAGGCGGACATGGTGTACGACTTGACACGCATGTGTATGCGGGTTATACGATTCCGCCGAATTATGATTCTATGATTGCGAAGTTGATTACGACTGCACAAACACGTGAAGAAGCCATCAGCAAGATGAAACGTGCGCTTGATGAATTTTATATTGAAGGAATAAAAACCACGATTCCTTTTCACAGGCAATTGATGGATGATCCGGCCTATGTTGCTGGGGATTACACAACAAAATTTATGGAAACGTTTAAAATGAACGATCCGGAATAAATTATATTTCAAATAAAAAGCCTCACAGAAATGTGGGGCTTTTTTATTTGTCATTACCCAAACGGATAATTTTTACACACATTTGTATGTCAGGTATACAGATCTATCCAATGCATTTCCCGTGCTATAATATTTAATATGCTGATTTACATAATATTAGTCGGTCGCCATGCAATTAAACTCCTGTTGGCACAATAATTTCTTTAAAGCAACCAACTATAAATTATTTAATGATACTATTATGAAAAAGTTAATCTTAGCAGCAGTATTTATTTTCGGAGGTCTAACTACAATTTCTGCACAAACAAAACCTGCGGACAAAACAGAAAGCACTACTAAAACGACAACAACACAAACAACTCCAGATGCAACTCCAGCAGCTACTCAGGAATACACCGATGTTAAAGTAGATGTTTTGCCAGAGGCAATCAAAACAGCTGTCTCTGCGGCTTATCCGGGTGCTGTAATCAATAGTGCGCAAGTAAATTCAGGAAATGAATACAAACTGAACCTGACTGTCGGTGACCAAACCGGTGTTGTCTATTCAGATGCAAACGGAAAGTGGATTAAGAAGTAACAAACTATCTAACTAACTCCACTAAAGGGCTGATTCGTCAGCCCTTTTTTTATACATTTTTTAAGAAAATACAATTTTAATACAATTAAATTAGCCCTAAAGTGAAGAAATCCAATGCCTGACATCCTTTTAATTGAAGATGACGTCCCTTTCTGTAAAATGCTTGAAAAATTTCTTGTCAGGAAATCCTTTGGAGTTGACACGGCCTTTTCTGCCGGTGAAGGAAAGGCAAAAGCCAATGCCAAACCCTATGATTTGATTATTACTGATTTAAGGCTTCCGGATTCCGATGGCCTTGAACTCGTATCAGGATTTAAAATTTCACATCCGGCAACCCCCATTATTTTAATGACCGGTTATTCCGATGTCACGACGGCTGTCAAAGCCATAAAAAATGGCGCTTCCGATTACATTTCCAAACCTTTCAACCCCGAAGAAGCACTATTGGTAATTGAAAATGCTTTACAGACAGATAAGCAAATCCCAGCAAAAGCTGCTGTCCCGGAGTTAAAATCCAATAGGCAATCAGAATTCGTAAAAGGCATTTCCCCTGCGTCAGAAAAGCTTGAGGAATACATCCAATTGGTCAGCCCAACCGATATTTCTGTATTGATTATCGGCGAAAGCGGCACGGGCAAAGAAGTGACAGCGAAGAGCATCCATCAAAACAGTCCGCGCCAAACCAAGCCTTTTATTGCGGTCGATTGTGGCACGATTTCCCGTGAATTGGCGTCAAGCGAATTCTTCGGACATATCAAAGGGTCATTTACCGGCGCCATCAATGATAAAACAGGTTACTTTGAAGCCGCTAACCACGGGACACTTTTTTTAGACGAAATAGGAAATTTATCCTATCAGAACCAAATCCAGTTGCTGCGGGCACTACAGGAAAGAAAAATAAAGCCAGTTGGGAGCAATAAGGAAATTGAGGTCGACATTCGCATCATTACTGCAACCAATGAGGATTTGCGCGAGGCGGTTAAAAAGGGTGATTTCCGCGAAGATCTATACCATAGGATCAATGAGTTTTCTATCTATTCGCCATCTCTCAAAGAACGCGATGCCGATTTGATGATTTTCGCCGATTTTTTTCTGGAGAAAGCCAACAGCCAACTCCACAAGCAAATCATCGGATTTTCGCCTGAAGTCGTTTCCGTTTTCCAGCATTATGACTGGCCTGGGAATCTTAGGGAACTCCAAAATATCATTAAAAGAGCCGTACTTTTAACGAAAGGAGATTTTATCCTGAAAAAAGCCCTTCCGCCAGAGATTCTTGACAGGTGCGTTCCTGACAGCAACCCTGAATTTTCAATGGCTGAAAACGAAAAAACGGCCATCATCAACGCTTTGAAAAAGGCAAAAAACAACAAATCGGAAGCGGCAAAACTGCTGCAGATTACAAGGAAAACGCTCTACAACAAGCTCAGGCAATATGGCTTGGATTACTAATCATGGCTTTAATATCCGAAAGCAACACTTCGATTTTATCAATAAGTTTTTTAAAAACGTCCTGCATTTCTGCGGATGAATAATTTGCCTGTTCCAGGTTTTCAAGCAGGTCGCCGATTTCATGCGCACTGATTTGACGAAACATTGGTGACATCCGGTGTGAAAGCATCTTCACTTCAGGAATATCATTTCTTTTCATGGCCGTTTCCAGTGCGGTAAGGTTTGATTTGGTGTTGGAGATGAAGGTTTGAAGCACTTCATTTAGCGCGGCATTGTCATTTGGGAAAAAGGTACGGAGTGAAGTCAGGGAAAATGAAGCATGCGTAAGATTTTGGGCCGTTGCGACAAATGGCACCGAAGCATCTTTTGTCAATATGCCTGAAATGGTTTTGATCAGTTCTGATGGCGAATATGGTTTTTTCACAACAGCAGTAAATCCTGCAAATTCATACGCCTGCAAATCTACATTGGCTTTTCCGGTTAACGCAATGACTGGCTGATTTTTATAGCGATATTCGTGATTATCCTTTAATTGCTTCATGAATCCGAAGCCATCAATGCTGGGCATTTGTATATCTGTAATGATAAAATCAACATGGTGTCCTTTTAGGAATTCAAGTGCCGACTCCGGTTGCGTAAATGAAAAGACTTCAAAATGATGTTGTTTTAATATTTCTGCCGTCAGCTTTAATAAATTGGCATCATCATCAATTACAACGACAGTATAAGTCTGCCCTTCGATATGATTGTTATCTTTTTCTTCTTTTTCTTCAGTAAAATAAAGCGGAATTTCAATTGTAAAAACGCTTCCTTTTCCCGGCTCACTTTCCAATGTCAGCTGGCCGCCAAGAATTTCAGTTATTTTTCTTGAAATGGTCAATCCCAAACCGGTTCCGCCGTATCTTTTTTCAATGTTTTCGTCGGCCTGTGTAAATTCCTCAAAGATGAGTTCCTGCTTGTCTTTAGCAATTCCGATTCCTGAATCTTCAATAGTGATGATGATAGTAGTAATTTCGGGATTTGGGAACGCATTGATTTTTACAAAACCGCTTTCAGTAAATTTATAAGCATTTCCGATGATGTTTGATAGAATCTGGCGCAATCTGAAAGCATCCCCGAGAATTTTCCGATGTAACTGTTCATCGATGTTGATTTGCAGATCGATATTTTTTTGCGAATGCAACGAACGGATGCTTTTTGCCACTTCGGAAATCATCGCGGCCAATGAAAATGGTTTATTTTCAAGGATGATTTTGCCAGCTTCAATTTGGGTAAAATCGAGTAAGTCCTGGATTAAATGCGAAATGTATTCTGACGAACCCTTAATATTGGAATTATAATAGGATTGTTTCTGGCTAAGGCTGGAATTTCCGAGTAATTCCGAATAACCAATAATGGTATTTAACGGCGTTTTCAAATCGTGGCTGACCGTTGAGATGAGCTGTTCCCTATTCCGAAGGAGCGATTTTGTCCTCAAATTGGCCACTTCGAGCCTTTTCTTATAGGTTTGCGTATTCGAAAAATCACTGACGATGAGGACGGAGAAAAACAGGGTCAGCAGCAATCCAATCACGGCAGCAATAGTAACAATCCGGATAATTTTTTTAAGGCTTTTTTCTTTTTCGTCATTGTTTTTGGTGGTGTTGACAATGATTTCCCGTTCAATGACGCTCAATATTTTTCGAAGTTGTGCCGATATCGAAAGTTCGTTCTGCAACAGCTTTTTTTCCTCAGCATTCAAAAGATTATTTCTTTCCCTGGTTTCCCGCTTGACGTCGTTGAGGAGCGCTTTCGATGCGACCAGCATGGAATCAAGTGCACTTTGCGTCAGTGTATTGGTATTGTCATCAGGGATATTTTGGTTTAGGTACGCTACATATTTTGTAAGTACATCACGTTGGTATGCGCCCAGAGAAGCAGGGTCTTTTACAAAATCTTCCAAACGGAGTTTCCGCAATGAGAGCTCCATTCGTGTTAAGTCGCTTATTGCGTTTTTGACTTTTGCTTCATCGCTGGCGCGGTTTTTAATTTCCTTAAGCTGGAGAATATTTTCAGTTTTTCGGGAAAGCAGGAGTTTCACGCTGTCCAGAAGTTTTTGCTGGTAAGATGTTGCTACCAATAATTTTAGGGAGTCAATGCGTAAAATTAAAAAATCGGTCTGCCTGGTATAATTTTTAAGGTCTTTTGAAGCATTGGATTGTATCGTAATGCGCGCAAGGCTTTCTGTCTCATGGATGTCAGAGAGCAGTGTGCTGATTTTTAAAATTTTGTTGTTCTCACGCGCTATTTTGCTTTCCGTTTCTGAAAAGAAGATGTTTTCGGAATACAAAATGGTGCCAACGCCAATTACAAGCGCTGCCAATACCACATAACTCACTAAAACTTTTATGGGAATGTAACTTTTCTTGCTTTCCATTCCCAAATTTAAAAATTACAAAACGGATTAAAATGTATAATTTGTTAAATGTGCCAATAAAAAACCCCGAAATAATCGGGGTTTTAGAAGTCAGTTTATAAAGTCTCTTTGAGCCACTTAAAGAATTCATGCTGCCAGACCAATGCATTCTGCGGCTTCAATACCCAGTGGTTTTCTTCCGGGAAATATAGGAAACGGCTTTTGATGCCACGCAATTGTGCCGCCTGGAATGCTTCCTGTCCTTGTCCGATTGGCACACGGAAGTCTTTTCCGCCCTGGACGATCATGATTGGCGTATCCCATTTGTCAACCATATTGATCGGATTGAACTCGTTGTAGGCTTTTTGCGCTGCGATATTGTCTTTCTCCCAATAAGCGCCGCCATGATCCCAGTTGTTGAAGAAAACTTCTTCAGTTGTGCCATACATGCTTTGGAGGTTGTAGACGCCGTCATGCGAAATGAAAGTCTTGAAGCGTTTGTTGTGCATTCCCGCCAGATAAAAAACGGAATATCCGCCGAAACTGGCGCCGACACAACCCAATCTGGATTTGTCGACATATTTTTCCTTGGCAACATCGTCAATCGCAGAAAGATAATCCTTTATGACCTGTCCGCCCCAATCTTTGCTGATTTGCTCGTTCCATTCGACACCGTGCCCAGCCATTCCACGTCGGTTAGGCGCTACAACAATATAGTCATTTGCTGCTATCAATTGGAAATTCCAGCGGTAGGAATAAAATTGTGTCAATGGCGATTGCGGCCCACCCTGGCAATATAATAAAGTTGGGTATTTTTTATTGGGATCAAAATTTGGCGGCAGGATGACCCAAACGAGCATTTTCTTGCCGTCGGTTGTCGTGACATAACGCTTTTCGATTTTGCTCAACGCCAAAGTATCGTATGTGCTTTTATTGATATTTGTAATTTGTTTCCAGGTGCTTTTCTTCAAATCATACGCATACAATTCCGCCGCATGGTTCATATCTGTCCGGTTCAGGATTACTGTCGAACCCGAAACCCCGACAATATCAGTGACATCAAAATCGCCGTTTGTAATTTGTTTTACTGTGACCGCAATTTTTGTCGGTCCCGGGAAATTCACTTCAAACAATTGTTTCGTGCCGTCAATAGGCGCAATAAAATAGATTTTCTTGCCGTCGTCGCTCCATTTGAAATGGTCGACCGTTCCATCCCAGTTGGCCGTAAGGTTCATCTTCATACCTTTAAAAGCAACGATAATGTCATTTTTATCGGCTTCATAGCCATCGCGTTTCATTTGCAGCCAGGTTAAATTTCCGGCCGGCGAAAAGGCAGGCTGCGTGTCATAGCCCATATTTCCATCCGTAACATTGGTGGTTTTTGCTGTTTCGAGGTTGTATTCGAAAATATCCGTGTTCGTGCTGATCGCATAATCGGTCCCGGATTTCTTTTTGGTCACATACAAAATGCTCTTGCTGTCCGGCGACCAAATGTAATCCTCATCACCGCCAAAAGGCTTTTGCGGCGAATTGAACGCTTCGCCTTTCATGATGTCTGTCCCTTTGGACTTTTCTTTGTTTTCACGAAAAAAAATATGGCTGTAATTGCCGTCGTTCCAGGTATCCCAATGGCGGTAATCGAGACCATTGTAGATTTGGACGTCTGATTTTGCCAACTCCGGATAAAAATCTTTTCCGGCAACGTTTTCCATTTTCACATCTTCATTATAGACGATATATTTCCCGTCAGGCGAAATGTTTTTGTCATTGATCAATGATTTGTAATCGGTAATTTCGACAGCATTTCCGCCCGCAACCGGAATGGTGTAATATTTTGAATCTGATTTATTTTCCGCCACATTCGGCGTTGAAACTTTGTAAACCACATTTTTCCCGTCTTTGGAAATGCCGAGCGGCGTAATCCTGCCGAGTTTCCAAAGCATTTCCGGGGTCATAATATTTTGTGCCGTAAGCGCATTTATACTCATCATCAGTAAGGTTAAAAGAACTGTTTTTTTGATCATCATTGAAATTTTTAAGAGGATTTAAAAGTAATCATTTAATTCCAAAAAAAAAGCCACCTCATTGAGATGGCTTTTTAAATTTGGTTAAAATTATTGCTTGATGAAACGCTTCACGACAGTTTGTCCGTCAGAAGTGACTTCCAGTAAATAAGTTCCGGCTTTGATCGTTGAAACAGAAACTGTTCCGTTCTCAATTTTGCCTTTGCCCATTTCCTGCCCAAGATAGTTTACAATCCTGTATGTTGATTGCTCATTGGTATCGGTGATGTTCATCACGTCGCCTTTTACAGGATTTGGATAGACGTTGAATGCCAGTTTTGCCACGTCTTCAGTACGGGCAGATGATACGATATTTACTGTATAATCTTCAACTTGTCCGTAAGCGATAGCCTCACAAGCAGTAGGCGTTCCGTTGTATTTCATTGAAACACGCATTCTTGTTGCACCTAAAGTGGCCGTTGCAGGAATCGTGATTGATCCACTGACAGGCGTTGTTTTTGAAGTCGCCTTAGTCCAGACCGTTTCGCCCGAATCGCTGAAATCGCCATCTTGGTTGTAATCGATGAATACGGCATAACCTTCAGTATAAACGGTACTTGTCCATTGCGGCGTAATCGTTATGGTGTAAGCCGTTCCCCTGACTGCATTTGTGGACAGTGCGGTAAAATTCTCATATCCGGCAGTTCCAGCCGAAGTATTGTTGATTGTCCCAAAAACAACTTTGCCGATTTTTTCGTCGGCCGTATTATTTCCTTGTGAAGTACAATAAACCAGAGTTGATGTTAGTGTCGTCACGTTGGCCGTGTTGCTTGCAGCAGAAGCGTTTCCGGCGGCATCTTTGGCCTTTACGGTAAATGCATAAGCCGTTGAAGCGGTCAGTCCAGTTACGGCATAAGAAGTTGAAGCCGTGTTGGCTTTGAAAACGCCGTCCTGGTATACATCATAACCCGTAACCGCTACGTTGTCTGTAGAAGCGGTCCATGACAAGTTGGTTGAAGTCTGGGTAGTTCCGGAAGCCGCCAAGTTTGTTGGTGCGGAAGGAGCAGTTGTATCAGCGCTTCCGGCTACAACATTTACAGTATAATCTTCGACTTGTCCGTAAGAGAAAGCCTCGCATGCTGTTGGCACACCGTTGTATTTCATCGAGACACGCATCCTTGTTGCACCCAAAGTAGCTGTTGCAGGAATGGAGAACGATCCGGAAACCGGTGTTGTGGTAGCAGCTGTTTTTGTCCATACTGTTTCGCCCGAATCGGTAAACAAGCCATTTTGGTTGTAATCGATAAATACTGCATATCCTTCAGGATAGGCCGTAGAAGTCCAGGATGGCGTTACCGTAATTGTACTTGAAGCACCTCTGGTGACATTTGTAGATAAGGCCGTAAAATTTTCATATCCGGCTGTTCCAACTGAAGTATTGTTTATTGTTCCCAAAACCACTTTGCCGATTTTCTCGTCAGCGGTATTGTTTCCCTGGGAAGCACAATAAGTGATGGTCACGGCAGAAGTTGTCACATTGGCCGTGTTGCTTGCAGCAGAAGCGTTTCCGGCGGCATCTTTGGCTTTTACGGTAAATGCATAAGCCGTTGAAGCGGTCAATCCTGTTACGGCATAGGAAGTCGAAGTGGTATTGGCTTTGAAAACGCCGTCCTGATATACGTCATAACCCGTAACCGCTACGTTGTCTGTAGAAGCCGTCCATGACAGGTTGGTTGAAGAAGATGTTGTTCCTGAAGCGATAAGGTTCGTCGGCGTAGAAGGCGCTGTGGTGTCGACCACCGGAGCTAAAGTCGTCACGTTAGCCGTGTTGCTTGCAGCAGAAGCATTTCCGGCAGCATCTTTGGCCTTTACGGTAAATGCATAAGCCGTTGAAGCGGTCAGTCCAGTTACGGCATACGAAGTCGAAGCGGTATTGGCTTTGAAAACGCCGTCCTGATATACGTCATAACCTGTAACTGCTACGTTGTCTGTAGAAGCAGTCCATGTTAAATTGGTGGTCGTCTGCGTAGTGCCTGAAGCCGCTAAGTTTGTCGGTGCAGATGGTGCAACCGCATCGGTGCTTCCAGCTGTAATGGTGAAGTTCGTATTCGAAACGTCAAAGAAGATATGATTCGTTCCTTTTATCATAATTCTGTTGGTTGTTCCCGGAGTGTTTGGAATAGTTACTGCCTGTGTTCCATCATTGGGCGTTGCCGCCAATAAAGTGACAGGATAGGTATTTCCTCCGTCAGTTGACAACAGGATATCGACATTGGCACAGTTTACGCCATTGGCCGTAGTGCCGCCCACAACCCAGGTTGCGGTTTGTGTTGCGCCGCCCACATATGAAACGGCTGTATTGGGTGCGCTTACGCTGAATGGACCGGCAGTCGCATTCACAGTGACAACCATATCATCACTATTATTTCCAGATCCGCCAGCCCTGTTGTCGCGAACAGTCAACCTGAAATTTAGTATTCTTGCAACAGAAGGCAATGCTTCGACAGTAAGTTCGCTTCCTGCAGTTGTGGTAGCGCCAGTCAAAACAGAAGACATTTTAGGAAAATACCTTACCGGCGAAGCAGTAGGATTGTAAGACCTGAAATTCACACCCGAAGTTTTAGTCGCATTTGGTGCAGTCGCGTTGGTTTGGGAATCCATTTGTTCCCAGTCGTAAGTCAACGCATCGCCATTGGCATCAGTTGCAGTTCCGGTCAACATAAACGGTGTGCTTTTAGGAACAGTATAATCCAAACCGGCACTTGCGGTAGGAATTGCATTTCCGGTCGCAGTTTTTGTCGGGCAGGTTTTTGCCTTGATATTATTGGTTACCTGTTGGATGCTGATCGCATGAAAATAAGGGTCGGAATGAGGCTGTACATCAAGGGAAGTAATCCCTGCATAACCCATTATGGTTGATCCGCTTCCCGGTTCCATTTGAACGCCAGAGCCTTCATTGCTATGTGTAAAAGTATGGTTTGCGCCAAATTGGTGGCCCATTTCGTGCGCTACATAATCAATATCGAAATTGTCTCCCGACGGGATTGCATCGCCTGGGGAAGTAAATCCGCTTCCTTTTGAGCCATTGACGCAAACACAACCGATACAGCCGGCATTTCCGCCGCCGCCCGATGCACCAAATAAGTGCCCGATGTCATAATTCGCTTCGCCAATGACGGAAGTCAATGTGTTTTGCAACTCTGCATTCCATGCGCCGCCAGCTCCTGCTGATGCTGCAGAATACGGATCGGTTGAAGCGCTGGTATATATAACAGCGTCAGTATTGGCGATCAATACCATTCTGGCCGAGAAATCTTTTTCAAAAACGCCATTCACACGGGTCATCGAATTGTTGATTGCCGCCAAAGCCAAAGCTTTTGTACCGCCAAAATACACAGTATATTCACCTGTAACCGACATTGCCAAGCGGAAAGTCCTTAAAAAAGAATCGTCGGCGTTTGGCCTCGCAGCCAAGTTTGTATCCATTTCTGCCTGCGCGGTCGCAACCACTTTACACTCGAATTTATTCAGTGAAGCGGCTTTGTCAGATTTTTTATAAGCTACGTATGTGCTCAGGTCGGTCGTATAAGGTTCGATAAAAACCGCCGAACGGTCAGCGCCGACAGCCATGGTTTCAAGGCCAAGTGGTGAAATGCTGAAATAGATTGTCGATGAAGGGTTGTCAACTCCTTGCCCGACATAAGATTTGATTTCAGGATATCTTGCCGCCAGGGCAGGATCCATATTGGAGTTTTCCATGATCTGGAAACGTTCCAGCTGCCCATCGGCATTTGGAAAAGAAACGACAACATTTGATTTCTGTGTCGAGAATCGTTGGGGTGAATTGGCTACAGCCTGTTTCAATTCGTTAATATTCAGTTCAAATAATCGCGGGTTTGCAATTCCTGTCTTGTTTTCAAAAGTAACACTGTTCGCTTTTTTAACGGCAGATTTCCAAACGCCTCCCTGCGCAAAAGACAAGCCGCTCATGGCTATCAGTGCAATGGAAAGTAACTGTTTTTTCATAAATTTAAAAATTAAGGTTTTTTGGGTTTTATTAAGTCGGTCAAATATAAAATATAATTTAGCCTGATAATTCAAAAATTAAAGAAAATAATTAACAAATCGACAAACTACAGTTTTAAGATTTGAGAATCCTTCAAGAAGTGAATTAATTACGTGAATTATTCTTAATCGCACCTTTAGCCCGGATTGAAACGGAAATCCTTTTTTTGTTTTGAAAATCAGACGATTGTAAAACGGACACTTGATAAAACAAAAAAGATTGGAGTGCAAAGCCGGAAACAGCTCCTGAAAATCATTATTTTTATAAAAATTTTCAATATGGAATTGAGTTATTGGGAAATTAAGAATTGGTTTACAAATGTTGACTTTACGATTGTGGGCAGCGGCATTGTAGGCCTTCACACGGCGTTGCGCCTGCGTGAAAAATTTCCCGAAAGCAAAATTCTGGTGTTGGAAAAAGGCATGCTGCCGCAGGGTGCAAGTACGAAAAATGCCGGTTTCGCGTGTTTCGGAAGTCTTTCGGAAATCATTGACGATTTGCATACGCATAGCGAGGAAGAAGTTGTCAATCTCATACAAAAGCGCTGGAACGGCCTGCAACTGCTGCGCAAACGCCTCGGCGATGCAGCTATAGATTTCAAGCCTTATGGCGGATACGAACTTTTTTTGAATAGCGACGACAGCTTTTCGGATTGCCTTTCAAAAATGCCGTTTATCAATGATGTGCTGCGGCCGATTTTCAAATCGGATGTTTTTGCGACGGAAACCAACCGTTTTGGTTTTGGAAACATCCATGATACTTTGGTTTTCAACCCGTTTGAAGCGCAGATCGATACCGGAAATATGATGCAGGCTTTGCTGAAGCTCGCGATTTCTGAAAACATTCTGATTCTGAACCAGCAAACGGTCACGGCTTTTAATGAAACGCAAACGGGCGTGGAAGTGGCTTTAGGTGCCTTCAGTTTTACAACTAAAAAGCTATTGTTTGCGACCAACGGTTTTGCCGGGAAGCTCACCAATGGCAACGTCAAACCGGCACGCGCACAGGTTTTGATTACGAAACCGATTCCGAATCTCGATATCAAAGGCACTTTTCATTTGGACAAAGGCTATTATTATTTCAGGAATATAGGTGACAGGATTTTGCTTGGCGGCGGACGGAACCTCGATTTTGAGGGCGAAACGACGACCGAATTCGGGCAGACAGAAATCATACAAAACCGATTGGAGCAATTGTTAAAAGAAGTAATTTTGCCCGGTCGCGATTTCACGATCGAACACCGCTGGAGTGGCATCATGGGCTTGGGCAACCAGAAAAACCCCATTGTGCAGCAACTTTCGGAACATGTGTATTGCGGTGTAAGATTGGGCGGTATGGGCGTCGCAATCGGGAGTTTAATTGGCGCCGAATTGGCGGATTTAGTTTAAAAGATAGTTATGTTGAAAAAAATATTCCGGTTTTTGTGGAAAGTGTTCCTTTGGTTTTTGGTGCTTTCGGTGTTTTCGGTGATTGTATTCAAGTTTGTGCCGATCCCTTTTACACCGTTGATGGCTTCGCGCACAATCGACAATATGATTGATGGAAAAGAGCTCGAATTCAGCCACGACTGGGAATCGATTGACAATATTTCGCCAAACCTGCAGAAAGCCGTCATCGCCAGTGAAGACGGGAATTTCATGACGCATTGCGGATTTGATTTTGAAGCAATGCAAAAAGCCCTGAAAAACAACCAACGCGGAAAACGCATCAAAGGCGGAAGCACGATTTCACAGCAAACGGCAAAGAATGTGTTTCTCTGGCAAGGGCGAAGTTATCTCAGGAAAGGGCTTGAGGCTTATTTTACGGTGCTGATTGAAATTTTTTGGGGAAAAGAACGCATTATGGAAGTTTACTTAAACAGCATAGAAATGGGCAATAACGTCTATGGAGCGGAAGCAGCAGCCCATCATTGGTACAAAGAAAGCGCCTCAGATTTATCGGCACAACAGGCAGCGGGAATTGCGGCCATTCTTCCAAATCCAAGAAAATTTAAGGCTGCCAATTCCTCTTCCTATATCGAAAGGCGAAAAGGACGCATTGTAAAAAGGATGCGGTATGTAGGGAAATTGGATTACTAATTATACAGCCTGGTGACTGCCAAATAATGGGCGGTATAATTTCCAATGTTTGTAAATCAGGATTCCGTTTAAGATTGCTATCAAAAGCGCAACGCTTACACCGGGAATATCCAGAAATGCATGGAATAAAAGGATATTGATTGAAATCGGTGCCAATAAAATAATCACAAATGGAACCCATCTTTTTAATAAAAGCATTACTCCGATAAATAATTCCAGAACACCGACAATAGGAAAAATATATCCGGTCGCCCCTAACGAATTCATAAAATCGCCTGCCGTTCCTGTTGGCGTCGGCATCGGGAGAAAATGTAGGAATTTGTTACTTCCAAACACCACGAGCATAATTCCTAATAACACTCTTACGGTCATAGTAAATGTTGAGTTCATAAATATGTATTTAATTGGTTAGCAATAATGTAAAAATATAATTAATTTATTAAACTATAATCGATTAAAAGCACAAAATTTTTCGATATCGGAATTGTAAAAGCGTTTGTGCCGATTTTAGAATAAACGAATGCGGGATTTTCATTAATTTGCAACAATCAAAAAATCAAAAAATATGAAAGCACACGAAATAGATTATACGATTTACGGCGAGGAAATGCAGTATGTCGAAATTGAGCTCGACCCACAGGAAATTATCGTTGCCGAAGCCGGAAGTTTTATGATGATGGACAACGGCATCCAGATGCAAACCATTTTTGGCGACGGTTCTGGCCAGCAAACGGGATTGTTCGACAAAATCCTGTCGGCCGGAAAACGCGTACTGACCGGAGAAAGTTTATTCATCACCGGCTATTTAAACCAGAACAATACCAAAAGCAAAGTGTCGTTCGCGGCGCCATATCCGGGGAAAATCCTCGCCATCGACCTGACGCAGTTCGGCGAGAAATTCATTTGCCAGAAAAACTCCTTTTTATGCGCTGCCAAAGGCGTTCAAATTGGAATTGAATTTTCCAAAAAACTCGGGCGCGGCCTTTTCGGCGGGGAAGGTTTTATCATGCAAAAGCTCGAAGGTGACGGAATGGCTTTCGTACATACCGGCGGTACATTGGCGAAAAGAGAACTCGCGCCAGGGGAAGTCTTGAAAGTGGATACGGGATGCATTGTCGGATTTACAAAAGATGTCGATTATGATATCGAATTCATCGGCGGCATCCGGAACTCGATTTTCGGTGGTGAAGGTTTGTTTTTTGCGACCTTGCGCGGACCGGGAACTGTTTATATACAATCGTTGCCATTCAGCCGTTTGGCCGACAGGATTATCGCTACGGCGCCAAGATCTGGCGGAAACAGCCGTGAAGAAGGCAGCCTGCTCGGCGGTTTGGGGAATTTGCTCGACGGCGACAATCGATTTTAATATAAAAGAAAAGCCTGACAGTTTTGCCAGGCTTTTTTTATTTAGATATTGAAATTGACTCCCAAAACCACATTTCTTCCAATATTCGGAATGCCGTCGGTTTTTAATCGCGACAAATGCGCGATATAAGTTTTATCGAATAAATTATTACCGTTGAGGTTGACTTCAAAAACGGTTTTGTTCAGTTTTACTTTCCCGCCAACGCCAAAATTCACCAACGTATAATCTTTCGACCGGGTTTCAAATCCGCTGACATTATCCTGGCTGAAAGTGCTCGAGATGTTCAATCTGGTATAACCTTCAGAAAGCCAGTTCCTGATGTTGAATTCGGTACGGATGGTATTGTTCCAGTTATTCGCCGGAATCAACGGCAGGTAATCGCCGTTTTGCTTTTTGCCCGTAACGGTTTCAAAACTGCTCTCAAAATGCAGCCAGTCCAAAGGATGCGGATGAAAATGAATTCCAGCTTCGCCGCCATACAAAACCGCATCGTTCTGGATGTAATTGAAAACATCATTGTCGTCAATCACCTGACCGGTTGGCGACGTATAAATGTAGTTGTTGATGTGGTTCAAAAACCCGTTGATGAAAAACTCAAAATGGCTGTTTTTGTATTCAAGGTTCAAATCGGCCTGGAAATTTTGCTCGGTTTTTAAATTGCTGTTGCCGATTTCATATCGGTTTGTGCCTTCATGCACGCCGTTTGAGGTCAGCTCCGCAAGATTCGGCGCACGAAATCCGGAAGCCAAGTTCAACCGCATGGTCAATTTGTCGGTAAAATCGGTTTTGTAACCCAATGCCGCATTAAAGCTGTCAAACGATTTGTCGATAGGTGCAAAATAACCTTCATCGCCTAAAGTGCTATGTTCGTCACTCGTGATTTTGCGATTGTCATAACGCAAACCGGCTTGGATCGCATTCGATTTCCATTCGTAATTCGCCGTCCCGAAAATCCCGAAATCGTTGGTTACCGCATCCGGAATCAAATATTCGATGCCTGAATTTTCATTGGTTTGGCGCATGCCCTGGATTCCGACAATGGTTTCAATTTTTGACGTTTTCGGCAGATGGTATTTGATGTCATAATTAAGTGTTTTCAGCTTCATATGCAAACTTGCGGCATCACTGTCTTCAAACTCGCTCCGGTCGTTGGCAATATAACCGATGTCGGCGTCAAGTGTCGAATTTCCAAAGAAGATATTGTTGTGTAAACTGAGTATATGGTTGAAAACGCCTTGCCTTGGATAATCCGTGTTTTTGCTTTCGGTCTGTTCTGCGATCCCATTTTCAGGAATGCCCAAATCCAATTTATTGAAATTATAACGCAACACACTCGAAAATTTCGAATCGCTGTAACCGATGCCGCCTTTGAAATCCGTTTCATTGTATCGTGTATTCGTCACCCGGTCGCCGTTTGGAATCATATAATCCGAATGCGTCGAATAATTGCCGCGCGCCAAAAATTTCCATTTGTCGGTCGAGCCTTTCATGCCTAAAGACGAACTGCTTCCCAAAGTATTCGAGAACAATTTCTGGCTGAAATCACCCTTGAAGGTATTTGCATCTGCAAATTTCTCGGGGTTGAAATACAATACGCCACCTAAAGCATCAGAACCATAAAGCAGTGATGCCGGACCTTTGATGACTTCGACGCTTTCAATTCCCGAATCGTTCAGGCCGAGTCCGTGCTCGTCGCCAAATTGCTGGTTTTCCAATCGTACGCCTTGTGAATACACCAACACGCGGTTTGAACTCAGTCCGCGGATGACCGGTTTCCCAATGGATGTTCCGGTCGAAACCTGCGAAACGCCGGGAACTGTCGCCAAGCCTTCAATCAATGTCGAAACGCCTGTTTTTTGCATGGCTTTCATACCGACATGTTCGACTTTCATGACATTTTGTGACTGCAGTTTGTTGAAGGCCGTAGATACGATGACTTCGTCCATTTGATGGATGCTTTCTTCCATGACCAGATTTAGGGTCGTTTCGCCATGGACATTGACTGGTTGGTTTTTTGTCGTATAACCGATATAAGAAAACAGGATATTGACATTCCCCGCCGGAAGGCTGTTCAAAGTATATTTGCCATCATCGTCGGTAACGGTGCCTTTGTGCAAATCGGCCGCATATACCGAAACGCCGGCCAAAGGCGCATTCTGGTCGCCGGTGACAATACCCGACAATTTGTTTTGGCCATAAAACATGGCCGAAAACCCTAAGAATAGGGTCATGATAAAATTTTTCATTGGAATGGTTTTATTGTTAAACAGGTTATCCCAAGAATTTCAGGATAAAGAAAAAATCGTTTAAGCAATAAAAGAAGGCGGACCGCGCAGCGAACAGGTTTTCCCGGGATATGACAGGAAAATTTTGTTGGCCGTTAAAAAATAAGGGATTTGTAAAAAAGAGGAAATTCCGGATTTGAATAAAATGGTTTCCCCGGAAATAAAACTGCTGAACGAAAAATCACAAACCGGGCAATGCTCAAAATTGTGGTGCTGGTGTGTGATTTCCTGATTGGTTGCGCCATATTTGTGGTGGCATTTTGGTGCTGAAAACTCCTTTTCAAAGTGCTGCGCAGCGTCATAAGACTGAAACGATATTGAAAACAATACCGCCAGCATCAGGGCAAAATTCACTATGACAAACCGTTTTTTCATTCGTGGCAAATGTAGGCAACAAAAAGAAATCCGCTCCCGATTTAACAAATTTTTAGATTTGAAAACAGAACGGATTTGAATATTTTATCGACTAAACCAGTTTGTTCGCCACCAGGTATTCGGCAATCTGGACGGCATTTGTCGCGGCGCCTTTTCTGAGGTTGTCGGCAACAATCCACATGTTCAGGGTGTTTTCCTGGCTTTCGTCCCGGCGGATTCGGCCAACGAAAACGTCGTCTTTCCCTTCAGCATACATAGGCATCGGATAAGTATAAGTATCGATATTGTCCTGAAGCGTGATGCCATCAGTGTCATGAAGGATTTTGCGCACGTCGTTGACATCGAAATCATTGGTGAATTCTACATTCACGGCTTCACTGTGTCCGCCGACAATTGGCACACGGACAGCAGTCGCGGTGACTTTTATCGAATCGTCGTTCAAGATTTTCTTGGTTTCACGCACGAGCTTCATTTCTTCTTTGGTATAGCCGTTGTCCTCAAAACTGTCGCATTGTGGAATCGCATTTCTGTGAATCGGATATTTATAAGCCATTTCACCTTTGATGCCGGCATATTCATTTTCAAGTTGACGTACTGCTTTCACACCAGTTCCTGTAATGGATTGGTATGTCGAAACAACAACCCTTTTGATGTTGTATTTTTTGTGCAAAGGCGCCAATGTCAAGACCATTTGTATCGTTGAGCAATTTGGATTGGCGATGATCATATCGTCTTTTGTCAATTCTGAAGCGTTGACTTCAGGAATGATGAGCTTTTTGTCAGGATCCATCCGCCATGCCGAAGAGTTGTCGATGACAGTTGTTCCGACTGACGCAAATATCGGCGCCCATTCCAATGACGTATCGCCGCCGGCTGAAAAAATTGCGATATCCGGCTGCATATTCACTGCATCCTGCATACCGACAACCTTAAATTTCTGGCCTTTGTATTCGATTTCCTTACCAATGGATTTTTCCGACGCCACGGGAATCAATTCGGTGATTGGGAAGTTTCTTTCCGCAAGGACTTTCAGCATCACTTCGCCAACCATTCCGGTTGCGCCAACAACAGCAACTTTCATATGTAATAGTTTAAGGGTACAAAAGTATACAGAAATTTTCTTATTTGGAATGGATGGAAAAAGAAAAACCGTCCAAAGGTGCGGACGGTTTAAATTAGACATCGAATATGTAATGCAGCGGATTATCTGTTTTTTAGGGCATCGCGGATTTCCATCAGCAGCTTTTCTTCGTTGCTCGGCGCTGGCGGTGCGGCTTCAGCTTCTTTCTTTTTGGAAGCATTGATTCCTTTAATGATCAGGAATAAAATAAAGGCAACAATAATGAAATTGATTACAGCCGACAGGAATACGCCGTATTTGACAGAACCAAAGACCGTCAATTCCTCAATTTTCGACAGGTTGGCCGCTTCCAGGGCAGGTTTCAATAAGAGCGGCGTAATTACATCGTCAATCAGTGAACTGACGATTTTCCCAAACGCAGCGCCTATTACAACACCGATCGCAAGGTCAACAACATTGCCTTTCATGGCAAAAGCCTTAAATTCTGACATCATTCCCATATTGTTCTGTTTTAAAGTGAAGTACTAAATTAATAAAAACCTTTTAGCTTTTAACAGATTATGGCAAAACATTTACTCCCGGTAAAAAACGCGTTTGACCCTTTGCGAAATACTCGTCAGGATTTCATACGGAATGGTTTGCAGTTTTTCGGCCATATAAATGACGGTCGGGCTTTCGCCAAAAACAACCACTGAATCGCCTTCTTTGCAGTCAATATCAGAACAATCAACCATCATCATGTCCATGCAAACACTGCCGACAATGGCTGCCTTTTGACCGTTGATCGTCACAAAACCGACGCCATTGCCCCAATGTCTTGAAATCCCGTCAGCATAACCGATCGGAATTGTCGCGATTTTTGTTTCGTGGTTCGCGATGAAACGCCTGCCATAACCGACGCTTTCGCCTTTGTCAATAGTACGCAATTGTGAAATGACGGATTTTAAAGTGCCGACATTTTCAAGGTATTTCTGCTCCGCCGGATCGTTTGAAACGCCGTAAAGTCCGATGCCCAAACGAACCATGTCGTATTGCGCCTGAGGATAATTTTCAATCCCGGAAGTGTTTAAAAGATGGCGAATCGGGGCGATGCTTAGTTCAGACATCAATTTGGACGACAATTCTTCAAACAGTCGGATCTGCGAAAGCGCAAAATCATGATGCACCAAATCGTCGCTCGTCGCCATATGCGACAGGATACTTTTGACATACACCGTTTTTGTCGATTGCAAAATGGAAATCAACTCTGGAAAATGCTCGGCTTCAAAGCCAAGACGATGCATGCCCGTATCAATTTTGATATGGATTGGAAAATGCTCTAATTTTTTTTCTTCAGCGATTTTGATGAATGCATTCAGCCCTTTCAGGTTATAGATTTCAGGTTCCAATCCGTGTTGGACAATCGAAGGAAAGCTCGTATTTTCAGGATTCATGACCATAATCGGCAGCTTGATTCCCGCATTTTTCAATGAAATTCCCTCATCGGCGAAAGCCACGCCAAGGTATTCGGTTTTGTGGTGTTCGAGGAGTTTCGCAATTTCAAAACCGCCGTTTCCATAACCGAAAGCCTTGACCATGACCATGAGTTTCGTTTCGGGTTTCAGTTTGGATCGATAAAAATTCAGGTTGTGGCTGATGGCGTTGAGGTTGATTTCCAAAACGGTTTCGTGCGTTTTTTCTTCGAGCAGCGACACGATTTCCTCAAACCTGAAATTGCGTGCGCCTTTGACGAGTATCGTTTCATTGCCAAAATCGAGATTGTCAAAATCTGCAATGAAATCTTCGGTATTTTTATAAACGGAGGCGTTTTCAAATTTATTCTTAAAGTCGAAAATCGTCTCGCCAATGCCAATGACACGGTTGATTTTATTCGACACAATCAGTTGCGATACTTTCGGATACAACTCGTCAACGGGCAATCCGCTTTGGAAAATATCCGACAAAATGACGGTTTTTTTCTTATAATGTTTTTGGCTTTCGAGAAAATCCAGGGCAATTTTCAACGACTGGAAATCCGAGCTGTAACTGTCGTCGATCACTGCCGTATTGTTGATGCCGTTTTTGACTTTCAGGCGCATTTCCACAGGGAACAATTGCGACATTCTTTCCTGGATCGTGGTTTCGTCATATCTCAGATACAACAAAACCATCAGGCAGGAAATCGCATTTTCTATGGAAGCGTCATCGCGGAACGGAATTTCAACGTCCAAAAATGCATTTCCGTATTCAATATTCAATTGGGTTTTGTCTTCCAACAAATCTTTAGAAATCAGCACATCGGCTGTTTTGTCATCAAAACTCCATGAAAAAGTCGCGATTCCAGGATTCAAAACCGAATCGACTGCCGCATCTTTTTTATAGATTACAATTTTTGAATGGGCAAAAAGGCGCAGTTTTTCGGTGATTTTTTCATTGGCGTTCGCAAAACCTTCATCGTGCGCGGAGCCGATATTGGTCAGTATTCCAATGGTTGGCTTTACAACCGGTTCCAATTTTTCCATTTCGTGAACCGTCGAAATTCCGGCTTCGAAAATTCCGAGATTGTGTTTTTCATTGATTCCCAAAACCGACAGCGGCACACCAACCTGTGAATTATAGCTTTTTGGGCTTCGTATGATATTGTAATCGGGCGACAACAGGAAATTGAGCCATTCCTTGACAATCGTTTTTCCGTTGCTTCCGGTGATTCCGATGACTGGAAAAGTAAATTGGCTTCGGTGGTTCGTGGCAAATTTTTGCAGGGCTTCTAAAGTATTTCCAACAAGAAAAAAATTGGCTTTACCTTCAAAACCATTTGGAATTTTATTGACGACGAAATGTTGAATGCCTTTTGAAATTAATTCAGGAATGTATTGGTGTGCATCATTATTTGGTCCGGACAGCGCAAAAAACAAGGAGTTTTCATTGTTTTGCAAAGAACGGCTGTCGATAGAAACATTGTCTATTGCGGAAGCATCGTCGTTCCCGGAAAATTTCGCATGTATCGCATTTATGACTTCCTGGTGGGTTGTACTCATAGGTTTTTAAGACATATATTTTACAAATTTATATTATTTAACGATAAGAAAATGGCAAAGCAATGCCGATTGCCAAATCTTCTCGGAAACGGAAATATTTGTAAATCAACAAGTAAGCAAAAAAAGTATGTTAAAGTCGGCTTTAAGCTTGTTAATATTGAAAATTTTCTGTTTTCAATCGCTACTTTAGCACCCCTAATTAACTTACTATATTATGAAAAAAATTACATTACTTGTTGCTTTTGCGATAATGTCTTTCGTCAAAAGCGACGCCCAGGTTTCATCGTATAATTTTTCCCAATCCAATGGGACATATACAGAAATCACAGGCGGAACCGTTTTGGGAACAGCCACAGGCAACAGTATTGGTGATCCTTCACTGGATGATATCAATTACCCGATTGTCTTGCCATTTTCATTTTCCTTCAATGGTATCGCTTACACAAGCTGTACGGTAAATTCGAATGGTTACCTGACTTTTGGTGCTACGGCGCCGGCCAACAATCTTTACACGCCGATTTCGGGAACAACGACTTATGATGGCGCAATTGCTGCCTGGGGCGGCGACATCAATGCCTTGTTTGACCTTGGCGGACTTACCGGAACGATTTCCTGGAAGGAAGTCGGAGTTGCACCAAACCGCGAATTTGTTGTTCAATACAAAAATTTCAGGCCGGTTTATGCGACAAGTACAACGAATGCGCCGTATATCAATTTCCAGATCAGGCTTTCTGAAACATCAAACGCAATCAGCTTTGTTTATGGAAATTCAGCCATGGCCGTTGGCACAACTGAAGTGACAACAACGAAACAAATTGGCCTTCGCGGAATTTCACCTGCCGATTTCATCAACAGGGCAAATGCAGCAACAGCATTGTTTACCGCTTCAACTCCAGGGACAGTAAATACCGGCACACAGGCATATTCAGCTGTTGCGGCAACGCCGGGTGTACCAACAAATGGACTGACTTATTCATGGACAGCGCCAGCATGTATCGCGCCGGTTGTTTTGACGATGTCAGGAATTGTATCCAATTCGGCAACACTAACATGGAATGCGCCAACAACATTGCCAGCTTCAGGTTATGATTATTATCTGTCGACTTCAAGCACGGCACCAACGGGTGTAACAACACCAACAGGAAGCACCGCTGCGGGTGTATTGACGACAATATTGAACGCATTGCCTGCAAATACCATCCATTATGTATGGGTCAGGTCAAATTGTGGAGGAAGCACCAGCGCTTGGGTTGGAACGACTTTCAGGACATTGTGTAATTTCCCGACCTTCACTACAACTACTCCGGGCAGCGTTTGCGGACAAGGAACAGTCGCATTGGCAGCAGCCGGAACAGGTGTAATCAAATGGTATGCGGCGCAAACGGGCGGCAATCCTTTAGCAACTGGAGCGACTTTCACCACGCCATCATTGACTTCAACAACATCTTATTGGGCTGAATTGGCCGACGAAGGTGCAAATACACCTGGCGGTGCAAGAGTAGCACCTGCAGGAACAAGCGGTACGACGCCTTCGACTTACGGGTTGGTTTTTGATGCTGTGGATTCATTTATCCTGAACAGTGTTGACGTTTACTTGAAATCAACGACCGCAGGAGACGTCGTAATTAAATTACAAGACAATGCAGGAACAGATTTGCAAACGACTACAATCACGTTACCGGCTGGAAATGCAACGACACCAGTACAATTTACATTGCCATTGAATTTTGCCATCCAGCCAGGAACAGGTTACCGATTGGTAGCTATTTCGGGCCCATCAATGGTTAGGGAATCAGGCTTGGGCGGATTTCCATATGCGGTTGGAAGCGTTGCTTCTGTGACAAGCGGTTATAATTCTGGCACGACAACAGGTTACTTCTATTTCTACAATTGGAATTTCAAGACTGTGTGCGCTTCTCCAAGAGCGGAAGTGGTCGCTACCGTTGCGACTGCGCCAGCGTTCATCTTGAGTACAGCAACCGTTTCAATCTGTGCGGGTCAAAATTCTGCGCCCGTTACCGTTACAACTGGCAATGCGGATTATGATACATATGCTTGGTCTCCATCAGCCGGTGTTTCGGGAAGCGCTGTGACAGGATGGATTTTTAATCCGTCTGTATCTACCACTTATGTCTTAACTGCTTCACAATCGACGGGTGCTTTATGTGCAACCACAAAAAATGTGGCTGTCACTGTAAACCCGATGCCGTCTGCTGTTACAGCAAACGCCTCATCAACCGAAACATGTGCGAATTCAATAGTGACATTATCTGCCACAGGTGGAACCATTATTGGAGCTGGAACTATCGGTACCAATACGGCTCTAACAGGAACCACTGAGCAGCCAACCGCTTTTTGTAACCGTTGGCCAAGCTATTGGAGCCAGACGATTTATACGGCTGCTGATTTGACGGCTGCCGGACTTATTGCCGGAAACATCACGTCGATGGCATACAACATTGCGACTTTGGGAGATGCGGCGACTAATGCCAATTTCACTGTGTCAATTGGGACTGTTGCCGGAGCGACTTTTGCCAATACGACTTTCCTTGCAACAACAGGATTCACGACGGTTTACGGACCGGCAAGCTATACGCATACAGCTTCAGGATGGAATGTCATTCCGTTTACCACACCGTTTGTATGGGATGGTGTTTCTAATATCGTGATTAACGTCACACAAAGTGGTGCTGACAATTTATATAATTCACAAACAGAATATACAGCAACTGCCGGAAATACGACGCTTTGGGTCTATAGTTTTACAGGTACGACTACAACAGGAACGACTTCTGTCAACAGGCTGAACATCAGGTTTGCTGAAACATCTCCGACACAAATCACATGGGCGCCAACAACGAATCTGTTTGCTGATAACGCCGCAACGGTGCCTTACACAGGAACGGCTGCTTCGACGGTCTATTTTAAATCCGCTACAGCCGGAACGGCCACTTATACTGCTACAGCTGCCAGTCCGCAAAACTGTTCGGTGACTTCAAATGTTGGTGTTGACGTGACTGTTGTGGCTGCTCCAACTGGAGATAGCACACAAATAATCACTGCCAATTCCGCTGAGGAAGCGACCATCGAAGACCTTGTCGCTGTTGGTACCGACGTCACTTGGTTCGAATCATTGGCCGATGCGCTTGCTTTTGCCAATCCAATGCAGCCAGGAGCGCAAATCTTCAATGGGCAGATCTATTTTGCTTCACAAACGATCGATGCTTGTTACAGTGCAGATCCGCTTGCCGTAACCGTCACTGTGACATTGGGAACAAATGATTTCGACATGCCAGGATTGAAGTATTATCCAAACCCGGTTTCAGATGTGTTTACATTAAATTACACACAGGAAATCAGCAATGTTGAAGTTTACAACATGCTTGGCCAGCGCATATTGTCGGTAATTCCAAATGCCACTACAGCAGTGTTGAAAATGGAAGCTTTGGCTCCGGGCGCATACATCGTCCAGGTGAAAGCCGGCAACGGGCAATCGAAAGCGATTAAAGTGATCAAAAACTAATTCGCACCGCGATATAATAAAAAAGCCTCTCCGTTTGGAGGGGCTTTTTTTATGTTTTTTTTAAAATGAAACTATTGTGTTTTGTTTTTATCAGATTCAGATTCACGCATGGCGTAAAAATAAGCCGCACGGCTCAAAGGCTCATATTCTTCGGTCTCGCCAAGCAGGACAAGATTGTCATTGTCGGCTTTCCGGAAACTGTAATGGGCTAGATTTCCGGTTCTTGTACAAACGGCGTGGACTTTGGTCACATATTCGGCTGTCGCCATCAGTGCCGGCATCGGCCCGAAGGGATTGCCTTTGAAGTCCATATCCAGGCCGGCGACGATGACACGAATTCCGGAGTTGGCCAAATCGTTGCAGACCGAAATGATCTCGTCGTCAAAAAACTGTGCTTCGTCAATCCCAACAACCTCGCAGCCTTGCGCGAGAATGCGGATATTGGCGGCGGCGGGAACAGGCGTAGAGCGAATTTGGTTTGAATCGTGCGACACGACCATTTCGTCATGGTAACGCGTATCGATGGCGGGTTTGAAAATCTCGACTTTCTGCTTGGCAAACTGCGCGCGTTTCAGGCGGCGAATGAGTTCTTCGGTTTTCCCCGAAAACATCGAACCGCAAATGACTTCTATCCAGCCAAATTGTTCTTTATGATTTACTGTATTTTCGAGAAACATTTTGTACTTTTCTGCCTTTAAAAAGGATTAGTTTTTTTACTTTGCGACAAATACAAACCAGAATGGGATTTGGCTGTTTTGCGTCCGTTTCAAAAGTAGAAAAATTTTGGTAAATCGGAGATTTGCAAACCCCTTAATTTTAAAAATAAAACTGGAGTAATGATTTCCTTTTACTTTGGTTAAATAAAAAATAAGCGATAAATTTAATATACGAAATGCCTCAACTATAAATTGTAAAAAGTTATGAAATGAGCATTGATGAATTTGAGGTAATAACGAATATCATCCACAGCGAATTACATATGACCTTTAAAACAACATAAATAGCCCACTTATGAAAAAGAAGCTCGAAGCCGAATTGATCAGCATCGCTCACAGAATTTTAAAGCTTAAAAACAAATCTGAACTTGACCAGCTCCATTTGGAAGCCCGGAAATTATACGAGAAATTATCCGTTTTAAAATTTGTTGAGGAAAATTTCCAACCTACAAAGCCAACCATCGGCCAATCCGAAGCACAAGAAATCCTCGAAACCGCTTTTGACGATACCGATGACAACGTACCGGCGCAGCAGGTTGAAGATTTTGAAGCAACGCCGGTAGCAGCAGCCGAACCGATAGCTGAAAACAAACCCGAAGAAGAATCGGAACCGGAAGAAGAAATCCAGGAAGAACAGCCCGAAGAAACCACCGCCGAAACGCCATTGAGTAAAGAAATGCCGTTACAGACGCCGGAGGAAAAAGAAGTCGATGAAGTCATCGCCGACGCTGAAAATGAAGCTGCGTCTGACCCGAGCGCTGGCGAACTGGCGAAGCAAAAGAATGACGCCCCGGCTGAAGAAACGCCTGAAAATGAAGAAGTTGTTTTGGAAGAAAGCGAAACACCAACGGCCTTGGAAGACGTCGAATTTGAAGAGCCGGAAAGCAAGGAAGAAGTCGCGGCCGCAATCGGGAATGTAAAAGAAGAAGAATTGTTTACGCCAACTTTCGAATGGTCTTTTGATGCAAAAGCAGAAGAAAATGAAACACCTGAACCTGTTGCAACCAGCGAACAGCTAAAAGAAACGTCACAAATAGCCTTTGACGATTTGCTCGGAACGGGTTATGTCGATCCTGTTTTTGTAAAACCCGAAGAACTGCATACCGAAAACGTTTCCTATACGGCCGATGAAATGGCCAAACCCGATGATGTCATTTCGATTTCAAGAAGGGCGGATAAAGTCCCGGTTTTCAAAATGAATAACAGTGAGTTTGCCGATAAGACGATTTCGCTGAACGACAGGCTTTCCAAAGGAATTACCGTCGGACTCAACGACCGCATCGCTTTTGTGAAAAACCTGTTCAACAACAGCAACGAAGATTACAACCGCGTACTGTCGCAGCTGATTACGTTTGATACGTATGCCGAAGCCCAGGATTTTATCGACAATATGGTCAAACCCGATTACAACAACTGGGAAGGCAAAGACGAATATGCCCAGCGTTTTATGGAAGTCGTCGAGAAAAAATTCTCCTAAAGCATATAAATTTATAGGCCACGAATTCACGAATTTTTAGAATTGCAATTCGTGAATTCGTGGCTAAATTTTTTAATTATGGGAAAACTTTATATTGTTCCGACACCAATCGGCAATCTTGAGGACATGACGTTTCGTGCGATTCGCGTGTTGAAGGAAGCCGACCTGATTTTGGCCGAAGACACCAGAACCAGCGGCAAGCTCATGAAACACTACGAGATTTCGACGCATATGCACAGCCATCATATGCACAATGAGCACAAAACCATCGGGAATATCATTTCGAGGCTAAAGGCAGGCGAAACCATTGCCTTGATTTCTGATGCCGGAACGCCCGCGATTTCCGACCCTGGATTTTTACTGACGCGCGCCTGTGTCGAAAATAAGATTGAGGTCGAATGTTTGCCCGGTGCGACTGCATTTGTCCCGGCGTTGGTCAATAGCGGGCTGCCGAACGACAAATTCATCTTTGAAGGATTTTTGCCCGAAAAAAAAGGAAGACAGACGCGATATTTGGCTTTGGCCGAAGAAACGCGCACGATGATTTTATATGTTTCGCCACACAAACTCGTCAAAACTTTGGCCGAATTCATGACTTATTTCGGTGAAGACCGACAGATTTGCGTGTCTCGTGAATTGTCAAAACTGCATGAGGAAAATTTCCGCGGCAGCGTAAAAGAAGTGCTCGCGCATTTTGAAGCGAAACCTGTAAAAGGCGAAATTGTAGTTGTCGTTGGCGGGAAAATCACTTCAAAAGAGAAAAGTTCAGAATAATTTTTTGGGCGTTGCCTTCGGCCGGGCTTTCCGTTTCAATCTTTTCTTTGCAAGAAAAGGATTTTCACTTCAATCCCTAACGCGACCGTATCTTATAATTTTTACATTGATTTCCAATTCAGGATTAATACCTCAAAATCCACTTTGTTTCTTCCTTTAATTTACTTCGTCAGTTCGCTAAGCTCGTGTCAAATCTAACACGGTTAAAAATGGCCGCGGATTCACAGATTTACTCTTAATCTGTGAATCTGTGGCCAAACTATTTTATTTCCAAATCCACAAAAGAAAACGAATTCCCGCTAAACAATCCTTTATCCGATAACTTTAAATCGGGAATGACCAGCAAAGCCATAAACGACAACGTCATAAACGGCGCTTTCAGTCCGCTGCCGAGATTTTTTGCCATCGCATCGATTTCCTGATACAACCGCCCGGTTTCCCAGCCGTCTTTATCAGAAATGATTCCGGCAACAGGCAAACCGAGGATTTTTTGGTTGCTTCCATTCACGGCACAAATGCCGCCGGTATTTTCAATGATCAAATTTACGGCGTTGCAGATTTCAGCATCCGAAGTGCCGACAACGACAATATTATGGCAATCGTGCGCGACCGAACTCGCAATCGCACCGCTTTTCAATCCGAAATTTTTAATGAATGCAATTGCCGGTTTTGTATTTTCATAGCGGTTGACGACGGCCATTTTTAAAATGTCGTTTTCTGTATCCGAAACCAATTGTCCATCGACAATTTTTGGTGTTGCATGGATTTCATTGGTAATCAATTGGCCTTCGAGCGCTTCAATGACCCGGATTTTCGCTCCCGAACCTGAAACTACAAAATCGTCAATCTGCTTTTTCGAAATGTTGAAATTATTCGGTGTTTCAAAAGCGATTGGTTTGATGAAGGACTTGCCGTTTTCAGCTGCCAATTCGCCATTGATATACGTTTGCGTCACTTTAAAATCCACTAAATCTTCGACGACAATAAAATCGGCCGCATCATTTTCCTTTAATAAGCCAACATCCATATTGTAATGTTTCACGGGATTCACACAAGCCGATTGCAGGATTTTAAACACGTCGATTCCTTTGGCAACAGCGCGTGCGCAAAGCGAATTGATATGCCCGACAACCAAATCGTCGGGATGTTTGTCGTCGGAACAGAACATCATATTTTCAAAATGTTCGGGCAGCAAATCAATCAAGGCCTCAAAGTTTTTCGCGGCACTGCCTTCACGGACCAGGACTTTCATGCCAAGCGATAACTTTTCCGCGGCTTCGTCATAAGTAAAGCATTCGTGGTCGGTCGTGATTCCGGCGGCAATGTATTTTTTCAGGCTTTCGCCGCGCAATCCGGGCGCATGGCCGTCAACGGGCTTGCTGAAATGTTTCGCCCATTCGATTTTTTTCAGCACTTCGGCATCGTCAAACAAAACGCCCGGATAATTCATCATTTCAGCCAGGTAAAAAATATCGGGCGACGCCATGAGTTCCTTGATTCCGTCAGAATCTATTATTGCGCCGGCCGTTTCAAACGACGTCGCAGGAACGCATGACGGCGCGCCAAAATGAAACTTCATCGGCACTTGCTTGCCGTTTTCAATCATATAATAAACACCGGCTTTTCCGAGTACGTTTGCAATTTCATGCGGGTCGGAAATTGTAGCGACCGTGCCGTGCAAAACAGCAATTTTTGCAAATTCTGAAGGTACGAGCATCGAACTTTCGATATGGATGTGCGCATCGATGAAACCGGGCAAAATGTACTGTTTTACCGTATGTTCCGCTGGAAGAATTGACGTAATTTTGCCATTGGCGACCCTGATCTCACCAGAATAAATCCGGCGGTTCTGAATATCAACGATTTGTCCCTGGATCTGCATTGGTACGGCTTTAAGAATTTGATACAAGAAACGAAATATTTCCCGATTTTTATTTTAATTTTGAAAAATAGCACCTCTTTTATACACCATTCACACTCAATTACATGCGCTGGACCATCAAAGAAAAACCCGATCCCAAAAAGGTAAAAACACTTGCCAAATCGTTAAATATCGATGAAACCGTGGCGGCGCTTTTGGTGCAGCGCGGCATTTCGGCATATGAAGAAGCACGAACGTTTTTTCGCCCGACATTGGCCGATTTGCACGATCCATATCTGATGAAAGATATGGATAAAGCGGTTGCCGGAATTGAATCGGCGATTATAAATAATGAAAACATCCTCGTTTTTGGTGATTATGATGTTGATGGAACGACGGCAGTATCGCTAGTTTCGTCGTACCTGAAAACCATCTATCCCAATGTCGCGACCTATATTCCGGACCGTTATGAGGAAGGCTATGGCGTATCTTTCCAAGGCATTGATTATGCCGACGACAATGGTTGTACTTTGATTATCGCTCTGGATTGCGGCATCAAATCGATTGATCATGTCACTTATGCGAAGGCCAAAAATATCGATTTCATCATTTGCGACCACCATCGCCCGGGAAGTGAATTGCCTGAAGCCATTGCGGTTTTAGACCCGAAACGCGACGATTGTTTTTACCCGTATGACGAATTGTGCGGCTGTGGCATTGGCTTTAAACTGATCCAGGCTTTGGGCCAAAACCGGAACCAAACCACCGAAGATCTGACCGAATATTTGGACTTGGTCGCCACAGCAATCGCAGCCGATATAGTCCCGATGACAGGCGAAAACCGCGTTCTGGCAAAATTTGGGCTTGAAGTCATCAATGCCAATCCAAGGCCGGGAATCAAGGCATTGATCCACCAAATCAAAAAGCAAACCCTCGATATCACCGACGTTGTCTTTATCATTGCACCGCGCATCAATGCCGCGGGCCGGATCAAGCACGGCAATGAAGCAGTCAAGTTGCTGACGGAATTCGATTTTGAGCAGGCGCAGCAATTCGCATCCGAAATCGAAAAATACAATTCCGATCGCAAGGACCTGGACAAGCAAATCACCAAAGAGGCGCTGCTGCAAATCGATACGAACAACGAGCACGAAAAATTCACGACCGTCGTCTATGGCGAAAGCTGGCACAAAGGCGTGATTGGGATCGTGGCTTCGCGACTGATAGAAACCCATTACCGCCCGACAATCGTTTTTACGAAAAGTGGCGACAAACTCGCAGCTTCGGCACGTTCGGTCAGGGATTTTGATGTCTACAATGCGCTGGAAAGCTGTGCGGAACATCTCGAGCAGTTCGGCGGTCACATGTATGCCGCGGGAATGGCCATTAAGGAAGAAAATTACCCGTTGTTTAAAGACGCGTTTGAAAAAATTGTCCGCGACACGATCCATCCTGATTTGCTTGTGCCGGAAGTGTCCATCGATGCTGAAATTGATTTCAGCGACATCGATTCGAAGCTCATTAGAATCCTCAAGCAATTCGAGCCTTATGGCCCGCAAAACATGACGCCCGTTTTCCTGACAAAAAATGTCAAAGACACGGGTTATGGAAAAATGATGGGCGAGGACAACAGCCATCTCAAGCTTTTTGTCAAGCAGGAAGGCAGTGAAGGCATTCCGGCAATCGGTTTCGGATTGGGAAAAAAGTTAGGCATCACACAAAACCGCCAGCCGTTTGAAGCCGTTTATTGCATCGATGAAAATGAATGGAACGGTGCGGTTTCTTTGCAGTTAAGGTTGAAGGATATTCGTTAGGGCGTTGCCTGCGGCCAGGCTTTACGTTGCAATCTTTTCATTTTATGATTTGCCCTTCGCTGCGCTGCGGGCGAATCTAAAATAAAAAGGATTTTCACTTCAATCCCTAACGCGGCTTGCAATTAAATTCAAGATTTATTTTCGGTTGAAGCTGTAGAGGTGACATCAAATCTTATTCACTCGCGTGAAGGATGAAAGCGAAAATCCTTTTCTTGCAAAGAAAAGATTGCAGCAGACAGCCTGACGGCGCGCATAATCTCAAATTAAAATACAATGCTGTTTGCGCCGGCACGCCCAGAAAAAACTACTTTTTATATTTTTTCAGCTCAAAAGTTTCGCCGTCAAAAACCCCATAGGTAAAATAGCCGATCCAGTCGCCGAGGTTGATATAAGTCGAGTTTTCACCAACCTTGATCATCATCGGCAAATGCCGGTGTCCGAAAATGAAGTAATTGTAGTGCTTGGTTTCGAGTTTGCGTTTGGCATATAACACGAGCCATTCCTGGTCTTCGCCAAGGAATTTTACGTCTTCGTCTCCTGAAATCAGTTTGTTTTTTACCGAAAGGTATTGTGCGAGTTTGACCCCGATATCGGGATGCAGCCAGCGGTAAAGCCATTTTGAAAAGGGCGAAGTGAAGACTTTTTTCATGCGCTTGTAGCCTTTGTCGCCCGGGCCAAGTCCGTCGCCATGCCCAATCAGGAAAGTCTTGTCATTAAATGTGTATTCCTGGTTTTTATGGAAAACGGGAATGTCGAGTTCTTTTTTGAAGTAATCGTCCATCCATAAATCGTGGTTGCCCGTGAAAAAGTAAATCGGGATGCCGCTGTCGCGCATTTCCGCAAGCTTGCCCAAAACCCTGACAAATCCTTTTGGCACTACGGTTTTGTATTCAAACCAAAAATCGAAAAGATCGCCTAATAAAAAGAGTGCTTCCGCATCGTGCTTGATTTCATCGAGCCAGGCTACGAAGCGTTTTTCCCTTGGCAGGCTCATTTCTGCAGTTGGCGCGCCCAGATGTTGGTCGGAGGCAAAATATATTTTTTTGTGGTTTGCAAACTGCATTTATGGAATTTTAAAAGCCAAATATAATCAAATGTTAACAAAGAAAATGTCGACTTTCTAGTAAAACAAAGCAATTATTTTTTGAGATTCTGACATAATTTTTGTTAAATTTGGGTTCTTACTACAAACAACTATACAAACAACTAAAAATTTTCGTCATTATGAAAAAGAAAATTACAGGATTAATTTTTGCATTTTTGCTATCTTTCTCAGGCTACAGCCAGTTTTCTGAGGGATTTGAGAGTTCCAATCTCCCGGATTATGCCACCGACACATGGAATCTGGGAAGTACCGGTTTGGGTTCAAACGGTATTTGGGGCGTATTTGACAATGGCGTCGGACTTGGACAAAGCTGGAAAATCAACAGCACCGTCGCCGTACCGCCACTGGTTTATGAAGGAGCGCAGGCGGCCTACAAAGACAGGGAGAACAATGGCCCTGCGGGCAGTATGGCCCGCGATTACCTGGCCACGCCTCTGGTTACCATTCCAGCCAATGGGCAGCTTCGTTTCTGGACCAGGTCCGGAATCAACGGTGACACAGGCGCACTCTACAAAATAATGGTTGCCCCTTCGACTGCTACGCAGAACGACCCGGCGGCCTATACGCAGATCCAGCAGTGGACAGAAACACAGCTGACCACAACCTTCAATCTTTATCAGGAAAAAGTAGTGGACCTTTCCGCTTATGCAGGCCAACAGATTTATGTGGCCTTTGTTCTTGAATATACGCAGCCAACTACTGCGCTTTCAGGAGACAGATGGCTTGTTGATAAAGTCAGGATCGTCGAGAAATGTCTTGACCCTACGACATTGACTGCAAGCGCCATTACACAGATTTCGGCAACTTTAAGCTGGGCCAATCCAAGCGGTGCGACACAATGGGAGATTTTCATTGCCCCATTTTCAGCGACACCAACGACGCCGACTTCCGGAACTGTGATTAGTTCCAATCCATACGTGGCAACAGCGACAACCAATCCGGTTGTTCCTTTTACGCCGACCACACAATACCAATATTGGATACGCTCATTATGCGGGACCGACCCGGATACTGTAGGCAGTGAATGGGTAGGCCCATTTGCATTTATAACGTCCTCACCGGGATTGACATGTGCTTCGCCAATTGTAATTCCGCCCGGAGTTCCATATAGTACAACGGACAATACCGGAAATTACAGCGACAGTACCGATGTAAGCCAACCGCCAGGATGTGGTGGCACAACGGATAATTATATGACTGGATTCGATGTCTTCTATTCATACACGCCAACTGTTTCGGGTGCGATAAGCATCACGATGGCTCCAACTGGAGATTGGTCGGGTATCTTTGTATATCAAGGTTGTGCGAATGTCGGCGTGAGCTGCGTGGCAGGTGTGGCCAATTCTGGAAACGATATCAGGGTCATACCAAGTTTGGAAGTCACGGCAGGGCAGGAATACATTATTGTCATCTCTACAAATTCTTTCCCGAATACCGTCGGTTATAACCTTGTTATCCAGACGCTGAATTGTGCGCCTCCAACAGGATTGAGCGCTACAGGAACGGGCCCGACAAGTGCGAATCTTTCGTGGCAAGTTTCCGGCACCGCCACGTCATGGGAAGTTTTTGTACAAACGGCCGGTTCAGCAATCCCTGCGGGCTCAGGCACTACAACTACTATAAACACGAATTATCCGGTCACAACACAACAAGACGGTACGCCATTAGTTTTAGGCACGCCATACCAATATTGGGTCAGGGCAGATTGCGGCAATGGCACTTTCAGCCCATGGTCAGGACCATATGTATTCAATACCACCAATTGTTCCAGCGGCTGTAACTACAATTTTGTAATGACAGACCTTTTTGGCGGATGGGAAGGAAATACGATGACCATTACCCAAGGCGCGCTTACCATCGCAACCATTGGATCTACGTTCACTTCGGGAACTGGCCCAATGACGATTTCAGTACCGTTGTGCGACGGGCCTTTTGAGGTATTCTGGAACGAAGGCGACTTTTCAAATGAAGTTGGGCTTGCCATCGTGAATTCTTTTGGACAAACAATATACAGCATGGAAGCCGGTTCTGGAACAGGAACTCCAAATACCGTGATTTATTCAAGTACGGTAAATTGTTCCACTCCAGCTTGTTTGCCACCTTCAAACCTGACGGCGTCATCGCCAACAACTTTTGGAGCGACATTGAATTGGACGCCAAACGGACCGCTTCCTCTATCATGGGAAATTTACGCTGTACCGGAAGGATCGCCAGCACCAACAGCAGCAACGGTTCCAACGGTTACGATTCCAGGTACTACGACACTTCCATATATCATATCCGGATTGTTGGCAGATACAGAATACACCTATTATGTCAGGGCAGTATGCGTTGGTGGCGGCGACAATGAATGGTCAACTGCGGCACCGTCATTTACAACATTGCCGACTTGTCCGAAACCTACAAATCTTGCGTTGTCCAATGCGACACTTACATCGCTTGATTTCAACTGGACCGCAGGCGGCACAGAAACAGCATGGCAATATATAATTTTGCCAGCCAGTTCCCCTGCGCCAACCACAGCCTCGGCAGGCTGGGTGCCAACAACAGTACATCCGGTGACTATTGGTGGATTGACATTGGGAACATCATATGATGTATACGTTATGGCAGTTTGTTCCCCAACGGATTCCAGTACGATTGGTACTCCTGTAACCGGGCATACCACAGTTTGTGAACCGAGTAACCAATGTCTGTTTACGTTTACGATGACCGATCAATTTGGTGACGGCTGGAATGGAAACACCATGTCGGTGATACAAAACGGCGTTACTGTCGGCACTTTGGAGTTGTTAGACGGGAATGGCCCGGAAACAGTCCAGGTTGCGTTGTGTAGCGGTGTCCCGTTTGAATTGTTCTGGAACGAAGGCGGAAACTTCCAAACAGAAGTCGGCGTGAGCATCACGAGCTTTTTGGGTGAAACGCTTTATACGCATCCTTCGGGGAATGACCAGTCAGGAACAAGCTTATATACGGGAATGGGAGAATGCGTTGTGCCAACTTGTTTAAAGCCTACAAACGTAGTCGTTTCGAGCACATCATTGGATTCCGCAATATTTTCGTGGACAGAAAACAATACACCACCATCAACATCATGGGATATTTTAGTACTTCCAGCGTCGGCGCCACCGCCATTGAATGATGCGACTGGATGGACAAACGTATCTTCAAATCCATATCCATTTACAGGACTTGATCCCGCAACACCTTATAAAGTTTATATCAGGACAGTTTGCTCGGCTACCGACAGCAGTTTCTGGAGTATAGGCGTACCGTTCAACACTACGGTTTGCCTTCCGAGCAATCTTTGTGAATATACATTTGTGATGACCGACGAATTTGGCGATGGCTGGAATGGCAACACCATGAATGTAACGCAAAACGGCATCCTGATGGCTGTCCTCGAAGGGCCGGTTGAAAACGGAAGCAATGAATCACAAGTAATAACTTTATGCAACAGTGTGCCTTTTGAATTGTTCTGGAATAATGGAGGATTTTATCCGACCGAGGTCGGTGTTTCGATCGTAAATTCTACAGGAACGACCATATTTACGCATGAAGAAGGAGATGATGGACAAGGCACGCAATTGTATGCGGGAACAGTAACCTGTATTCCACCGACTTGCCCAAAACCTGTCCAACTCAATGTGACGAACGTCGGAGAGACAACAGCAACACTTGGTTGGACAGAAGCCGCATCAGCGACACAATGGGAAATCATTATTTTACCTGCAGGTTCTCCTGCGCCAACAGCCGTGACACCGGGAATCCCGGCAACAAATCCGTACAATGCGACAGGATTGATTTCTGGAACATCTTATGTGTTTTATGTCAGGGCCATTTGTTCGGCATCGGACATCAGCAACTGGGCTGGGCCAAAACCATTTGCGACATTAATCACCAATGACGAATGTGACACAGCTACAGTAATCCTAACCAATCCTGACCAATCCTGTACCAATACAGGCTCGGGAACGCTCGTGGGAGCAACTGCTTCATCAGTGCCAACAGATTGTGGCGGTACTCCGGACGACGACGTTTGGTTTGAATTTGTCGCAACCAGTACAAGCCACAATATTAATTTATATGACATCAATGGTTCTACAGGAGATTTGTACCATGTGGTTTACCAAGGCGATGACTGCGGAAACCTGACACAAGTATACTGTAGCGACAATGAATCCAGTATATACAATAACTTTGTGGTTGGGGAAACGTATAAAATACGCGTATATTCCTGGACAGCGAATCCTGGACAAACGTCAACGTTTACGATTTGCATCGGAACAATACCACCGCCAATTACGGTCAGTCAAACTGATTATACAGAAGTTCAGCTGATTCAGGACGTACTATTGAATTCGACTTGTGCAGGCGTTTCAAACATCACATGGTCAACAGGGACGAATTTTGGTTCTTCAAACGGCATCGGCTATTTTGAAAAAAACGGATCGTCTTTCCCATTTGACAATGGTGTCGTGCTTTCTACAGGAGATGCATCTTTGGCGCCAGGACCGAATATGGACACCATGAGTGAAGGAGTCAATGCTTGGCCAGGTGACCCAGATCTACAGGCGATCGTTGTCGCTGGAGGCAATACCGAGACTGTCAGAAATGCGACCACTTATGAATTTGATTTTGTGCCAATAACGGACAACATCAGTTTCAGGTTCCTTTTCGCATCGGAAGAATATGGCACTTTCCAATGTAATTATTCCGATGTTTTTGCTTTTCTCTTAACGGATATGTCGACCGGAATAACAACAAATTTAGCAGTTATTCCAAGTACGGCCACACCTGTTTCAGTGGTGACAGTAAGAGACAATACATTTAATGATACTTGTGAATCGGTGAATCCTGATTATTTTGGCGATTTTTACCAATTGCCTGACGGGCTCAATCCATTGGGATCTCCAACAAATTTCAATGGAATTACTGTTCCGATGACCGCCAGCTCAGCGGTAACGCCGGGAGGCAATTACCATATTAAATTGGCAATAGCCGATTACAACGATACGGCCTATGATTCGGCGGTATTTATTGAGGGTGGCACTTTTGGGATCGGAAATATTGACTTGGGCGACAACCTGCTTGAATCGACCGGAAATGCAGTATGCAGTGGAGGCAGTACCGTAATTAATACGGCACTTGACCCTTCACTTTACAGTTTTTCATGGCAGTTTAATGGCAACCCTATTCCAAATGAAACCGGACCATCAATTACTGTAACACAAGAAGGTAATTATACCATTGAGGTAAATTTCACCGGAACAACCTGTGTGGGAACCGATACCAAAATTGTCGAATTTTATCCGGCGATTGTTCCTGGAACTGCACCTGATTTGTATGCATGTAATGCAACAAATACCGGAGTTTTTGATTTGACACAAAATGACAGTGCGTTATTGGCATCATTAGGAACAGGCTATAATGTAAATTACTTCCTTACCCAGGCCGATGCGGATAACAATGTGAATGCATTGGCAACTCCTACGGCTTACACCAACATTACAAACCCACAAACCATTTATGCAAGGGTTGCCAATACGGTTACGGGCTGTTTTGTGGTGGTGAATTTTAATCTAATTGTACAGGATTTATCACCTCAGTTTACCTTAACGGATAATTTCTCATTGTGTAATGGCGATTCACAGACCATTGCAGTCACTCCGATTAACTTTAATCTATCTGACGCCACATACTCATGGACATTGGACGGAAATCCTTTGCCTGATGTCACCAGCAGTATTGTTGTTACGTTGCCTGGAATTTATGAAGTTACGGTAAACAGATCGGGATGTACCAATACGGCTCAAGTAACGGTTACTGTAACAACTGCACCAGTAGTGACAACTCCTGGCGACCAAATTGTCTGCGATAGCTACGTATTGCCTGCATTGACTGTCGGCAATTACTTTACTGCTACGGATGGCGGTGGTACACAGTTGGCGGTCGGCAGTTCAGTAACGACCACGCAGACCATCTATGTCTACGCAGTTTTAGGCACCTGTACCGCTGAGGACAGTTTTCTTGTGACGGTGAACCATACCCCTGTGATTGCGCCAATTCAGCCAGTAACTACATGTGGCAGTTATACGCTTCCGGCACTTGCAGTAGGAAACTACTTCACTGCCACGGGCGGTAGTGGCACTCCACTCAACGCTGGCGATATAATCAGCACAGACCAGACCATTTATGTGTATGCGGAGACGGCAACCACGCCTAACTGTAGTGCGGAGCAGTCCTTTACGGTGGCCATTGTTCCGGGGCCTGTAATTGCCCCAATTGCGGCAGTAACCGAATGTGACAGCTACACGCTTCCTCCACTTGCAGTCGGAAATTATTTTACCACGACAAATGGCGGCGGTCAGCAGCTTGCAGTTGGTTCGGCAATAACAACCAGCCAAACGGTTTATGTATTTGCGCAAACAGGCACGTGTACCGCTGAGCAGAGCTTTGCGGTAAATATTGGTACCACACCTTCTTTTGAAATCGATGGAGGTTGCCAAGGCGTATTATATGTCCTTGATGTCAACGCTCTTGATG
>Ga0193753_10000030_pt1 | contig 157799 bp, 135 predicted proteins | sample H1c2metaG_FD_144925 | JGI IMG/M metagenome (GOLD analysis project Ga0193753, IMG submission 144925) | Soil microbial communities from a riparian zone of the East river system, Colorado, United States - H1c2 | ecosystem: Environmental > Terrestrial > Soil > Riparian zone | place: USA: East...
CTCGGGCTTCCGTTCAGCGTTCTGATGCTTGCGCTGAGCCGGCTGTTGTTGGGCGTCGGTGAAGGTGGCGGTTTTCCTACCGCGACCCGCGCCGTGACGGAGTGGTTTCCCGTTCACGAACGCTCGACCGCCATGGGCATCATCAACGCCGGTACGGCCATCGGTGCCGTCGTTGCGCCGCCGTTGATCGCCGTCGTGTTGACGCGCGGAGACTGGTTTGGGCTGGCTCCGTGGCGCAGCGTGTTCTTCGTCACGGGAGCAATGGGGTTGCTCTGGACGTTGGCGTGGTGGATCTACTACCGTCCGCCGACAGAAACGAGCGCGGTGTACGAACGGGAACCGATGGTGGCGCTCACGACGCTGCTCCGCCACCCCGAGGTGTGCGCGGTGATCGTCGCGAAATTTCTCAGCGACGCGGCGTGGTACTTCTATCTGTTCTGGCTTCCAAAATTTCTGTTCGACTCGTTTCAGCTCGACATCAAGACGGCGGGGAGCATCGGTTGGATTCCGTACGCGGCGTCGGGCGTGGGTTGTCTCTGCGGCGGGGCGCTATCGAGCGCGCTGCTGCGACGCGGCCGGTCGGTAAATTGGTCGCGCAAGGTCGCCCTCGGCGCGAGTGCCGCGCTCATGCCCTGGGTGATGCTCGTGCCGCAGATGCGATCCGTCGGCTGGGTCATTTTCATCTTCAGCGTCGCGTTCTTCGGGCAACAGTCGTGGTCGACGATCATCATGATTCTCCCGACCGATTTGATCGAACGCCGAGCGGTAGGCACGCTCGCTGGACTCGTTGGATTTGGCGGGGCAATGGGCGGAGTGCTGCTCGGACAGATCGTGGGATATCTTCGCGATCACGGATACACGTATACCCCGGCCCTCATCATCTCCGGGTCGCTGCACCTCATTGGCTTCGCCGTCATCTGCCTCGGCATTCCGAGAATTCATATGCTCAATCTGGCACGGCCACGACCCACATGAAGATCACGGAGATCCGCACTCGCGTCGTGCAATGGAAAGGAAAGACGACGCCGTTGCCGCCGCACTTCTGCACGAACCCGATGGATGTGATCGCACCGTCGCTCACGCCGGAGACGATGGGGACGTTCACGTTCCACGGCTGGTTGATTTGCGAGATATTCGCGGACGCCGGCCTGGTCGGGATCGGCAACGCGGCGCTATCGCCGCTCGTCACCAAGCAGGTCATCGACTTGTATCTCGCGCCATTGCTCATCGGCGCAGACCCGTGGGACGTCGAGTTCCTCTGGCAGCACATGTATCGCAAGACGATGGCGTTCGGCCGGAAGGGAATCGGCATGGTCGCGATCAGTGCCGTCGATATTGCCCTGTGGGATCTAATGGGACAATCGGCGAAGCAGCCCGTGTATCGGTTGCTGGGCGGCCGCACGAAGCCGCGAATTCCCGTGTATGCGAGCCGTCTCTACAGCACGCCACTCGACGAGCTTGCCGCCGAATCGGCGAAATATGCGGCTGAAGGCTACGGCGCGATGAAGTTGCGCTTCGGCTGGGGACCGACGGACGGCGCGGCCGGAATGCACAAGAACGTCGCCCTCGTGCGCACCGTTCGCGAGACGGTTGGCGACGGAGTCGACATCATGGCCGACGCATACATGGGATGGAACCTGGACTACGCTAAACGAATGCTGCCTTTACTCGAGCCGTTCAACTTGCGTTGGCTCGAGGAGCCAGTGATCCCTGATGACATTCACGGCTACGCCGAGCTGAGACGGCGGACGAGCATTCCGATTGCCGGTGGCGAGCACGAGTTCACGCTGTATGGATTCCGTGAACTGCTCGAAGCGCGCGCCGTGGATTACATCCAGTTCGACACCAACCGTGTTGGCGGATTGACGCAGGCCCGCAAAATCGCGGCGCTGGCCGAAGCATATTCAATTCCTGTCATTCCACATGCTGGGCAGATGCACAACTATCACGTCGTCATGGCCAGTCTCAACTCGCCAATGGCGGAGTTTTTTCCGCCCGTGGATGTCGAGGTTGGCAACGAACTCTTCTGGTACATTTTCAAGGGTGAGCCCATGCCGAAAGATGGCTTCATCGATCTCGACGAGAACACGCCGGGGTTGGGATTGAGTGTCGATGAAGGAGCGCTCGAGAAATTCACTGTAACCGGCTGACCACGGTGACACGACTCGTGCAATTGCAGCGCGGCCGGGAGCGTCATGTCGCCGTGGTCGATGAGCCCGTACTCAGGCTACTCGACGACTGCGATTCCGTCTACACGCTCGTGCAATCGGCTCTCGCGACACGGCGAGCATTCCGTGCGCTCATCGACGAACGGACGACCGATGTCTCCATTGACTACGATGCCATCTACGATGGGCGGTCGGATTGGCGCATGCTGCTGCCGATCGACCATCCCGACGAGCCGTCACGCCTCCTCGTCTCCGGCACTGGCTTGACGCATCTCGGCAGCGCCAAGGATCGACAGGACATGCATTCTCTCGAAGGGAGCGAGCTCACCGATAGCATGAAGATGTTTCGCTGGGGCGTCGAAGGCGGACGTCCTGCCGCGGGTCGGATCGGCATCTCGCCCGAGTGGTTCTACAAAGGGAATGGGACGATTCTTCGGGCGCATGGCGAACCGCTCGTGCTGCCGGCGTATGGCGATGATGGCGGGGAAGAGGCGGAGATCGCGGGCGTGTACATCATCGGCTCCGACGGTCAACCGTGGCGCATCGGCATGTGCAACGGCAACGAGTTCTCCGACCACAAATACGAGAAGCGCAACTATCTCAATCTCGCCAGCTCGAAGATTCGCACCTGCTCATTGGGTCCGGAGTTGATCGTCGATGCTGCCTTCGACTCGGTTCCCGGCACGGTCGCCATCGAACGCGACAGCGCGACGGTCTGGTCGAAAGCCATCGCGACCGGCGAGTCCGACATGTGCCACAGTCTGCAGAACGTCGAGCATCATCACTTCAAGTTCGAGAGTCATCGCCGGCCGGGCGATGTACACGTCCATTACTTTGGTGCCTGCAGTCTGAGCTTCGGCGAAGGCGTGGCGCTCGCCGACGGCGATGTGATGGACGTGCGCTTCGACGGGTTCGGTCGTGCGCTACGCAATCCCCTGCGCGTCGACGCCGCACCCAACGCGCTCGTCGCCATTCAACAACTCGCATGACACTACCATCCACACCGCCTCGCGTTGGCTTGCTCGGACTCGGGTTGATGGGTTCCGGCATGGCCCGCCGCCTTCTCGGCGCCGGATTCCCGCTCACGGTTTACAATCGGACCGCGGAAAAAGCGGCGACCCTCGTCGCCGAAGGTGCTCGTCTCGCCCGCTCGCCGCGCGACGCGGCAGATGGCGCAGAATTCGTTGTGAGCATGGTCGCCGACGACACCGCGTCCCGCGGTTTGTGGCTCGGCGACGATGGCGCACTCGACGGGATGCGCTCAGGTACGCTGGTGATCGAATCGAGCACCGTGACCCCAACGTGGATTCGCGCGTTGGCCGCGGCGGCCAACGCGAAAGGGATCGACGTGCTCGACGCACCGGTCACGGGAAGCAGAACGCAAGCGGCTTCGGGCGAGCTGAGCTTTCTAGTCGGCGGATCGGTGGCGTCATTGGGGCGCGCGCAGCCAGTGTTCGGCGCGATGGGAAAGAGCGCGCTACACGTCGGCCCAACGGGCAGCGGCGCGTTGCTCAAACTGATCAACAACTTTTTGTGCGGCGTGCAAGCGGCGTCGCTGGCCGAGGCGCTCGTGTTGATCGAGAAGGCGGGGCTGGACCGAGAGACGGCGACGCAGGTTCTCGCCAACGGCGCACCTGGAAGTCCGTTGGTGAAGACACTCTTGCAGCGGATGATGGCACAGGACTACGCGCCTCATTTTCACCTATCGCTTATGCGCAAGGACCTCGAGTATTCTTTGAAAGAGGGCCAGCGCCACGGCGTTGCACTCTCGGCGGCGCAGTCGGCGCTCGCTTCGTTTGAGCGGGCGGTTGCCGCCGGGCATGGTCAACGGGATGTCTCAGCGGTGGTCGAGCCGGTTCGCGAAGCCGTGTCGTAGGCGCGTCGACGAGAGACGGATGTCAGAACCCGGACAACTTGGTGATGCGGCCGCGCGTTCCGACGGCCCACCCAGCGCGGGGCGACGCGAATCCAACCGACCAGTAGTTGAGCGTGTCGATCACGACCCAGCTCGCGCCGCCATCGCGCGAGTAGACGGCGCCCGCCGGTCCGACGGCTACCACCGTTGGCCGGCTTGCCATCGGGACGTAGACGCCGCCCCAGACGCCCGTACGAAGCGGCGGACTAGTCCGCGCAACCCATGTGCGCCCGCCGTCGCTTGTCCCCACGGCCAACGCATCGGACGGCTTTGCCTCGTTTCCTCCGCCGAGCGCGATCCCGTTCTGATCGTCGCGGAATCCGATCGACTGCGGTCCGGATCCAGCGCGAGTGGTCGGGCAAAGTGTCAACGACCCACGTGCGACCGTAGTCGGCGGTGCGCAGAACGCGTGCTCGTGCCGCACTACTCGCGACGATCCACGCGCGGCCACCGGGTCGCGTGACCACGCACGTGCCGCTCGCCGCGAAACTTCCTTCCTTCGGCTGTGCTTCTGGAAGACTGGCCGGTGGAACACGCGTCCAATTAGCGCCGCCGTCCGTCGTCGTCAGCATCGCGATCTCCTTGCCGATCGCGTCGCCGATGACGATTCCGTGATTCGAGTCCCAGAAAGCCATGCAGTCGTAGAAGCCGCCAGGGTCACGATTCGTGAACTGGAGGGTCCAGTGCTGTCCGGCGTCGGTGGTCTTGTAGATGCGCGACTGCGGGCCGTCGCCGATGCTCAGCAGATATGCCGTCGATGCGTCGACGGCGTGGACATCGCGGAACTGCAGCGTGTCGGCACCGCTGACGCGCCCCGATTGCCACGTCGTGCCGCCGTCAATCGTGCGGAGCCACGTTCCTTGCGATCCGCTCACCCATACCACGCGTTCGTCGACCGGGCTCACGGCGATGAGCAATGCACTGGTGCCGCTCGTCTGCTCGCTTCGAGTGATCTGGGCCGGGGTGAGCGTGTCATTGCTTTGGCGACCGCACGCCCATGCGAGCGCGAGGCCGACCGCGCACAAAATCTCCGTCCATCTTGCCCGTCTGCAATCACGCATCTCAGGTGCTCCGAGAGGAACGTACGCTCATGAGACCAGTCCGACGTCTGACAGCGATTGCCGCAATCGCGATTCCCTCGGGAGCGTCCCAGGCACAACACATTTACTGGGGCGATTCAGTTCCCGCCAGGTGGCAAGGGAAATGGCCTGCGCCACTTCAGACGGTTGCCGAGCGGAGCGCATTCACGCGAACGATGTCAACGCTCCAGTTGCACGAGTACATCGCCGCGCTGAAGCTCCGCAGCGAGAACATCTACATCGTGGACATGTTCGTCAGCCCGCTCGGGAAGATCGCGCCGGCGATCGTCATCGCCACCCCGCGAATCACGTCCGCGGCGCAGGCGAAGGCGTCGGGTAAGGCGGTGATCTATCTCCAAGGCAACATTCATCCGCCCGAGCCGGAAGCCGCGGAAGCGTTGCTCATGGTGGCGCGCGATCTCGCGGTCGGCACACGGAAGCATTTGCTCGACAATCAGATCGTCATCATCGCACCGATCTTCAATGTGGACGGAACGGATACGTTCATGACGCAAGACGGCGTCAACGGCAGCGAGACACCGTACATCCTGGGCATCCGGGAAAATGCGGCGGGGGTCGACCTCAATCGCGACGCCGTCAAGTTGCAGACTCGCGAGGTCAACGGCTTGTATCGCCTCCTCAACGAGTGGGACCCTGTTCTCCTCTTGGACGGCCATCTCATGAGCCGCGTGTCGCACGGATACGCCAACACCTACGGCACAGTGACTGTGCCGGCTGCGCATCTCGCGCCGCGCGAGTATGTGCATGACAAACTCTTTCCCGCTGTCCGCGACGCGGTGCGACGGGACTTTGGCCTCGAGGTGTTCACGCATGCGTTGTTCGGTCCCGGTCCGTGGCCTCCGACGCAGTGGAGCCACGATCGCGCGGCCTGGGCGGTCGACGCGAAGTTCATCGTCAACGACTACGGGTTGCGCAATCGGATGGCGATCATCACCGAGACGCCGGGGCAGCCGACGTTCGAACGGCGGATCTACGCCCAGTACGCATATTTCATGGCACTTCTCGAATATACGAACGCGCATGCCGCCGACATGCAGGCGATCGTCAAGGCGGCGGATGACGAGACGGTTGCCAAAGTCCTCGCCGGCGCCGAGTCGGGGCAACTTCGCAATTGGATCGACGGGAAGTACGTGTCGGGGGGGAAGATCGACGTGCTCGGATACCAGTCGAACGTCGCAGAGTATCGGCCCGGCACGAGCATGCTGAGTACCAAACCGGGGACGGCGTCCGGCAAGCCGGAGGTCGTGCACGGAGTGGAGGATCTTACGGTGCCGGTGGGAACGCGCGACGCCGCCGTTCCGCGGGGATACCTCCTACCCGCTGACCTCAGCGAGGTAGTCGCCAAGCTTCGGGTGCACAACATCAAGGTCCGCGTGCTCGACAAACCAATGCGCGCGGAAGGCGATGAGTTCGTCGCGGACAAGATGCACAAGGCGCGGAGCACGGGCTACGACATGACGGTCCTCGATGGCGCGTTCTCGCCGCAAGTGCGCGAATTCCCGGCCGGATCGTTCTTCGTGGATATGGCGCAACCCATGGCGAATGCGGCGTTCTACTATTTGGAGCCACAGGCACGCGACGGATTCGTCGGGTGGGGCTTGCTCGACGAGAAGTTGCACGCGCTCGGCATCGACGGACGGCCGGTGGCGTACCCGATCTTTAAATACCGCCGCGAAGCGCCGTGAATCGTCTCGTACAAATCCGCTCCCGAATGTCCACGAAGACACTGTCGATCGCATTCGCCGCCGCCTGTTGCTTTTCGCTACCGAGCGCAGCCCAAACAGCGCGGCCCGCGCCGTTCCCGGTCACCATCCGCGTCGACGCCGCGCAACCGAAGGGCGAGCTGAAACCGATCTACCGTTTCTTCGGCGCGGACGAGCCGAACTACGCGACGATGAAAGACGGCCGAAAGCTCATTCACGAACTCGGCCAGCTGGGTGACGCACAGGTCTATTTCCGCACCCACAATCTTCTGACCACCGGCGACGGCACGCCGGCGCTCAAATGGGGAAGCACCAACATCTACACCGAGGACGCGCGAGGTCGGCCGGTCTACGATTGGATAATCGTCGACCACATTTTCGAGACGTATCTCGCACGCGGCGTCAAACCGTACGCGCAGATTGGATTCATGCCGGAGGCGATGTCGGTGCATCCAGAGCCCTACCAACACTCGTGGCGCCCGGGGCTTCCATATGAAGACGTGTATACGGGTTGGGCGTATCCGCCCAAGGACTACGCCAAATGGGGCGAGCTCGTCTACCAGTGGGTGAAGCACTCAGTCGACACGTTTGGACGCGCCGAAGTCGAGCAATGGTATTGGGCCGTCTGGAACGAGCCGAACATCGGCTACTGGCGTGGAACGCCAGAAGAGTTCTATAAACTCCACGACTATGCCGTTGCGGCCGTTCGGCGCGCACTTCCCACGGCGCGCGTCGGCGGTCCGGACGTCGCCGGAAGCGGCGGTAAATTCATGCAGGAGTTTCTCGAGCACAATCTTCGCGGCAAGAACTTCGCGACCGGGTTGATTGGAACGCCGATGGACTTCGTGTCCTTCCACGCCAAAGGCTCGCCGAGTTTTGTCGACGGTCACGTGCGGATGGGGATCGGCGCGCAGTTGCGCACCGTCGATCAGGGCTTTGCGCGCATCGCGGCGTTTCCTGAGTTGAAAACCAAGCCGATCGTCATCGGCGAGTCCGACCCCGACGGGTGTGCCGCCTGCCAAGGCCCACAACTTGGGTATCGCAACGGCACCATGTTCTCGAGTTACACGGCGGCGGTCTTTGCCCGCAAACATCTCCTCGCCGAAAAGCACGGAGTGAATCTCATAGGGGCGCTCACCTGGGCGTTCGAGTTTGAAGATCAGCCGTATTTCGCCGGATTCCGCGCGTTGGCGACCAATGGCATCGACCTGCCAGTGCTCAACGTCTTCCGGATGATGGCAAAGCTCACCGGCCAGCGCGTCGCCGCCGAGAGCAGCGGAGATCTCGGCGCGGACGCGATCATGCGCGACGGCGTGCGAGGTGCACCTGACGTCTCAGCGCTCGCCGGCGTCTCAGCGAAAAAGCTCGCCATCATGGTCTGGCACTATCATGACGACGACGTGCCTGGTCCTGACGCGAACGTGCAACTCACGATCAACGGATTGCCGATCGTCAGCGGCGACGCGCGCGTCACGCATTACCGCATCGATGACACGCACAGTAACGCCTACGCCGAGTGGAAGCGCATGGGGTCACCGATTGCGCCGACGCGGCCGCAGTACGACCAGCTTGAAGCGGCGGGGCAGCTCGGGCAACTCGTGGCGCCGTCGCCGGTGCATGTCGCCGATCGAAAGGCGACGATCAATTTTATGTTGCCGCGGCAGGGCGTGTCGTTGATTGTCATCGAGTGGCCGTAGTCAAACCCGAATTGTCACCGGCCGGCCCGCGAACACGACCGGTGTCGTGGCTGTCGAGCCGGCGACGCGCACGTTGAATCGCTGCGGAGTGGGCGACAACATGCGCGAATTCGGCGCGAGACGCAGCGTCAGTCGACGTGCAGCATCCTCCCACGTCATTGTCATTCGCATGAACTCGCCGCGGCGATGGGCGAAGCTGATGCCGTCGTCTTCATACAACGTTGACGTCCCATCCACGCCTGGATACACCACGAGCGTCGTGGGCTCGTCGCTTGGCTCGTCGGCGTATTGTTTGACGGGGCCCATCGGCAGCACGGCGCCGGCGCGAACATAGAGGGGCATCGTGGCGAGATCCACAGGTCGGTCGACCTCGCGCCCGCCCCGCATGCGCTCGTCGGTCCAAAAGTCATACCATGCGCCGCGCGGAAGATACAGGCGCCGATTGGTGGCGCCCTTCTCGACGACCGGCGCAACGAGCACGTCTCGGCCCCACAGATACTCGTCGCCGCGTGCAACGGCGGCGGCGTCATCAGAATAGTGCAACCAGAGAGCTCGCATGATCGGGAGACCAGTATCGTGGGCCTCGCGCACCGCGGTGTACAGGTAGGGCATCAGCCGGTAGCGGAGCTCGAGATACTTCCGAAGAATGATCTCGATGTTGGGATTGTTGAGCTCGGCAGGATCGGCTCGCCACGCCCCCGACTCGAACGGGCCGCCGTCGCCGCCGCTCCAGCCCCACGGAAGCTTGAGATGCCAATTGCGACCGTGTGCCCGAAAGGATGGACAAAACGCGCCGAATTGAAACCATCGCGTGTGCAGCTCGCCGTTGTATTCGGGCGTTGGATTGAAGCCGCCGATGTCGCTGCCCCAATATGGAAAACCGGACAGGCCCGTGTTGATTGCGACCGGCACATGCGTCGCGAGGGTTTCCCATTTGGCGCGAGTATCACCCGACCAAATGAATCCCCCGAAGCGCTGGATGCCGGGCGACGCGTTGCGGTGCAGCGCGAATGGGCGCTCATTGGGACGATACAACTGGCTGCCTTCCCAATACATGCGATGACGATTGAGTCGCGACGGTCCGTCGAGACCGTCGCCCTGATCGGGCCACCAGCCATCCACGCCGACGTCCATGACAGTTTTGTGAACCGGCCAGTAGCACGAGGCCTGGCGATCCGGCGGCCATCGATTGTCGGGCGTTCGGCCAGACGGCAACGGCTCGGCCGTACACGGATCGTTGACGGACCCGGTCAGCGTTCGGCCCTCGATGACCACGTGCACGACGACGCGAAGATGCTGCGCGTGAATCTGCGCGAGCATGGCCTTCGGGTCCGGAAAGTTGCCCGGATGCCACGTGAATTCGCCGTTGCGCGTGTTCCACCCTGACGGCGCGAACTCAGTGCCGAGGTAGATGAGCGCATCGCACGGCAGCTTCTTGTCGCGAAAGGTGCGAGCGACGCCAAGAATCTCGTCGGGGCCGGCCAACGTCCGTGACGACTGCATGTAGCCGAACGTCCAGCGCGCCGGCATTTCGGGCAGTCCCGTGATGCGTGCATACTCGCGCATGATGATCTTTGGGTCGCGTGCGCTGATGATGAACACGTCGAGCGGGAGAGTGGCGGGAGCGCGCGGTGTGAAGACGCCGCTTTCACCGCTGAGGTCGAACGCACCGAACGGCTGGTGAATGAACATCCCCCATCCGTTCTGCGTGCCGATCAACCACTGGACCGGAGCGCGCGTACCATGCGTGTCGAGCAGGAAGGGACGCGCGCCGGTGCTTCGTGCGCCTTGCCCATTTCGCATGTCGTCGATGACGCCACGACGATCGAACTGGGCTCCACCTTCGCCGAATCCCAACAACGGACCGTCGCCGAGGTGGAACGACAGGTTGGGATTGATCGCATCGAGCGTCAGCCGCTGAACGTCTTTGCCTGCAGGGGTGCGAACGTGGATCGTCGGCGGGCGGTCGGTGAAACTGACCACGACGTCGCCGGCGCGAATGCGTGACGCAGCCGCGGTATCGCGTGCTCGGGCGAGCGGCGTCCCGAATTCCTCTTGTGCGAGCGCGCCGGTGACGGGAACCGGATCGGGCGTGCCATTCTGCAGCGGACGGACGGTGATGCGTGTGGTCGCTCGGCTCACCGACCACACGGCGATCTCGATCGGCTGACCGGCCACGACGATGTTGGTCGCGCCGCCGCGGATCGTGCCGGCGAAGACCAGTCCGGCACTGGAGGCGGCGAGTTGCTTCAGCGCATCGCGGCGGGAGATGGCGTCAGACATCGGTTCGGTCGAGGAGGGCGTGTGCGGAGATCGACATTGGGCGTCGGTGATCGATGGAGTGTGTTGTGAGTCGAACGGATGCCAATGTCGGTCACCCGCGTGCTGGAGCGCAAGCGCTTACATCCGAGTGGCGATGCGCGCAGCCCGACGTCGTCGCCAGGCAGAACGGGATCAGCTTGACAGAAGTGGGGGCGCCATTCAAAATTGAACGATCGTATAAACCGAGTGTTCAAATGACGAATGAGGCTCCTGTTGCACCACGCCGGGCTCAGCGCTCCGGTCCCCCGCGTGTGCTGGCGGACGCTGACCTTGGCGAGACCAAGGCGAAAATTCTCGACGCGGCGTTCCGGCGGCTGGCCACGGATGGTTACGCGTCACTCAGCGTGCGTCAAATCGCGAAGGACGCTGGGGTGAACCACGCCCTCATCAACTACCACTTCCGCACCAAGGACCAACTGGTCATCGAAGTCTTGGACGCGGCCAATCGTCTTCTGTTAGCGCGCCAGATGTCTATGTACAGCGGTCCGGGCGGGTTTGCTGAGAAATGGGCTGCGGCGCGTCGCTTCTACGAAAGCGATCTCGCGTCCGGCTTTGTTCGCGTGCAGGCGGAGCTTTCCGCGGCGAGCATGTCCGACCCAGAATTGCGGGCCAAGTTTCTTCCTCGACTGCTAGCGTGGAAACAGGTGGTGCTCGCCGCTGTCCGCGAGGCAGTGGCGACATTGCAAGCCCATGGTGTGACGCTGTCGCCGCCATTCAACGCAGAGGTCATCGCTACTTGGATATCTGAGTTCTGGCTCGGGATGGAACTCGTGGATCTGATCGGCGGGCGCGGAATCCGCGCGCCGCATCAGGCTGCGCTCAACGCCATGCAACACCTGCTCGAGGATCTCGACGCGCGCGTGCAGCGCGCCCCGGCGGAACCCGAACGCCCGGCGCGGGCCTCGCGGCGGCCCTCGCGCGCGAGGACGTGACATGTCAGAGCATCTGTCGGAGATCCTTCGTCGGGTGGTCGGAGAACTTCCTGCTGCCGGGCGCCTGCCCGAGACCGAGGACCATCCGTTCGAAACGGTGCATCCCGTTCGCGACGGTTACGTCGAGCGGGACGGCGTCAAAAGCTGGTTTGCCGTGTGGGGCGAGAGTGGTCCGTGGATTGCCTTCGCGCCGATATTTCAGATCACTCATATGCAGGCGCTCAAGGCGACCGTCCCGTACCTTTCGCAGCACTTTCGGGTGGTCACCATGGACGGCCGTGGCAACGGCCGCTCAGACCGGCCCGAGGGACAGGACGCCTATAGCTTCGACGCCTACTACCAAGATTTTGTCTCGGTGCTCGACGCGGTGAGCATCGACAAGCTCGCGGTGGTCGGCATCTCGGCGACGAGTATGACGGCGCTCCGGTTCGCGGCCGAACACCCGGAGCGGGTCACGCACGTCATCATCGCGGGCGGCTACGCCGAGGCGATCCTGGCCGACCCAAGACGTATTGAACGCGCGCGCATGGAGAGTGAGCACATGCGCAAAGATTGGCCGAGCTATCTCGCCCATTTCTTCTCCGCGGTGTTCAGCGAGCCGCACTCGACCAAACCGGTCGAGGATGGCGTGCAGTACGGTTGGGCGAGCACCGGCGCGATCGTCGACTGGAGTCGCAACGGCTGGCTCGGCAACGACGTGCGCGAGCTCGCGCGCACGGTGCGCTGTCCGACACTCGTGATTCATGGGGACGACGATCGTCGCGTGCCGTATGGGGAAGGGCAGGCGATTCATCGCCTCGTTGCGGACTCGCAGATGCTGACCATCGGCGGCGGCGGGCATCTCACCGCGATTCGCGACCCGGTGGCGTTCAATCGTTCGGTCCGCGATTTCGTCGCGGGGCCACCGCGCACGTCGACATGGGTGCGTGCGATGAGTCGCAAACGCAAAGCATTGTTCATCTCGAGCCCGATCGGACTCGGGCATGTGCAACGCGACCTCGCCATTGCGCGCGAGTTGCGCGCACTGCAGGGCGACCTGGACATCGACTGGTTCACGGTCGACCCCGCGGCGGCGTATCTCGAGCGCGAAGGGGAACGCGTGCATCCCATGACGAGCCGGCTCGCGAACGAGAGCCGACATTTTGAGCACGTCGCCGGCGAACACGATCTATCGGCGTTCTTTGCGCTGCGCACGATGGACGAGATCATGGTCAACAATTTCATGACCTTCTCGGATCTGATGGAGCGTGAGCACTATGACCTGGTGATTGGCGACGAGGCGTGGGACGTCGATTACTTCTATCACGAGAATCCGGAGCTCAAACGGCAGCCGTTCGTATTTCTCACCGACTTCGTCGGCTGCTTGCCGGTCGGCGACGACGAGCGTGAGAGCTTCCTCTGCGCTGACCGGAATGCCGACGACATCGAGCACGTCGCGCGATTTCCGTACGTGCGTGATGCGGCAATCTTCGTCGGCAATCCCGAAGATGTGACCGACGCGCCGTTCGGCCCTGGGTTGCCGCCGATCCGCGAGTGGACCGACCGCAATTTCAGCTACAGCGGTTACACACTGCCGTTCAAGCCGGCGGCGTTCGCCGACACTGAGAGGATCCGCGAGCAGCTTGGCTATCGGTTGGATGAGCGAATTGTGATTGCCTCGGTTGGCGGCACTGGAGTCGGCAGCCACCTGCTCCACAAGATTGCGAAGGCCTTCCCGCGGATGAAGCAGCAGGTGCCCGAGTTGCGCATGATTCTCGTTGCGGGGCCTCGCGTGCCGACGGAAGTGTTTCCGCAATTCGACGGCCTCGAGGTGAAGGCCTATGTTCACAATCTGTTCGAGCACCTGGCCTGCTGCGACCTCGCGTTGGTGCAAGGCGGTCTGAGCACGTGCATGGAGTTGGTCGCCACGCGTCGGCCCTTCCTGAGCTTCCCGCTGCAGCGCCACTTCGAACAGCGCGTTCATGTTCGGCGGCGGCTCGATAATTACGGAGCCGACTGTTCTGTCGACTATGATGGCTTGATGCCTGCGACACTGGCGGATCGGGCGCTCGCCGCCATGCATGCACCTGTACTTTACCGGCCCGTGGAGACCGACGGCGCCGCGCGTGCGGCGTTCCGGATTGCTCAAGTGCTGGAGAATCGCTGGTGGGCGCAACGATAGTCGCCAACCGTCGCGCTCCGGCTCTCGTTCAAAACGGCTGGAGTCCAAGAGTGGGTCGACGCTAACAGCGTCCTGGTCGCGCGAAACCGTAAACGCGTGAGGAGGAGAGGCCATGCCACGCATCGAGATCGGCGGCACGTCGCTGGAATACGCCGAGTGCGGACACGGAGATCCGGTCGTTCTGGTGCACGGCTCGGCCAGCGATCATCGAACGTGGCAATCCCAACTGGGAGAGTTTGGGAAGCGCTTTCACGTCATCACCTATAGTCGGCGCTACCATTGGCCGAATGAACGGATCTCAGCAAGCGCCGACTACTCGATGGCGGAGCACGTCGACGATCTCCATGGTCTGATGCGATCCCTCAACGTTGCGCCGGCTCATTTGGTCGGAAGTTCGTACGGCGCCTTTCTGTGTCTCTTGCTGGCTGTACGTGAGCCCGCAGTGGTGCGGACTCTCGTGCTCGCCGAAGCGCCGGTGCTTTCGCTGTTCGTGAGCACACCTCCGACGCCGGCCGAGATGCTGAAGCTGTTGGTTAGCAGGCCGAGCACGGCCCTTCCCATCATGAAGTTTGGGGCGACGGGAATTGTTCCGGCGACAAAAGCCATCAAACGCGGGGAACCCGAGCGGGCGATTCGGCTGTTCGGAACCGCTGTCCTCGGTCGCGATACGTATCGACGCTTGTCTCCGGCGCGCATGGAGCAGGTGCGTGCCAATTTCATCAACGCCGAAATTCTCGGCTCCGGCTTCGCGGCGCTTTCTCCAGCTGACGTTCGCCGCGTTCAAGTTCCAACGCTCCTGCTCACCGGAGAGCGGAGTCGCGTCATGTTTCGGCGCTTGACGGATCGCCTCGCCGAGCTGCTGCCCGGCGCCGAGCGATGCGCGATTCCCGAAGCGTCGCACATCATGCATGAAGACAATGCACCGGCCTACAACGCCGCGGTGATGGGGTTTCTGAAGAGGCACAGTCGCCAGGACGTGCGCTGATCCCTGTGGTCCTCGAGCGCGGATGTGTTTTATGAAGGAGTGGTCGCGCCCGGCATACGGCCGCTCTCCGTCGGGAAGGTGACGGGAGGCAACGCTTGGACGTCTTGGACCGTATGCGGGTGGCGCGGAAAGGGCCGAAACTCGCAAGACGCCCGTCCGTTGTTTACAACGGACAATCAGCTCGAAGTGTCAAACGTTCAGTGAATGCCGCGGCGGTGCCTTCGCCGGCCCTTGGCGGCCACCCCGAGAGGTTGACACCGCGCCGATCGAAGTTGACCGGTCGCCACCCCAGTGACCGAACATTCAAACTATCAGCGCCACGGATGCATAATTCACGAGTGCTCAAACGATCCGCCCTTGTCCTGTTCCTCGCCGCCTTCAGTATCGTAGGCGGAGCCAACCGGCTCGCAGCGCAGGCGGCCCCTGGGGTGCGTCCAGCCGCCGCCGGCGTTGGTGAAATCCTTGGACGTCTCGTCGACTCCGTGAGCGGACGTGCCGTGACGGGTGGCTCCGTCGCGGTGCGCCGGGCGGAGGATTCGACCTTCGCGAGCGGCGCGTTGCCGAAGGAGACCGGCTCATTTCGGGTCGATGGACTCGTGCCGGGGCGGGACACCCTCCGTGTGCGCGCCATCGGCTTCGCGCCGGTCGTTCGCAGCAACATCGTCGTCAGCAGGGAAAAGCCAATCGTTGACGTCGGTTCCATCATGTTGACCACTGTCGCGACCAAGCTCGAGACGGCGCATGTCGTGGCCGAGCGAGAGGAGACTGTGCTGGCGCCGGACCGAAACAGTTACAGTGTCAAGAACATGACGACGGCGAGCGGCGGAACGGCCATCGACGTCCTTCGTAACATTCCGCTGGTTGAGGTGGACGGATCGAACAACGTCAGCCTTCGTGGAAATGCGAACGTCGTGATTCAGATCAACGGCCGATCCACCCCACTCAAGGGCGATCAGCTCGGCGCGTTCCTGGCGCAGCTTCCCGCCGGCACAGTGAAGAATGTGGAGGTGGCGACGAACCCGTCGGCGAAGGACGATCCCGAGGGCACGGCAGGCATCATCAACATTGTGCTCAATCAGGAAGCGGAGCTTGGGTTGAGCGGCGGGTTGTCGGCAGGCACGGCGTCGACCGGAGCGGTAAACGTGAGCGGAAACATCGGCAAGCAGCAGGGCAAGCTCACGATGTTCTTGTCGGGCAGCGTCTATCACGATCAGCGCACGACGTCCGGCACGATTTCGCGGACCAACTTGGTCCTTCCAGTTCCGGCCTTCACTGAAACCAATCTCGTCGGCAATCAGACCCCGTTGTCAGGCGGGGGAACGATTCGTACCGAGTATCGTTTCACGCCGCGCACCACCCTGTCGCTTGACGGATTTCTGTACGGCGGCCGGTATGGCGGAGACAATGCGTCGAACTACACGGATCTCGATGCCTCGCGCGCCGTGATCGGCCTGTTCGATCAGCGGACGTCGCAGAAATCCAGAAACCTGTCGCAAGACTACGACCTTACATTCCGCCGTTTTACGGCGAAGAACACGCCGCTCTTTTCGTCGGAGCTCGAGTATTCGACAAACGGAAACACGAATGACGTCGACCTTTCGGGCACGGTCCTGCAGGCTGACGCGTCGACGCCGGCGGCAATTCCGTCAGAGCGCGATCATACCGTCGGCACGTTTCCATATCTCAACTGGAAGACGGACTACACCGTTCAATTCGGCACGGCCACGAAGCTCGAGTCGGGGCTGAAAGTCACGCAGCGCACGACGTCGAACGACTTCGACGCCGCGAATCTGAACGTGGGCACAGGTGTGTACGATCCGATGTCGTCGCGGACAACCGCGTTCGACTATCACGAGGACATCGGGGCAGGGTACCTGTTGCTCTCGAACCGAGTCGGCAAAGTGCAGACGCAGGCAGGCCTGCGCCTCGAAGACGCAGCGACGTATCTGGATCTGAACACAGTGAACCAGCGATACGACCGCCGATATACGAGCGTGTATCCGAGCGGCATCCTGTCGTATAACTTCACGCCGCTCCGCCAGGCGAAGGTCAGCTACTCGCGTCGCGTGAGCCGTCCGAACCCGTTTCAGCTCAGCCCAATCGAATTCAAGCAGGACACGCGCAACGTGTTTCGCGGGAATCCAAATCTCCGCGCGGAATACACCGATGCGCTGGAATTTGGTTACCAGGAATCGCGTTCCTGGGGCTCGGTACAGTTGAGTCCGTACCTTCGTCGTACGTTGCACGCCGTGCGCAACATCCAGTTCGTGGATTCCACCGGCGTGTCGGTGAGCACGTTCGACAACGTGGCGAGCACGATGACCGTCGGCTCGGATCTCAACGTGAATGCGCACCACGGACCGCTGCAGTTGGGCGGTGGAGCGAGTGTCTATCACTACACGAGCGACGCGTCCAATTTGACCGGCAATCTGTCCGCGCACGCTGTAGTGTGGTCGGCGCGAACGAACGCCACGTGGAAGTTTTCGAATATCGGCGACGCGCAGGCGTTCATCTACTATCGCGCGCCATACGCGACCGAAGGTGGTTCGCAGATCGCGTCGGTGTCGATGAACTTGGCAGGCCGATATAAAGTGTGGGGCGACCAGGGCAACATCTCGCTCCGCGTCTCCGACCCGTTCAAGTTGCAGAAGTTCGGCTATCGCACGGCGAACGGAACGGTGGTCGAGTACAGCGAACGCTTCTTTGGATCGCGCGCGGTGTTCTTGACTGTCACTCGCAATTTCGGGAAGGCGCTCAAGCTTCAGCCCAAGCAGCAGGACCCCGACGCGGTGGTCCAACCGACGGGTCCGCCAGGTGCGTGAACTCGGTTGGGTCTGTCTGAGAAACAACTTTATACAGGCTCTGTAAGTCAAACGCCGACATCGTACTAATCCAGTTCACTTAGCGTGGTGTCGGCGGTGCCTTCGCGGGATGGTGGCGGTCGTCGTTTGTCGCGTTCCGAAAGGGAAGCGCACTCCGGTTGGGCCCGTTGCCAGCGCGCAGTTGTAGGCGTCTCTGTACCATGACCGCGTCCCTGATGTGCCCGAACTGTGGCGCTCCCGCGAGCGCCGGCGCGGCCAGTTGCGAGTATTGCGGATCGGCGCTGGCCAGCGTTGCGTGCCCATCGTGTTTCGGGGCGATGTTCGCCGGGATGCAGTTCTGTCCGCATTGCGGTTCGAAAGGGGACCGCGCGATCGGTGACGATCGCGCGCGTCCCCTCGTGTGTCCGGGGTGTCGCGAAGAGATGCGCCCAGTCCGCGTCGGCGCGACCCCCATGCACGACTGCCCGTCGTGCGCAGGCAATTGGCTCGACACCACCACCTTCACCGAGCTATGCACGAGCCGAGAGGCGCGCGGCGCGGTCAGCACCATTCTCGGAAGTGCCGAGGGAGCGCGGCCAGCCGCGTCGGCCCGTGGGCCGGTTCGGTATGTTCCGTGTCCGGTTTGTACAAAGATCATGAATCGAACGAATTTCGGTCATCGGTCGGGCATTGTGATCGACGTCTGCAAGGGACACGGCGCGTGGCTGGAGCACCGCGAATTGCAGGGCGTGCTCGCCTTCATCGAGAGCGGCGGATTCGAGAAAGCGCGCACCGAAGATCTCAAACGTCAAATGGACGAGCGCCTCTCGCTCGAACGCGCATTCCACGAAATTGCGCGCGCGCATCCGCCCGTCACCGTGCCGTTCCGCATCAACGGATCGCACGACGACGACGATTCGTTGTTACGCCGCGCCCTCGAACATCTGCTCTTCTAACGCTACCACCGTAGCGCGCGACCCTTGGATTTTTGTTCCGCCTTCTTCCCTCAGGAGAGTACCCGTGACGATGCGTGAATTCCTCGCCGGCGAGTTCATCGATATCATCGAGTGGCTCGACGAGACGAACGACACCATGGTCTGGCGGTTCTCACGCCCAAGGAACGAGATCAAGAATGGCGCGCAACTCATCGTGCGCCCCGGTCAGATTGCGGTGTTCGTCGAGCAAGGGGACATCGCCGACGTGTTCATTCCTGGACGTCATACGCTGACGACAAAAAATTTACCGGTGCTGTCGTCGCTCCGCGGGTGGAAGTATGGCTTCGAGAGCCCGTTCAAAGCCGAAGTCGTGTTTGCGAGCACGAAGCAATTCGTGAATCGGAAATGGGGGACGGCGAATCCGGTGATCGTTCGCGATCCTGAAATTGGCCCGACGCGACTGCGCGCCTTCGGAACGTACGCCATTCGCGTGCAGGATCCATCGCAATTCGTCCGCGAGCTGGTCGGGACAAATTCTGTTTTTCTGATCGCCGAAATCGCCGATCAGTTGCGTGACCTCGTCGTCGCCAAAGTCGGCACGACGCTCGCCGACGGAAACGTCTCGGTGATCGAGCTCTCCGCCAAGTACGCCGAGTTCAGCGCGCGGGTGCTCGAGCGCACCGCGCCGCAGTTTCGACAGTATGGTCTCGAGCTGACGCAATTCATCATTGAAAACGTCTCGCTCCCGGCCGAGGTGGAGGCGGCGCTCGATGCTCGGACGCGAATGCAGGTCATTGGCGACCTCGATCAATACACCAAGCTGCAGGGAGCGGACGCGTTGCGCGACGCGGCTCGCAACCCAAGCGGAGGTGCGGCCGCCGGCGTCGGCATCGGTATGGGCGCCGCGATGGGTCAACGCGCTGTCGCTGCGATGGAGTCATCGCGTGCGTCCACCTCGGCCAACGAACCGCCGCCGATCCCGCAATCGGATTGGTTCTATGTTGCCGCCGGCGAGCGACGCGGTCCGGTCGGTTTCGCGGCGCTGCGTGAGCTTGCTGCTTCCGGGGCAATGATCGGAAGCACGCTCGTTTGGAAGAACGGGATGAAAGAATGGACGCAGGCGTCGGCGGTCGGCGACATCGCAGCGATGCTCAAAGATTCGCCGGAGATAGGGAAGGCAAAGGCCTAACCAAATACGCGCGGCATGCGATGGCTCTGATGCGCGCCGAGCGCATCGATCACTATGTTGCACATCGCCATCCTGCTCCTGTTGCGTCGGTCAGGTACATTCAGCGTCGTGCTCGAGATCGCCAACCAGTACGTAGGTCAAATCTCCGAAACAGCATGATCACCGAGGTTCTGCATGGGTGACCTACGTCGTTGCGCCTGGGCCGAAAGCGATTCGCTGATGCGCACCTATCACGACGAGGAGTGGGGCGTCCCACAGCATGACTCTCGAATGCTCTGGGAGATGTTGATGCTCGAGGGATTCCAGGCCGGGCTGGCCTGGATCACGGTTCTTCGAAAGCGGGACGCCTTTCGCAAGGCGTTCGCTGGCTTCAACCCAAGGAAGGTCGCGCGATTCGGCGAAAAGGATGTGGCGCGCCTCATGGCCGACGCCGGGATCATCCGCGCACGAGCCAAGATCGCGGCTACAATCCGGGGTGCTCAAATCTTCTGCGAGATGGAGGACGCGGGCGAGCCCTTCGCGGACTTCTGCTGGTCGTTCACCGACGGAAAAGTATTGAAGGGAGATGGACGCAGCGTCATCGCCTCATCGCCGCTATCGGAGCAAATCTCCAAGGAGATGAAGCGCCGCGAGTTTAAGTTCGTGGGCCCCACCATCGTCTACGCGTGGATGCAGGCGGTCGGCATCGTCAATGATCATTCACTCAAGTGCTTTCGTCGCGCCTAAGTGCGGCTCTACTTCTTTGCCGCGGCCGGGACCGGCGCGCCGGAAAGCTCGCCGCCAGACTTGAACCAATCATAGAGCTTCTTGTTGGACGCTTTCAGGCCGTCCGGATCGATCTTGTAGAGTGCAAACGCTTCGGCGAATGCCTCGTCGTCGCCTGTCGCGGAGTATGGCGTGAGCGGGTCTTTGCCTTCGACGAGTCTGGCGAATCCCTCGCCCGGAGCTTTCAGCGCGCGGTCGAACGCATCGGCGGCGGCTTGGCGGGACTTCTCCAGCGGGTCGAGCTTCTTCTGCGCAGCATCAGCGGCCTTGCTCAGGGCGTCTGCCTTCGCAACCGCAGCTTTCACATCGGCCTCGATCGCTTTCTTACCTGCCGCATCCGCGGCCGTGTATTGATCGACGAGTGTGTTTCGCTCGTCGTTCGCTGTGTTGTACGCGTTGTTCGCGTCCTCGGTAGCGGTGAACGCGGCATCATACTTTGCTTGAAGGTCATCGAGTTTTGCGCGTGCCCCGCGAGCGAGTGAGCTCTCCGCCGCGTGACCGACCTCGTGCAGGATGTTGAACTGCGCGATGGGCTGGCCGTTCATCGTCGTGGCGGGATCGAAGCATCCATCGTACATCGAAATCTTCAACGTGGTGCCGCCGAGCGCGATCTCATGAAAGCCGCACTCGTCGACGCCTGGCTTTGGTGTGTATGCCGTATCGATCTTCGCGCGGTCCGCCGGCGTGGTCCAACGCTGGAGCTCGTAGCCGGAGACGATCCCGCGCTCCTTGGTGGTGAGCTTGCCCAACGCCGCCGAGAGGTCGGCGATGTCTCCAGTACTCCAATCTTTGTTGCCTTTGATGACTTTGATGTGATACGCCTTTTCAAGGTCTTGGCTCGTCGGCGCTGTCGCAGTCGGGCCGTCTCGCGCGATACGAACCGGTGTTCGCTCGCGAACGGCTTCGCGCGCGCCGCGTGAGCCGCGCGACACGCGGTCTGCTTCGCGCTCTGAGGCGTCGCCGGGCTTGCTCATTTCGCCCGTGTGGGCGGCGCTCCCGGCGCGCTGTTGCGCGACATGCGTAACTTCGTGCAGTAACAGTCGGCGGCCCGCATCCGTTTCCGGCGCGTAGCGACCGTCGGCAAAGACGACGTCTGTCCCGACGGCAAATGCATTGGCGCCGAGCACGTGCGCCGCGGCGGTTGACTCCGGGCCGGTGTGTATTCGTACGTCGCGCAAATCGATCCCGACGTGCGCTTCCATATCACTCCGGGTGCGTGCATCGATTGGGCTCGACGCGTCGAGCGAACGGGCGTCGAGGTACCGCGGAACTCCGGCCGGCGCACCGCGAGTGCGCGCGCGCAACGGCGTGGAAGCGGGGCCCGCGGTCTTGTCGCTCTTGCCCTCGCTACGCTTACTCGAAGCCTGTGATCGCAGTCGACCCATGATGTTGTCCTCAACGTCGGAAATAGACAGCGGCCGCGCGCCAGTTTGTTGGACCACGTGTGTGGCTTCGTGGGCCATCAGCGCGACGTCGCTTGCACGCTCGTGTTCTCCCAACCAAATGTGCTGCCCGCGAGTAAAAGCCCGGGCGTCGAGCGCGCGGGCGGAGCGCGACGCGACTGGGCCGGCGTGGACACGCACGTCACTCAGATCGGCGCCGAGCACGGGCTCGATCTGTTTCCGAACATTCGAGGAGAGCACCGTTTCTTCATCGTCGTCGTGTTTCCCAGAGCAATGACTGCACGGCGCACCGGCGGCGCATGCAGCGCACTGTCGTTGCACGCGCGCGGTCGCGGCCGGCGTCGTGACGCGACTCACCGCAACCGGCGATGAGATCGTTCTGCGGGCACGGCCGTCGCGGCTCGTGGCGACGGCGGCGACGTCGTCGGCTTCGCGTTCGTAGACATGACCCCGCGCGTCGACGATGAGTTTCGCTTGAAGGAACAATGGCACGCCGGCCGCGGCCCCCGCGTCAACCGCTGGACTATCGATTCCCGGAGTGTGTGCGACCGCGCGGGATTCGTGGCTCCTTTGTTCTTCCGTCGTGGCAACGGGTGCGCTCATCGCTGGTCTCCCGCGAGTTGGAAGTCCGCAGGTAGTTGCCGGCCGAGCTTTCGATATTCGCCGGCGAGTGCCTGGAGTACATCCGGCCATGCGACGTCGCGGCTGTCGCCGTGCGCGCGCACAGCCGCGCCGAGCACGGCGTTGCGCACGTGTCCACCCGTCACGTCGATGCGAGCCGCGAGAAGATTCAATTCACGCGGCGTCAGACTGTGGTCTTGTCCAAGGTGCGCTTGCCAGAGCATCCGTCGTTCCTCGGGCCCAGGCAGCGGAAAGTCGACGATTGCGTCGAGACGACGCGCGAACGAAGAGTCGAACCGGCTCCGGCTATTGCTCGTGAGGAGCGTGATGCCTTCGAAGCTTTCGATGCGCTGGAGCAGATAGTTCGTTTGAGCATTTGCGAATCGATCGTTGGCGTCCTTCACATCGGTGCGCTTGCCGAACAGCGAATCGGCTTCGTCGAATAACAGCACGACTTCCGCTTGCTCGGCTCGCGCCAGCAATTGGGAAAGATTCTTTTCCGTCTCGCCAATGTATTTGCTCGTGACGGACGCGAGATCGACACGATAGAGCGGCACGCCGAGTTGGGTCGCGAGCCAACCGGCGGCGAGTGTCTTGCCGGTTCCCGATTGGCCGACGAACAGCGCGCGGACGCCCGGGTGATAGCGCGCGAGCGCCGAGGCACCAAGGCCGGTCGCGAGACCGTCGCGCACACGGCAACGGAGTAAGAGATGTTGCATCTCTTCGCGGAGCGCCGGCGTTGCGACGAACGCCTCGTCGGGGATTTGGTCGGGGATTGCTTGTGCGAGCGCATCGAGCCCACCGCCTTCAACGGTCCACGACGCGCCCGCGACGTCGGCCGGGATCACGTGTTCGCGACCATCGAGCGTCGCTCGATGCCGGGCGAGTCTGCCAAGGTGGGCAATGCGCCCGCTTCCGTGCCGATGACCACGCGCGAGATCGGCAGCGAGCGTCGGTTCGTCGAGCGCGGTGTTCCAGAGATCGCGACGCTCTTCGGGCGTGGGGATTGGAAGCGTCCAGTGCGCCGTGGGCGAACTCCCGGCGTCGATCGTTCCGTCGGGTCCGCAGAGTACGAGTACTGGGCCGCGATAGAGCGGGAGGTCAGGCAGCGACTTTCGCTCGCCCGGTCCAAGTTCGAGACAGAACACCGGGATGAGACGGCGAAGTTGAAGCAGCGGCGTCAGACCGGACGGGCGATCGCCTTCGATGAAGAGCGGGCGCTTGCCTGCCGAGCTTGCGACGGCATGCGCAACGGCGCGTCCTTCCGATGGCGACGGGGTTCGCAAAACCAACACTGGTCGTTCGCTGCCGTCGAGCGCCTCGGCGTGACGCGACGCCTGCACCAGAACCGCGGGCGTGAGAGGGACATCGCGAGGGGCGCTGTCGGCGAACGACGTTCCCGGAGGCGCTGCGTCGTGCCCGTGCAATGCGAGACAGACGTGCAAGGGAACGGAGACCGAACGCTCGGGAAGCGGGCCGCCGTCGCCTGCGACGACGAGCAAGCCGCTGACGCTCGCGGGCCCCGCGGCGAGGAGGTCCGTTGCACGGGTTCCGGGTACGACGACTGGCGCGAAGGCAGCAGCGATCAGACCGATCGTCGGTCGCGAGCCTCCGACCGGCGATTGAAGATGTGCGACGACGCGCCCGATCATCGCATCATCTTCAACCGCTTCCGCGAGAACGACGGTGAGCAATTCGACGTCGCTCAGTCCAAGCGCGCGTGCGAGGGCGACGAGCGGTTTGTCTGCCGAGATCGGATTGGTCAACGACTCATGAAGCGCATTTGGCCAATTCTCCGGACGCGCGTCGATCGATTCGGCGCGGCGTCGCAGGAAGGCCAGCTCGGGCGATTCAGTTGCGGGTGTCTCCGGCGGGCACGCGTGCAACGCAAGTCCGGCGAGCGCGTGATCACGCAGACTCGCGACGGGCGCGCTCGGCGTGACTGCTGCCGCTGTGGATCGCGTGAGCGGTCCTCCGGTCGCGCGCTTACCGGACGGCATCGGGGAGCGCGTCGACATAATGGAACTGCACGACCTTCCCCAACCACGGAACCCAACCGGGATCGATGTCGAGGCCGGCGCGTCTCACGGCGACGTCGATCTCAGTGTGGCGGAACAGAACGTCGATGTGGGTCTTGGTGACCGCGATTGCGCCGGAGCGGCGTGTGATCGTCGCGAGACTACGGCCGGTATCGCGACGTGATCGTGCGCGGGTCGCGCGAATCCACGCGGCAGTCACTGCGCGGTTCGCTGGCGCAACGGCAAGGCCGCCCGGTTGAAGCCAGGCCACGACGGGATCGTCGGGCGGGACGCCGAGTCGGTAGGCGAGGCGAAGCAGAAGACCGTCCGGCCAATCACGCTCGGCGAGGTCGGTACGCTCGGCGAGCAATTCAGCGATGCCAATGCGTGAGAGAAGCGGAACGAGGACGAGCAGCCCAGCGTGCGCGGTGCGGAGGGGGAAGTCCGCGTGGTGGTCGTGGAAGCCGAGATCGGAGAATTCCGGGGCGAGGGGAGAAGGAGGGCGGGAGTCGCCGCGAGAGGTGCGTGGCTGGGGGGCCCCCCCCGAAACAGAATTTACGCCCGACGTCCGCTGCCGGTCCCACCATTTCTCGGCGAATGCAATCGATGCGTCGCCCGGAGTCTCATCCTTTGATCCTTCCGTTGAATTTCGTATTGTGGCCGCGTGCTCTGTGGACGTCGGCCGTCGAACAACGAGCGACGAAAGCAGCGCGTGAACGATCTCCGGCAGTGCGCGACTCGTCGCGCGCGCCGGCCGATCGGCGACGAGCAACATGGCCGCAAGCCACGCTGCGCGCGGATCTGCGGGCCCGCCCCAACGTTCCATCCACTGTGAAATCAACTCTCGAGTCTGCGCGGGCATCTGCGGCACCAACGCCGGCGGAGTGGGCGAACGTAACGCCGCATCGTTCATTCCGCCCCATCCACTCGCAGCCAGCAATGCGACGCCTCGATGCTCGGTGAGCGGCGTCAGTAACAAAGCGATCGCGTCGTTCGCCGCGAGCGCTGCCACGACATGCGCCGCCGTCGACACGCCGGCCGTCGAAGCAAATGCGCGATCGAGAACCAACGCCGCCGCACGCTCCGGCGATTGGGCCGATGACCACCCGCGAACCACAAGCGGCCAAAACCACTCCGGCGACACCCGCCCGCGTGCGAGACGTCGTGCGAATGCGACGAGCGCATCGGCCTCATCTCGGAAGTAGACGGCAGGTGCCTTCGCGGCAAATGCCGCGTCGCCATGCACGGCGGCGGTGGCGAGTTGCCGCAATGCGGCTTCGACGGCGAGCATGATCGGTGTCGCCGCAACCATGCCGGGCAATGTGCCAACGTCGAGACGGCGGACCAGCACGATGCGCGCGCCCGAAGTGCCGGCGATCGTCGCCGTCCGCAATGCATCTTCGAGCAGGACGGCGGCATGCCGAGCGCGCTCGTCGCTGGACGCGCGAACGCGCAAGGTGCGAACCCGCCGATCGACGGCCGTCATCCGTTACTCATGTAACGACGCTCATGCAACGACCCTCATGCGAGCGCTCTCGCAACGGTCGCAAACAGCGACGCCGACGGCCCTCCGGCCGCATGGCGACCGTCGGCGTCCGCCGGTGCGGGCGTCGAGACGGCGACGCCGAGCCCTTGTTGACTTGCGCGTTCCGGCTCCACGAACTGGGCGCGTGCGCCGGCCGCGAGCGTGGTCACTGACGCCACCGAGTCCGTCACCCGAGCCGAAGCAAGGCCCGCGGCGAGATCGTCCACCACCGCGCGCGCAACGACGTTCGTGCCGGAATACAAGTTGACGAACATCCCAACGCGCACTTGCGTAAGATTCACCGCGAGATCGATGCGAATGCCCGGTCGAAGCGGCGTGTCTTTGTGCACCGACCCGGCGATGATTCGATCGACCGGAGCGTGACTCGCAAGCAGAATGCAGACGCGGACGATCGCGTTCATCATCGCGACCGCGTCCGACTGCGCGACATCGATGCGGCCGAACAGCCAATCCACGATCGTCTGCATTGCTCGGCGATCGAGAATCTCGATGTCGCCCCAGCGCGGAAGGCTTGCCAGGTTGCGAAGATTGGCCGGCGCATCAAACTCGCTGAGCCTCGTGGCCCAATCGAGGCGGATCGCCGGCAGAACGTCGCCGAAACGCTCGAGCAGGACGGCGGCGGCTCTGGTGATCTGATCGATCTCCTGCGCCACGCGTTGCGTCACATCGCTGCGCCCATTCACGGCGCTCACGAGATCTGCAATTGATACGATATCGACCGCTTGCGCGCGGACGCTGGCCCAACTTTGCGTCGCGGCGACGGCCAAATCGATCTGCGCCGTTTGCGCGCGATAGTTTCCGACGACGACGCGCTGCGCCTGGTAGACTCCGGCCAACGCATTGCCGAGGCGTGTGCCGTCACTCGCGGGCGCAATTGCGGCCACACTCGCCGTCGTCTCGATGGCCGCGCGCTGCTTTGCGACGCCGAGCGTGTGGTGCAGGGCTTCGAGTCGGTCCAAGCGGTCGAGCAACACCGGCACATGCGTGAACCAACGAACCGGCGCGTCGCGCAACAGCGCAACCATCGCGGCAAGCTCCGGCGGGACCGTGACGTTCTCATTGAGAAAATCGGCGACGCCAACCTTGGTCGCTGCGGGATCGATGTTGCGTGCGGGGACGTCGAGAATCAAATCGCTCACGCGCGGGCGCTGATAGACGAGGAACGGTGAGTGCTGGTCGAGCACCGCATCGCGCCGGCCGTTCACTCCATCGACGCGTGCCTGCTCCTCGGCGAGCAACGCGCGCGCCACAGAGACATCGCTTCTCGCCTCAGCCAACTCGCCGGCGATCGCGCCCAGGCGCGAGCCGGCGAGCGACGATTGGCGCTGCAGCTCCACCAGCGCGGTGTTTGCCATGGTGGCCGCCGTCCGATATGCCTGAATGCGGCCTTCAACAAGCCGGAGCGACGCGATCGTATGCTCGAGCGCGCGCACGGACGCCGAGAAGAAGCTTGCTTCATCGCCGTCCTTTGGGTCGGGATCATGCTGGTCCTGAAGCACCTGGCCGAGCAGGCCCTGGGTTCGAATGTCGGCGACCGTGTGCCGCGTTTCGGTGCCGTCGGCATTGAGAAAACCAGGAATCGACAAGTCGTCGACATTGATCTCCAATGCCGTGACGTCGTTGAGCACGGAGTATTTGCTCGCGACCGTGAAACTCTTGGTCTCCGGCGCGATCGGCTGCTTGAGACGTTCGGCGACCGAGACGCTGCGGAATTCCAGCGACTTGCCGACGATCGGTGATTGCTGCGACACGTCGATCGACGTTGGCAGCACTAAGTTGCCGACACTGAGGCCCGAGGTCGCGTTGAGCAGCGCAGAACGCGCCGCGTCTCCGGCGCCCAATTGGGCGGTTTGAAAGGGTGTGCCGAGATTGCCACCGCTGATCGTACCGATCGTTCCTACTGTTCCGACAGTGCCAAGGATTCCGCCGCCGATGGTTCCGATCCCAGTCGACTGAGTGATTCGCGCACCGGTGAGCGTCGAAGCGACGTTCTGCGAACTGGACTTCGTGCTGGTTGCAGCGGTGAAACGGCTGCTGCTCGACGCGAGCTTCGCCAAGCGAAGCGCATCAGACGTCGATGACGTCGTGCTCTGCGGCGCAGTCTTTGGCGCGGCTCCCGGTGTGGGCGTCGTTCCGCCGGGCGTCGTGTCGTCCGTCAGCTTGGTGCGTTGCAGGAAGCTCGACAGCTCATTCTGCGTCGCGATTGCGCTTGACCCCTGCGCGATTTCGGCGAGGGCGGGCGACGTCGACAAACGGGACGCCGAGTCGGTGCCAAGCATGAACTGACGTACGCGGTAGATGTCGGTGCGGGCGCGGAGGAAGCCGAAGTCGACGGTGTCGTCGGCGGAGTTTGCCTTTCGCTGCACATAATCGATGAACCCGGAAACGCCGAGCTCGTCGATCCGTGAAAAGTCGTCGTCCTGCGAGGTGGTGAAGATCTGATTGACGGCCGCGCGGTACGCGTCCGAACCGGTCGTTATCCCGAGCAAATCGTCGCGCTGAGCGGCACTCATTCGACCGACGAACGTGAGGACGTGCGCGTTCGCATCGTAGGTGAGTCTTCCTTGCGATGACGCCGGCGGTGTAAAGCCGGCGGGGACTGCCGCGAGCGATACGTTCGTCTTCTCTCGAAGCGGGGTTTGCGCGCGAAGGTCAGATTTGAGTTTTGTTATCGCGTCGGGAACGACCAATCCGTTCAACACCGACGTGCCGTACGCCGCTTCCGGGTTTACGAGGAGCGGGTCGTTCGGATCGATGGGGTCGGATCCAATGTCTTCGATCTCGAGAGCATCCGGATCGGGCGACGGGAAGACGAGCGCAATGCCGTTGATTCCCACAGCGAGCGCCGACGCCTTTGCGCGAAGATCCTCGCGACGCTCGAGCCAACGGCCGCGACGCAACGAGAACGCATCGATGGCGATCTGGAACGCGGAATCGACCAACGCCGTCTGCAACAGATCGGGCTCGTAGAAAATCTGCGGAACGGGGACGTACACGCGGACTTCGTCGGCGGTGAACAAATCGAACGGCGCCAGCGCCGCGCTCTCGTCGAGCAAGATGTCGATTTGCTCGAGAGGAATTGGTGCCGCGCTCACGACATATGTGGTCGGGAAAAAGTGGTCGTGTCCACCACGCGCATCGGTGGCGCTCTTCGGCAGCAATCCCACCGGCGGCAGGTAGCGAAGCTGCGCGGCGATCTGCGCCGGCGTCGTCGCGGAACCAAGCCCCGCGACCTGCTCGGCCAGTTGTTGCACGCGCGACTGCCACAAGAACGGATTGTTGGAGATGCCGGGCGTCGACGTGCGACGCTTCGGCCGTCCGCCAATGCGCGCAACCGCATTTCGATCGGCGAACAACGGCGTCCAAGACATCTCACCAAGGTCCCATTGCACCTGGCGGCCGGCGGCGACGGTTGTGTCGAACGCGACGAGCGCGAGGGGCACGCCGTAGGTCTCCCACGGCATTGGCGTGTCCGCCGAGCGACCGTTCTCGGCGTTGAACACCGACCAAGCGAGTCGATTGCGCCACCGCGCGTCCACGGCGGGGAGTGCGAGCCAGTCCTCCGGCCACGCGTACAGCAACACGCGACAGCCGTCGACGAGTTGCCAATCCTCGAATGCAAACTCGTTGGGGTCGAGCTCACAGGGATTGGTGCTGCCGGAACCGCAGTCGTCGCTCGTGCCCCCGGCGGCGACGCTTTCAAAGACGACCGGCTGCAGGACGAGCACGCCGACCGACGGAAGCTGTGCGTTCCGTTGGAGAAGACTGCTCAGCGACTCCCACACGCGACGCACTTCGGGTGGATCGAGCAACGGCGCCGTATCAGGAGCGTCGGACGGCGGCGGTGGAGCAGGTGCACCATCGATCACGAGCGACGCCGGCGCGACAACCTCGATGTCCCCGATGTTGACGCGGATGGGCATTGGGACGGAGACGTCCTCGCCGCTTACCGAGAGGCCTAGGCCTCGAGAGATATTGAGATAGTATTGTGTAATCGTGCGGTCTGTCTCACCGACGCGTTCGGTCGTGGTCGTCGAATCGATGACAGCCTCGAGACCCTGAACCACTCCCGGCGAGCGCATCTGGCCACGCAAGGTGAACGTGCCGGCGCGCCCGGCCTGTTCGATGCCCAGCGCGGGCGCCGTGAGCGCGCGTCCGGTGAAGAGATTGAGACGCCGATGCCAGGCGACCGCGAGATCTTCCGCGGAGCGCGGATACACCGCTGCCACGTGCTCGCCATCGAGCGGCGTGGCGATCGGCCTCGGATTCATCGCCCGGACCGGACTCATTGCAGCCTCCGTACGGTCGTCGTTTTGGCCAGCACGGCAGCGACCTTCTTGGAATCACCGGTGGCGGCGGCGACGGCGATGTCGGCGGCGAAGGTCTTGAGTTGATCGGCCGGGAGCGTGCGCGCGATTTGATCGACTTGAAGGGTTGTACCAGTCTTCGCGAGGCCCGCGACTGCTTCTTTATTTGTCGCAAGCTCGGGACTCACCGCGGTGAGACGCGACAGCCCCTCGCCAACCGAGGGATCAGAGAACTTCTCGGCCACTTGCAGCACGGCGGTGCGGTCGAGCGTTGCGAGCGGCGATGTGGTCGTCGTCGTTCCGGGCGCGGGGTCGACCGCGCCGCGATTGACTCCGCCGGGCGCTTGTCGCGCCGATTCGAGATCGGCGACGATGGCGCTCGCGAGCAACGGCGAGTCGGTGAACTTCGGTGACGCCACGAGTGAAACGATCTCCGCGTTGCCGAGTGTCGTCGAGTTATCGCGCAGCGTGGTGAGACGCGTGGCAAGTCCGAGCGACGTCGCAGTGGTGGTGACGGCAGCTTCGGTCGCCGAGTCGCTTCCGGTCACGCGAACGACGGCACCGGCGAGATCGCTCCGGTAGTCGACGTTGCGCCGTCGGATGTACCAGAGCAGACCATTGCCCGAGGTCGCGGCGTTAGAGATTTCTGCGGCCCACGCTGCGTCGGCGGGAGCTTGCGTCGGCAACACGAGGCCCGGTAGTCGCGGCAAGGTGATGCCGCGTAAGACTTCGATTGGCCGTCGCTGGGCGATGAGCCCGGGCGCGGCGGTGCGGAGCGTTCGCGTGATCTTCGTCAGCGTGGCGCTCAAGGCACGCACGCGGAAAGCGGGCACGGGAATCAACACGAGCACGGCTGTGGACTCGAGCGCGTCGCCTGTCAGCGTGAGATCGATTGGCGGAAGCAACATGCTCTCTTCGAGCAGCGCGGGGATTTCGTCTTCGGGAATGATCGAGAGATCGACGTCCACTTCCGGCGGGAAATACGTCTGGGAGAAATCCGCCGCGTTGATCGCCGCGGCGGGCATGCGTCCGGCGGGCGGCAGCGCGAGGAATTCATCGGATGCAGAAAATCGATGTCCGCGATTGGCGTTGTCGCGATCCTTGAGGACATCGGCGAGGTGTTGATCGTACTGGCGGAGATGCGCGGCACGCACCGCGCGCGGCGCGACGCCGAAGCCCAAGACGTCGGATTGATCGGCGCCGATCTCGCGCCGAACCATGCTCACATCGAGCCAGCGCACGATGTTCCGCTCGAGTCCCACCATGGCCAAGGGCAATGCATCGACGGGCAATCCAGCCGAATTGCCGTCGACGAAGAGTCCCCGCGCGGTGCGCGCGCGGCGGCGCGAGATCTCGCTGTCGCCGCCGGCGTCGCGATACGGAATGAGCGTTGCGACAACGCCTTCGATGATGTCGCCATCCTCCACGGTGCGACGCCCGGCGATCGAGGTCGGGTACGCGGCGATCGGATTGGCGGTGAACTCGACCGCCCGCAGCGCGATGATGAACAAACCCGTCCGGCTCCGCGACGACTCGACGGCCCGGCGACGGATGCCGAACGCGACGTCGAGCTGCTCGGTGTCAGTGACGTCGGTGAGCCGGAGCGTGAGCGGGGCGGGGAGGACCACCGATTCTCCCGACGGCGTGACGCCGTGGCCCGCTTCGATCTGCAGCGTGCGCCCGCCAGTCGTCGAGCTGATTTGGAGGCCGAACACGACGCCGCTTCCCCCGGCACGGCCCAGATCGGACTGCCGCGTGAGGAAATAGTCTTGTTCGCGCGTCAGCGCCGCCGCGTCGAGGAACCGGCCGTCGAAATACAGCGGTCGCCGGCGCCGATCGTCGACGATGAGCGTGTTCGTCTGCACGAGCTTCTGCATGTGCGCCTGATCCGACTCGCTATTCGCCGCGATGCGCTCGCGCATCGAACCTTTGGTCGCTGAGTTCACCATGTTGCTCTCCTGAACAGTTCTCGTGCGCGAGCGGAGTGCCGCGCGTTCACAGTCCGGTCCACCGCGCGATGGCGGCGACGGGCCAGACGAACCGGCGGCTGGCGTTGTCGATGGTCACGCTGGCGGCCCCGCGAATGGGACGCGCGCCGGCAGGACCACGTGTTGCGGGAATTACGAGGCGCGCGAGAAACACCGACGTCGTGTCTTGATTTGGCAGGTGCTCGCGTCGTGCCGCGAGGCCTTCGTCGGTCCACGATGCGGCGTCCGCATTCCATTTCTCGAATACAGCTTGGCGCAGCGTGGCGATGTCTTTCGCCGACGCCACGGCGAAGTCTTGATCGGGCAGCGGCTGCGGATCTTCGGGGCGCGGAAAAAGAGAGATCTGATATCCGTCGCGCAACCGCGACGGTTGCACGGCGTCAGTGGCGTCGAATGGTCCGGCGGCGAATGCCGGCGTCTTCCCGCGAGGGCAGGCGACGAACCGCGCGAACACGTCGACGACGACGCCACTTGCCGCTTCGTGCATCGCTGCGTCGAGTACCTTCGGATCGATGGATTGATACCAGCGGTCGAGTCGCAGGCAGGCGTCGCGCGGCACTTCGATCAATCGGCCGACGCGATCGAGTGCAAGGCCCGGTCGCACGATGAGGCGCTCGCCAGTGGTTGGCGCGGTCTCTCGGTCGACACGAAGCCCGACGACGGTGCCGTCGCCGTGCAGATACGCGAGCGCTCGAGCGAGCCGTCCGCGATGATAGAGTTGTTCGTCTTCGAAATCGCCCGCGTCGAGCAACATACCGGTCGCAAAAGCGAGACGGTCCGGCGCGGTTGGCGTCAGCTGAAGCTGGTCTTCAAACACAGATGTAGTCATTGCGTGCCTCCGCGCCGCTTCGTGGTCGGCTTCGTCGCCTTTTTCGCCGTCGTGGTCTTCTTTGCTGCTTTCTCGACTTTGTCCGCCGGTGCGTCTGCCTTGGCGGTCTTGCTTGCTGACGTTGCTGTCTTCTTGGCCTTCGTTGCCGACGGTTGTGCCGCTTTGTTTGCCTTCGCCTTGGTTGCCTTGGGTGGTTCTACCGCCGGCGTTGCGTCGGCGGTCGCTTTCGCGACGGCGGCGGGTCTCGCCGCTTTGAGAGGTGTCACTACCGCGGCAGGAGCGACGACTGGCGTCTCCACTGGGGCCGCCGGATCCACGACGGTCGTTCGAACCCCGATCGGATCGGTGACCGGAGTGACGCTTCTCCCCTCGACCACTTGAACGACGGCCTCGAAGGGATCGCTCGGCACCCCGCTCGCGCCGACGACGACCAGTCGAAACTGGTGCGCGCCGACCGCGAGCTTGTTGTCGACGACAAGCGACGGTGTGTCCGTCTCAAACGGTTTGTTCACCGACAGCACAGTCATACGAGACCCTCGTCAGCGTGGTTCTACTTCAACAGCGTCCAGATGTATTTCACGACTTTGCCCGGAGCGACATCGGACGACTTCGAGCCGTCGAGCTTGAACGACTGGCCGAATTGCACCGATTGCGGCGCGCTCATGACTGCCGTCGGCTTGTTGTCGTCGCGGACGATGATGTCGATCGTGAACGGATCCGAGAGCAGGCCGTCGTCGTCTTCGACGACGAGTTGAAACGTGTGCTGGCCTTTGGGTAACGGCTTGTCGATGGAAAGGTCGACCGCGATCGACGATTCCGGCGTGCTGATGTCCTGTCCTACGATGAATTGGGCCATGTCATCCTCCGAGAATACGTGAAAGAGCAAACAGTTACGTCAGTTACGTCAGTCGCCGCCATGAATAGCGTGTGATCTTGCGGTCGCCCCAGGCGCGCGACTCGCTCGCGTCGAACGGGAACGAGACCATCCCACCAACTGTCTTCGGTCCGCGCGCCATCGCTACGGGGCGAGTACCACGCCCAAGAACAGGCGCTGTTCCGCCCGCGCCGAGGCGCGGATCGAGACTCGGCGAGGAGACCAAGAAGTCGGCGCCGATCGCGCTGACACCAACGTCCACCTGCTTGCGTGTGCGCCCGCGCGCCAGATACGTGTCGACGCCGACGAGCGACGCAACCGCGACCATGAACGGAAAGCGCGCTGTGAGGACCTGGGACTGCACGTGCGCCGGTGTCTCCAGCGCGACGATCCGGCGCACCAGTCCCAAATCCTGCGGCGTGACTTCATTGTGTACGAGTATGGTCACGCGGTGTGCGAGCTCATCAAAGAACTTGGCCACCGCGGACGCCTCAACCGTACTTTGGATCGCGGTGGGCGCAAACAGGGCCAGAAAGTCCTGCTCGTGTTCGTTGCCGAGGATCAACGTGTCGCCGACGAGCGAGTTGCCGCTCACCGTGAGTCCAGCGAGCAAAGGATCGTTTTCGTTGGAGAGATCGGCGCCGAGGATGGTCGCGAAAGTCCGACGGAGACGGAAGTTTTCGAGGATCACAATCTCCCCGCCGTTCACCGATCCGCCGACGACCTCGCCATTCTCATAGCGACCGCCTGTCGCGATGCCGAGCGCATCACGCAGCCCACGCAGCGTGCCGCGCCAGCGAAAGAGATCGGGCGCGGCCGCGATCAACTCGCGACGCTGCAAAACGGGATAGCCGGGATCGAACATCACGCCGATCCAACTCGCCAACCACTCCAGCGCGTCCTCGCTCGTGGTGCGCGGATCGGTGAGCAGCCACGACGAGGCGATCCGGTCCTCGAGCGTCGTCAACACACCCTCGAAATTGTCGACGAATCGCTCGAGGAAGTCGGCCGGCGTAGTCGCGGGACGCGCGGCCGCGGGGACGACCGCATCGCGCTCGACGCCGAAGAGCTGTTCGTGATAGAGCGTCGGGAGATAGCGCTCGACGTACGAAAAACGTGATCCGTAGGCCCGGAGCGCCGCGATCTCCGGCGTTCCTCGGCGATCCCCGTGCATGACGACGCGCACCCAGAGGTACCGGCCGCGCAATGACCGCACGGCGCGGTTGCTGCGCTGGATCAACGCCGTGAACAATCCGGCGCGCCCTCGCTCGAGTGTGACGCCGAGCAGCCCCGGATGATAAGGGATCTCTGATGTCGCGGCGGTCCATGCACCGCGGGGGACGGGACGTCCGTCGTCAGAGAGCGCGGGAAGCTCCCCGAAACGGTGTTCGTGCCACTCGTTGTTTGCCGTATCGACCGGGGCAGCAGCTTCGTCGGTCGCGGCGACATACACGATGCAGTCGCAATGCGGCGGCAAAACGGCCTCGAGATACAGCCGATGCCACACTGTGCCGGCAGTGCCGCTGTCGAACGGATGCGATCCGCGCGCTTCACCGTCGTCGTGGTACGCGGGCGCAGAGAGCCGATGGAGCGGAACGGTCGGCGGCGCGTCGTCATCCGGACCGGCAACGACGGGATAGCGCGGCGGAAGCGCGAGCACATGAGCGAATGAACCATCGATCGGGTTGCGCAACGGATACACGTCGCCCGACGCCTCGAAGCCATCCACCGCCGGATCGAACGCGACGCCCTGACGCGCACTCGGATCGATGGCGTCGGCGATGTCGTAGACGAGTGCTTCGCGCGGCACGCGAGTCACGCGAGTTGCCACAGCGTCGTCGGACGTCCACGCGAACGAATACGGAAATTGAATTCCTTGAAGACGTACGACGATGTCGAACGTCGAATGGTCGCCCTGAATGTGGAGCCGCGCATCCTGTCCGACGCGCCAGACGAGCACGCCGAGCCGCCCACTCGGCGACGTCGCCAACGCGACGGCTTCACCCTCCCACGTGGCCTGCGGCAGCAGCGTGAGATGCGGCGGGTCGGGATTCTCATCGCACGGGCGGACGGTGCACGCCGTGTATGGAGCGAACGGGCGTTCCTGCAGCGGTGCGCCGTGAACGTGCGCCAGCTTCTGCGCGACGCGATCGAGAATCCACGCGCCGCCGTCGGGATCCGCCGCGAGTCGCGATGCATGAATGCTCGCGTCCGAGAGCGAGACGTCCTCCCAACGACCGCGCAAATCGTGCATCACGACGCTGCCGTTGAGCGCGACGTACAGAATGCCGTCATAGCCTAGCACGAAGTCGTCGGGGGCGACGTCGACCGGTGGCTTCCACAGTTGTACCGCAGCGGGCAGATCACTTGCGGCACCAATCACGCGGGCGGTCGCGTCCCAATATGCGCGCGCGCCAACGAGATCGTGCGTTTGGGAAAGTTGGGCGAGAGCAGCACGCGCTTCGGTCTCCGCGTTGGTTCCATTCACAGCATCCGGCAGTGCCCGATCGCGTCCGCTGCGCAGCCGGAGCCGGCGGCAGTCGGCGTCATAGTCGGCGCCCGAGTCGCAGACCCAGTGCGCCTCGTCGGCGAGCATCCAGAATCGGAGGCCGTTGGCGTCCATTTCAGCAGAGCTCCGGCACGACTGGAACCGCGACGGAATTGGGCGCGAACGGATTGGGCAGACCGCGCAGGTCGTTGACCGGCGCATCGGTGTCGAGCACCACCACCGAGAGCAACTCGGGAAGCTGCCACGCGAGCAACGAGATGGTTGCCGCGTTGCAATTGTTCGTATTGACGGGCGTCCAGTTGTCACCGCTGCGCGTGAACAGCGTGATGTGATTGACCTGCTGCACACCGGCGACGCGAGCGACGGCGACGTCCAACTCACGATCGTTCACCGCGCGGCCGAGCGTCCAACCCCCGCCGTCGTGACCGCCGGGCTGCAATGGCCAGAGGAACGTTCGCAGCGCATCTTGGACGGCCTGCAATACGGCGTCGCGGCCGTATCCATCGCGAATCGTGATTGCAACGCCAACGCCGATCGGGATGTACTCGCACCCGATGACGTACAGTTCCGTGGTGACGGGGCGTCGTGGATCGAGTTGTGCGAACACGGTCTCGAGAAACGGGCGATCGGGCCGCGGCGCGGGTACGGCATGTCCGTCTTTGAACGGCAGGGCCATGACCGTCACAACGCCCGGCACTCCGGGGCGCCGCTGCTGCGGCTTGAATCCCGGCAGGACTTCGACACGCCCCATGCGGACTCCGGGCGTGTCGGCTGTGAGTCTTTTGTAATCCTCGGCCGTGACCGCGCGGTCGCGATCGCGGAACAGCGCTGGAATTCGGCGCTGTGCATCCGCCAGAGTTTCCGAGTCGTCTCCGCCGTCGGTGGCAAGCGGCTGACCGACTTTGAGTTTCGTCGTAACGGGGCGCCCATCGATGCCAATCGGGCTCTCCGCGCGCGTGAGCGTGCTCGCAGGGACATTGCCGTCGCGACCGCCGCCGATTCGGCACGTGCCGACACGTACACGACGTCCGGCGTCCGGGATGCGGCCGCGCACGCCGTCGCCAAACGCGATCGTGCCCGCTTCGGGATCGAGCGCGAACACCGAGTCATCGCGACCCGCCAATGCGAGATCATCGATGGCGCGCCACGTCACGTATCCGCGGTCTGTTTCCTCGATTTGCACGACCAACGTGTCCGGCTCCACCGGCGAACCCGGGAGCGCGAGCACTTGATCAGCCGAGCCGTCGCTCTGGCCGAGTAAGCGGCCGGTGATCGTGCGGCGTGCGTCGACCTCCACTGCGTTGATGCCGACCCAGCTCAGCGTCAGTTCGTTGGGCTGCCCGTCGGGCCGCAGACGAAGCCACGTCACCAACCGCGCCGCCTTCTTTGGATCGTCAATCCGCGGCGGTCTGTCCGCCACGCCGGCGTCGATCGCATCGCGCACGTCGTTGGACGGCGCTTTGATGCGCCGCACGGCACCCGGCACGAGATCATCGGCGCCGATCGTCGGCATCACGAGACGCATGACCCCGCGCCGCGTGAGTCCCTGCGTCGTGTCGTCGTCGGTCATGACGTCGAGCTTGATCCAGTGCGGCTCGCCGCTCGCGTCGACGCCGCACATCTCCCACACATGCGGAATGCGCGCACGAGGCCCGATCTCTTCGAACAGCGCGGGCACGTCGAGTTGGGGCGCAACGCCAACACTGAGCACGTACGGCGAGCCTGCGGGTGTCGTTCCGCCAAGCGTGGCGCGAACCGCATCGCGCACTTCGGGAGTCGGCGCGAGAAACGCGAGCCACAGGGTGCGATCGATCGTCCTCGACACGAGGTCGAACCCCGCCGGCTCGGCGGCGCCGCCCGCGAACACTGGTGTCGTCACGTACGGCTTGACGGTCGACGACAAGCGATAGACTTCTCGCAAGCCATCGACGACCGACCCAAGACTCGATGCTTCGTCCGCCGTCAGGCTCCGCTTGTAGTACGCTTCCGCGGTCACCGGTAAGACGGTCAACTCGTGCGTCGTCTCGAACGCGGCCGGCCCGCTACCGCGCACCGTCACGCGCTCGGCCAGCATCGCCGTGCCGGTGTTGCGATCGTCGTCGATGCTGATCGTCGCCAGTCCCTTTGCGGCAATGGCCGGACGCATCGGGTTGCCGAGGAGTCGCAAGAACGTGAGACGTTGTCGCTCGGGAATGAGATTCACCCGATAGAGCATGGTGTCGGTGAGCCACGCGAAGAGCTCGATGAGCGTGCGTCCCGGATCGCCGGGATTGACGCTCGACCATTCGGGCGTATGCGCTGGAACGCGCGAGACCAACTCTTCGACGAGGTCGTCGAAGCTGCGATCATCGAGTGAAGGAGGACGGATCGGCATGAGTCAGCCGCTCGTGGACATGGTGAGCCCGATCTGTTCGACCGCGCCCGTGCGGCGCAGTCGATAGGCGATCTCCACCCGCACTTCCGTCGGCCGATCGGGGATCTCCCACACTTCCACGCGATCGACGTCGACACGGGGTTCCCAACGTCCGAGCGCATCGACGATCGAGTCGTGAATTCGGCGGCGCGTGAGCAGGGTGTTTGGCTCGTGAACGAATTGCTCGAGACCGCCGCCGAACCGGGGACGCATGAGCTGTTCACCAGGGCGCGTCCGCAGAATCACTTCGATCGTTTGGCGCACGCTCGCCTCGGTGCCCGGCCAAGCGAGGACACCGTCGGCATCGGGAATCGGCAACAACGGCCAACCGACGCCGACCGCGGATCGAATGGGAAGGGGAGATGTCATGACGATTTCCGCGGAATCGGAATGCAGATCTTGATGAACATCATCCAATTGAAAATCAGGTCGAACAGCGACAGGAAGATGTTGAGAACGATGAACGCGCAGAGCGTGATTATTGGAATGCTGAAACTGCAAATCCAGCCAAGATCGATGCCGCCCGGCGCCGGATTCCCTTTGCCTTTGGCGAGATCCGCCGGGCTGTTGCCGTTGAGGAAATCAGCGAGTTTCTTCGGGACGGCGAAGGAGACGTTCGGCTTGAGCTTTTTCAACGCGCTCCGATCCATGATGTCGGGCAACGGAATCAGCGCCGGCGGCGCGTCGCTCGGCGCATACCACGGCGCGATGGTGAACGCCTCGCTGTAGTCGCTCCACGCCAGAGACGGGGGGCATCCGTCGTCGTCGCGCACACGAACGAACGCGCGCAGACGGTATTCGCGGGCGGCATCACTGAACTGCGGTGTGCGCGGCACGAGCGTCTTGATCCGCGCGCGCATGGCTTGCTGTGTCGCGTCGACGATGCGCGACGCCTGCTGCGGCGTGATCACCGGCCAGGCGATCGGCATGCGGACAGTGGCGTTTCGATCGTCGCCCTCGAGCAGCACGCGCGTCGCGTCGCCCAGGAAAGTTGCCGCCGACCGACGGACGAGCCCCGGCATCGGTATTTGGGTACCGCCGAATGAGCCGAGCATCTGAAGAATTGCCATCTCGGCGAACGCGTTGTCGGTGGTGCCGTTTGGCCACACGTGCTCGTCGAAGAACGTCAGATCGATCGCATCGAGTGCTGCGCGGAGCGCGAGCGACTCGGGGCTCGTCCCGAACGCGTCCATTTCGATCGCGATCTGCCGGAGTTGAAGCGTAAACAGCGCGATGTCGGCGGGGACGGTCTCGGCTTTGGTTTCGCTCAGTGCGAGAAAGTCGCCGACCTTTGGAATCGATGCTGCAAGCCCGCCGCGGAGAATCTGCGGCATGTGCGCCGAGAGCTCGTCGCGGTTGAATGACGCGGGCTCTTCGGGTAGCTCGCTCTGTTCGCCACCGGCGAGTGGGATTAGTCCGTAAAGCAGCGTCTTCCCGGTCGCTTCGCACACTTCGGGCGGAACGGGAAAGAGCGGGATGACGCGCTCGCGCAAAGCGGTGGTGTTGCCGCGTGCGAGGAGTAATCTCAGATCGATCTCCGGACGTCCCGTGCCGAGCGCGCCGACGCGACGAGACGGATCCGGATCGAGATCGAGATCTGAACGTTGACCATGAACGCGCCCGGAGAAGGGAAGCCAACCACGAACCTGTCGTCGCTTGGTCGCTCCTGCGGCGCGCGATGATGGTGTCGGCGCTTCCTGCATCCAGCCTTCGAGTTGATCTGACGTGACGTGGCCAACGGCGTCGGTTGTTCGGCGGCGCAGCACCATGCCGGCACTGTCGATTTTCGCGGGATCGAGTCGCGGCGTACCAACCTGGTCGCAGACGACTTCGAGCAACGCGACTTGAAACACGCGATGCACGGGTTGAAAGAGCGTGAGTGCGCCTCCGCTTTGCGCCGGCAGCGAGCGGGTTGCGATCACCGACGCGAGTCCGCCATGATCCGCGAGATCGTCGAGCAGTGCGGCAACGACATTGTCGTCGATTCGCTTGAGGATCAGCGGGCCGGCGTTGCGACTATTGGCGCCGGCAGCGCGGAGAAGCGTCGCGTGCGCTACCATACGTTCCCCGCACCCGGCGTGTAGGTCGTCGATACCACCGTGTTGGTGATGAGCGTGTCGCACCGCACGATTCCCGAAAAGCTCGACATCGCGGCGTCAACCGTCACCATGCCGGCAGATACATCAACCGTTGATGCTTGCACCGTCACCTTCGCGCCGGTGTTGATCGTGATGCCGGTCGTGTCCATCGTGATCGTGCCGCCGGCCGCGTCGAGTTTGATCTCGCCGCCCGCAGTCTCTTTGATCGTGAGCGACTGTTGACTGTCCGGAGTGGTGAGTGAGATGGTCGCTTCCCCGGACGATTCTTCGACGATCGCGATCCGTGTGCCTGCCTTCCCAACGATCGTCCATCGATCCACTCGATCTCCGCCGAGTTGTTCGGGCGGCGACTGCGCACCATTCCATAGCCCGCCAACGACGATCGGCAACCGCGGATCACCATTCACGAACGTGACGATCACTTCATCGTCGACATCCGGAATGAGAAACGCGCCGCGATTGTTGCCGGCGAACGGGACGGCGACGCGAGCCCAGAGTGGCGCATCCTGATCCGCCACCGCATCGAAGTTCAGAACGCGAACCTGCACTCGGCCAAGATGATCCGGGTCGCTCACCGATACGACGCGCGCCAACTGCGTGCCGTACATGCCCGTGGGTGCGTGGGGAAGATCGAAAATTGTCGTCACGGTCCGCCCGCTCCGAGAAACGCCGACTCGGCGCTGAAGTCAGTCTCGTACCCGCGCTGCTCGTCCCAGCGATGGCGCGCGAGTGTGACGTAATAGTCATTCTCGAATCGACCGCCGAGGCCGCGAAGCGTGACGATCGTGCCAACGCGAAGCGCGGGATTGCCGTCGGCGGTGGCGTCGACCGCGACGAATCGACGCGCACGCGAATCGAACGCGGCATCGGCGATGGCCTGAGCTTCGTCCTGCGTCGTTGCGGCGAGATGTGAGATGCGCTCACTTCGCTCGCCGATTGCGTCACGAAGCACGTCGCTCCCATTGCGCCCGGCCCCAGGCCCGAGATTCGCGCCGGTGCTCGAGCCGCTCACTGCCTCGCCCTGAGAGACATCCCAACCGCGCACCGTGATTTCCGTCACCTGGTGAGCGAGATCGGCCGTTACGCGCGCTCGACGAAGCTGACTATGTAGTTGGAGCTCGATCGTTCCGCGCGACACATCGGCGCGCGGCGAGACGTGCAGCTCCGTGCCCACGACTTGCAAGTCTCCGTCGTATCGCGCGAGCATCCGCCGGAGAAACGCGAGGTCGCTCTCGTTGAATTGAACCTGCGTACCGATGTTCGACGTGAGTCCCGTCACCACAGGCGTCAGCCCCAATTGTGACGCCAAGTCGCGCGCGACATCGGCGATCGTAACGTTCTCGTGCAGCGCTGTGCGCCGGGCCATTCGCGCGCGCTGAAAGTCATCCTCGGCGAGCACGAGAAGCGTTGGCGCATCGCCCTCGGGAAAGTCCGCCTCGAGCGCAGTGATCGTGCCTCGAAAGATTTCACATGGCGCGATGACGTCGCCACTGTAGATCGTGATATGCGCGCCGAGCTTGAGCACGGAATCGTCCTCGAACGCGAACGTACTTTGCCCGTCATCGCTGCTCGACACATTGCTCACACGCATCTCGAGCGCGGACAGCCCGCCCTCTTTCTCCGTCATCTCGAGGGAGAGCATCAGCTCACTCACTTCCGCCAAATCCTGCTCATCTACACGCACCGTGGGGCGTTCGTAGGTGAGGGCCAGTGCGGACGTTGGTTGCTCGGACACGAGATCAGTCGGCCTGAAGGCGCGCGGCACGCCGCGCAAGGAGGGCGATCTGTGCGCGCACCATCTCGACGCCACGATCGCGCGCCGGCGCCGCCGGTTGCTCACGCACCGGCGTTGGTTCCGGTTCGACCTGCGCCACGACTTCGTCGATGACGATTGCCATGGCTCAGCCTCCGTCGAACCGAACGCGTGACTGTGCGGACGCACCCGCACTCACGTCCGTCCCGAGACTTGCTGAACCAGTAGCGCGTGCCATTCCGCCGATTCCGAAACTCGCTTGCGGTCCTGCGTCCACAACGCGCGGCTCGGCGCGCGGCACGAGTCGCGACGGGTCGAGCGCCGGACCAGACAATTGTGCGCCGACACGCAATCCAGCGAACGCGCCATCAGTGGCCGACATGCCTGCGGATGCCGAACCACCAAACGACGGTCCGCTGAATGAGGCCGATGCGCCCGCACTCAATCCGATTCCTGCGCCTGCACCACCCCCGATGCTCACGCCCGCTCCGGCGCTGATTCCTCCGCCAATGCTGAGACCCGCACTCAGGCCGGCGCCACCGCTCGCAAACGCAACGGGACCGCCGAGTTTGATTGACGCGTCGACGCTGAGCGGGCCGGTGGAGAAGCGCATGCTTGCGAGACCATTGGCCGACGCGAGTCCGCGTCCCGCGTTCGGGTTCCCGCTGCGTGACGCGATCTGCGACGCGTTGCCCGCGGCCGCCGGCACATCCACCGCCGTGCTACGCGCCGGCGCACTGTCGTCTGAGAACACGACGGTCTGTCGCGACATCGTGAGATTCACGCTCGCGCGGAGCGGAACGCCGTCGTGCGAGAAGAAGTCCACCGTCTCGCGATAGGACTCGACGAGTCCCTGGAATTTGAACGCGCCCCACTCGAACAACACCGTCGGCGGTGCGCGATGACCTTCATCCGCACCCTCGGCTTCCATGAACGCAGCGACTTGGCCTGTGTCTTCGCGCACGTCGGAGCCGGAGTCCGTCGAGTCGAAGATCAAATCCATCGTGAGCTTCGAACTGCTCTTCGACACATATTGCTTCTTGTCCTGGCCGCTGCCTTTCTCTTCCAACGTGTTGGACAGCGCGATCTGTAGCGACACCGGATTGAAGTGCACCTCGAACGGTTCGTCGCCCGTGGTGACGTTCGTGAAAGTCGCGCGCGTGGGCTGATTGTCGGCCGCCGGCGCGATCGGCGGAGAGAACGAGACGGAGGCGGTCATCGCGGCTGCGGAATGGCGTCGATCGTCGGATGCGAGGGCGTGACCATCGTCAAGCCCTCGTGCGCGAGATGCAGTTCTTCGATGCCGACTTCGGTTCCGTGCGCGTTGAGATCGGCGCCTTTGAACTTTACGGGAATCGCATGTGCCAGTCGCCACGCGATCACAGCGCGACCGTTGTGATCGTAGATGTTGATCGTGGCCGCGAGTCGATGCGAGAACGCATGCTGGTTCGTGACGAGATCGAACCACGTCCACATGTCGCGCGCCGTCGTGAGTCCCCGCTTCAGGACGACGGTGGCAAACGTGACGGGCCCCGACCGGTTCGCCGTCCCGTAATTTCGGCCGCCCTCCTTGATCATCTTCGCTTCCATCGTCGCCTCGAGCCCGCTGCACTCGGCGAATGCGCCATCACACACAGGTGCCGCGTCGCCTTCGCCGTCGCCGCCGTCGAGAGGGTCGACCGTGAAATGCACGTGAAAGCGAAATGTGTGAAGTGGAAATGGCGACGACGGCGCGTTCGTCGGAGTGCCGGAACCGCCGCCAATGCCAACGCTCACGTTCGCATTGAAGTCCACGCCGATGGACGTCATGCGGCCTCCGTCGTCGTTAGTGAAGCAAATCCAGCCGCGTCGAGTGCGAGCACCACCGTGATGGTGTCGATCGGCGCCGCCGGATCGAAGCGAACAAGTGCAACCGCGCGCCCCGCGTCGAGGTCAACCTGCGTCATCGTTGTGCGATCGCAACGCACGTCGAACGCATCTGCCGGCGATGCGCCGCGCAGTGCGCCGTCGCGCCAGAGTGCAAGCAGCACCTGCTCCACGCGCGTACGAATGCCTGCCCACAGTTGCTCGCCCGATGCATCGAACATTGCGCCCTCACCGACACGTCGCGCGGCGCGCACGATCGCCGAAACGAGTCGATGCACACCGGCCGGTCGGTATTGCTCGGAACCGCTCGCCGTCACGTCAGTCAACACTTGCATTCCGCGCGGCGTGGGGCCGAGCAACGATACCCGCTCGCCCACGTCGCTCTGCGAGAGCGCAGGCTGCGTGTCGTCGACCGCTGCGAGCGGAAGTCCGGCTGCACTCCGAAACGTTCCGCGCGACAACGCGTTGCGCGCCAATACACCAGCGAGCGCGCCTTCCGCCGGCTCGAGTCCTTCAGGGAGTCCCCGCGAGCCGCGCGTTACGACCCAAGGAAACACGAGTTGTACGAACGAGCTCACGCGCGGACCACCAGCCGTGTTGCCTTCGCGCAGAAAGTTGCCGCTGAGCAAATCACTCAGCGTGCGCTCGGCGGTCGAACCAGTGACGGGCAGCGGTGCCGTGGCAATGAACTGCGTCTCGCATCGTGCGCCAATGAGTGCATTGCGTACGAGCTCTACTACTTGCTGCCACACCGCATATTCGGCGTCGCCCGCGCGCGGTGCGTGATAGCGATGCGCCGGATCGTCGTCGTCAATTGGTTCGTTGCTCGTGCACTCGACGAATTGCTCAGAGACGGGAGGCAGAGTCACGCGCAAGTCAGGCGGCACCGCGGCCGCGCGAACGATGTCAGGCAGATCGGGGCAGCAGATGAATGACACATCTGGAAGCCCGAACACGTGCCCTACTCCGTGCCACGTCGTGCGATCCGCCGGTGACGCCGTGGTTGATCCTGGATAGCCGGGAACGATCGCCTGCAGTCTGTCAAACCGCGTCGTTGCAAGCTGCGCATCGGTCTCGGCGGTGATTCCCGCCGGCACGGGCCAGTCGTCGCCCGCGCGAACCACGTAGCACCGCTTGCCACCCTCGGCGAAAAACGAACGCACCGCAGCGCCGAGGTACGTTGTCGCGCGCGCGTCAGTGCCTTCCATTGCGCGCTCGTCCCACGCAAACAACCGATCGAACACTGCCCACCGCTCGATCGGAATTGGAACGTCGAGATACGTCGCCGCTGAGGTCCGCGCATAAGGCATGCGAAGGCCCGACGGCGACTGCAGCCATCCGTTCTCGCCGAGCCACCGTTGGATCGCGCCTGAAGATGCGCCGGTCCGCGGACGAACGAAGCCCACGAAACAGGCGACGTCCATCCGGTTTGGCGCAGGCGCTTCCACCGGGGGCTCGGTCTCGAAGCGGAGTGGCATCCGACTCAGCTGGCGGGTTCGACGAGCTCGCAGGACAACACGAGCTCCTCCATGGCCACGTCGCCGCCGCCTTTCGCGCTCAGCGTTGGTCCCGTGTACTTCATCGGCATCGCACCGAGCAGCTTCCAGGCTTGAACTGTATCGCCTTGCTCGTTGAGCAGCGTCACGACGATCGAACGCTTGGCGATCGGCCCGCTCGTGCGTACTAACGTGAGCCACGCCCACAGATCAGCCGAGTTGATGATGCCGCGCTTGAATGTGACGTCACCGGTTTTGTGCAGGCCGGGCACCTTGTGCACGTAGTTCACGCGCTCGTTGCCGTTGCGATACTCGGCGACTGTCATCTCGGTGGACAACCCGGACACATCGGAGAACCCACCCGTTGCGCCGCTGCCCAAATCCACGAGAAAGTTGAACGCACCATAGGGAAGTGCACGTGCTGTCATGGTCTATCTCCTTGGGCTCACGGCGTGGCGTCGGCCGTCTTCTGGCCGATGCGAAAGATCACGAATTCGGCGGGCTTGATCGCGGCGACGCCGATGAGGCAGATGAGTCGTCCGTTGTCGAGATCATTCTGCGTCATCGTGCTGCGATCGCAGCGCACGAAGAACGCTTCCTTGGGCGACGCGCCGAGCAGCGCGCCCGTCGTCCACTCGTTGTACAAGAAGCTCGAAACCGTCTCGCGGATGTTGGCCCACAAACGTTCGCCGTTCGGCTCGAACACAACCCATTGCGTGCTGTTGTCGATGGACCGTTCGAGATAGTTGAAGTACCGGCGGATGTTCACGTACTTCCACTCGGGATCCGAGCTCGCGGTGCGCGCGCCCCACACGCGATAGCCGCGTCCTGGGAAGAAGCGCAGGCAGTTCACGCCGGCCGGATTCAACAACTCTTGCTGCGCGAAGTTGATGTCACTCTCGAATCGCAACGCGCCGAGCACCACTTCATTCGCCGGCGCCTTGAACACACCGCGCTGGTTGTCACTGCGCGCGTAGATACCGCAGATGAAGCCCGAGGGCGGAACGGCGATTTCCGTTGGGATGCTCGCATCGGACGGCACGGCGAGTGGATTCGGAATCACAACCCATGGGTAGTACAGCGCGGCCCGCGTGGTATCGATCGTTCCGCGGAGCTCGAGCGCTTCCGTCGGCAACAATCCCTGCGGCGTGTCGAGCACCGCGATGCGATACGCGCGCCGGCGCTCGGCATGTGTGATCAGGTCGTTGTTGACGGCTTCAATGATTGAGTCGAACGCGGCGGCATCCGGCGCGGCGACGATCGAGATGTCTTCAATGCTCTCGAACGCCTGGATCGCGCGACGATACGCCTCTGCCGTGGGATCCGGACCGTCTGACCCTTGCTGCAGTGTGAGCAGCGCGAAGTCGTCGGCGCCGAACAAGCCGTCACGCAGCTCGAACGGGTCGACGTTACGACCGATGCGTGCTTCATACAAATTCTGGAGGGCGTCGGAGCGGCGTGTTGGTTGCGCGGCGAGGACGTGTCCCATCCAGCGCGGATGCGCGGGATCGAATGCGAGATCCTCGTAGAGCGTCTGATTGCCGTCCGCGTCGGTGGCGAGGAGTGCGATCGTCAGCAGATCCACTCCGGTGCGATTGGCGAGCGCGGTCGCGAGCGCCGTCGGATCGAGTGCGGCGTTGGTCGAGCCGCGCCAACCGGTGTCGCTCTTGATGAAGTACGAGACGGCCGAGCCGTTCACGCCCGTCGCAGTCTGGCCTGTCACGAGACCGACGGCGTTGTTCTCGGAGCCGACTCCGCCGCGCACGCTCACCGTCGCGGCGCTGCCCGTCGCTGTGCTCGTCAAAACTGTTCGACCCGTTTGCGAGTCCACGCGTGCGCGCACGGCGACTGAGTCGGCGATGAACAGCGAGTTCAAGTCGTCGACCGTCACGTGCGCGATGTCGCCCACATTGTTCGTGGCATCGTCGTGACCGGTGACCGTCGTATCTGCGGCGAAGCCGAGCGTGGCGTTGTGTCCGACCGTGACGGATCCGTCGAGACCTTCCACCGAGCTCATAATGATGAGGCGATCGGGGGCGCGGCTGTCGTGAGATCCGCTTGGCCGGTCGTCAGCCCGGCGTTGATCAAATCGACGACGTCGTCGAGCGGCGTGGGCCCGGCGGGCAGGGCAATCGTATGGGCAACGCCGTCGATCGTCACATGAAGCGTCTGGTCGGCTGCGGGAATCGTGATCGGATCAGCAAGCGCCGATGCTCCTGTCGCACGAACAGGCGATCCATTGATCGCGACGTCGACGTTCGTGCCACCCACAGTGAGAAATAGTGAGCCGCCGCTAGCGAGCGCGAATGGTCCCGCGCCGGCGATCAGGCGCGCGGGTTGAGCAGGCGCGCGCCCTCCTAACCGCAGCATGCTTCCGACGGGCGCGCTGTCGAGCGTGCGCCCCGTCGCCGGCGATCCGGCCTGACGGAAGAGCAATGATCCATTCCCGGTCGCGCCGGGAAAGCGCGCCGCGAAGCCGACCCGCTCGGTGGCATCGGGACTCCGGACGAGCAGGGCAGTGCGCGCGCGAAACGCTCGGCCGTTCCCACCAGAATCACCCGTGTCGATCGCCTCGGCGGACGGCTCGGCCGGTTCCGTTCCCGGGTCGGGGAGCTCGGCGACGCGCGACACGAAGAGTCGTCGTCCGCCGTTGTCGAAATACGCGCGCACGGCGTGCGCGAGATAGTTCGGGCTGCCGGCGATGTCGTCGAACCCACCGTAGATCCGCTCGAAATCGCCGAAGCTGGTGAGCAACTCCGGCGTGTCGGTATCGGTGATGCCGTAGACGGGTCCACGGCGCGTCCGCCCGGCGAAGCCGGTGGTGCTCGTGCTCACACCTTCGATGGACTTTGCCCGAAAGCTCGTCTCTTCGACGTAGACGCCTGGGGCTAGATACTCAGGCATTGTCGCGCGCTCCTGACCCGGGGGCCGGTTCGAGATCTCCTACAACGATAACGCATTCAAGAACAAGCATTACACAACACTCACAATCTCATCGTCAGTGTTCGGCCCGACGCGAGCTTCGCCGTGGCCGTCCGGATCAAGAGGGCGGCATGGTTCGCTTCCAGCGCGTCGGGATTTGGTGCCGCGCCCGCCGCCGGATCCCAAACCACGTCGAGTCGCACCGAGATCTCCGTTGCGACCACGGGCCCGTCGCCCTCGCCGAGGCTCGAACTTGGAATGCCTTGAACGGCGATCAGCGCTTCGCCGCGCGCGTCGCTCATGCCGCCGCCGATGCGAACACCGTCGCTGTCGCGCACCACGCGCACGAGCGCGCCGGCAAGCGTGGTTCCAGGTGTGGTGCCGGCGACGGACGCGCGAATGACGGACCACCCGCGCTGCGTTCGCGCCGCGGGAGTGGGATACAGCGGCACGTCCGCGACCGCAAACAACGATTGCGATTGCGCGCTGTTCGCGGCGGCGGGATCACGCGGCAGCAACACAGCGCCCGATCGCGACAACCACTGTCCAGCCGGATCGCTCACCTGAAAACCAACGCTGACACTGCCGACCGCCGGCCCCGCGGGTGGCGACGAGAATTCCCTCAGATGTGCGTCGAGGCCCGGCGCAGCTGCGATCACCCAACACGAGCGCCGGTTCCGAATCCACCGCACTCCTGGTGCAACGACGGCGAGCGGCGCATCGATCGGCAACGACGTGACAACGTCGGTGAACCGTAACGCGCCGAGCACGCGAGCGTCCTGGAGCTCAGCCGTCATACCGGACTGGTCGTTGAATCATAGGCGAACCGCGTCGCAACGACCGGCAAGCCATCGATGATCGGGTCGGTATCGATGCGCACGACGCGGGCAATGTACGAGACGCTCAACCGGTAGCCGGGGTCCAACGCGTCCCAAATGCGCATCACGTCTTCAGTGCTCAACTCTGCCGGAAGAACCTGCACGACGTCGCCCGTGCTCCACTCTGCCTCGCTCGTCAGCGACGATGTATCGAATACTGGATGTTGATTGAGCTGCCGCATCGCCCAGGCGAGCACCACGTGTTCGGTAAACGCGCTGCGTGACCAGACAGTCAGCATGTAGTGCAGATCGACCGCGAGTGGAATGTTTTCACGCAGCGGATCCGTTGTGCGGCGTATGTTGCGTGCGTGCTCGTTGACCGTGACCCGATAGAGATAGAGCGACAACACGCCGTCCAAGTCGACGTCGCCGGCGAGCTCACCGCTCGACAACAACTTGAACTCGCACGGGTGGAGGGTTCGCAAGTCGTCGGGGTACGACGCGTCGAGATACGTCCGCAACGACTCCCCAACGGAGTGGATCGCCAGCACGTTGGTCACGACGACGTGGTCTCCCGTGTTGGGAAAAATGGGATGCCTGCAATCGGAAGCGTTCGTCGCGCCACGCCGCCGCGTTCATTCACTAAGAATCGACTTCGACCACTTCTCCGAACGGACGCGGCCGCATCGCTTTTCGAATGCCGACAATCAGCTGCTCGCGCGACACTTCACCCAACTGCACGCGCACCGGCCGCAACGCGTAGATGCTCCCGCCTCGTCCTCGGTCCTCGAGTGCAACGACGGTCAATCGTGGAAACCGATCCAACAATTCACCACACACCGGCGGAGGCGGCCCCGATGGTACGACCAGGATCACCACATCGGGCCGCTCCTGTTCGGAACGTTCGACGAGCGCATGATCCTCGACGCTGTCCGCGACAACGTGCATGTCGCTTTCTGCGCCGAGTACTTCGTTGACCACGTCGTGCAGCATTCGCGGCATGACGCCGAGCAGAATCCCGATCCGCAAGAACGGCGTCCTCGCGACGTGAGTGGAAACACCCGCATAGTCGTCGTGATCGCGCGCGCAGAACATGGAACCAATGATTCAAATTGGATCCAGTCGAGGATTCACAATGAGTGAACCGATCGTCGCTGAATTGTTTCAGGATGCAGCGCGCGTTTTACTCGCGCCGCTCTTGCCGACGCTGCCGGTGACGCATACTCTGTGCGTTGTCGCTGATCAGCGTGTACGAGGGGCCGAAGCAACGACGCGACGGCGCGCGAGAGGGCGACGCAGGCGATCACTCTGTGTGGATAAGACCGCATAGATCGTTGGGTTCATATCACGCACCCACCATTGGACCGGAACCCCGAACACCGCTCGGCTCACCTCGAGCGCGCAACGTCAGGATCGCTCGATGCCTACTCGGCTCCCGCGCCACGTCGCGCCGGCGATGGCGCGCGCGCGATCATCGCCAGCGGGCTGCGTCTGCTGCGCGAGGGTCTCGCCGACGCGCTCATGCGCTCGACGTCGATCAGCGTTGCCATGACCGTTGCCAGTGCCACCGAAGCGCGTTCAGCGATCCTTGAATGCGAACCGGACATTCTTCTGCTCGACATCGAGATGGCCGGAAGTCTTGCCCTCGTCTACGCCATTCACGATATGGCGCCGTCGCCGAAGGTCGTGGCGTTCGCCGTCTCGGACGCAGATGGCGCGCTCGTCGAATACATCGAAGCGGGCATTGCCGGCTACGTCACGCGCGACGGCTCGGTGAAGGACATCGTCGCCACGGTCGAAAGCGTGGGACGGGGTGAGACGATCGTGTCACCGCGCTTGGCGGCGTCGCTCTTCCAGCGTCTCGTCACACAGCGCCGCCGCGAGGAAGCGAGCCCAACCAATACCGCATCGGAGCTTACGTCGCGCGAGCGACAGATCCTTCGACTCATCGAGCAAGGGATGGCGAACAAGGAGATCGCCAGCACGCTGGGCATCGAGCTCGCCACCGTGAAGAATCACGTGCACCACGTCCTCGAGAAGCTCAAGGTGTCCCGCCGGGGCCAGGCGGCGGCTCGCGCGCGATTGACCCCCCATCGCCGGGGCTAGGCCGATGGCCGTGGCCCGCCCCGCATCGTATAATGGACGCTGCGCCGAGGAGGCCACGTGAAAAAGGAAGACGCCGTCGATAGCATCGATCGGGCCGGGGAGACCATCCATGAGGTCAACGCCCGGGTGTGGAATACCGCGCTCAATCCAACGCAATACGGTTGGGGATCCAGCATCGCGAGCATCGTTGCCATTCCCGTGCTCAACTTCGCGGTGCTCGGCCATCTGGTGAGCTCCGCGGTGGTCAATCAGATCTCGCCGACCGTGTTCGATACGTTGTCGAACCTGACGCCGAACAAGGATGACGGCAGCGGTCCGAGTCAGTAGTTCACTCGGCACGCACTTGATGACTGTTCTTCAATAGCTCATCTACAAGATGCCGGCGTTGCCCGCCCACCGTGCGATGTACCCCTGGAGGAAGTTCGTGAAGCTGTCGGCGCCCGGCGGCAGCACGTGTGCGCGACTGCTGATTTGATAGAAGTCGAACGTCACCACCGGATTGATCAACCGGCTCATCACGACGCGTCTATTCCGGCACGCGGGCACGCCGAAGGACGGAATGACGGCAATGCCGTGCTCCGCCTCGACCATTGCGATCAGCGTATCGAGTGAATTGAGCACGATCGTCGATCCCGGAACAATGTCGGCGTCGGCAAGCTGTCGATCGACCAATTGTTGGACGACGCTCGTCGCCGGTAGCGTCAGGAGTGTTTCGCCCTTGAGCGCGGACCAGGTGTTCGACGCGCGATGGACCCCGGGCTCGCCGACAGGGCGGATGACGACGAATGAAAAGCGAAAAAACGGCGTGCGCCGAATGCCCGGCAGTCGCCCGAACGGACCGAGCCCGATATCGAGTTGCCCGGCTTCCACGTTCCGACGGATCGTGTTGAGGTCGGCGTCGAACAGACGGACCCGCAGCTCCGGATGATTGGCGTGAAACTCCTTGATTGCGTGCGGCAGAATGTTGCTGGCCACGAGAGGCGGCGCCCCGAGCGAGATGGTCTCGCTCGCCGCCTTCGCCGTTTGGCCGAGGCGCGAGACGGCCGCTTCGAAATCCTGCATGCCGCGTCGCGCCACTGCGAGTAGCTCCTCGCCGCGAACGGTGATCGCGACGTGACGTGTGGTGCGATCGAACAAGCGGAAGCCGACCTGCGTTTCCAACTCGCGCACGAGGAGACTCAGCCCCGACGGCGTGATAAAGAGCGCCTCAGCGGCGCGCGCGAAACTTCGGTGCTGGGCGACGAGCACAAACGCCCGGAGCTGCCGCGAGGTAAAGTCGATCATTGAGTTATTCTCAACAGTTGGTGAATTTTATGAACTTGTGCCTCCATGGCTCGCGCGGCTAGTGTGGTCTCGTCATGGAAACCAGCACGAACTCCCCAAGCCGGATCACGCTTCCCCCGCTGACGCGAACGCAGTGGTTCATCTGCGCGGTCGCCGGACTTGGCTTTGCGTTCGATCTGTACGAAACGCTCATGGGCGCGCTGATCGTCGGGCCCGTGGTAACCGCGCTCGGACACGTCACGCCGGGTAGGGCTGAATTCAATCGGTGGGTCGGGATGTTCTTCTTCGTCCCTGCTGTCGCGGGCGGCGCGTTCGGATTGCTCGGCGGATACCTGACCGACCTGCTTGGCCGCCGACGGGTGCTGACCTGGAGCATCGTGCTCTATGGCTGTTCCGCCGCCGCCGCTGGTTTCGCCACGTCGCTTCCGCTGCTGCTCGTCTTGCGCTGTGCGACGATGATCGGTGTTTGCGTCGAGGCTGTGGCTGCGGTTGCGTGGCTTGCCGAGCTCTTTCCGATTCCGCGCCAGCGCGAGCTCGTGCTCGGCGCCGCACAAGCGTGCTACGCTATTGGCGGACTGATGGTCTCGGGCGCCTACTATTTGTTCGTCACCTATGGAGACGCGCTGCCGGCGGTGCTCGGTCATCACGAGGCGTGGCGATACACACTGCTTTCGGGCGTGATCCCAGCAATTCCGCTGATGATCGTGCGTCCGTTCTTGCCGGAATCGCGCGTCTGGGAGGAACGGACGATGCTCGGGAGTGTGTCGCGGCCGAGGATCGCCGGTCTATTCGCACCGGGCATGCGGCGCACCACGTTGCTGACGACACTCATGATGGCCCTGTCGCTGGCCATCCCGTATGGTGCGTTGCAACAGACGCCGCGTGTGGTGCCGGGTCTTGCATGGGTGCACAGTCTTGGGCCGCGAGAAGTCGAACAGGCCGTGAGCCGTCTGTTTTTCGTGCAAGAACTCGGTTCTGTCGCGGGGCGCGTCGCGTTCGCCTTGCTCGTCGTCCGCATCATGCGACGCCAGCGACTGCTGCGCTTCTTTCTCGTGCCGGCTGCGATTCTGATTCCGTGGTTGTTCCTTTCAGCGACGTCGAGCGGGATGCTCTCGTTCGGCGTCGGTGTGTTTTGCGCGCAAGCATTGTTCAACGGGATACACAGTTTCTGGGGCAACTATCTGCCGCGCGTCTTTCCCACGCGCCTGCGCGGCACCGGCGAGAGCTTTGCCATGAATGTTGGCGGACGGATGATCGGTGTCTGGGCTGCGCTCGCGACGACGCAGTTTGCGACCACCATGCCGGGCGCGCTCCCAGCTACGCGACTCGCGAACGCCGCCGGCATCACCATGGTCGCTGTACTCGGCGTGTTTCTCATCGCGAGTTTCTGGCTCCCCGAGCCGAAGAGCGAGCTCCTTCCGCAGTAACGGCAGCCCAGCACAATGAGAGGCAACCATGACGATCGGCGAGCATGAGGTGGGGGACCAGCGAGCGTCGGCCGGGTCGACGTACATCCTCGACAATGCAGGGCGTGAGGCGGCGTCGCGTTTTCCCGCGCTGTCGGCGAGCTTCGACGCGGGCACGATTCGATGGTTGGAGCAATTCGGAATCCGCGCGGGATCGCGTTGCCTCGAGGTGGGCGGCGGCGGCGGCTCCATCGCTGAGTGGTTGGCGTCGCGCGTTGGTCCTTCGGGACGCGTCATGGTCACCGATCTCGACACGCGATTCCTCGAGTCGCTCCAACTTCCGAACACCGACGTTTCGCGTCATGACATTGCCTCCGATCCGCTGCCGACCGACGTGTTCGACGTCGTGCATGCGCGCCTGGTGCTGGGGCATGTTCGGGAGCGCGATCGAGCGCTGGCACGCATGGTTGGCGCTGTGAAACCGGGAGGCTGGATTTTGATCGAGGACTTCGACCGCAGCGTCGTGCCCGATCCGTCGCTGCACAGCGCCGAGGTTTTGTCGAAGACGTACGTCGCGATGGCACGGTTGATGGAGGACCGGGGAGTGGACCGCACGTTCGGACGGCGATTGTTTGGATGCCTGCGGGGGCTCGGTCTCGAGAACGTTGCGGCGGAAGGTCGAACCCTCATGTGGCCGGCGTCGTCGCCTGGGCCGTTGCTCATGCGCGCCAACTACGAACAGTTGCGGGCGGACATGATCGCGAGCGGATATATCACAGCCGACGAGTTCGAAGCGGACGTTGCCGCGCTGGAGCACCCCGAGTTCCTTATGCCGTCGCCGATTCTGTGGGCGGCGTGGGGACGCAAGAGCCGTTAACACCGCCGGTACGGAGGGCAGCGCGGCCTTGACCATCGTCGTCAGGCGCGGCAGCATTTCCACCGATGCGGACACGCGCGGTCGTTCTGGCGGGCTTGCTGCTGACGGGACTTCCGGCAGCGGGGTCGGTCGCGTCTGCCCAGCGTCGCGGGGGCGGCATGTCGGCCGCCTGCCGGTTCAGTTGGGACAACGAGAACTATTTCATCTCGCCCTTCTTTGCCGGCACCCCGGTGTACGACGGTCGCGTGACGTTCGCGCGGATCAAGTACAAGGGCGCGTACGAATGCGGCGGTGAGGGGCCTGGATGGTCGCACGACTATCCGCGCACCGAGTCGCACTTCATGCGCATCATGAAGGAGATCACCTCGATGCGGCCCTTCATCGAGCGCGGGCCGATCATTGGCAGCGCGATTGTCCGTCTCGACCAGCCCGAAATGTTCAAGTATCCAATCGCGTATCTCTCGGAGCCGGGCGGTTGGAACATGAACGACGCCGAGCTCCAGGGGCTCAAGCGGTACATCGAGCGCGGCGGCTTCATCATCTTCGACGACATCGAAGGCGCTCCGAACCCTGACTACCTGAATTTGCTCGCGCAGTGGCATCGGGTGTTTCCGAGGTCGGTGCCGGTGCGACTCACCAACGATCATCCGATCTTCAACTGCTTCTTCGGCGTCGATTTGAGCAAAATCCCGAGCAAGATGCGTCGCGTTCCCGCCGAGTATCTGGGGATCTTCGAGGACAACGACCCGAAGAAGCGCATGGTCGCGATCATCGACAACTACGCCGACATCGGAGAATTCATCGAGTGGTCGGACGAGGGCTTCAACGTCGTGCCGGCCAACGAGGCCTACAAGCTGTGGGTCAATTACTTCGTGTACGCTTTGACGCACTGATCCGCGCCGCGGATATATTGAGCATTCTTTGATCGGAGACTTGCCATGCGCTACTCGATCACGCAACTCCTCGACAACCTCCGCGGCGGAACGATGTCCCGCCGGCAGGTCTTGCAGGCGCTCGCCGCCGCCGTGGCCTTGCCGACCGTCGGGCTCGCACAACGGGGCGCGGGCGGGAGAGGGGCCGCGGCCGACAGTGGCCGGGCCGGGCGCGGAGCCGCACCGCGGGACACGACGCCGCTCGTCCTTCCATTCGAGCCCACTGGGTGGAACACCGTCTGGCTCGACCACCTGTCGTACCAATGTGTCGACTACAAGAAAGCGGCGGCATTCTACGCGACGCTCATGGGATGGAAAATCCGCAGCGACGACGGCAAGCAGTGTGTGCTCGACATCGGCGACAATTCCGGCGGGATCATCATCCGCGGTGGACTCGCCGCACCGCCGCCGGCCGCGATTACCGACGCTGGACTCGGCGTCAATCGTCCGCCCGTGCAGGCCATCTTCGATGGGTTTGCGTGGGGCATCGCACCGTGGGACGAGAACAAAGTGAAAGCGGAGCTCGACAAGCGTGGTCTCAACCCTGTCGCCGATCACGCGGGTTCGGACTACCGGAGCTTCCGCGTAAAGGATCCCGACGGATTCGATCTCGCGATTACGAATGGAACGAAGGCGCTTCGCCGGAAAACGCCGGCCAATGCCAAGCTGCCGGCGCCGGCGCCCTTCGAGCCGACCGGGTGGAACACGTTATATCTCGATCACATCTCATTCGAGGTACCCGACTATCGCCGGAGCGCCGCGTTCTATGAGGCGTTGCTCGGTTGGGAGGTCCGTTCGGGCGGTGGCGGCGGTGGTCAGGCCACGGTGCAGATCGGGACCGTCGCAGGGGCAATCATCCGCGGCAACGCGGCAGCGCGCGCGGCTGGTCGCGGAGGGCGGGGCGGTGGCCCCGGTGACTCGACGGGCGCCGCGGCAGCGCCGCCTCCGCCGCAACGTCCCGCGAACGGAGTGTCTGCTGCGATCGGACACATCAGCTTCGGCATCGAAAACTGGGACACGGAGCGGGTGCGCGCGGAATTAAAGAAGCGTGATGTCGTCTACGTCAATCGTGATGGGCAGCGCGAACCGCGACCGGACATGACGGGAACGCTGGAGAGCTTTCACGTGCCGGACGCGATGGGGTGGGATCTCCAGATTGGAAACAAGATCGCGCCCGGACGTTAGCGCACTATGCTCGAGAAGGGTCGTTCTCACTATTCCGCCCGTTCTTCGCGGTATCGTTTGACCGCGCCGTTGCCCGATCCCAAATTGCACTGCCATTTATCGAACGCGTTCTTGAAGCAGAGGTAGAGATCGTCTTGCTGATTCGTGAGGTAGGCATCACGGTAGGCGACGCGATAGTAGTACTGCGCGCTCACGGAACAGACTTTCGTGCCCGCGGAACCGCCCGGGCCATCCGCGCTCTCGCCGCGAGCATCGGGACCGCCATAGGCATGCGTTTGGCCAATCAGAAATCCTTGAAAGGTGACAGTGACGGGAAACTCCTTGCTTCCCTGGGACGCGTATCGATCCCGGATGAGACTCTGGAATGTTTCGTCGAGCGATCCGGGCTTCGGCGCATTCAGCATACCGAGCGCCATGAGAGCATTGTGGGCCTTCACCGTTTCTGAAATCACACCGGTGCGGGCGCGAATCTGTGCCGCGGACGCCCACCGATCCCACGTGTGCGCTTCGTTGTCGTTGTTGACCAAATAGAAGATGCCAGTGCTGTTTGGCGCGACTTGGACGATCGTCCCGGGCTGCCACTTGCCGGTAATGTCACACTCGATCTTTTCTCCGACCTTGTACGCCGCACCTGTTTGCGCCGGTGCTTGGCGTGCGAAGGCGTGAGACAGAAGCACCGTGAAAAGAAGTGCCGGCAGCCAGCGACTGATATACGGTGTGCTCTTTCCGTTTCGCCCGTTCCAGTTTTGGATCGAGGCGCGCGACAGTACGGCGTCGTAGGGCGCGACCATGGGACCGTCCCCCAAGAGAGGCGTCGCCAGAAGCGTCGGATATGACGTGCCGCGTTGGCTCAATGGCCATCCCGGGCCTGCGCTGGTGACGCACTCGCAGGTAGCGAACGTACCGTCCGCGACGACGATTCGCTACCCTATCACAAACGCAGGCACCACGCGATCACGGCGCGCGGACGGCCACGCGGCCCACGACGCGGACCCAATTGACTCGGCCTGCCTGGTCGCGCACGAATTCGATCGACTGTCCGCGCTCGGTGCCATCGGTCACGACGACGCGATCAGGTCCGTAAAACGACACGGGCATTTCAGTCGAGACGCGGCCGTTGTTCGGCTTGTCTTGGACAAACAACTTGCCGCCTTCGGCCCGCACCACCACCGAATTGGTCGGCCGCAGATACGTGCCGAGGTATGGTGCGAGGTCGGGTTGCCGGGCGAGCGGCTCGACCGCGGGAAGGGACTCGACGAGGCCCCGGTGTGCAATGCCTTGATTGAGCGCGTACGTCGCACCGAGGTACGACTTCAGCGCCTCGCGCTCGACGTCCTGGATCACGCGCCACCCGACATTCGAGTTCGTTAAAATCGCGATGGCGAAGTTGCGGTCCGGGACGATCTCGAGCAGGAGAATGTGCCCGCTCAACGTTCCGCCATGCGACGCGGTCCGAATGGGTCCGACGTGCCGCAGATGCCAGGCGATACCGATCGAGTCGTCCGTGCCTTGCTTCAGCGCTTGCGCGGTGCGCATCAGTTCCAGCGACTCGCGCTTCAACACGCGTTCACCGTTCGCTGCAGTGCCGTCCCCCATGTGAAAACGGGCATAGGCAAGCAAATCGGTGATGCAGAGGCCGACGCCCCCCGCCGTCACGCTCGACGACGGCACGAACGGCCGTTGGAGGGTCGGCGTCCCGTTCCGCGTGAGATGTCCCGCGGCGAAACGCTGGACGATGAATTCACCCGGCGTCGTTCCAGCGTGTTCGAGCCCGAGTGGTTGGAATACAAGATCTCGAATGGCGCGATTGATCGATATGCCGCCGGCCGCCACCTCGATGACGCGTCCAGCGAAACTGAACCCCGCGTTGTTGTAACTCCACGCGGCGCCCGGCGGCGCGACTTGCAGGAGATCCGTGACAGTGGGCGACGCGACGAAGTCCTTGAGCGTTTCGCTGCCGCGGTCCGGTCCCGACACCTGACCTTCCCATCCGCCCATGTGTGTGAGCAGGTGCCACACCGTGACGTCCCGGCTCGCCGCCTCGTCGCGCACCCGGAAGTCGGGCAGATATTTTCGAACTGGCGCCTTGAGATCGACTTTGCCTTGCTCGACGAGCCGCATGATCGCCGTCGCGGCGAAGGTCTTGGAAATGGAAGCGATAGGGAAGACTGTGTGCGCGGTGATGGGCAACGGATCCTCGATATTCGTGATGCCGAGTCCGCGAATGCTCACCGTACTGCCGTTTACGATGCCGAGCGCGACGCCAGGGACGCCGAACTCTTTCATCTTCGCTTCGGTGAGCGACGCGAGCGCTTCGAAGCGTTCGTCGCGCGCGGCCTGCGCACGCACCGTCACGCTCGAGGCGCAGAGAACCAACGCGAGCGTCGAGGCGCCTGCAATGCGGCGATGAGAGTGTGAATGCATGGCCAGTTCTCGTGAGGGTTGTGAACGGTACGGCGCGACCGTTCGCGGCGTCCCGCGGACCGTTCGCGGAATTGCGCTGGTGCGTGCGCGAGAACATCTCCACTGTCGGCGCATGAAAACACTCATCCTTCTTGTGGTTGCCGCGAATATGGGCCGGCCGTTGCCGGCGCAGAGCGTCGAGTTGCAACGTCAGCTCGTCGCCGCACGGGACACGATCTGGCATGCCTGGTTCACCAACGATACGTCGGTCCTCCGACGCTATCTACCACCCGCCGCGGCGAGCGTCGAGGGCTCAGCGAACGTGCGGTGGAGCGACCGCCGCCAGATCGTCGACGAATCGCGCGAGTTCGTGCGGTCGAAGGCGCGGCTCGTGGCGATCACTTTCTCGAACACGCAGATCGCGCCGACGGGGCAGAGCGCGCTCGTTCGCTCCGACTATCAGACCGTGGTGGAACGCGGAGGCCGATTGGATACGACCCGCGGACGCGCGACTGAGCTCTTCGTTTGGCAGACCGGCGTCTGGACGAATCCGTATTGGCAGCTCGAGCCCGGATCGAGCCCATCCAAGGGCGCGCGTGAGATCCTCTTGCCGGACTCCCTCGGCGCCGCCTTCGCGATCGGCGATAGCGCGGCGAAAATGGGCACATCCGCCGACTACGACGCATTGCTCGGCACTTGGGAATTTCGGTTTCAAAACCGTCGGTCAGACGGATCGTTCGACACGCCGTTCACCGGGCATTGGACTTTCGAGAAAAAGCCCGGCGATGGCCTGATCGAGGATCGTTGGCGGCCGGACGATCCGACGATCCCAATGGGGATCAGTCTGTACACGTATCGAACGTTCGACTCGGAACGAAAAGTGTGGCAGATGATCGGCAGCTCGTCATACGGTGGCGAAGTCCAGCCGGGGTTGACGTGGTCTGACGGCAAGAATCGCTATGCCATTCAGCGGGCGTACGGCGCACTCACGCGCATTCGGTATCTGTCGATCGATGCGGACCACTTTCTTTGGCGTTCCGACCGCAGCACTGACGGCGGGACGACATGGTTACTGGACTCCGGAACCATGGAGGCGAGGCGGATCGGCAAGTGACGTCGCCGCCAAGGGCTCGACAAGGCGCTGTCCCACGGACCAGGTTTGTCTCTCGACGCACGGCGATCCCCTCGCTTTGCTCGAGGCGAAGCCGACCCCGACGAAGGATTCCATGCGCCGACTACCCATCCTCGCGATTGCCGCACTTGCTCTTGCACCGTCTGCCTCCGCCGGCGCACAGTCCTCGCCGCGCCAGCAGGCGGCCCGCTCGATCTACAAGGAGCTGATCGAGATCAACACAGTCGACTCGGTCGGATCGGTGACGAGGGCCGCTGAGGCGATGGCGTCGCGCTTCAAAGCCGCGGGGTTTGCGGCGAATGATGTGCAAATACTCATTCCTCCGGGCAAACCGACCAAAGGCAATCTCATTGTCCGGTATCGTGGACGCGGAGGGCCGAACGCTCCGAAGCCGATTCTGCTCCTCGCCCACCTCGACGTCGTCGCCGCCCTTCGCTCCGATTGGCCGCGCGATCCATTCACGCTCGTCGAGGAGAAGGGCTTCTTCCTCGGGCGCGGCACCGCCGACGACAAAGCGATGGCGTCGATCTTCGTGGCCAATCTCATCGGGATGAAAGCGGATGGCGTCGTGCCCGATCGCGACATCATTCTCGCGTTGACGGCCGACGAAGAGGGCGGCGATTCGAACGGGGCACGGTGGATCGCGACGCAGCACAAAGACCTGATCGACGCTGAATACGCAATCAATGAAGGCGGTGGCGGCGAGCTCGTGAACGGCAAGCCGATCGCCAATGATATTCAAGCGGCAGAGAAAGTCTCCGTGAACTTCACGTTCACCGCCGTCAACACGGGCGGGCATTCCAGCATGCCGCGCCCCGACAATGCGATCTACGAACTTTCCGCTGCGCTTCTCAAGGTCGGTGCGTTTCAATTTCCCGTCGTGCTCAACGAGGTCACGAAGGTCTACTTCGCCAAGACGGCGGCGGTTGAGCCCCGTCCCGACGTCGCCGCGGCCATGAAGGCCATCGTCGCGAATCAGAAGGACGCCAAAGCGAGTGCGGTTCTTTCCAAGGATCCGCGACTCGCGTCCATTCTTCGCACGACATGCGTGGCGACACGGCTCGCCGGCGGTCACGCGTACAACGCGTTGCCGCAAAGCGCCAGCGCCAACGTCAACTGCCGCGCCGAGCCGACCGCGACCTATGAATACGTGAAGGCAACGCTCGAGCGCGTCATCAACGACACGGGCGTGAAGGTGACGTACATGGGCGGGCCGCAGACCGGACCGATGGGCGCTGCGCCGAGCGCGGTGAATCCGGAACTGCTCACCGCCGTCACGACGATCACGAAGAAGATGTGGGGCGACATTCCGGTGATTCCGTTCATGGTCACCGGCGCGACTGACGGGAAATACCTGCGCGCCGTTGGGATTCCCACGTTTGGCGTGAATGGCATTTTCGTCGAGGGCGCAGAGAACAACATGCACGGGCGCGACGAGAAGTTGCGCGTGAAATCGTACTACGAGGGACTCGCGTTCCTCGACCAGCTCGTGCGCACGCTCGCGGTGAAGCCCAAAATGTGAGACGACAAGGACAGCACTCTCACTGCGGCGGCACGCCCCATCCATCGATCTTCGTTGCCGCGGTCACCTGGACGTACGTTTTGAGCTGACCCTTCGCGAACGCATCGAGCACACCGGTGATCGACGCCGTGCCCGAGACGAAGGCGCTCGTATTCGCCACAGTGATCGGCGGAAGCGTCGTCACCACGCGCGTGACCACCGATCGGCCCGCACTGTCGGTGCTCGTTGCCGTCCACACTCTGACGCCGCCGCTGTCGGAGACCTGGAGCGTGTATTTCGCCGAGTTCGGTGCGGGCAACCCGACCGGCAACGCCGCGAGCGTGCTGCCCGCCGGCAGCGAGCGGATGAACGCGCTCGTCATGTCTACGGGAAGGGTTTCGACATTTCTATAGAACCGTTCGTTGGCCCCGAATCCGTCGAACAGGTATTGCTCTACATTCGACACGTAGAACGCCGTCACGGTCGCGCCGTGTTGCTTGAGGTAGTCGCCGACGGCTCGGATCGCCGTTGGCCCGGCGAAATCGCCAACAACCGGCACGACCATGTTTCGGCTCTCGAGTGTACGAAGCCATCGATAGTTTTCCTCGCTCGCCAGGAACGCCATATTCGTCCCGTCGGCGTTGCCGAGCGACTGGAGCTCGGCAAACGTCACCAGCCACGGTGTCGCGGTGGGCGGCGCTCCGATGTGGTAGGCGTAGCTGATGTTCGGGCCGCCTTCATGGAACGCCGAAAAAACGTGACGCATCGATTCCAGATCGGCGTCCGAGAGCGCGAAACCGTGCGTTCGCGTCAGGCGAGCGACGATTGCATTCCACGTGACCGTGAACGCGGAATCGCTGGCCGGCGCAGTGGCGACTGCGGCGAAGATCTCTGCCGGCGTTGCGGAAATGGACATCGCCGGCAGCGGACGCGAGAACAATCTCGCGACGAATTCGGTTCGCGACTCGGCGATCTCGAACAGCGCCTTGTACATCAGGTGCGTCATCGCGTTTTGGCGGCGGATGTCGAAGATCACCGCCATGCGCGGCTTGAAATTGACGAGATAGGTGAAATTCTGCTCCGGTCCCACGCCGAGGTACACGCCGTTCGGTGTGAGTGTGCGCTGGAGAAACGGAATGACGTACTGATAGGTCTTCTCGTTCGAGACGAAATTCTCGGACGGGAATCGCCCACTCGGCTCGGACATGCCGGTGAAGAATTGCCAGAACTCACGATCGGTGAGCGAGTCGGGCAACCGTCGCTGCTGTCCAGGCAACGCGCGCGGCGCGCCGACGAATGCGGCGCACAGCAGCGCCACGCGAGCAAGGCGATATATGAAACGAGAGGCGGCGGGAGACGTGCGAGGCGTGCCGGGCATCCTGGCTCCGAGCAAAGGCCGGTCGACCGAGTGTGTAAAGGTCGGCCATTGTAGCCTCCGCCGCCACCTCTTGCGGCCGAGCGCGTCGCGCGGCATCTCCGAACTGTTCACGCACACGGCATGAACGCCGTTCGATCCTTCACGCGGGAGACGTCGTGACTGGCGAGATGCAAGACACCAATTGGCCGCTGCCCAAGTTCACGTTCTCCGTCGACATCAGCGGACTCGGCGACGATCTACCCTTTCAAGAAGTGTCGGGCCTCGAGGTGGAAACGCAAGTGATCGAGTACCGGGCGGGCAACAGCGCGGCGTTCTCGACGATCAAGATGCCGGGGATTCAGAAAGTTGGAAACGTCACTCTCAAGAAGGGCGTATTCGCGAAAGACAACAACTTTCTCGCCTGGTACACTGCCATCAAGATGAACACCGTCAAGCGCTCGACGGTGACGATCAAGTTGCTCGATGAAAATGGCGCTCCGACCATGGTGTGGACGTTGACCAATGCTTGGCCGACGAAGATCAGTGGCACCGATCTCAAATCGGACGGCAACGAGGTCGCCATCGAGACGATCGAGATCGCACACGAGGGCCTTACGGTCGCAAACAAATGACGGGTTCTTAACTGCCGGGCCGTTTGCGCTCAGGGATTGCTTGCATCAGGAGATCATGCGATCGCTGTAAGTCCGCGCCTCCGGCCTGCGCGCCGGTGAAATGCCCCATTCGAACAATCACAAGATCACGCGATGGGATGACGTAGACGTCCTGCAATCCTGCGCCGCGAAACGCGAACGCGTCGCGCGGTAGGTGCCAGACGCCGCGCGCGTTCACCCAAACCATCGCGCCATATGTGGAATCTTTCCACGCCGGCGCCGGCGTCGACACGAACGTGGTCCACCCTTCCGGCAATAGCCGATTGCCGAGCCATACGCCGTCGTTCAGATAGAGCAGTCCGAGTCGCGCCCAGTTGCGCGCCGTCCCGTAGTCGTAGCCGTTGAGAAGAAAGTTGCCGTATGGATCGGTCTCGAGCATTTGTCGCCGAATACCGATCTTGTCGAACAACGCCCGTTGAGGGAACGTGAGATATTCCTCGCCGCGCTTCCGAACGACGTCGCGGACGATGAGGCCGAGCGTGAGGGGATCGGTGTTGCGGTAACGGCCGAACGTGTTGGGCGGGAACTGCAGCGGCCGTGTGGTGGCGAATGCGAATGCGTCGATGGCGCCGGTGTATCCGAGATCGTGATCGTGGTAGCCCGGAATATCCTCAGGGCCGCCACGGCTGAATCGCAATCCGCTCGACATGCGCATCAAGTCGATCACGCGAATCTTCGCGCGCGGGTCGTCGGGCACCTTCTGCCATTCGGCGACCGGCGCGGGATCCTCGAGCCGCAGCGCACCCTCATGAATGAGCATTCCAATCAGCGTGCCGACGATGCTCTTGCCCGCCGACCAGCTCTCCAACTGCATGTCTTTGTTCGCGCCGTTCGCATACCGCTCGGCGATGATGCGTCCCTTGTAAACGACGAGGTACGCCGCCGTCAGTCCGCGGGGCGTCGCAAATGCGGCGTCCGTGGCCTCGCGCAACTTGACCGTATCGATGTCCGCGGGAAGCGGCGTGCTGGGAAGGACGTCTCCCATCGGCCACGGTATCGTCGACGCGTCCGGCAGCGCCGACACGACGCGCACGGGTTTAAAGAACACTGAATCTCGGTCCGGCTGATGGATGACGCAGCCTTGGTCGCCGTAGAGCTTCGCCTCGCGGGTGATCCGGTTGGCGAGCGTGAGCCGAACGAGCTTGCGCTGGCGATCGACGTCGACCTTGGTGATCGAGTCAATTTTAGCGCCAAGGAAGTACGGCACAATGTGGGCGCGAACTTCCTGCTCTTCGCGGCCGGAGACGAAGAGCGCGGAGCAGAACGTCTTCGCCGTGCCGGCCAGATTCCAGCTATCCGGGTCGTTGGGCGGGAGTCCCGGCTGTGCCGAAGACGCGCGCAGCGGCGCGATCGCACAAAGCGCCGCGAGGCACAGTACGATCCGCGATGCGATCCGCGATGCGCGAGTCCTCATGGGACCAGCGCGTTCTCCTTCGGCGTTGCTCCCAAGGTGTATTGTGTGATCCACGAGTATTCGCGCCGCATCTTGTCGAGCTGGTGGTAGTACTCGGAAAAGCCGTGCCCCTCACGTGGATAGAAGACGAGCTGCACCGTCTTTCCGCGATCCTTGAGTGCTCTGTAGTACTCCATGGCCTGTCCGGTCGGCACGCGTTCATCGCTGCCGCCGTGGAGGATCAGCAGCGGCGTCGTCACGTGATCGACAAACGTGATCGCCGACCGGGCGCGATAAAAGTCGAGCGTCTTTTGCGTTGGGACGCCGCTGAAGAACGTACCGATGTATCCGGGTATGTCGGTCGTTCCGTACATGCTCTGCAGATCGGAGAGGCCTGCGCCCATGCGTGCCGACTTGAAGCGGCTCGTCTGACTCACCACCCAGGCCGTCATGTACCCGCCGTAGCTCCAGCCCTCGAATGCCATCTTGGTTGAGTCGGCGAGACCACGGCGCACCATCTCGTCGACGCCGGACATGATGTCGCGGTAGTCGCCACCGCCCCAGTCCATGATGTTGGCGCGCGTGAACTTTTCGCCGTAGCCCGTGCTGCCGCGGGGGTTGGGATAGAGCACCGCCCAGCCTTGCCCGGCCCACACCTGTCCCGGAGAACCCCAATTTGCTTTGAATCCGGCGTTCGTCGAGCCCGTGGGTCCGCCGTGCGCTTCGACGAGCAACGGATAGCGACGTCCGGCCTGATATCCCGACGGTTTGACGAGCACCCCCTCGACCGGCGTACCGTCCGCACTCTTCCACGTGACGATCTCCGTCTCACCCAGCGCGAGGTCGCGGAGCTGCGGATTCAAATCAGTGAGCTTCTTCGGGGACGCGAAGGTGAGGTCGCCGACGTGGACGTCGCCCGGCGAGTCCGGCGAGCCCAAGCCGAAGGCGACGGTGCGGCCATCCGCCGATTGTGAGAATCCTCCAATGAGCGTTTTATCGATGACGCGCGTCAGCGTGCCGGTGGCGACGTCGTAGGCGTAGACGGCGTTGTAAGCGCGCTCACCGGTCACGAACAGCAGGCGCTGGCCATCGCGCGTCCATTGCGGTGCGCCTTCGGAGATGTCGGCCTTCGCATCGTAGGTGTCTTTGGTCGTGCGAGCGGTCACGTCATAGAGGAGCAGATGATTGTTGCCGATCTCCACGTCGGAGATGCTGTCGGCGCGCGCCGTGTGCGACTGCGGCAGAACGGTGTAGGCGAGCGTGCGTCCATCGGGCGACCACGCGGGGGTGGACTGCACGTCGGACTTGCCGGAGATCTTCTCGTTGCGCTTGTCGGCGAGCGTCGCGACGTACGCGTCGGTGCGCGTCTCGCGGAGCAGTGTGCTGGGCGACGCTTGATAGGCGAGGCGCGCTCCGTCGGGCGACCAGGTTGGCGCGCCTTTCACGGTGAAGTCGCCATGCAAAATCTCGGTCGCCTTCTTTGAGTCGACGTCGATCACCCAGCCGTGCGACAAGCGCAGGCCGCCCTCATAGACCTGGGGATCGTCCTTTCGCTTGCGTTTGGCGTCATCGTCTTTCGCCAGCGAGTCGACGGCGAGAAAGGCGATTCGTTTTCCGTCCTTCGACCACGCAAAGCCCGTGATCGATTCTTTGGAGGTCGACAATTGGTATGCTTCGCCGCCGCCCATGGGCAGAATCCAAATCTGCGTTTTGACGTCCTCGCCAGTTCCGCGCGCGGTGAGAAAGGCGAGCGAGTGGCCGTCGGGAGACCACGCCGGTGCCGACTCGCCGCGTTCGCCGAACGTGAGTTGTCGTGGCGCACCGCCGTTGACCGGAACCGTCCATAGATGTGAGCGGACGTCGTGACGATCGCCCTTCGCGGTGTCCGGCTTGGTTGGATCAGCGCTCGCGCGGGCGTTGGGATGTTCCCACGTGCTCACGGAGAACGCGATTGCCGACGCGTCAGGTGCCATCGCCACGGTGCCGAGGTTCTTGATTTCCATGACATCGGCGAACGACATGGGGCGCTTGGTCTGCGCGCTCGCGACCGAGGTGAAAAGGAGAGCCGCAAGCGGGAGGGCGACGCGAAAGCGGGACATTGGATGCCTCTAGCGATGAGATAGTTCACGCACGGAGCGCGGCGCGACTCGGTCGCACCGCCGGTGTTGGCCGTGAAGCATGAGATAATGCGTCTCGGGCTCATGGCCGCAAGGGTGCCCACGACGCGCACCACCACGCGTGTCCACCACGCGTGTCCACCACGCGTGTCCACCACGCGTGTCCACCACGCGTGTCCACCACGCGTTGCTTTCAGTGGCGACTGAGCCGATGTTCGTGTTCGGACGGCAATTACCAATTGTAATCGCCACCGCTCTGCTATCTAGCCCGCTGCTACTCAGTCCGCTGTCATCGCCATGAAGACAAAACCGCGCCCCAGCGCCACTCGTTCCAAAGCCGCCGTTCCTCGGCCGCGCCCCGACGGCGCTGATTCACCGACACGCGTACGCGTGCGAGTGCTCGCGGACTCGTTCGTCGCCATTGGTCCAGGGAAGGCCGACTTGCTCGAAGCGATCGCATCGACCGGATCGATTTCCGCGGCCGCACGCGAGATGGGCATGAGCTATCGACGCGCCTGGATGCTCGTCGACACGATGAACGCGTGCTTTCGTTTGCCGCTCGTGTCGACGGCGAAGGGTGGCGTCGAAGGGGGAGGCGCGTCTCTGACACCGACCGGGCGAAAAGCGCTTCGTGAGTATCGATACGTGTTGAAGACGGTCGACAGACATTTCTCGCCGCTTCTTCGGACTCGCCGATAGGTTCGGCGTTACTTGAATCGAGTCGGCCGCTCGGAGGCTCCCTCGAGATCAGCAATCAGTCGTCGACCGCGAGCATGACTTCGGTTGACTTCACGACGACGGTGACGGTCCGGCCCGGTTCGAGCCCCAACTGCGTCGCCGAATGCGCCGTGATTGCGGAGACGATGATTTCGCCGCCGCCCAAACGCACGACGACTTCCGCCATGACCTCGTCCGCGCGAACGGATTCAACGGTCCCTGCGAGCTGATTGCGTGCGCTGATTCTCATGAGGGCAATGGTCGGATGTCGGAGTGGTCGAGCGATATAACAAGCGAGATATATCGGAAGGCGATGTGTGTCAACCGCTTCGCGACACCGCGCGCTCAGGGCGATTCAGCCGCTTGGTGATCGATGACGCGACCGATATATTCGGCGCGGTACATCGCCTACCCTCAGTCAGCACACAATGCACATCGCTCGCATGGCGTTCCTGTTTGGCGCGACCGTGGTCCTCGCCCCCGGCCCGCATGGCGTGAGCGCTCAGACAAGCGACGCCTCGATCATCGGCAGCGTTCACGACCGCGCCGGTGCCGCCATCGGCGGCGCGACGATCGACGTCAAGAACACGGCGACCGGCGGCGCGTGGACCCTTCGCACCAACGCCGCTGGACGCTTCGCGTTCGTGCAACTCCCACTCGGCGGACCGTACGCTGTGACCGCGCGTCGCGTCGGCCTGCTCCCACAGACGCGCTCCGGGTACGAGCTTCGGCTCGGCCGGCGCACGGTGGTCGATTTCGTGATGGCTGAGGCACCGACCGAGTTGGCGCCCGTCGTCACGGAGGGACGACTCAGTGAATCACGGGCAGCGACGTTGGGCGCGAATCTGCGCGTCGGCGCCGACCAGATCGCGGGTGTTCCGGCAGTGAACCGCAACGTCACGGACCTCACCGCGCTGGCGCCGACGACCGGCGTGCAGCTCTCGATGTTGGGACAGCGGTGGACGTCAACCGACGTGCGCATCGACGGAGCGCAGGCAAAGAATATGTTGCGCGCCGGGGAGTTCGGGGCGGGCCCGTTCACCTTGTCTATGGAAGCGATCCGCGAATTCGACGTCAGCACTACCGAATACGATGTCACGCAGGGACGGCAGGGCGGCGGGACAATCCGAGCGGCGTCCAAGACCGGGACGAATGAGTGGCGCGGCTCGGCATTTTCGTACTATCGCGGGAGCGATATCGCCGCATCAACCGACTTTCAATCGCGATCCCGCGGGCAGCGTCAGTTCCGCGCGTTGCAGTGGGGAGGAAGCGTGGGCGGACCGATCGTTCGCGATCGCGCGCACATTTTCGTCGCGTTCGACGGCTGGAACTCCAACGAGCCTGTGTTCTCGGGACTGGTACAAACCTCCGCCGACGAAGTGGCGAGCGGCGTGGCGCGCGACTCGCTGGCTCGGCTCATTCACATTCTTGGAACGAAATACGGCCTCGATACGTCGCACGCCCAGGTCGGCCGTCTCGATCGCCGACCGATCGCGAATACCGTGTTCGCTCGCCTGGACTGGTCGCTGGATGGACACAATCAGCTGACGGTTACTGAAAATCTGAACGTGTGGAACAGTCCCCTGAGCGGCGGTGTCGATCAGCCGATCACGCTGGACGAAGCGCGGTCGAACTATCACAGCCTCGAACAACAGACACTGGCGACGCTGCGCACGACGGCTGCGTCCGGCGTGCAGAATGATTTCTCGGTTGGGCTGTCCACATCGTCTCGCACGCTGGAGCCGAACAGCAACTTGCCCAGAGGTTTCGTGCGCATTCAGTCCAAGCTCGCGGACGGCAGCAACGGAGATACGAAAGTCCAATTCGGCGGAAACCGACTCGCACCGGATGATAGCCGAGAGGTCGAACTTCAGTTGATTGATCACGCGTACGTGCAACGAGGCGATGTACTCGTCACCGTCGGCACCGACAACACGCTCACTCGGCTCTCGACCTACATCGCTGAATCTCAGAGCGGGCTGTTCGAGTTCAACTCGCTGTCCGACTTGGACAACCTGAAGCCGGCGAAGTACAGCCGAACGTTGCCCCTGACTGATCCGCGCCCGACAACGCATCAGCATGTGCTCGAGACCGGACTTTTCGCGCAAGCAGAATGGCGACCCACGCCGCGGATGACGACGACTGTCGGCTTGCGCTGGGACGGGTCCGCGTTTCTCACCGCACCGCCGCGAAACGCGTTGGTCGAACAGGTTCTGGGTGAGCGAACCGACCGTGCACCGAAAGATTGGACGAAGATCGAGCCGCGCGCGCAGATCATTTGGGACGTGGATGGCACTGGGCGTGACTACATCCGCGTGGGCGGCGGGCGCTTCGCGGCGCAGCCGATTTACTACTTGCAGCATGACCAGTTGCTGAATGACGGCGGGCGCATTGCCGACATCACGATGACGGGAGCGACAATTCCGGTTCCGAACTTCGCGGCATATCGCGCCAACCCGTCGAGCATTCCGGGCTTGCCAGCGGGAGCAGCGGCGCCCGCGCCATACGTCAATCTGGTGGACGCGAATTTCCGAACGCCAAGCGTGTGGAAGGGAAGCGCATCATATCGCCGGCGAGTGGCGAGCGCGCTGACACTGACCGGAACAATGCTTGGATCGAGGACGACGGGCAACTACATGTACATCGACCGCAATCTCCGCGCGACGCCGGCGTTTACCCTGAGCAACGAAGCGAGCCGGCCGGTGTTCGTCGCGCCGAGCACGATCGATGCGCAAGGTCGGACGCTAAACACCAATGCGCTCGCCAATCCGCAGCTGGGTCGCGTGCTCGAGCTGACGAGCGTTGGAGAGGCGACCGACCGGGCTGTGATCGCCGATGGGGCGTTGACGCTGCCTCGGGGAGCGCGTGTGGATGCGTCCTACACTTTGAACAGTGCGTACGACAACACAACGTTTGGGTGTTGCCTCGCACGGACGGCGACGACCTTCAGTGCGATCAAGGGTGATCCGCGCGATTTGTCGGGGTCATGGGGGCCGTCGGATACCGACTTTCGCAACAAGGTCGTGGTGACGGGTACGCTCCCACAGGTGTGGGGAGCGCACGTGGGCGTTCGTTACGTCGGCATGACGGGCCGGCCGATTTCTGCGATTGTGAACGGGGACATCAACGGCGACGAAGCGACGAGCAACGACCTCGCCTTCGTGTTCAATCCGGATGATCCGTCCACACCCAAGGTGATCGCCGACGCCATGCGCCGAGTGCTCGACAATCCGCGAAATGTCGCCCGCGATTATCTGAGGGCGAACCTTGGTCGGGTCGCCGCGCGGAACGGCGCGTTCGCCCCGTGGACGGAGCGCATCGATCTGCGACTGACCAAGGACATTCGGACGACCCATGGACAGTGGCTCGCGGTCGGCGTGGACGTCTTCAATTTCGCCAACCTGCTCAACCCGAATTGGGGCGCGGAGTATCAGCTACCGGTCGGCATTTCGAACCAAAACCCGGTCGTCCAGCGCCTGCCGCTGCTCAACGTGGTGGGCTTCACTCAAACGACCAAACAGTACACCTACACGGTCAACGAGAATTTTGGCGTGCTGCAAAAGGCCGGAAATCCCTATCAGATCCAAATCTCGGTGCGATACGGCATGTGAGGGCGCCCGGTTGCTTGACCCGGGGCGTAGGGAGCGTATGCTTCTTGTGCCTGTATGCGTCTCCTAAAATCTGTCATGCTTCGCCCCCGACTTCGTTTACTCGCGACACTAATCACTGGCCTGGGCGTCGCCGCATGTGCGGATGCTCCGAACGCCGTCACTAGACCACCAGTTGGCAGCGGTGGGTTGGCCCGGGTCGCCTTTGCGCCGGTATTCTCCAGGGCGGCGCTGGCCGCCGCCAAACACCTGGCCGATTTCAATTTCGATTTCGATCATGTGCATGTTGTGATCGTGCGACCGCCGTCCGAAACCGTCGCGGATACCACGATCGCCTTCAAGCCTGGGCAAACCGACGTCACGCTCGATTTGACGGTTCCGTCCACCACCATTGGGGAGCGGTTCAACGTTCAGATCGACTACACGAGCCTCGCGCAGGGCAACGTGTTTCATGGGCAAGGTACGGTGGAGTCGCACGCCCCCGACCAAACCGGCGCGCCCCAGCAAATTCAAGTCGAATACACGGGTCCGGGGTCGACGGTCGCGCGGATCGTCATCGCGCCGCGTGGCGGCACGGTGCTGTCCCCCAATCCGCTGCTCCTCGGGCTCACGGCGTTCGACGTAAGCAACAAGTCGGTGCCTGTCCCGCCAGTGAATTGGAGCGTCTCGGATCCAACGCTCGCCACCATCTCGAACACAGGCACGCTCACGCCGTTGGGCAATCGCGGTACGCTGACTGTGACGGCGCTCGCCATCACCGACGCCACCGACAACGTGTCCGTTTCGGTGATCCTGCCACCGGCATCGATCAGTCTCGTGAGTGGAGGAAACCAGTCCGGCAAGGTCGGGAGCACGCTATCCCTTCCCGGAGTCGTCCGCGTGTCGGCGAGCGATGGCGTGGGCGTCGCCGGAGTGACGGTCAACTTCGCCGCGCCAACCGGCGGCAAAGTCGGTACGCCGAGTGCGACGACCGATGCCGCGGGTTTGGCGTCGACGTCGCTGACGCTAGGCGGGGCGATTGGCCCGGAGAGCTTCGCCGCCGCCGCGGCGGGCTTCAGCGTGAGTATTCCCGCAACAGCGACGCCGGGCGACTTCGCCGGGATCAGCGCCGTCTCGGGCGGCGGCCAGTCCGACACCGTTGGCCACGCACTCAAGAGTCCACTCGTCGTCAAAGTGAGTGACGCGTTCGGCAACGCGGTGGCCGATGCCATCGTGACGTGGACGCGCACGGCGGGCTCCGGAAGTGTCGGCAGCGCAACATCCGCGACGACGTCCGCCGGTCTCGCGAGCATGACCTACACACTCGGCGCGACCGCAGGCAATGAGACAATTCTCGCGTCGGTCACGGGCGTGTCCTCACCGGCCAGCTTCACCGTGCAGGCGGTCGCCGCCACACCTGTCGCGATCGCGAGCGTCTCAGGCAATGCTCAAGGCGGACGTGTGTCTCAGCTCTTGGCCGCGCCATTCGTCGTCAAAGTCACCGATGCGTCAGGCAATCCGGCGGGCGGCGCCACGGTGACGTGGACGGCGACCAATGGAACGATTGCCGCGACCACCACCACTGATCTTCAAGGGTTGTCATCGAACACCATGACGATCGGGACGCAGATTGGAGCCGCGACCGCGGTGGCGTCGATCGCGAACGGCAAGTCGGTCACGTTCAGCGCGACCGTGCAACCGGGAACCGTCGGCAAGGTTGCGTTCCGCAACAACCCGGTCACCAGTCCCGCCGGAACGGCGATCACGCCCGCCGTCCAGGTCGAGCTTCAAGATGCCGCGGGCAACCTCACGGCGGCCGCGAATTCGATCACCATTGCGCTGGGAGCCAATCCGAGCGGCGGAACGCTCACGGGAACGTTGACGCGAACGTCGTCGGGCGGCGTGGCGACGTTCGATGATCTGAAGATCGACAAAGCCGGTGTCGGATACACGCTCGTCGTGTCGAGCGCTGGAGTGGTGAGTGTGGCGAGCCAGTCGTTCACGGTCGTCGCCGGTGCTCCGTCATCTTTGGTGATCGTCGCAGGCGATGGGCAGACGGGGACTGTTGCCACGGCGGCCAGCCTCCCTCCGTCGGTGCGGCTCGTGGACCAGAACAACAACGTGATCGCCGGCGCGCCTGTGACGTTCGCGCCCGTTCCGGGAAGCGGAACGGCCATCCCGGCAACGCCGGTTGTGACCGACGCCCTCGGAGTCGCAACGCTGGGGACGTGGACGTTCGGCGTCGTCGCGGGTCAGCAGGCAATCGTCGCGTCCTCGCCCGGTGTGCCGAGCGATACGATTCACGCGAAGGTGTTGCCGGGACCACCGGCGCAGCTCGTGATCGCAGCGCAGCCGTCCACCGCGGCGCAGAGCGGCATTGTCTTCGGGGCGCAGCCGGCCATCCAACTACAGGATGCGAATGGCAACGCTGCTCCGCAGGCCGGTGTCACCATTTCCGTGGCGCTTGCCACCGGCGGCGGCACGCTCACTGGTGCACTCTCCGCGATCACGAATACGACTGGCCTCGCGACATTCACGAACTTGAAAGTGAATGGTCTCATCGGACCGCGGACGCTTGCCTTCACGAGCCCCAGTCTGACCGCGACGACATCGGCGGCGATTGCGTTGGCGCCGGGAGCGGCGGCGAAGCTGGCGTTCGTTGCCGCGCCGGCGAGCGGAGCGGCCAAGATCACGATCAATCCGGCCATCGAGAGCGCGGTGCAGGATGCCGATGGCAACACGGTGACAACGGCGGCCAACTCGGTCGCGCTCGCGATCACCACGGGAACCGGCACGGGCGGCGCGGTGCTCTCGGGTACGTCCACGATCGCGGCCGTCAACGGCGTCGCTGCATTCCCGGGGCTGAGCATCGACCTCGCGGGCACCGCGTACACGCTCACGACGTCGTCGGCGGGACTAACTCCCGCGGTCACCACGGCGTTCAACGTGACGCCCGGACTGGTCGCGATTATTCCCGCCGCGGTCGACGCCGTCTTTGTGAGCGTTCCAGTCACGCTCGCCGGTGGAAGTTTCGCGATTGGCACAACGACGGTAGGCGTGTCCGGAGGCAACATTGGCGTCGCGAATACGGTCGTTCACAACGCCGATACGTTGACTGTCGACTTCAACATCGCCGGCGGTGCCCCGACGTCGACGCCGAACGTCACCGTCACGACTGCGCTTGGCACGAGCAACGCGTTCGCATTTGGGTTGTTCTCCGTGGGCACCGCGCCGCTGCAACTGGGCGCGGCGAACGGTGGTGGCGGCGGGAACGCGTACAGTCTCGATTGTCTCGCCGGCTCCGTCGGCACAGGTCTGAACGTGCGCGGGAACGTCAACATCGATCAGATCCAAGTGGTCTGTCAGACGGTGACTGGACCGACGCGCACGTTCGGTCCGCAAACGACCACCGGAACGGCCGGCGCCGCCGGCGGGAACGGTCCTTTTGCATTGTCGTGTCCCGCGGACTTCGTCCTCACCGGTCTCACAGGACGCATCGGCAACGGCGGTGGCGGACTGAACGATCAGATCGCCGGGATTTGTAGCCCGGTCGGTGGCGGCGCGACGTTCACGACAGATCCGGTGGGTTCGAACAACGCGAACTCGATCTTCTACAGCACGTCGTGCCCCGTCGGACTCGTGCTCACCGGCATAACCGGTGGCGCCGGAAACCTGGTGGATCGAACGCAGATCAAGTGTCGGTAGTCATGGCTTCGATATGAGTTCTCCTATTCCGCGCGCAGGCTGCGCACGGGATCCGACCTCGTCGCTCGCAACGCCGGCATGACACACGCCGCCAGTCCCGTTAGACCAAGCGTCGCGGCCACGACGCCAAGAACCATTGGATCGGTCGGCTGAACCTGGAACAGCACGGCGCCTGCCAACCGTGCCACAGATACGCCGAGGAATAGACCAACCGACACGCCGATCACCAGTTGAACAGCACCGTCTCGGATCACGAGGCGCACGACATCCGCCGCGGCGGCGCCAAGCGCCATGCGAATGCCCATCTCACGCTCGCGCCGGCTCACTGAGAACGCCAGCACCGCGTACAGTCCGATCGCCGCGAGCGCGAGCGCCACGATGCCGAACCCGATGAACAGACTGCCGAACACGCGCACGTCCCACCGCGCGCGCGCGAGGAGATCGGTCATCGATGCGAGCGAATAGACGGGAAGGTCTGGATCGAGCGAGGCAATGAGTGTACGAAGCTGCAGCCCCACCGCCGCTCGGTCGCCTTCGGTTCGAATCGCAATGCTCGCGGACGCTCTCGCCTCTTGGCGAAACGCCGTGATCACTTCCGCGGGCCACGGATTGCCCGAATTTATCGATCCCTGATCCGTCGCGTACAAATTCGGCACGATGCCGACGATCGTCACCCACTGCGGGGTGGTATCGTTGGGACTCAGATTGATTCGGTGACCGATCGGATCGGCGCCGGGAAACTGCCTGTCGACGAATCGTTGATTGACGACTGCGACGGGCAGCGTACCAACGCGATCCTCACGCCCGATCAGCCGGCCGCGCGACATCGTGATGTCGAAGGTCTTGAAGAACCCGGGTGAGGCGGCCAGCTGTCGCACCGACGGAAAGCGGCGTCCGCGCGCGTACGTCCGCCCCTCGACTGCGATACTGCCTTCGCTCCATCCGGTGCCCGGCAACCTCGAGCTGAGCGACGTCGCCGTTGCGCCGGGCAGACGCGCGATTTCGTCCTCGACATGCTCGAAGAATGCAACGCGACGCGCGCTGTCGCGGATCGACAGCGTGATCTGTCCCGTCATCACGCCACGCGTGCGAAATCCCGGCTCGATCGAGCGCAGATTCAGAACGCTCTTCGTCGTCAGCGCGGCCACGACGAGCAACGTTGACGACAATGCGAGCTCGAACACCACGAGACCGCGACTGAGTTTTCCGCTGCGCAACGACGACGATCCCATCGATTTGTCTTTCAGAACGTCGGTGACATCGCTCCGCGCCGCCGTGAGCGCGGGCAACAGTCCGGAGACGACGCTCGCCAGCAGAGCCGTGAAGGCGATGAAGAAGAAGACCTGAGGATGCAGACGGAAATCCGCCCAGAACGGCGTCTGGCCGGCCGTCGCTTGCCGAAACGCGACTAGGCCGCCTTGCGCAATGAGCGCGCCGAGTCCGGCGGAAACGAGCGATAGCACGAGCGCCTCAACGAGGAACTGGCGCGCAATCGCCGTGCGTGATGCGCCGAGGGCGACACGGATCGCCACTTCCTTTGAGCGGTGCATTGCTCGAGCGACGAGGAGATTCGCCACGTTCGTGCACGCCACCAACAACACGAGCGCGACAGCGCCGAACATCGTGTAGAGGAGCGCGTTGGTGCGGCGGGGAAGTGTCGCACGAATGAACGGCTGCACGACGGCACGAACTCCCTTGTTCGATTCGGGATGCTCGCTTGCGATGCGTTTCGCGATGGCCGCCAAGTCGGCGTTCGCTTGCGCGTACGTCACGCCAGGGCGCAATCGCGCGACGCCGTTGGCGTGGGCGCCCGAGCCCCACGGCACTGCCGCCGGGTTGAGTCGGAGTGGAAGCCACAGCTTGGCTTCGTGCGGGAAGCCAAAGCCTTCCGGCATCACGCCGACCACCGTCGCGGGTTGGCCGTTCACGCGCACCGCCCGTCCAATCACGCTCGAGTCGGCGGCGTAGCGGTCGCGCCAAAGTGAGTGTGAGAGAAGTACGACGAGCTCACCGTCGGGCACTTCGTCCTCCATCCGCAATATTCGTCCGAGTAGAGGGCGCACGCGCGTGAGACTGAGCGCCGCCGCTGTCATGCGCGCCGCATCGACACGCTCGGGTCGTTCGTCGCCGGCGATGTTGACAGTCGTCGGCGACCAACCGCCGAACGCCTCGAATGATTGTTGCGCGTCGCGATAGGCGAACAGGTCGTGCATCGACAGCGACAGCTCCTCCTCGCCCTGCGAGGGATTCGCTTCCATGACCATCGCAATGCGTTCGGGCTTCTCGAACGGCAATCCGCGCAGCAACAAACTGTAGATGACAGTGAACATCAGGGTCGTGAGCCCGATGCCGAGCGCCAAGGCGATCGTCGCCATGGCGGTTGTCCCCGGGCTCGTCCGAAGCGCGCGCCACCCGAATTGAAAATCGCGGGCAAGCGCTCCCAACCCGCGCGCCCGGGACCTCGATGATTGAACGCTCATCGCCGGTCGGTGGAGCGATTGCACCGACGCGTCGCGCAGCGCCGGATCGTTCACCTGCGCCATGATCCGCTCCAGGGCCGCGGCTTCACCGATGCGCGGCCGTAGCTCGTCGAGTTCTTGCTCGAGGTGCTGTTCGAGCTCGTCGACAATTCCGGTCTGCTCTTCGGGCGAGAGTCCCCAACCGGCGACAACGCGGCGAAGTCGTTCACGCCATTCATCCATGTTTCACTCCGGTGACTTGGGCAACGGCGGTGGCGAACTGGAGCCATCCATCCCGCATCTCAGCGAGCGAGCGGCGACCGGCGGCGGTGATCGAGTAGAAGCGGCGGCGGCGCTCGCCGGCTTTTTCCACCCACCGGCCGACGATCCAGCCGCGATGCTCCATGCGATAGAGCAGGGGATAGAGCGACGCGATGTGGAACGTCAGCACGCCTTTCGAGCGCGACTCGATGAGTTTGTTGAGCTCATAGCCGTGCCGGCGCTCGTGTTCGAGCAACGCCAGGACGAGGAATTCGGCGCTGCCTTTTTTGAGATCGGTGCCAAGCATTGCGGCCGCATATGTAGTGACGACGTATATGTACGAGTCGGCGGCCGACGCGAGCAAGCCGCACACGCGCGTCGTAACCAACTCTTAATCCGGGAGCACTCGGCTCATCATCGGCGAACGCTCGCGACTCGCGTTTGCATACGAACCGACACGATGTCGGGTCGCGCACGGGGAATCCGATAGACCGGGTACGAAAACACAGGACACAACCGTGAATGGCGGACGCGGCTGTGCGAACGCGACGCGAACACTGAATTGGAGAATGATCTGGCTACACCACTCGTGATGTCACCACCACAAGCCGCACGACAAACGGCACCGATGCAGGCAATCGCCGTAAGCGGCGCGCAGATCCGGACCGTACTTGTCGTACTCGGTCAGCTGGCGCTGTCGGCGTTGATCATTCGGCAATTCCAGCTCGAGAGTCGCACCTTCTACAATGTGTTCCTGCTGGCGACGGGTGCGTTCGCGGTGCACGCGCTATTGCCGCTCAAACACCGCCTTGCATTCTTCGCGTTCGTCTCGCTCGCTGGAATCGCGCTTGTGTTTGGTCCGCGAAACGGCGCGATGCTCGTGGCTGTGGGACTGATCCTTATTGCGACCTGTCACTTGCCGGTGCGTTTTGCGATTCGCGTCGGGCTGTTGCTTGGCATGACCGCCGTGCTCGCGCTCTCGCGCGCGGGCAAACTGCCGCCGGTCGTGGCCGCAGACGTGTGGCCGATCCTCGGATCAATGTTCATGTTCCGGCTCGCGCTATATCTCCACGCCCTCAAGCACGACCCAACCCCGCCGACCGTTGCGCGGACGCTGGCGTATTTCTTCATGCTTCCCAACGTCTGCTACCCGCTGTTTCCGGTGGTGGATTACGCAACGTTCACCCGGACGTACTACGATGCGGACGCGGCGGAGATCTACCAGCGCGGCACGAAGTGGATCACGCGCGGCCTGATCCACCTGCTGATCTATCGGTTTGTCTACCTCCATCTCTCGCTCGACGTCACGCAGATCAAAGGCCTGGGCGACGTCGTGCAAGCGGTGCTGGCGACGTTCTTCCTCTACCTTCGCGTCTCCGGACAATTTCATCTCATCGCGGGCCTGCTGCACCTCTTCGGATTCAATCTTCCCGAGACGCATCGGCTGTACTACCTGGCGTCGAGCATCACCGACTATTGGCGCCGGATCAACATCTATTGGAAGGACTTCATGATGAAGCTGGCGTTCTATCCCAGCTTCTTTCGCCTGCGGCGCATCGGCGGCGACCGGACGGCGCTGATCTGGTCGACGATCTTCGTCTTCGTGGCGACATGGCTGCTGCATTCCTATCAGTGGTTCTGGCTGCAGGCCGTCTTTCCCATCACGGCCCCCGACATGCTTTTCTGGGCGCTCCTCGGCGGGCTGGTCGTGGAGCGCTCGCTCCGGGAGGCAAAGCGCGGTCGTAAGCGAACTCTCAAGGCGGACAAGACGGTGTGGAGTCCGTCGCTCGCCGTACGCGTTGCCGGAACGTTCACCTTGTTGTGCGTGCTCTGGTCGCTGTGGAGCACCGAGTCGCTGGTCGATTGGCTGTGGATGTGGCGGCAGGCAACCCACGTGCAGCTGCGCGACATCATTCTGATTGCGATGCTGCTGGCCGTGGGGCTGGCGATCGGAGGCGTTGTGTGGGACGCGCCGGTGTCGAAGAAGACCGGACCCGTTCGATGGTATCTGCGACCGGACGTTCGCACGGTTGGCGTGCTTGCCGCCTTGTTGGTCGTCCGCATTCCTTCCGTGCAAGAGAGCAGCGGCGTGCGCATCGCCGGTGTGCTGCAATCCCTTCAGTCCGTGGCGCTCAATTCGCGCGATCGGGCGCTGCAGCAGAAGGGCTATTATGAGAAACTTGATAATCGCGGTGGCTTGAGCATGCAATTGTGGGGCACGGTCGAGCAGGCTCCGCCGGGTTTGCTCTCGCTCTCAGACACCAAGATGTATCGGCGCCTCGATGACTTTCTCGGATACGATCTCAAGCCGCTGTCGAGCGCGATCATCCAAGGGAAGCCGGAAACGACAAATCGGTGGGGGATGCGCGACCGCGACTACACGATGGAGAAGCCGGCCGGCACGCTGCGCATCGCGCTCTCGGGACCGTCGTTCACCATGGGCACCGGCGTGGAAGATGGCGAGACGTACGACGCGTACTTGGAGTCGGCGCTGAATCGTGATGCGGCGGCAAAGACGCATTACGAAGTACTCAACTTCGGTGTCGCGGCATATTCGCTGCTCCATCAGATGCGCATGCTCGACGACCGCGTATATCAGTTTCACCCCGACGTCGTCGTGCTCGCCGACGGACGGTTGCCCAACGGACCCATCGTCGCACATTTGACGCGCGCACTCGATGCGCACACGACCGGCGCGTATCCGGCGTTGGACTCGATCCTGCGGAGCGCGGGGATCGACGATTTCCCCGGCCGAGGGCTCCCAGTGCCGATCGCGCCGCTTCGGCGAGCCGCACAGGCGATGGGGATTCACGCGAGAATGCCGGAGCGCGAAGCGGCGTTGCGCGCCAACGCGGTGGTCGACGACGTCATCGCTTGGTCGTTCAAGCACATGGCCCAGCAAGCGCGCGTGCACGGCGCCGTGCCCGTGTTCATGGACGGCGCATTTCCCACCGACTCGGCCGCGGATACGCCGATGATGCGGAGCGCACGCGACGCAGGGTTCGTCGTCATCTCGCTCGCCGATATCTGGAATGGCCCAGCGCGCAAGTCGTTCATGGTTGCCCCGTGGGACCCGCACCCGAACGCGCGCGGAATGCAAAAGATTGCGGACGGTTTGTATCGCCAGCTTCGGCTCCACGACGCCGAAGTGCATCTCTTTCAAGTAGACTGAGGAGTATTTTTGTGGACGACATCATTCGGACTGTCAAAGAGTTCATTCTCACGAAGTTCCTTCCCGGCGAAGACCCGCAGGCGTTGGCGCCGTCAACACCGCTGATCTCGAGCGGCATTCTCGATTCGCTGGCGACGTTGGATCTCGTGGCCTTCCTCGAGGGGACCTATCACATCGAGCTGGCCGCGCACGAGACGGATGCGAGCCGAATCGGAACGCTGGGCGACATCGCGAAGCTGGTGCAGTCCAAGTGCGTTGCCGCGTAGCGCCGGGACGACAGTGGAGACGCTTCACGCCTTTCTCGATCGCGCCGCGCGCCGTTTTCCGGATCGCGTCGCGGTGGACGAGCCGAACGGGGCGACGATCACCTATCGCGACCTCGATGCATTGACGGACCGCGTGCGCGACCGGCTGCGTCACGCCGGCGTCGGGCCCGGAGACCGCGTCGGCGTCTACATGCACAAGTCCATTGACTCGGTCGCGTCGATCTTTGGAATTCTCAAATGCGGTGCGGCCTACGTCCCGGTGGATCCGGAGGCGCCGGCGCCCCGCTGTGCATACACGCTGGACGACTGCTCGGTGAAGGCAATCCTCACGGAGTCTCGTCTCGCGACGGCGCTCCAGATCGAGCTCGAATATCTCGGACCAGCGCCACGTGTGTTCAGCACGCCGGCGACGCCCGACGGACTTCCGCTCGCCGCGATGCTCGATGCCGAGGATGCGATTGCACTGGCGCCGACGGCCGAAACCGTGCACCCGTCACCCGACGACCTCGCCTATATCCTCTATACGTCCGGTTCAACGGGGAAACCAAAGGGCGTGATGTTGAGCCATCGCGCCGGCACCAGCTATGTGGATTGGTGCTCGAGCGTTTTCGCTCCGACCGAGATGGACGTCTTCTCGTCCCACGCGCCGTTTCATTTTGACCTCTCGATCCTCGACGTCTACCTGCCGATCAAGCACGGCGCGCGCCTCGTATTGATCGGCGAATCGCTCGGCAAGGAGCCGCTCGCGCTCGCACGGGTGATCGCCGAGAAGCGAATATCGATGTGGTACTCGGTGCCGTCGATTCTGAGCTTGTTGGCCCAATATGGAAAGCTCGACCGATACGACTTTAGCGCGCTTCGCGTCGTGAATTTCGCGGGAGAGGTTTTCCCCGTTCCCCAGTTTCATACAGTGAAAGCCGCGTGGCCGCATCCGCGGTACGTCAATCTCTTCGGTCCGACTGAGACGAACGTCTGCACGTACTACGAAGTGCCGGCGCACGTGCCCGCTGATCGGACGCAGTCATTTGCCATCGGGCGCAGTTGCACGAACGTCGTCTGTCGTGTGGTCGATCCCGACGGCAACACCGTCGCTCCGGGCGACGAGGGCGAGTTGGTCGTGATGGGCGCCGGCGTCATGCAGGGATATTGGAATCTTCCCGCGATCAATGCCCAGGTGTTTCTCACGGATGGAAATGGAACGCGGTGGTATCGCACCGGCGACCTCGTGGTGGAGGACGCGGTTGACGGATATCTCTTTCACGGTCGGCGCGATCGCATGGTGAAGCGTCGCGGCTATCGAATCGAGCTCGGTGAAATCGAGGCCGGACTCGCCACGCATGCGGCCGTGCGCGAAGTGGCCGTCGTCGCAGTGGCGGATCCGAAAAGTGGAACTCGGATCAAGGCGTTCCTGACCGGCCAACATGGAGAAAGGTTGTCGGTCATCCAGCTCAAGCAATTCTCCGCGGAACGCCTTCCGCGTTACATGATTCCCGACGAATTCGGTTTCGTTGACGGACTTCCGCGCACGTCGACCGACAAGATCGACTATCAGGCGCTCACAGCTCAGGCATAGACGTGGATTTCTCCTGGTCAACGGAACAGCTCGAGCTTCGCGACGCGACGCTTGCGTTCGCGAAGAGCTCTCTCAGCGATGATCTGATCGCCCGCGATCGCGACGGACAATTCTCGCGGGAATTCTGGTCACGCTGCGCCGAGTTCGGAATTCAAGGATTGCCGTTCGCCACCGAGTACGGTGGCAGCGGGCAAGATGCAATGACGACGGTCATGGCCATGGAGGCGCTGGGCGCCGGATGCAAGGACGGTGGTCTCGTTTTTGGCCTCAACGCGCAGATGTGGAGCGTGCAGATGCCCATCGCCCAGCACGGCACCGAGGACCAGAAGTGCCGATATCTTCCCCGCTTGGCGAGCGGCGAGATCATCGGAGCGCACGGCATGAGCGAGCCCGACTCCGGCTCGGACGCCTTTGGTCTCCGCACCACCGCCGACCTGGTGGGCGACGTGTACGTCTTGAACGGGACCAAGACCTTCGTCAGCAACGCGACGGTCGCCGACGTGTTTGTCGTATTCGCGACGGTCGACCGGAGTTTGGGCGCGAGAGGCGTTACCGGATTTCTGATTGATCGGCACACGCCGGGTTTCTCGGTCGGGAAGAAGATTGGGAAGATGGGGCTCACGACGTCGCCGATGGCCGAATTGGTACTCGACGGGTGTGTCGTGCCGGTCGCGAACCGGCTTGGTCGCGAGGGGCGCGGTGCGACGATCTTCAACGACTCCATGGAGTGGGAGCGTGCCTGTATTATGGCTCCCTGTGTCGGCGCGATGGAGCGCCAATTGGCGGCGTGTGTGACCTATGCGAGAACACGTAAGCAGTTCGGTCAGCCGATCAGCGATTTTCAGTCGGTGTCCAACCGGTTGTCGGCGATGAAGCTGCGATTGGAGACATCACGGCTCATTCTCTATCGCGCGGCGTGGAGCAAGCAAACCAAGCTGCCGAGTGCCAGCGTCGACGCATCGATGGCGAAGTTGTATCTCGGCGACGCCTGGATTCAATCGTGCCTCGACGCCGTGCAGGTGCACGGCGGATATGGCTACATGACTGAGTATGAAGTCGAGCGTGATCTTCGGGACGCGCTTGGGGGAACACTCTATTCGGGCACGTCGGATATTCAAAAGGCGATCATCGCGCGCGGAATAGGGCTTTAAGGCGACCGCACCGACGGCCCGAGCTCGAATCGAAGAATGGTCAACGGGTCTTTCAACTGAAGAATGGTCTCGACCGCATTGTCGCCGTCGTGCCGGACGGTAATCCGCAGAGTCTGGTGGAGCTTGATCCGGTCGGTGCAGAGCTGAAACACTCCGTCGGTTCCGGTCTTGCCGCCGATACGAATTGGCGTCCATAGCGCGGACGTCGCCTCACCCGGACCTATGGGCTTGAATGCCGACCATTCCGCGTCCTTGACCGGTTCGCCGCTCGGCGTGAACACTCGGCCGATCACGAGCGTCGAGTCCCCGGGTTGATATCGCTTCTCCGCGACGCATCGACTTGTCACATAGTCCTCCGCCGTCGGAATGCGTCGCGTCGTACGGATTGTTGAATCGCGCGCGGCGACGATTCTGAGGCCGGTCGGGAGCTCGATGCCGAGCGCCGAGAGACGCGGATCGACGACGACGAGGTCGTACGGCCCCGGCACGAGTTCCCGCATCTCGACAAAACCGGTTGCATCGACGGTCCCGCCGTACGGAGTGCCGGGAATTCGAAGACGCGCTCCGACGGCCGCGGTTCCAACTCCCGTCACGGCGTTGAGTCGCAACGCGCCGAGCGAACCCTGCCATGAATGTCCGCTCGGCCACGCTGCGCGCGCGAGCTCTGCGCCGGATTCTTGAGCGAGGAAGACCAGACGCTCAGTGGTGTCGATCTTTCGCGCGGTGACTCTAACCGCGGTGTCGAGGCGAGATCCCACGAGGCGCATGCGCCAACGATCGATGAGAACGACGCCGTTGGGCATCTCGTCGAACGAAATTCGCCCCTGAGGCCCGAACCGCTGAATTCGCGGATCGAGTCCGATGTATCGAAACTCGATGTCTCGAAGCGTTCGAGTCAGCGTATCAATCCATAGTGCACCGTCGATGTCGACGCGGTTTGCCCTGTGATCGGGCGCCGAGAATCCGAGCCCGAGTTGATACGGCCGCGTTGGTTCGGGGCGCATCAGCCGAAAGCAGTATGCATTCACAAACTCGTCGTCGAGCAGCGTCTCGGCGTCCGGCGCGAAGAGCGCATCCCGTCCGTCTGCGGATTGTCCCAGGAATCCATCGCGAACGAATTCGCCGCCACGGCGTGTCGCCCAAAACGATTTTGAGGCGTGGACGAGCGAGTCGGCGCGCACGGTCTGGTACTCGATCTGGTCGCTGGTTCCGTCCATTCTGCGTTGGAAACCGTATGCGACCACCTCGCCCGGATTGGATTCTTGCGCGACGACTGTCGCGAGCAACACGGTGCGCGCCTGCTCGAGGAGTGCGATCGCCGACGTGCGGTCGGGACGAGACCCGCACGCGCGCGCTGAGACGTTGATTGGTTCGAGCAGCGTCGCCAGTCGGACCACTCCGACGTCGAGCCGAGCGGGATTGGCCGGCAGCGCGAGTTCGCGAGGGCGGAACCCGATGTGAACGACGCGCAGGCGGTCGGCCCGTGACCCAATGCGCAAACGATATTCGCCGCGCTCGTTCGAGAGCGTACGGCCCAGTGTACGACCGGGTGCATCGAGGAGTGTTACAACCGCGCCTGCGACGATCTGATTGCTGGCACTGTCGCGCACGGTGCCGCGGAGCTCCTGCGCTCGAACCGCCTGGCCAAATGCCAGCAACGCCGCCGCGAGGCGCATCGTTATCGTCGGCCAGGCGAAGCGTGCGCTCATATGCGAAGAGTCATACAAACCAACGGCGTTGGCCAGCACCAACTTTCCCTCCGTCGGCTCGAAACAGGCCGCCGGCACGTTCATCCGCGCCGGCGGACCGCGACGTCTTCAGACCCGCTCGTAAAACGGAGGAGGCTCGATGCCGAGCGCGCGAAGGTAGACATACCCCTGTCCGCGATGATGGATCTCGTTGTCGACGACATAGATCAACAGACTCCAGACCTCGCCTTCGTATTCGCCGAACGCCTTGATCGTTTCATGAAATCGATCGGCGGGGATCTGGGGCCAGAGCGCGTTGATCTGCTCCGTGCTCTCGTCCCAACGGCGAAGAATCTCGGCCTTCGGCTGGACGTCGCGGTTCATCGACGCGTCCCAAACGTCCGTAACGACGCCGCGCACCATTGGCTCGCCCATGGTCAGCATTTCGAGCGCGAGCAGACCGAAGGAGCGCATTCCGCCTGACGAATACTTGAACAACTGATCGTCCGGAAATGCCTCGATCATTCGACGCGTGAGACGGCGGTGACCCTGCCAATGCTCGAGAAAATCGTGTTGGGTGAGAACGGCGGCGGAACTCGTGGCGACGGAGGTCATGTGGTTCACCTTGGTACGTAGTGGATCGGGGCGCCGACTCTCTGAGGTTCGGCGTTTGTTCGGGATGACGAAGATAGGATCGCTGACCGGTTTTCGCAACGTCCGCGAACGTCGAGCGGCGAGCGGACCCGACAGAACAAACTCAGGCGCCTGAGCGCGGAGCGTCACCTTGTCTCGGCGCTGCCTCATCCATAAGTCTGGTCTCTCGCACCGACATTAAATCTCTACCGTACGCATGAATCTCTCGTTACTGAGCCGGGTCAGCACGTCCATGGGACGGAGAGCACGCAAGCTCGTTTCGTGTGCGGTGCTTTTACTGGCCGGCTGCAATCCCGCACACAGCGACACCGCCGCCTCAACGGCTCAAACACCCGCCACCGTGGAGGCCGAGCTTCGCCGCAACACGCAGGCTCTGCTCGACGCCGTCGCGCCCGGCGACGTGAAGGTGTGGGATCAACTCCTCGATTCCGCCGCCATCCAGGTCGATGAGAACGACGTCGTTCGGGACAAGCGGCAAATTCTCGCTGGTCTGACGCCGCTCGGCCCGGGACTCGTTGGTACACTCGCGGTTGATGATTTTCGCATGGTGCTGCGCGGCGATGCGGCCGTCGTCACACACGAAGATGCGGAGTCGCTCGACTATCACGGCCAGATGATTCGCAGCCGGTTCCGGAATACCGACACGTGGGTACGAGCGAAGGGACAATGGCGGTTGCTCGCATCCCAAGTGCTCGCCGTCCTGCAGGATCCGCCGCGCGTGCATCTCGATCGGACCGTGCTCTGTGGCTATGCCGGCACGTATGCGATGACAAAGGAAATCGCCGCGACGCTGCAGTGTGTGGGCGATTCACTTGTGATGAAGCGAGACGGCCGGCCGGATCGAGCTTTCGTCGCTGAAGTACGCGACGTGTTTTTCGAGCCGAGTCAGCCGCGTACGCGTCGGATCTTTCAGCGTGATGCCGGCGGTACGATCCGTGGGTTCGTCGATCGGCGGGAAGGGCGGGACATCGCGTGGAAACGCATTTCCGACAAGCACTAGGCGACGCACGACTCCGCAATGAAACTGTCACAACCACGCCTGCAATCAGGAGACGCAGCCCAGCGCGTCGTCGAGTACGGCACGATCTGGGTTGGGTAACGCTTCAGATCAGCGTCGTCTTCTTCTTCAGTTGTCCGAGCATCGCCATTCGTGCTCCGGCAACCGCTGCTCCTCCGACTGCGCTCGCGACCGCAACGGGCGACGTCCGCGCCTCGACTTTTACGAGTTCTCTATTGATCGGCATCTTCCCGAAATTGGCCGAGAGATAGAGGAGGAGCGGCTCGAGAATCACCTGTTCGAGCTGACCGTTTGGACCGGAGTTCAAGTGTCTGGACGTGGCGGCAAAGGCAATCTTGCCGCGTTCGAATCGCACGGCAAAGCCACAAAACCGTTCTTCGTTCTTGGGGGTGCAGGCGAGGTGGAGCGCCGTCATCACGTGCTCGGCCAACTGCTGATGGCCGGTCTTCCCACCGGACTGGTTCGAGTGAACGATCGGGTGCGCGGTCCACCCACGAAGCACGGGAAGGTCGGGAGAATTGTCTCGTAGTGATTCTCCGCCGCGACGGGAGACGGTCCCAACGGGGCGAAGTAGATCTTGCCGGTCTCGAGATCCATGCAGCCGGTGAAATTATTGCCATCCACCGCAAGCACGAGAGACCTCCAGGAACCATGGTCGAGATCCAACTTGGCGCCATCGAACGCGGTAACGATCGGTCTCGTACCCATAGGTCATCCTCCTCGTGAGGACTGCCCGCGGTTCAGAACGTCAACGGCGCGGATAATTGTGTGGTCTGCACGCGGTCGAAGATCTCATCGGATGACCGCTCGCGTAAGAGGGGGAAGCCTCAGCCGCTCTCGATCAAAGCCTTCGCCCGCGCGAGTTGCTTACCGAGCAGGCGGACGTTGCGCATGCGAGCAAATGGCGACATCAGCGCCAGCAGGCCGCCGAGGGTGGGCTTGAACCATGCGGTCACGACGGTGCCGCCCGGCGCGTCTCGAAACGCGTAGCCGCCCGTTCCTCTGATCCAACCCGGTCCCACGTTGAGTCGCGGACCGGAAAACGTCAGACTGACCGGGCTGTCGAACGTATCCCAGGTGAACACCGGTCTCACGCCCGCGCCCTTCGTCACGAATTCGAATCGCGAGCCGAGCGCGATCGGTCCGTCGCTGACGCGCGAGACGGAAACAAATTCTTCAGGCGCCCACGCCGTGATATTGTTCATGTCGGCGAAATAGTCGAACACGACGTCGCGTGAACGGCCGATAAAGATCTCGCGTTTGTATTGTCTCATTGGTCGGGCACCGCGGGTTCGAGTCGACGCAGCCGTTCGGGCGCCGCCACGAGGGTGATGTCGGTGATCCGTCCATTTCGTCCGCGAAGTGCGAGAACGCGAAGCCACGACTCCTGAACGGCGTACTCGGCCGCGCTGAGCGAGCCGAGCATGCGGTAGGCGACCGCCCCCAGATGGCTTCGGTCTTCCTCGAATTCGTCGGCCAGCGAGTCGTTGTTGAACATCGGTCGCATTCGGGCGTTCTGTCCCGTCAGAGTCTCGAGCGGCGCAAACGAGCATTCGATGCTCGGCATCCTGCGCCTCAATTGAAAACGTAACGACTCTAATGGAGTGTATCACGCACGCGCATGAACAATCCGGCCACGATCGTTCCCGGCCGTAGGCGCCGTAGGCGCTGCAAGCGCTCCGCGTGGACGGACGGACCGGTTCTGGATGCGATTTGGGAGGAGGCTGTCTCAGACTACGACGAGGCAGCACTCGCCTCACTTGGTGCTCACCATCGCCCTATCGGCGTGTCACTCGCGTGTCACTTGCGATCCAGTTGAGTTCCCAAGTCTGGCCGCCGTCGTCAGAGAACGATTGTTCGAACCGGCACGAGCTCGGCGTCACGCTCGTAATGACGAATCGCACGAGAATGGCGCGGCCGTTGAGAGTTTCTTGGTCGAAGAACTCACCGCGTCCATTCTTGAATTCGCCGATCGTCGGCTGGCTCAGCGTTCCGCCGCTACTGTTGGAGAAATTGAGACTCCACTGATGCGACTGCGGGTTGTAGAGTCGCAGGTTCAGGCCTTCGAAGTGGCCGCCTGGTCCGTCGGCGACCAGCTCGACAAGGTTGGCGCGCCCGTTCCAGATCGTTCGAACCACGCTGGTCCCGTCGTATTCAACCCACGTGGTCGAGCCGGTCAACGGATGCAGCAGGCGTTTGAGATGCGTCTTCCACGTGCCGATCTCGAAGTCGAAGTCGTGCTGCCCATCGCGGCGTTCAGGCGCTTGCACCGCACTCGCTCTCGACGCGCCGGGTCGTGATTGCGCGATGGCATCGCTCGAGTGACGGGCGACCGCGATGGAACACACAAGGAGGAACGTCTGAAAAGATCTACTCATCGTCGTGTCTCACTTCGAGCATCCCTGTAGCAGGGAGCGGGCAGTCGGTGAGAGCCTGAGGGTTTGCGGCTCGCGGATTTTCGAGCTCAACGCAAGCTCGACCGAATCGTGCCATGCCGGCGTTTCGGCAAGGGTCGCTGTGAATTGGTCGTATGCGTCGACGCTCGGAAAGCGTGAAAACCAGACGAACACGTGCTCGCCGTCACGGACGGGAAGCCTGGGATACGAGTTCGCACGCCGCTCGAGAACGAACGACGCGACGACCGGGGCGCCGGCCCGCGTCACTAGCGGCACAACGGTGCGCGCAAAGAATTCCACGAACTCGGCTTCCCGTTCCGCCGTCGGATCAACGTGATAAATCGTCGCGAGCACCATGCCGTATCCGTCGCCGGACATTGTGGGACGCGGGCGATCGACGTCTCCGAGCGCGAACGCGGACTGCGCACTGACGGGGCGCAACAACAGCACATTGTCGTTGTCGATGAGCGTCGCGTTCGCGACAGTGCGACGGGACTGCCAGGTTGCCCCGTCGTAAAACGCAGAGAGCGATCTGGCGCGATCCGCCATGTCCGGGAAGCCTCGGAGCCAAACAAACTTGTTCGGGTCATCAAGATTTCTGAATTGTCCGATGACCTGGATGCCGAGCGCTTCTTGAGCCTCGACAAATTCGGAGTCAAAGAGGTTGATCAGTACATCGCGCTTGCCGCGATGCATCGTGTACTGTCGCAACTCCACGATTGGGGAAAACATCTCTGCGCGATCGCCGTCGAGGATTGTCATGTGGTGTGCGAAAGGACGACTGACGTGGGTCGGCGGATCCGTCCCATCCCGTATAGTGGTCGCAAAACGGTACGCTCACCAGCGCCACTTGTTACTTTCCAGGCATGACCACTTCGCGCGCAAAGCCTCGGGTGAAGACGTCGGCGGGTCCCGACATCCTGGCGCATCTTCCACTCGAACGTGGAGCGCGGATCCCGCTACACCGACAGATCTACGACGGCATTCGCGGCGCGATTCTCGCCGGCTCGATCCGCGCGGGACAACGGGTACCTTCGACGCGGACGCTCGCCGTTGAGCTTCACGTGTCGCGCCTGTCGGTTCTCACCGCGTACGACCAGCTGTTGCATGAGGGCTATCTCGAAGGACGCGTCGGGTCCGGCACCTTCGTGAGCGCAGCGCTGCCGGACGACGCGATGCGCTCTGTTCCGTGGCCGCGTCGAAACGCCGCATCGCCGTCGATTCAGCGCCCGACGCATGCGACCTCCGAAAAGCGCGCCGGACTCAAGCAACACGAGAAGCGGCGCTCGGACGGCGGATTGCGCCCGTTTCGCGTGAGTCTTCCTGCTCTCGATGCGTTTCCACACGCAGCGTGGGCGCGTCTCGTCGCACGGCACGCGCGCGCGATGTCGCCCGCGCAAATGGCGTACGGAAATCCGGCCGGACTGGGCGTGCTACGGTCGGCCATCGCCGAGCATTTGCGAACGGCGCGTGCGGTGCGATGCGAAGCAGAACAGGTGCTGATTGTGTCGGGATCGCAGGCCGCGTTGCGCATCTGCGCAGCGGTCCTGCTGAAGCGTGGCGAGTCCGTTGCAGTCGAAGAACCTGGCTATGCGGGAGCCCGTGCTGCACTGGCGACGAGCGGCGCCGACGTCGCGCCCATCGCGGTGGACGACGACGGCATCGACGTCGGGGCGCTCGCAGCGTTACGCCGGCGTCCACGCGCCGTCTATGTGACTCCATCGCACCAATATCCGCTCGGCGCCTCGATGAGCGCGACGCGGCGACTCGCGCTGCTCGACTGGGCCGACCGGCAGGGCGCGTGGATCATCGAGGACGACTACGACAGCGAGTATCGATACGTGAGCCGGCCGCTTGGCGCGCTACAAGGCATGGATGCCCACGGGCGGGTAGTGTATGTCGGCACGTTTAGTAAAGTGTTGTTTCCCGCGCTGCGCATCGGCTACCTCGTCGTCCCCCCGACGCTCTGGACGGAGTTCATGGATGCCCGCGAGGCGTTCGATCTGTTTTCGCCGACGTTGTATCAGCTCGCGTTGGCGGACTTCCTTCGAGAAGGACACTTCGCGCGTCACCTTCGCCGAATGCGAACGCGCTATCTCAGCCGCAGAAAAGCACTGCTCGCTGGACTAAACAGACACTGCGCCGGATTGCTGACGATTCACAATGCCGACGCCGGGCTGCATATCGCGACACTACTTCCACCCGATGTCGATGACGTCGCCGTCGTGAACCGGATGACCGAGCGCGGATTGGCTGCGACGGCGCTGTCCACATGCTATGCGGAGTCGAAGCGGCGCAGCGGGCTTCTGCTCGGCTTCGGCGGATCGAACGAACGTCGCATCGCCGAGGCGACTGGAATCCTCGGCGAAGTCCTGCGTGAATTTCGGGGAAGGGCGAAGCCACGTGCAGCCTCTGGCGATGGCAAGTGAGAAGGCCGCAGCGCGGTTCCGTCTATCAGACGGGCTCGCTGGTCGGTCGCCAGCCTCGCCGCGCGCACAAAGGCTCACTCGGCGTCATCGCGCGTCCCGTCTCATGTGGAGCGTTGGATGGCTGCTTCGTTGATTGCTGCATTGATTCCCGCACCGGCGGAGACGCTGCCACGCGTCGTACGAATTCCTGCATACGTCGCGAGTCTCCACGGCGTGTTCGATCAACACGTCCTGCGCACGAAGAGTTAACGGGACGCTTTTGGCGTTGGCATGTCCGTTCGTCACGACGCCGTGTGGCGCCTGCGAAACTGAGCGGCATAGCGGACATGCACCGCCCCTGACACGAGCGAGACACCAGCTCCAATCGCGACGTCGAGCGCAATCCTCCAGCCGGCGAGCGCGCCCAAGTCACTCGCCAGCGCACCGGCGAGGAGCGAGTTGAGCGCCGCGACGACGCTGGACGTCGTCGTTAGGCTCATCGCGATATTCGCAGAATGCTGCGGCGCACCATGCGCGAGGGCTTTCCGATCGTCGCTCGGCTCATGTCCCGTGACGAAGAATGGCTCGAGATCCGGGACCATCTGCAGGTAGGCGTGACGCAGGCGATTCATTCCTCTGACCCAGCGCGCGTCTTCATAATTGATAAACACGCTTCGAACAAAGGTCGCAGTCCCGATAAGAAGGGCGACGGAGATCAACAACAGTGCGAACCACAACGTCTCACGGCCGAAATGAGTGGCCTGCGCCAACAACGCCAGCGCGACGACTGTCCCCGAGAGCACGGCGATGAAAATCGTCGTGCGGCCAAACATCTCTTGGTAGCCGAGCGTGCGTGTCGATAGGAGACTCCAGTGTTCGGTGGTCAGGATGTCGAGCGCGCGCGGATCGTCGAGTCCTCGTTTCGGTCGGTCTGAGTCGTTGCTCTCGGTTGGATCGCCGTCCATCGTCGACCGGTGGGTCATGCGCGTTCGGTCCCTCGAGTGTCGTTGCCGTAAGAGAACTCCGACGACTGTGCACCGCCGGCCTGGGCTTCATCAGCCAACGGTGCATTTGCGGCGCCACGGGAGCGACGTCGTGGACCCGACGGGGAGAGCCTGATGAGGACGCTAATGCGTCACCTGCTCACGTTCAGGAAACGGGTTGGCTGGCCGTCAGATAGTCGCGAATACGGATTGTCTGCTGTTCCCAACCTTTGCCATTGCCAGTAAACGCGACAGTCCTGCGTGCTTCGGGCAGCGCATCGAAGCCTGTCTCAGTGATCGTCAGCTTCGTTCCACCTTTCGAATCTTCGAGTGCAAACGTTACCAATGTCGTGGGTTCTTTGGAGTAGTCGACCTTGGGGTCGAGCGCGTGTGGATGCCAACGAAAAGAGAAGAGCCGTTCCGGTTCCATCGTCTCCACCCACGCGGTCATCACCAGCGACTCATATCCCGCGTTGGTAACGTGACCGCTGACGGTTGCGCCTGGCCCGAATGGTGACGTGAGCGCCACGCCAAACCACTGATTGAATTCCCGCACGTCGGTGATGGCGCGCCAGACGCGCGAACGAGGTGACTCGAGCACGACCTGCTTTTCAATTCGATCGGATGAGGATGACATGACGAGTTCCCTTCGGTTTGAGTGATGGGGCGAGGTAACGCGGTAATGAGGTAATGAGGTAATGAGGTAATGAGGTAATGAGGTAATGAGGCCAGCGCGCCGCGCTCAGCGGTCGCCTTCATCGTTGTCCGGATGGCGCAGGAGTGCTTCCAACCGGGCGATGCGAATGTCCCACAGCCGCTCGTAGTCGCGGAGCCACTCGTCCGCCTTCGCCAACGGTCGAGGACTGAGCCGGCAGAAGTGTGTGCGTCCACGCACGGTGCGTTTGACAAGGCCCGCTCGTTCGAGGGCTTTGACGTGTTTGGATGCCGACGCGAGCGACATCCGATACGGAGCCGCCAGCTCGCTGACCGTGCGTTCACGCACGGCCAACTGCTTGAGCATGGCGCGGCGTGTGCCGTCGCCGAGGGCGCGGAAAACGAGGTCGAGTGACGCTGATTGTTCAACCATATGGTTGAATATATGCGCGACGCCACAATATTCAACCGTTCGGATGAATATTTTTTGGGGACGGACCTACGAGAGCGTGGGGAAGCGGCTCAGCGGGAAGGTGTCGACCGGGCCCGAGCGCTGCTGGATGAGCACACCGCCGTCGACGACGAGGCAGGAACCGGTGATGTAGCGGGCGTCGTCGGTCGCGAGAAACACCGTCGGGCCGGCAATGTCGTCCGGCGTTCCGAGCCGTTCCATTGGAACGACCTTGCCGCGTTCGATCGCGTCGGCCTCGCTCAAGTCATACGTGAGAATGAGTCCTGGAACGACGGCGTTCACGCGAACACCGTACGGCGCGAGGTCCAACGCCATGGCGCGCGTCATGGCTTCGATGCCGCCCTTGGATGCGTCGTACGCAACGTTGCCGCGATGCGCCTTCGTGGCGCCGCCGCTCGACATGTTGATGATGACGCCGGACCGTCGGCGCGCCATGTCGTGTGCGACGCGATGGGAGCACAGGAATGCTCCCTTGAGATTCACGCCGAGCATGCGGTCCCACCACTCTTCGTCGGCGTCCAGGAAGTGACGCGCCGCGTGAATGTTGCCGGCGTTGTTCACGAGAATGTCCACCATGCCAACGCGCGCCTGCACTTCGTCGAACATGGCGTCGACTTGCGATTTGTCCGAGACGTCGGCTGCCAGGGCAAAGGCCTTGCCGCCGGCTATGGCGTTGGCAGCATCGGTCGCTCTCGCCTGGTCCACGTCATTGACAACGACGCGAGCTCCCTCGGCGGCGAAACGTTCAGCGATCGCGCGGCCAATTCCGTGACCCGCTCCGGTCACCAGCACGGTCTTGTCCACGAAACGTTCGAGCTTGGGCATCAATGCGCTCCAGCTGTTCGCCGGTTGAGGGTCGCCGAATGTACGGCGCACCTCGAGAGGCCAACAGTGAGCCCCGGAACGTCGTGCCTTGTTCCTATCCTACGCGCGCTCCCTACGGGGCGCGACTCGTTGCGCTGCGGATGAGACGGAGGATGAACAGCAGAAACAGCGCGCCGACGAACGCGACGAAAATGACGCCGCCCAGCCCCGAAAATGGCGCGCTCGTACCGAGTTTCTGAAAGATCCAACTCCCGACGAACGCCCCGGCAATCCCGATGACGATGTCGCCGATCAACCCATAGCCGGTGCCGCCCATCACGAGCGAGGCGAGCACGCCGGCAACGAGGCCGACGATGATCCACGTGAGGAAATCCACTCTGATTCTCCTGTTGGCGGCTGCGTTGCGGCATCCAGGCAATGCACGGACGTCGTGTCTCGGGCGGCCCTCAATGCGCTCGCCAAAGCAAATGCCGTGCGCGCTCGTCGATTGGCGCCGGAGCAACCGCTGTGCTTGATTCCGCTCTTACCAATAAGGCGTTGTCTCGCAGGAGCACGGTTGATGCATTGCGCCTCGGCCCATCAAAACCACAGTTCCATCCGGTCACGGCGCGTCCACACACCGATCAGCAAGGTACGCCATGCGAAGCACAGGGATCGTCAAATGGTTCAATGGTGAGAAGGGCTTTGGATTCATCACGCCGGATGAAGGCGGCAAGGACGTGTTCGTTCACTTCTCGGCAATTCAGGGCGCGGGTTTCAAGTCGCTCAACGAGAACGAACGCGTGGAGTTCGACATCGTTCCGGGCGCGAAGGGTCCGCAGGCAAATGACGTCGTTCGCCTCGACGCTGCCCAATCGGCACCCGCGACCCGCGACAACTCGGCGGCGCCGAACAATGCCTCTCGCGGGCCGAGCGCGGGGCGACGCGACCGTCCGCGGCAGAATCGGCGCGACGGCGGCCGCGACGACGAGGACCGCGACTATCGCCGCTAGTCGCGGTTTGGGTCTTAGAAGGGATGCATGACAGGTGAGCGGCGGCGGAGCATGGGGTACGGTGCGCTCACCGCCGCCGGATCGATCTGGGGCACTGGTTTCGTCTTCGGCAAATGGGCCCTCGACGAACTCTCGGTCGGGCAGATGGTGCTCCTTCGATTCGCGTTCGCATCGGTCGGGTTGATGGCGGCACTTTGGTATCAACGCGCTCGCAACGGAGGCGCCGCGATCCGCGTCGCGCGTGCCGACGTACCGATCCTGTTGATCGCCGCGATCATCGGAATTCCGGTACAGTATCTCGTGCAGTTCAGCGGGCTGGCGCGGACGACGGTGTCGCATGCGTCGCTCATGGTCGGAGTGTTGCCGGTGATGCTCGCTGCGGCAGCTGCGATCTTCACCCGCGAACGACTCGACATGATCGGATGGCTTGGGCTGTTTGCGTCGACGATCGGCGCAGCCCTCGTGGCGTTTGGCGGCGGATCCGCCGGTGCCGACGGATCGACGTTGATCGGCGATCTGCTCGTCGTCGCGTCTCTGTTCGCCGGCGTCGTGTGGATTCTGGCGAGCCAGAAGCTCATGGCGCGACACTATTCGCCGGTGACGACCAGTGCGCTCGTCATAATCGTCGGCACCGTGTTCTTGGCGATATGGGTGGTGGCGACCGAAGGGCTTCCACCATTGGCCCATTTGTCGGTGCGGACGTGGATCTCCCTGGCGGCATTGGGCCTCTTCGCGACGGCACTGGCGACGGGGCTGTGGAACTGGGGCCTGTCGCGCGTGCCGGCGTCACAGGCCGGCGTTTTCATCAATCTTGAGCCCGTCGTCGGCGCCATTATGGGCGTCTTGCTCTTTCACGACGTGTTTGGGGTGGCGTCGGTCGCGGGCGGCGTCCTGATCATCGCCGCGGCGGTGGTTGTCTCGCGGCGACATCCGTCCTAGCCTGAGACGCCGGCTTTCGAGTACAAAAAACACCGCCTCGGCGCAGTGCCGAGGCGGTGGAAATGTCAGGAACTCGTCCAATCTGTGCGTGCGGACGCGCTACCGCGTTCGGGTTCAGGACAGGACGGACGCCGACGCCCAAACATCGGGATCGAGCTGGGTGAATTTCGCGATGCTCGCAACGCGCAGCTGCGGCGTCACCCAGAGCTTCTGCCGCGCGATCGAACGAACGGGATTGGCGATGCTTTGCGGGGTCTCGCTGGATTCCATCTGCAGAACTCCTGATAACTCGTGGCAACAATGGGTGGGCGCGCTCCAGAAGCGGCGCGAGGTCCTGCAAAGTAACCTCGGATGGCCTGGGGCATCAAGGCAAAAAACGTTACAGCCGATTTGAGGTTTTGGGCTGCACCATCGAGACTAGAGGGGAGGAGGGTGTACGGTCCCGCCTGGAAATGCTCGGAACAGGGCCGGCTCCGCTATGTGGCGCCGGCGGGCGGGTAGCGCCGGCGCCCAGGTGAGCCCGGGTGCGCCTTCCGGAGGCGGTCGTCGCGGTCCCCCGGCGACCCGACTCGGCTTTGACATGGTCGCACGCGACAGGCGTCTGCGTGGCGTCCACGTGGCGTCCACGTGGCGTCCAGAAAGGCATCGCGGAGCAGACTACTAGCGATGCGGCATTCGTGATCTTTAAATCCTGTCAGCCGCGGTCCGTTCGTCCCCGGCAGTTGTGCCGCGGTGAGAACTTTATCCCGGCTGGCGGACGTCGATCAACTCCTGCGCCGCCAGCTCCCCAAGCAGCACCAGGACGTCTCGCTTGATCTGATCCGGCGTTCCGTCGTATGATGCGACGAGCGATTCACACAAATCCGACACCAGAACCGGTTGCGCCAATCGGTCCCAGATATCGCTGCCAACCTCGTCGAGGTCGTAGTAGTTGCCCGCCTCGGCACTCATCAGAACGACCCGCCCGCCGACATTCGCCGCGAACGGCTCGCTGCGACGACACACGGTGGACGACAAGGAAACCTTCATCAACGCTTCTCTCCCCAAGGGTCAGCTCCGAATGAGCATGGTCGTGCAGCGAGCCGTTCGCCCCTCATTCTATCGGCAGAGTTGATGTCCCGCGAGCCGACGGTAGCGCCGCGGGTTGCGACGCGAAGGCTGACTCGGCAACTTGCCCGTCGATGACGCGAGCGTCCAACGTATTGGAGGAAGTGCCGGGTTTGCCGGACCGCCGGCTGTGCGGCTGGCGCGTCCGTTCGGGGATTCCGTTGCTCGAGCTCGCCGAATGGAGCGACGCCGATCGCCAACCCGACATCGACATCTCCGTCGGGCCGGTCGCCTCGCATCTGAATTCCAGCGAGCGCGTCGCTCCGCATGATCCACTGGGACGGATGACGCTCGACGTCACGTCGGACGACGTCGCCCTTCTCACTGTCGTAGGCGTTGCGCGATTCCTGGTCACGCGGGGTGAACGTGTCGTCATCGACCCGTTGACCAACGATTCCGCTGCCGTCCGATTGTTTCTGCTCGGTACGGTCCTGTCGCTTCTGTGTTATCACCGTGGTTTGCTCCCGCTCCACGCGAGCTGCCTCGAGATCGACGGCGTCGCGATCGCCGTTGGGGGACGAAGCGGCGCGGGGAAGTCGACTCTGGCAATGACGTTGGCGCGCCAAGATGTTTCTGTCCTCGCCGACGACATTTCCGCAGTGGATCCGTTTGCATCCGATGGCCCGATCGTCTGGCCGTCGGTCGCCCGGCTCAAACTGTGGCGCGATTCGCTCGATCTCTTGGGAATGACCACGGATCCGTCGCGCCGCATTCGGAGAGGCTCGGAGAAATATTCAGCGAGCGACGTTCCGTTCGTGACAACGCCGCGCCCATTGGCGTGCCTCTATCATTTGTCAGCAGTCGCCGGCGCGCCTGACACGGAGGTCCGGCCGCTCGCCGGGATCGATGCGGTTCGTTCGTTGAATGGAATGCTCTATCGCGGATACATCGGTCGCGCGATGCAGCGCGGAGACTGGATGATTCGCGCGACGTTGGCCATCCTCACTCACGTTCCGGTATTTGCGATGGGCCGCGATCCCGACCGGGACACGCCGGAATCGCTCGCCGTCCGATTTCTCGAGCACGCCCGCGGTGAGAGGTTACGGGTATGACGATGACTGGTGCGCAGCGATGGGCGATGCTCGCCTCCAGCGCCGCGCGGGCGATTCGCCAGAGGAGACTTCCAAGCGGGGGCCTCATCAAAACGACGATCATGATGTTCGCCGTTCGCCTCAGTCTATGGTGCATGCCATATCCCAGGTTTCGTGCGTACCTCGAGCGGCGGCGCGATACGAGAATGCGCAATCCGCGCGCCGGATTGCGCGTCGATCCGTCGCAAATTGCCTGGCAGGTCGGACTCGCCAACGCCCTTATTCCGCGAAGTACCTGCCTCGTGAGAGCGCTCGTCGCCGAGCAGTTGCTCGCCGAGGCGGGCTATGCGTCGGTGCTGCGGCTCGGTGTCGCAACCACGACGGACGGTGCTTTCATGGCCCACGCGTGGCTCGAGTGCGACGGACGCGTGTTGATCGGCGGCGACACGTCGCCATTCACTGCATTTGAATCGGTCGACCGGAGCAAGACGCCCTGACGCGGCGGCACATCGTGGACGAATTCAATCGTGATGCCGCGGCGAGCGAGGCGACAGTTCTATTGGCCGCCGCGAGCGTTCACCCTGCCGCCGACGTTGTCCGTCGCGCGAATGCCGCACTGTCCCCCGAGGGCGGCATCGATTGGCAGACGTTCGTCCCGCTCGCCTCTGAGCATGGTGTCGCGCCGCTCCTGCACCATCATTTGTCGTCAGGTGTTTTAGATAGTTCGAACCTCCCCGAGAGCGCGGTTGCCGAGGTGCGGCGAGTCGCCGACGGAATTGCGCGGCGAAGCCTTTTGCTCACGGGCGAGCTCGTCGCGCTGCTCAATGCCTTCGAGAGCGAAGGCATTCGGGTTGTCTCGCTCAAGGGGCCCATCCTCGCCGAACAGATCTATGGATCGGTCGCCCTCCGCCGCTTCAACGATCTCGATCTGCTCGTTGCGCCGGAGGACGTCGAGCGAGCGATCGCGTTGCTGACGTCCCGGGGCTATACCCTGGATGATTCAAAGATATCTGATGACCTCGAAGCGATACGGCGCGGCGTCGAGTCATACCATCGGTCGCTACTCTCTCCGGCGAAGACACACCGCGTCGAGCTGCACCACTTCCTTTTTGCTCCCCTCGGCCACCGGACCACGACGATCGCCGCGATTGAGACGGGGCTCGTGCGACGTCCCTTTCACGCGACGTCGGTCTGGATGCTTCAGGCGGAGGACCTCCTCGCGTATTTGTGCGTTCACGGGACGAAGCATGCGTGGCAGCGCATCGAGTGGGTTGGCGCGGTGGCGGAGTTGGTTCGAAGTGGACGCGTTGCTGATTGGGATCGCGTGGACGCGGTGGCTCGCGCATTCGGCGCGGAGGGCGCCGTCGCCGCGGGACTCCACCTCGTGCGCGATTTGTTTGATGCTCCCGTTCCCGAATTGGAGTTGACCAAGCGCGACTCGGTTCGTGCGGCGGCGCGGTCGTTCGCCACGCGATTCATCGCGGACCCGGGCCGCCACACGAGCGCCACCGATAGCCTCATGTATCAGCTTCGGACGGATGTCGGTCTCTCGAACCGAGTTCGCCGGCTGTGGTCGGTGCTCATTGTTCCCGCCGTACCCGACGTCGAAGCGATTCCACTCCCGCGACCGTTGTGGCGTCTCTATTACGTGCTTCGCCCCGTTCGAATTGCTGTCCGTTGGTTTCGACGACGTGGCGGACGTTGAGCGGTGCTGATTTATTCATTCTCTTGAGAATTTCTGAGTGCGTTCGACTACCGTTGAATCAATCGCGTCGCGAGCCGGCGCCCAACCGACTCACCTCCTATGGAAGTACTTGACGAAACGCAGGCGCTGACGATCGGATCGCAGCGATCGTTGTTTGATATTCCACCCGGTGTCGCGTACTTCAACGCCGCGTACAATTCGCCGTTGCTCAATGCTTCGCGCGACAGGCTTGCGGCGAGCGTGGGCGAGAAGAGCCACCCGTGGAAGCGAACGGCACCGGACTTCTTCACCGATGCCGAACGCGTTCGCGCGCTCGCGTCCGCCATCTTCGGCGGTGACGCCGGTGGATGGGCTGTGGTGCCGGCGGCGAGCTATGGGTTGAGCGCGGCGGCGCGCGCGATCGAGCCGACGCTGAAACCCGGAGACCGCATCGTGGTGCTCGACGAGGAATTCCCGTCGAACGTACTGCCGTGGCGTCGTGTTGCTCAGGAAACCGGCGCGATCATGACGACGGTTGCGACTCCGGCCGACGGCGATTGGACATCGGCGACGCTCGGCGTGATCGCAGGGGGCGCGCGAGTCGTCACGCTCGCAAATTGTCATTGGACCAACGGCGCTCGGCTGGACCTCGTCTCGATCGCCCTGGCGTGTCGCGGAGCCGGTGCGGTGCTCGTCCTCGACATCACCCAATCGCTCGGCGCGATGCCGTTCGATATGGAAGGGGTTCAGCCGGACTTTCTCATTTCGGCGGGATACAAGTGGCTTCTCTTTCCGTACGGCGTTGGTCTCATGTACGTCGCGCCGGCGTGGCGAGATGCGCGTCCGCTCGAGGAATCATGGATTTCGCGCACCAATGCCGCGGATTTCACGTCGCTGGTGAAGTACAGCGATCGCTACATGTCCGACGCGCGCCGATTCGAAGTCGGTGAGAAATGCACGGCTCTCGTCCCCGGCGCGATCGCGGCGTTGGAACAGTTGCAGGCGTGGGGCGTGTCCGAAATTGCGCGAAGCCTGGGCGAGGTCAACGGTCGACTTCAGGCGCGGCTCGAGGAGATGGGCTTCGAACTCTCGCCGCCTGCGCAACGCTGTCCGCACCTGTTCGGCGCTCGCGTGCCGGAGCGGCATGCGGGTGACTTGGTGGGAGCGCTGCGCGCACGGAGTGTATTCATCAGTCAACGCGGCTCGTCGCTCCGCTTCGCGCCTCATTTGCACGTGACTGAGGCAGATATCGAACAATTGTTCGACGCGCTGAACGCAACGTTGGGCATATCATAGAGGCTTCAGAGAACGCATGCGCTCATACGAGTTCGTTACGCTCGACGTTTTCACCGATACGCGGTTCGGCGGCAATCAACTTGCGGTGTTTCGCGATGCGCGCGGCATGTCCGACAGCGAAATGCAGTCGCTCGCCGCGGAGTTCAATCTCAGCGAAACAACGTTCGTGCTTCCGCCCGATGACTCCGCGAACACCGCGCGGGTGCGCATCTTCAATCGTCGGCAGGAAATGCAGTTCGCCGGTCACCCAAGTCTCGGAACAGGCTTCACACTGGCCCAAGAAGCGCAGGACCGCGACGGCGTCGTGCGGCTGGAAGTGCGCGCGGGCCTGGTCGAGGTTCGGATCGACCGCGACGGCAGCGGCGTCATTACCGGAGGCACCGTTCAAGCGCCGCAACCATTGACGCTCGGCGCAGGAATACCAGTTCTCGAAGTTGCGGCGTGCGCCGGCCTCGAGGCGCGCGACATTCTCACGACGGCGCATGCGCCCGTGGTTGCCTCGGCAGGCAATCCATACATTATCGCCGAGGTGACGGACGAAGCGCTGACTCGCGCGTCACCGCAACTCGAGAAGTTTCGTCAGGCGTTGGCGGCGCATCCAACGTTCAACGATCGCTATTCGGTCCATCTCTACGCGCTGGATGAGACGCGCGTGAGGGCGCGGATGTTCGCTCCCCTCGCCGGAACCTGGGAAGATCCGGCGACAGGAAGCGCGAACGCGCCGCTCGCGGGCCTCCTGCTCTCGTTGACCGATCGCGCGAGCGCGACGTATGACATCACGCAAGGCGTAGAAATGGGGAGACCAAGCCGCATGCGCGCGAGCGCACGACGGACCCACGGTGCGATCCGGGTCTCAGTCGGCGGTGGCTGCGTTCCCATGTTCAGTGGAGTCGCGCGGCTCTGATCCAAAGCGCGAATTTCAAAACCACAGGGGAGCCCGGCCCGATCAGCTCGCCACCGAGATCTCTCCATTCAGATCCGGATAGACACGGCCACGGGCCGGTTGATCACCAGACGATCTGATCCTGATCCTCGATCATACCATCTCCGTACAGGCGCGCGCCGAATTCGCTTTCGTGACCCTCTTGAGATCGCGATGTGATTCCGTACTGTATCGGACCGTGTTGAACCGTATCTCATCCTACGACTGCGACCTCGGTGCGCCTATCCGAGCGGAGGTGTCATGACGGCGACGTTCCGATCACTGTTTTCCGCTGTATGCCTAGCTGCGGGAGCACAGGCAGTACCAGCAGCACTGGTGGCGCAGCAGGCCACGACCATCACAGGTCATGTTCGCGGTGAGGCCGGCAATTCCCTCGCCGGGGCCAGCATCTCGATCATCGACCTCGGGCTCGGCGGTCTCGTCCGCGAGAACGGCGAGTACTCGTTCACCGTGCCGGCCAATCGCGTGCGCACTCCAAGCGTCACGCTCACAGCACGCATCATCGGGTATCGCGCGCAGACCGCCGAGGTCACGCTCAACGGCGGGACTGTGACCAAGGACTTCACGCTCGTCGCGAATCCGTTGCAGCTCGGCGAGGTGGTCATCACTGGCGCCGGCACCAACACGACCCGCGAGAAACTCGGCACCGTGATCAATACCGTCGACTCCGCGGTGATCGCGCACAGCAACGAGCCGAACATCGTGAACGCGCTCGCCGCCAAGGCGCCGAACGTGCAAATCGTGTCGAGCTCCGGCGCCCCCGGAGCGTCGTCGTACATCCGTATTCGCGGCATCAAGTCGCTCTCCGGAAACGCGCAGCCGTTGTTCGTCGTCGACGGCATTCCGATCGACAACTCGACGAGCATCAACGGATCAAACTTGAGTGGAGCGAACGCGCCGAACCGCGCGTCGGATATCGATCCGTCCGACGTCGAGTCGATCGACATTCTCAAGGGCGCGGCCGCAGCGGCCATTTATGGAGCGCGTGCTGCGGATGGCGTCATCCTGATCACCACCAAGCGTGGACATCCGGGACAGACACGCTATTCGGCGCGCACCAGCGTCACGTCCGACAATGTCACGAAGAGCTATCCGTTGCAAACGAAGTACGGGCAGGGCACCAAGGGCGTGACCGGGACGTGTTCGACGGAAAATTGTTCGGGCACGTCGACGTCGTGGGGACCGCTGCTCACCGGTGTGCCGACGTACGATCACTACGGCGAGTTCTTCCACACCGGTCGCACCGTCGATGCGCAACTCCAGGTTTCGGGCGGGAATGACCAGACGTCGTTCTTCGCGTCGGGCGGCCGCACCGATCAGACGGGCGTGATCGTGGGCAACAACAACTATTACACAAAGAACAACGGGCGGCTCAAAGCGTCGCACAAGATGTTCCCCAACCTGACCGTCGGAGCCAACGTGGCGTTCATCGACGTGCGCAACGCCGCGCTGTTGAACGGCGGCGCGGTGTCGGGACTCATGCTCGGCGCACTGCGTACGCCGCCGGACTTCAACAACTTTCCGTACCTCGATCCCAACACGGGACTTCAGCGTTCGTATCGCTTTCCAGTGCCGGGTGCGTCGTCGTTGTTGACGTCGCGCGGATACGACAACGCCCTCTTTGCCCTCTACAACAACCCGAACGTCGAGCTCACCGACCGCACCACCGCCAATCTCGACGCCGAGTATCAGCCGACATTGTGGTTGAAGGTGAACTACACGTTGGGCGGCGACTACTACGGCGACACCCAGATGACTGGGTATGCGCTCACGGCGAGCGATTTCCCCAAGGGACGCGTGCAGCGGACCACCGCCGAGCGGTTGCAGATCGATCACAACTTGGTCGCAACGGCGACGCACACGTTCAACGACAATCTCTCGGGCACGTTCACGCTCGGACAGAACTTGAACAGCCGACGCCAGCGCGATCTCTCCGTCACGGGCAGCGATCTCATTGCGCCACAGCCGTTCGCCATCAACAACACGGTGACGCAGGCGTCGAGCGAGGGGCTGTCGACCATTCACACCGAATCGTATTTCGGCCAGGCAACGACGGATCTCTTCAACCAACTCTATCTCACGGCCGGGGCCCGGAACGACGGCTTCTCGACGTTCGGTCAGGCGAATCCGCGTGCCTGGTATCCCAAGGCGAGCGTCGCCTGGACGTTCACGAACGCATTAGGGAATACGAATCAGACCGGTTTACTCAGCTATGGAAAGGCGCGCATCTCGTACGGGGAGACGGGCAAAGAGCCCGGCGTCTACTCGACGAACACCGTGCTCGGCAGCGGCTCGTTCGGCAGCGGCTTCGGCGACGTGACCAAAGCGACGCAAGGCGGATTCGGCGGATTGCTCAGCTCCGGCACACGCGGCAATCCGGATCTCCGTCCGGAGCGGGAGAAAGAAGTCGAAGGCGGCTTCGACTTCGGGTTCTTTGATCAGAAGGCTGACGCGGGCGTCACGTACTACAACAATCACTCGACCGACGTCATTCTGAGCGTTCCGCGTCCGACGACGTCGGGCTTCAGCGGTCAGCAACTCAACGGCGCCGCGCTTCGCAGCAAAGGATTCGAGGCGACGCTCAATGTTCGTCCGATCACCCGGCAGAACTTCTCGTGGGATTTCGGGCTGCAGTGGGCGCAGAACCACACGACGATTGAAGATCTGCAGGGCGCGCTGTTCGTCGGCGCAGGCGGTGGCAGCTTTGCCGAGGCGGCGCCGCAGGCCGTCGTCGGCGGTGGATTCGTGTTCCGCGGTCTTGGCTTCGGACGCTGTGGCATGAGCCAGCAAGCAGCACTTCGAGACAACAAGAACGCGGTCATCACCGACTTCGATTCACAGTGCGCCGGCAAAGCGCGCGGCACGTTGTATATCGACGCCAGCGGCTTCCCGGTGAAAGATCCCAACATTCGCCAGGTGGCTGATCCGAACCCGAAATGGACTGGTGGCCTGCGCAGCAACATGCGATTGGGCAAATGGCAGGTGTCCGCGCTGGTCGATCACAAGCAGGGCGGCCAGGTCATGAACACGACGAAGGGATCGCTCTACAACTTTGGCACGCACAAGGACACCGAGAAGCGCGACGTCAACGAGGTCTTCGGCACCGATCTGTTGCCAGGCGCGGTCACGGGTCCGGGCGCCGGCATGCCGGTGATGATCGGCGAGGCGTGGTACACGGGCAACGGTACCGCGAACTCCAACATCGTCGAGGAATTCGCCGAAGATGGCGGCTATACCAAGTTGCGGGAGATCTCGGTTGCATATTCGCTGGACAACGCGATGGTGCGGCGCATGGGCTTCAGCAGCGTCGACCTGCGCGTCGCAGGCCGGAACCTGCGCACATGGTCGAGCTACAGCGGGCTCGATCCCGAGACCAATCTTGCGGGCGCCTCGGCCCTATTGCAGGGCTATGACTTCTTCAATATGCCGCAGACGCGGTCGTTCGTGTTCACCGTTGGACTCAACCGCTGATGTCACGAGAGATTCATAATATGAAATCATATATCCGAACCGCGCTCGTGGCCGCGACGGTCGTCGCGGCCGGCTGCAGCAATTATCTCGATTGCGGCGAATGCATCACGAGCCCTACGTCACCCACGCAGGCGACGTCGACGCAGCGCATCGTTGCGACACAGGCGAAGCTCTGGCAGCTCACGAACGGCGACCTCGCTCGCGAGACGGCGATGTTCATGCAGCAAATGGCCGGCGTAGGCAATCAGTATCAAGTAATCGATAAGTATTCGCTCGACGCGGGCGGCGGCGGCGATTTCACCACGGCGTACGGCGGCGCCGGTCTCATCGATCTCAAGCGCGTCGAGGCTGACTCGCGCGCCTCGGGCGACAAGACCATGGTCGGCATCGCGCTCGTCTTCAAAGCGTGGCTGATGAGCGTGTCGGCCGACGTGTGGGGCGATGCGCCGTACACCCAAGCGGCGCAGCCGGACGCGTTCCCGACACCGGTCTACGACGCACAGCAAGTCGTCTATGACAGTTTGCAAAACGCCCTGAGCGATGCGATCACCAACCTCAACGCAAACGCCGGTGCTGGCCCGTCGGCGGCCGAGCTGGTCTACAAGGGCGACCGTGCCAAGTGGATTGCGCTCGCGCACACGCTCAAGGCGCGGTTGTATCTGCACGTGGCCGAGCGCGATGCGTCGGCGTATGCGAAGGCGCTCACGGAGGCGAACCTAGGCATCTCGTCGAGCGCGGGCGACTACGTGACCCTCCAGACGAGCACGGCGGGCGAACAGAACGACTGGTACCAGTTCCAGGTTGTCGGGCAGCGCACGTCGTACATGCGCGCCGGCGCGTTCGGCGTGAACCTCCTCACCGCGGCCAACGATCCGCGGCTCACGGAGCTCTACCAGAAGGCGACCGGCTCGGCGACGATCGTCGGCGGCACGCCTGGTCAGTCACTCACGTCGGCGATGGGGAACGTCAGTGCCAAGCGCCTGGCCGATAGTTACGGGCAGCCGCTCGTGACATACAATGAGAATTTGCTGATCAAGGCCGAGGCGTTGTTCAAGGCGGGGAACCTGCAGGCGGCGCTTGATACGTTGAACAAAGAGCGCGCGTCGTGGGCTACGGCGAACCCATGGCGCTCGGCGATCACGCTCGCGCCGCAGGCGGGTCCAGTGACGCTCGAGCAGATCATGAACGAGAAGTACATTGTGCTCTTTCAGAACATCGAGGCTTGGAACGATTACAAGCGCACTTGTTTGCCGAAGCTGACGCCGGGCAATGGCGCCGTCGCGATTCCGGGTCGGTTGCTCTACCCAACGAGCGAGCGGCAGACGAACACCGCGAACGTTCCGGCTGATCCGGTGCGGAACTGGAACGACCCGCAGGCGTGTACCGGAGCGTGACGCGCAACCCGAACGAATGATCCAACACGAATACAAACGGGCACGACTGCTATCGGTCTTGCCCGTTTTACATTCGTCGCGCCGGAACGCCGCTGTGTCATCGGATGGCGTCGCGTATGAGTGTCGCCAGCAGCGGGAGGCGCACTTGCTCGAACGGGTGCGCGGTGTTGGGAAGCACACACAGCTCCCCTCGCGCGATGACCCGGGCCGCGTCGGCCGTTTCGTCCACTGTCACCACGTTGTCGCGGTCGCCGACCATCAGGCGAACGCGCGGTTGAATTCGCGACAACACCGCGGCGTCGAGGAATCGGATGCGCGCCGAGCTCCGTCATGAGCGTCGCGGTCTTCGTCAGCACCTCTTCCCACCCGCCACAGCCCTCGTGTCGCTGCTCGAGTTGCGCGGCGAACTTCGGGACCTTGCGCCGAATGGTCGCGGCATCGAGTCGGCTGGTCTCGCGCGCCGCGCCTTCGGGTGTCCACGCGAGCTTGGTGCCCAGTGTCACGACCGACGTCACCAACTCCGGCGATTCGGCGGCGAACTGCAGCGCAACATAGCCGCCCATGCTGTAGCCGAAGAATGCTGCGCGTTCAATCCCGCGTCCGGTCATGAAATGACGGATGCCGTTCGCGAAGCGATCGATGCTGTACTTCTCGTCGGCGGGCGGCGTGTCGCCGTGACCATCCAACTCGATGACGTGGACGTCGTGCGCGTCGTCGAGCAGTGCTCTCAGCGGTTCCACTTGTGCCGCGTTGCCGAGCGCACCGTGAATCAAGAGAACTGTAGTCGGCATGCTGTGCGTGGTGGCGAATGAAGCCTGTGACTCGCCGCGTATATCGGCAAGCACAATGTAATGACGCGACCTATTTCGAGCTTGGGCTCAAGAGAATGAGCTCGAATCGCACGACCACATCGTTGTGACTGCGTACGAGGCCGCGGAGCGCCGTGGGCGGCTTCACATCGAAGTCGGTCATCAGGAGCGGGACACCGCCGCGAGCAGTGACGCGTCCATCGGACCGGCGCTCGACCGCGATTTGCGTGTGAACGGTCTTTTCCACGCCGGCGACCATGATTGTGCCGTCGGTCTCGACAATCGATCCTTGCGCGCCAGCGCTGGGCGAGGCGCTGAAGATGCCGACAATCTGCGATCCGCTCGCCGAATCGGCCTTGAGCGCCGCGTAGAGATCCTTCTCCATCTGGGAATTTCCGCATTTGAGATCGCGAACAGCGACCTTCACGGTCACTCGCTGAATAATCTCCAAATGCACGGACCCGCTGTCGTGTGACAGCTCCGCAGGGCGGCCGTCGACGATTGCCTCGAAGGTCGACGCTTTGCACGACCAGTCGTGAATGTTCGAACCGCCTTCGAGCCAAAGTCGGCTCCCGGGTTGCACGTCGAGGCGCACGGTGCCCGGGCTCTGCGCCGCAGCCGTGAGACTGATCAGTCCGAGGAGCACGAGCGCGGTGAGCGTTTTCATGTGACCGCATCGGCCGTTGCAAGTTCGATCGGCTCACTCGCCGTCGCGTCCGCGATCGGTCCCTCAGCCAACCACAGCGTGAAGATCGCGCCCTTTCCCGTGCTTTCCACGGTCAGGTCGCCATGCATGAGCACCGCAAGCTGTTTGCTTACCGTCAGTCCCAGGCCGCTGCCTTTTCGCGTCGACTGACCGTCAGTCGACAGTTGCACGAAGGGCTCGAACACGTGTTGCAACTTGTCTTCGGGTATTCCAGGGCCTGAATCTTCGACGCGAATCGCACACCATGGCCCGCCAGTCAACCCGACACTCGGCGGTGCTTCCATGACGCGAGACGCGATGACGTCGACCGCGCCGCCCGGCGGCGTAAAGCTCACTGCATTGCCCAAGACGTTGACGAGCACCTGTCGCACACGATCAGCGTCGCCGAAATACATACAATGCTCAGTGGTCTGGCTGAGGTTGACCGTGACGTTGCGCGCCGCCGCCTGAGGGGCGACGAGCGCTAACGCCTCGGCCATCACGACATGCGCCGCGCATTTCTCGTGCTCCACCTTGAGTCGGCCCGCTTCGCCTTGCGCCATATCCAAAAAGTCATTCGTCACGCCGATGAGGTGTTTGCAGGCGCGCTGTACCCGGGAGAAGTAGCCTTTTTGTTTGTCCGTTATCGACGCGGCGATCTCCATGTCGAGCAGATCGAGGTAGCCGAGGATAGCGTTGAGCGGAGTTCTGAACTCGTGTGTCGTCAATGCCATGAACCGCTCGCGCACGACAAGCGAGCGCTCGGCGACCCGCTGCGCTGCCTCGGATCGGTCGCGTGCCTCGTCCGCAATGACCCGCAACCGGTCGATCTCAGCTTGACGCTGTGTCAAATCCTGCAGAGCAATGAGAAGGGCCTGATTCTGCGCCTGTAGCTCGCCGAACGGTGTCGCCTCACTCGCTTTCGCCAGCTCACCGGAGAGACGCGCTGCCTCGGCGGCACCAAACTTCGCGGTCGACCAGGGAAGGGACTTGGCCATCACGACGATCGTCCCACGACCGACGGTGGACGTGATGACGAAGCGATCCATCAACGCGCGTGAACCGCGGATGCCAATGCCCATTCCCGTACGAGATTTGAAATCGGGCGACATGATGGCGTCGACGTCGCCGATCCCGGGGCCTTCGTCGGTCACGCGAATCACGAGGTCCTGTCGATTCATCGCCTGACTCTCGACGGAAAACGCGACGGTTCCGCCGCCGCCGTATTCGAAGGCGTTCCGCGCCACTTCGGATAACGCGGTGGTAATGCGAGTCGTGTCTCCGGTGGAAAAGCCGAGGAACTGGCTGATCTGGCGCGTTCGCTGGCGGGCCAGGAGCACGTCTTGCTCGCGTCGAATGGCGACACTCGAAATCGTCATGCTTGCTGTCATTCGGTCTTCGCTCCCGCGACATCACTCACGACCAGGATCGTGACGTCGTCGCGATCGCGCGCGAAGTCGCGATAGATGATGCCGGCGACCAAACCGGGGTGTGCTGTCTTCAAACCCGGATAGGAATCCATGCGCCAGCGCGGTGCGATGCCATCGGAGTGCAAAACGAGCCGAGCGCCAATTGGCCAGGCGGTGTCCATGACCTTCAAGAGCGGCATCTTGCATCCAGCGATTCCGTTTTGGGGAACGAGATGTTCGGTCGGACCATCGGAGAGCACACGCCCGTCCACGTTTCCAACCCCGCTGAATCGCGTTGTCCGTGCCGCGTCATCGATCATCACCACGGACAGTGCCGCGCCTCGAGTGCCGTGCATGGCTGCGTCGAGCGCGGCCAACGCCTCCTCCGGCCTTGCACTCGCGGTCTTCGCGAATGCGTTCGTGGCCGCCGCTGCAGCTTGCGCCGCCTCGGGTCCGTGTCCCAGCCCATCGACGAGCATCACCGAGAGTCCTCGTCGTCCGACAATGACTCTCCATGCGTCGCCGCACTCTGTTTCTCCGCGCAGCGGAACGCAGACGGCTCCGATCCGGTCATCCACAGACATAGTCCGAGCCGCGCGGCTCGAGAGGCGTGGGCGTTCGCCGATCCGCGCGAGCACCGCCGTGCCCGTACCGCGTTGTGAATGAATCTCGAACACGTCGGCGAGACGCTGCATCCCGCCCAATCCTTGACCCGGAGTGCCGGATGTCGAGTAGCCGTCGCGCATGGCTCGTTCGACTTCTGGAATACCCGGACCTTTGTCGAGAGCGAGGATTTCGATCGCGGGGGTGCTTCCGGCGACGAGCGCGCGAATCACCATGATCCCGCGTTCCGCATGCCGCACGATGTTCGTTGCCGCTTCGGTGACAACGATCGCCAGTCGCCCGACCGCGTCCTCGCTCAGCCCGTGCGAATTCCCAAGCGCGACAGCAGAGCGGCGCGCGCCGCCGATTTGACTGTGGTCCTCGACCTCCAAAAGCGTCGATCCGCCGGGGGCGGCTGCGCCGAGTGCGATTACACTTTCCATCGCACGATGGTGACGCACGTTCCTTCCGTCGGCGTTGACGAGAGCGCAAATTCGTTGACGAGGCGCCTCGCTCCCGGCAGTCCAATGCCCATGCCGCTGCCGGTGGTGTAGCCGTCTTCCATGGCTAGATCGATCTCGGGAATCCCGGGCCCGTGATCGGTGAAGATCACGCGGAGTCCGCGTCGATCAGCCTGTTGTATGACCTGCAGACACATGATGCCGCCGAGCCCGTGAATCACGGCGTTGCGCGCCAGCTCGCTCGCCGCGGTGACGACCTTGGTGAGATCGATGATCGTCAGACCGATTTCCTTTGCCCAATCACGAACCCAACCGCGTGCCGCCGAGATGTCGATGTCGGAGTGCAATTGAAAGCACGCCTCTTTGGCGACAGTCAGCGCTGTCGTCACGCGCGCGACACTGCTGCTCGCTCGAGCAACTCCATGCCGCGTTCGACGTTGAGCGCCGTATGAATGCCCGGCAGCGACAGCCCGAGCTCCACGAGTGTGATTGCCACCGACGGCTGCATCCCGACCACGACCGTTTCGACGTCGAGGATCCGCCCCATCGCCGCCGTATTAGCGATCATGCGACCGATGAACGAATCAACGATCTCTAACGCAGAGATGTCGAGGAGAAGGCCGTTCGACGGATGTGCCGCGATGGCCTTGGAGAGGTCGTTCTGCAACGTCATGGCCAGTTGGTCGTGCATGTCCACCTGGATCGTGACGAGCAGACACTTGCCCATTCGAAGAATGGGAATGCGTTCTGTGGCCACGATCAGTCACCGTTGCTCGTTGCGGGTCCGACCATCCGCCCTGTTCGCGAGAGCGCCACGCGGAAGGCGTCGGCGAGCGTCGCCTTAGTGGTGACGTCGCCCAGGTCGACGCCCAAATGCACGATTGTCTGCGCGATTTGTGGCCGGATGCCGCTGATGATGCACTCAGCGCCCATGAGTCGCGTCGCCGTGACCGTCTTGAGTAGATGCTGCGCCGTCATTGTGTCGACGGTCGGCACGCCGGTGATGTCGATGATCGCGATCGCTGCGCCGGTTTCGACGATTCGCTGAAGCAACGTCTCCATCACGATCTGCGTGCGCGCGCTGTCGAGTGTGCCGATCATCGGCAACGCCAGCACGCCGTCCCACAGCGTCACGACGGGCGTTGACAGCTCGAGCATTTCCTGCTGCTGCCGGTGGATGACTTCTTCACGGCCGCGCTGATACTCCTCCATGGTGAGGAGACCGAGCTGATCGAGCAGCTCGGTCGCATGCCAAATCTCGTCGCCGAGTTGCGCGGCGTCGTCGGCGAACTCGGCGCGAAGCATTGCGAAAAGCGGACGCTTGAGTGCAAAGACGAAGCTTGCTGTTTCCGACGGCGAGAAGCCCTGGCGCGCGCGGGTGCGCGAGAGATCCGCCAAGAACGCTCGTGCGGGCGCCCAAGCTTCCGCGTCCGCGTCCAGGATTGAATCGGAGTCCGCAGGATTGGCGATGAGCGTTAGGAATTCATCGCCCTGCGCGCGAAGCTCGGCCGCAGGCAAACTTTCGGCGCGCCCCTCTTTGAGTTGTTCTTTCACCCATGCTGTGAGCACCTCTTCGCGGCGTTCGACGATCAATCGACGAAAATCGGAACGTGCGACAAGAACTGCTTCTGGCATTTTGGAGCTCCGGGCGGCAGCGCGTGCATGGCGAGATGGGGCACGATAGGGCGGGGAAGTCTCGCTTTCGCTCGGAGGGCGCCGGCGCTTGGCCGCCGCGAGTATGCGACGTCGGTCAATGCAAGAAGCTGCCCACGACGGAAGATGTTCCTCGGCTTGCTGCCCTGGGGTCGTTGGTGACCGATTTCCCCATCACAATCGTGAGGGGATGTCATTTTTGCACCTCGGCGCGATATTGGCCACATGCACATCGAATTTTCCGGCGCGGCGCGTGAAGTCACTGGCTCGTGTCACATCGTTCGCGCCAATGGGAAAACCGTCCTTCTGGATTGCGGCCTGTTCCAGGGCCGTCGCCGAGATGCGGGTGCGAAGAATCGAGCACTCCCATGCCCCGTCGACGACATCGACGCCGTCGTTCTGTCGCATGCGCACTTGGATCATGCGGGGCGCCTTCCGTTTCTCGTGGCGCATGGCTACTCCAAGGCGATCCACTCGACGAAGGCGACGGCCGATTTGACGGCCGTCATGCTCGCGGACAGCGCGCGCATTCAGGAAAGTGATTTCAATTTTCTCACACGGCATGGACGATCGGTCGAACCGCCGTTGTACGGTGTGCGCGACGCGGCACGAGTCGAGGAATTGATCGAGCGCCACGCATACGCCGACTGGTTCGACGTCTGTCCCGGAATCCGCGCCCGCTACACCGACGCCGGACACATTCTAGGCTCCGCCTCGGTCGTCATCGAGGCGACCGAAGGCGGGCGCGTCTCGCGGCTCGTATTTTCTGGAGACGTCGGCCGCGTTGGCCTGCCGATCATCCGCGACCCTGCGCCGCCGACGGACGCCGCCGACGCCGTCATCATGGAGTCGACGTACGGCAATCGGGATCATGAGAGCGTTGCGACGGCGCGCGAGAAGCTGGCCAAAGTCGTTCGCGACACGTCCGCCCGCGGCGGCAGAGTCCTCATTCCGGCGTTCGCCGTGGGTCGAACGCAGGAAATTGTGTACGACCTTCACGTTCTCCTGCGCGACGGAGTGATTCCCGCCGTACCGATCGTTATCGATAGTCCGTTGGCCACGGCGGCCACCGAGGTCTTCGAACGCAACCTCGACATCCTCGACCAGACGGAAGCCCCTGTGCGCGAGATCGAACGCCTCTTTCGATTCGATCAACTCTCATACACCAACAGCGTCGATGAGTCCAAGGCGCTCAACCATCGCGTCGGGCCGCTGATCGTGATCGCGGGATCGGGAATGGTGGAAGGAGGACGCATTCTCCATCATCTCATTGCCGGCGCGTCGAACCCTCGCAACACGGTCCTCATCGTTGGGTTTCAGGCCGAGCACACACTCGGCCGCCGCATCGTTGAACGCCGGCCGACCATTCGCGTCCTCGGCGAAGACGTCGAGCTTCGCGCGAGTGTCGAGATTCTCAACGGCTACAGCGCCCACGCCGATCGGACTGGCCTTGCGAACTGGCTTGGCGCGGGTGCGCGCGACGTCGCCGAACCTTGCGCAGGTGTGCCTGGTGCACGGCGAGGAGGACGCGCAGGCGGCACTGTCGGACAGACTTCGCTCCGACGGCTACGTCGTCACGTGCCCCAAGGCCGGCGAAACCGTGACCTTCTGAACAGATCTGAGCCTGGGCCACACCAGTTGTCGATTTGCCCGCCTCCCGTTCGACTACTTACGCACATCCGCTCCGAACCGTCCCTTCGACCACATCGCCGAGGATCGCCATGAGTGCTCCAACACAAACGCAGACGCACGCGAATCATGCTCGGTACGTGCCCGGCTTTCACTTCGTGACCGGCTCTCTCACGATCATCATCCTGGGCTGGGCGCTCTATCGCCTCGCCACGGTACGCTCGGCGGATGCGCTTTTCGGTGTCCTCGTTGGCGTCGTACTGCTCGCGCAGTTCATCTACCTGCGACAATTCCCGCTGAAGGTGCAGGACCGGCTTATTCGTCTCGAGGAGCGCCTCCGGATTGCCCGACTCGTCCCGAGTGATCAGCAGGCGAAGTGCGACGAGCTGACGGCCGACCAATTGATTGCGCTTCGCTTCGCGTCGGACGCCGAGGTACCGGCACTTGTTAAAAGAGTGCTCAACGAGAATATCAAGGGCCGCGCGGCGATCAAGGCGCTGGTTGTGAATTGGCGTCCGGATCACATGCGCGCGTGAAATGATCGCGCCCTAGTCCAAGAGATCCGGCATAGGCCCGGGAAAGCAGATTCGTCGCTTCGCTCTGAGTGACAAGGGCTAACTCTTTTTGGACGCGGTCTGGTCGAGCGCGGCACGAAGGCCCTTCGCCAGCGTCACGGCGTCGGCGTTCGCCCAGAAGTGCATGAAGTAGAGACGCGGCTCCTCGTCCAACATGTGGCTATGCATCGCCGTGACCTCGATGCCGTGATCGCGCAGCGCTCGAATGACGTGATTCACCTCGGAACCGCGCAACACAAAATCACCGGTAATCGCCGCGTTGCCGGCGCTCGTCGGTTGGAAATTGATCGCCGTCGCGACTCCCATCGACGGGGGAACCTCATGTCCCATCTCAGTGATCTTCTCACTTCGCGGAACACTGACTTGATACACGACGCCATTCAATTTGCCGGCGACACCCAGCGCCTTTGCAATTCCAGCTGTGTCGAGATCGGCGGCTGACGGAGCGGCGGCGGGTCCGGGCGTTCCGAGGGGAGTTTTGCTCTGCGCCAACGCGTCGTGAATTGCGTGGGCAATCTTCGCGGCGTCACCGTGCGCCGAGATGTGCATGTACATGACGCGGGGAGATTCGCCGAGCACGTGATTGTGCAGCGCTGTCTGCTCGACGCCCGCGGCCTGCAGGGCGCGCATCACCGGGCTCACCTCGTCCTCCGCCAACACGAGATCGCCCATCGCCATCGAGTTGCCTTTTGCGATTTCTTTGAACGCCACCCAGCCGCCGAGCGCGAAGGCAGGCTTGAGAGCGACTCCGCCGACGGTCACCGCGAGATCGCTTCGAGGAAAGCTGAACTTGATGACGTCGCCCGGCTGCATGGCGCCTTTCCGGCCGAGCGCGTCCTCGACCGCCGTCCAGGTCGCCGGGGCTTGCGCGCCCACGTCGTGGCCCGCCGCCACGATCGGCGCGAGACACAATGCTGTCACGATCGATCGCAAACTCGGCCAGCGTGAAACGTTGCGCATTCTGTTCTCCGAAAGATGAAGCGGTTTCGTCGACATCATTGTTGCGTCGTTATGTCCAATGCCAGTCGCGAATCGCGGGCAGGTCCTCGAAGTGTTCTCGCGCGTAACGACTCGCCTCCTCGAGAGAAGCAGTCAAGCGCGCCGTAAGTTCCGCGATCCGATCGACCGGCAACGGCGAAAACCGCAACGCCAGGATGGCCAGATGGTACCGACTCATTCCGTTCAACACCACCATGTCGAACGGCGTGGTCGTGGTGCCCTGTTCGTTGAAACCGCGCACGTGAAAGCGCCCTGGGTGCGGGCGACGATGCATGAGTTGATGCACCGCAAACTGGTATCCGTGAAACGCGAAGATGACGGGCTTGGTACGCGTGAACAGTTCGACGAACCGATCGTCGTCCATGCCGTGCGGATGGATCGATGGCGCGTAGAGAGTCATGAGGTCGATCACGTTCACAACGCGCACACGCAGTTCCGGCGCGAGACGGCGAAGCAACCATGCCGCGGCCACCGTCTCGAGCGTCGGCGTGTCTCCCGCGCAGGCGAGGGTGACGTCCGGCTCACCGCTCTCAGTGTTACCGGCCCAATCCCATACTGACGCCCCGCGGGCGGCATGCTCGCACGCATCGTCGATCGACAGCCATTGCAACTGCGGCTGTTTATCGATCACGATGAGGTTGACGTAGTTCTTGGAACGCAAGCAGTGGTCGGCAACCGACAGCAGAGAATTCGCGTCCGGTGGCAGGTAGATGCGCACGACGGAACCGCGCTTGGACAGCATGACGTCGATCAGGCCGGGACCTTGATGGCTGAATCCGTTGTGATCGTTGCGCCAACAGGTGGAGGTCAGCACGATGTTCAACGACGCCACCGGATCTCGCCACGCAAGTAACGCCGCCTCGGCGAGCCACTTGCTGTGTTGCACCGTCATCGACGCCGACACCATCGCGAACGACTCGTACGTGACGAACAACCCGTGTCGTCCGGTGAGCAGATAGCCTTCGAGCCAGCCTTCGCAGAGATGCTCGCTCAGCACTTCCATCACGCGTCCGTCCGGCGAGACACTCTCGTCATTCGCGATCTGCCGGCCAACGAGACAACGGTTCTCGGTTTCGAAGACGCTCGCGAATCGATTGGAATTCGTCTCGTCGGGACAGAAGAGACGGAAATTTTCGGCCGAGCTGTTCCGGACGAAAATGTCGCGAACCATGGCGCCCATTTGGCGCGTGGATTCCCGCGTCACGGTCGCCGGTTGCGGGACGTCGATTGCGTAATCCTTAAAGTTCGGCAGGTCGAGCTGTCGGAGCAGCCGGCCGCCGTTTGCGTGCGGGTTCGCTCCCATCCGACGGTCGTCCTTGGGCGCGAGGTCGGCGAGATCAGGCACCAGTGCACCCAATGCATCGAAGAGCGTTTCCGGCTCGTAGCTGCGCATCCACGTTTCGAGCATCGCCAACTCCCCGGCGCTCGTGCGCGCGTGCGGCAGCGGAACTTGATGCGCCCGGAACGTCCCTTCGACCGCATGACCGTCGACGACGGTCGGGCCAGTCCACCCTTTGGGCGTTCGCAGGATGATCGCCGGCCAACGCGGACGCGACTGCACATTGGCAGCGCCCGTGGCGCGGGCGTCCGATTGAATGGCGCGAATGCGTGCGAAGCAGGTGTCGAGCACACCAGCCATCGCCTGGTGAACGAGCATCGGATCGTCACCGGCGACCGAATAGACTTCGTAACCATGGGCCTCGAGCAGTCGGATGACGTCTGCTTCGTCTTCGCGCGCGAGCACGGTCGGACCGCTGATCTTATAGCCGTTGAGATGCAGGATGGGCAGCACCGCCCCGTCGCGCGCAGGATTCAGAAAACTCGTACTCTTCCACGCTCCTTCCAGGGGAGCGGTTTCCGCCTCGCCATCGCCAACGACGGCCACGACAACCAAATCGGGATTGTCGAACGCGGCACCGAAGGCATGTGACAATACGTATCCGAGCTCGCCGCCCTCATGAATCGAGCCGGGCGTCGGAACGCTCACATGACTGGGAATACCGCCCGGAGTTGAGAATTGTCTAAATAGACGGCACAACCCGGCCACATCACGTCTCACCTGCGGATAGATCTCGGTGTACGTGCCCTCGAGGTACACGTTGGCCACGATCGCCGGACCCCCATGCCCTGGCCCGGCCAGATAGATCACGTTCGCGTCACATTCGGCGATCACGCGATTCAGATGCGCATAGATGAGGTTCAGACCCGGAGACGTACCCCAATGGCCGAGCAGACGCGGCTTGATATGTGAGGGATGAAGCGGCTCGCGAAGGAGCGGGTTATCCTGTAGGAAGATTTGACCGACGGTCAGGTAGTTCGCCGCCGTCCAATATCGATGGACGCGTCGCAATAACTCGGGCGACAGCGGCGATGCGGCTGTGGAGTCATTTGGTTGCGCAGGCGAAGGCCGCGAAGATGACGGCGGCGTCACAGTCGGCGCAGTCGCGATGGCGACAGCGCTGGATACGGTCGAATCGAAAACGAATTGTCGTTGGCTCACGCTGCGTTGCTCCGGGGTCAGCGAATCTGTAGCGTCTTCAGAGGATTACAACAGGACAGGTCTAACAGGGCAAAAGGGCTCCAGGGGATCATGTGCATATTCTCGTCCTGAACGTCGGGTCGTCGTCGCTCAAGTTCCAACTCATCGACACCGACGAGGCGGCCATCGCCGCGTCGGGCGACCGACGCCTGGCCCGGGGTCAGATGGAGCGGATTGGTGGAGAAGCCATCCTCACGTTGGAACCGGCCAACCAGCGTCCCACAAAGAGCACGGCATCCATTCGCGATCACGCCGCGGCCGTCGAATACATTCTGCGGTGGATGACGAGCGACGATTCCGGCGTGCCGATCACGCGCCTGAGCGAGATCGAAGCTGTGGGACACCGCGTCGTGCACGGCGGCGAAAAATTCGCGCGGTCGACGGGTATCGACGAAGAGGTTCTCCGCCAACTCGAGGAGCTCATCGATCTCGCTCCGTTGCATAATCCTCACAACCTACGGGGGATTGCGGCCGCACGCGCTGCACTCGGGCCCGGCATTCCTCAGGTCGCGGTATTCGATACGGCCTTTCATCACAGTCTGCCTGAGACTGCTTTTCTGTACGCAGTGCCGTACCAACTCTATCGCCGGTACGGCGTTCGCCGGTACGGCTTTCACGGGACATCGCATCGATACGTCGCCTACCGCTATCGCCAGCTCACAGGACGGTCGCGAGAGGCCACCAAAATCGTCACGGTCCATCTCGGCAACGGCGCCTCGGCGTGCGCCATCGTCGGCGGCGAGTCAATCGACACCTCGATGGGCTTCACACCGCTCGAGGGTTTGGTCATGGGCACGCGGTCAGGCGACCTCGACCCGGCAATTCTTGACTACATCTCGGTGAAGGAAGGGATGAGCCTCGAAGCCGTGGACTCGATGCTCAACAAACAATCAGGCCTGTTGGGGATCTCGGGACTCACGGCTGACATGCGCGAGCTGCTCGCCGAGGAACGGGAGAATGGCGACCGCCGCGCGCGGCTGGCGATCGACGTCTTCTGCTATCGCGTGAAGAAATACCTTGGCGCGTATCTCGCCGCGATGAACGGGGCGGACGCGATTGTGTTTACTGGCGGCATCGGAGAAAATGCACCTGACATTCGCGCCCGTATTTGCCGCGGGCTCGAGTGGCTCGGCATTGTCGTCGACGATTCCACGAACGCATCGATGGTCGCGGCAGAGGGACGCATCGACGCCGCGGGTTCCCGCATGGAGCTGTGGGTCATCCCGACCGATGAGGAAAGACTCATCGCGCGCGATACCTGGCGTGTGGTGACGGGCGCCGAACTGCGCCATTGAGCGACCAGTCGGCGCCGTCGATTCCACAACGCGTCATCACCAACAACAACTCACCATTCCGACCACTGCCCGGGCGCCTGCTCCCATCGCGACGTCTGTGGGCGGCCCGTGAACGCGCCGGAGAGAGCGCTCATGTGCTTGGCGTCGCCGTAGTGCTCGTTCATGCCGGCGAGATCATTCCACGTGTCGACGCCGAGCAGCTCGAGCGGGGACGAGTCACCCGGCGCATTGAGCTTGATGAAAATCTGATGCGACAGAAGACCACGGCGCCGCGCATCCGGTTGGCCCGCAATGTCCGCTGCACGAAAGACGGCGATTGCGGCGTCGGCCGCCGCGATTGGACCGCGCACGATTCCAACGTAGCGCTCCTGCTTCCCGCGCGGTGCAGGCAACTGATACGAGTACGATCCCTCTGCCGGCATCCACACCGTCGCGTCCCGCGACGAAAACAACTTCGTTCCCTGTTGCACGACTTGCTCGTTGGAAAAGAAATCCATGATCCCCTTGGGATGCACCCATACGTCAAGGAACAGCAACTCATGGGAGTCGGGCGCGGGCGTTCCGGTCAGAGGCGCGTACACCATGTGACTCAAGTCGCCCAGAGACCGGGCCGCGGCGATGCCCGGCGGCGATCCCGCCGTCTGATTGTGAATCACGCGCATCTCGTCGAGGGTTGTTGGCGCAGGCGTGCCGCGGACCACGAGGAGAACCGGCCATTCGATTGGTGTGCTCATGCTCACTCCATATGCGAAGAGGTGGAGACGAACTGCTCGTACCTAGTCGAACGGCCTCGAAGAAAATCGACATCCCTGGCGCCGATGCCGATTGTTGAGCATATGTAGAGCACAGATGTCGCAAATTCTTTGTGTGGATGACGAGCCCACGGTCCTTGGGCTGCTCGGCGAAATCATTCGGCGGGGCGGACACACTTTTATCGGGGCACGCAACGCCGGCGAGGCGCTTCACATCGTGCAGTCCGGTGGCGTCGATCTGATCGTCAGCGACTTTCAGCTCCCCGGAATCGATGGCCTCGAATTCCTCCAGATGCTCCGCGCCGAACATGACGCCACGCCGGTGATCATGGTGACGGGCCACGGCAGCATCGACCACGCGATGCAAGCCGTCCGCGCCGGGGCAAACGATTATCTCGTCAAGCCGTTCGATCCAAAGCATCTGATGTATCGGATCGATCAATGTCTCGTGCATCTCAAACTCGAGCGTGAGCTCGACGAGCTGCGTCGCGAGATGGCCCAGGAACGCGGGCATCGACGGTTGCTCGGAACAAGCCCCGCATTGGAACGCGCGATGGAAATGGTGAGCGCTGCCGCGCGCAGCCGGGCGACCGTGCTCTTGGAAGGGGAGTCGGGAACGGGAAAAGAGCTGCTTGCCCGCGAGGTGCACGTGCTCAGCGACCGGCGCGATAGCCCGTTCATCAAGCTCAATTGCGCGGCGCTTCCGGAGGGCCTCGTCGAAAGCGCGCTGTTCGGTCACGAGAAGGGCGCGTTCACCGGCGCGATTCGCCGAGCGGAGGGTGCCTTCGAGCGAGCGGACGGTGGAACGCTCTTGCTGGACGAGATCACGGAGATGCGGGTCGATCTCCAGGCGAAGCTGCTTCGCGTGCTCCAAGAGCGGGAGTTCGAACGCGTTGGTGGAACGGAGTCGATCAAGGTCGACGTCCGCGTCATTGCGACGACGAACCGCGATTTGCTCGCCGAGGTTGAGGCCGGGACTTTCCGACGGGACCTGTATTACCGGCTCAACGTCATCGCGGTGGTTGCACCGCCGCTTCGCGATCGGCTCGTGGACGTGCCGTTGCTGGCCCACCATTTCGCATCTCGAGCCGCAACGGAAAGCGGTAAGGAAATCGACGCGATATCCGCCGATGCGATCAATCTTCTGCAGAGTCACGACTGGCCGGGGAACATTCGCGAACTGCAACACGCGGTCGAGCGCGCCGTGGTTTTGTCGACCGAGCGCGTCCTCGATGCCAGTGCGTTTGACACTGTCCGACGGGCGGTGAATCGGCGGATTCAAGGCAACGCGGGCGTGGGAGACGCGGGGGCTGGTTTTGCCCTCGACACAGGCGAGACAGCAAAAAACGGCAACCACAGCGTTTCATTGCCGAGTCTCGACCTCGCCGCGGCCGAGCGGGCGCTCATTCAAGAGGCGCTTCGGGCGACGAATAACAATCGAACGCACGCCGCGACGCTGCTCGGTATCGGAGTCCGCACGCTCCGCAAGAAGCTGAATGTGCCCGGTCCAAAGGGCCGCTCGGCCTAAATGGCCTAGTGGTTGGAAGGCGTTGACCGCGCGCCGTATTGTGATCGAAAATACTTCACTATTAGCAATCCAAGCAGCTGTATAACAATGGCTTGGCAGCTCAATTGTGATGCGTATTCTTCGCGCAGTCCGGCCGTAGCGGACTCGGCATAAACGATGCCTTCTCATGGGGTCAGCCTCCACGGCTGAGTCGCGTTCACCCCTTCGTCGACGCCTCCGGTTCGCTCCGCGATGACCAAGTCGCCAAGCCTGTCGCAGGATTCGAAGCCAAGCGATTTGGAATCCGTTCGCGCCGCCGGCAACTGCCGCCGCCGTCTACCGTTTTCAGATTTTTAAGGGGTGTCCCGGCTCCCGCCACAACTAACTCACGAGTGGATCGTCATTCTGGCGGAGAGCGACTCGCATATGCCACCCCGATCTTCTTCCACGATAGAGCTGTTGCATGTCGGCGATGCCCGAAGGAACCGTCCTGCTGATTGAAGACGACAGCGCCGTGCGTCGAATTGTCGTGCGCGCCCTTCGCGGCAGCGGATTTCTCGTGCATGATTGGCCGTCGGGCGAGGCCGCTGTGGACTTCGTCCGCGGGCATTCCGGACCGATCGACGTTCTGGTGACTGACACCGTACTTCCCGGCATGAATGGAGTCGACGCCGCCGCCGCAATTCGACAGATGCGTCCCGGCCTTCCGGTGCTGCAGATGTCCGGATATCGGAGAGAATCGGTGACGAGCTCCGCGTTGACTACCGCCGCCTACCATTTCATCGAGAAGCCTTTCCGCGCGGACGTCCTCGTCGGCGCTGTGCGAACCATTCTGGGGACTGCCCCGACGGTTGGTTTGGCGGCAACGTGACGTCAGTACCGCGTGTCGACGAAAGAACTGATCGCCTGCGTGTCCTGGAATGGTTCGACGAGAACACGTCGCGGACGCTGCTGTCCTCGCTCGTTCGCGCGAAAGGCCATTCAGTTGCGACGGCCGCGGATGGTCTCGAGGCGTGGGGGGTCTTCGAGACGTTTGAGCCGCATCTCGTCGTCGCCGATTGGTCCATGCCCGGAATCGACGGTCTCGAATTGTGCGCGCGGATCCGCCAGCGCGTTGGCGACGAATGCTTTTTGCTGCTCGTCACGGCTCGCGACGGGAAACAGGATTTACAGAAAGCGCTTGCCGCCGGCGCCGACGACTACCTCAGCAAGCCGACGACGGCCGACCAATTCTGGGCGCGACTCGTCATCGCGGAGCGTCGGTTGTGGCTCGCGCGCGCCCGACGGATCGCCGAGGCCGAAGTGGCGCGCATGCGCTGGCTGGCGGGCATCGGCCAAACCGTGCTCACGCTCCAGCATGAGGTCAACAACCCGCTGACCGCGTTGTATGGCGCCCTCGAAGCGATCGGCGAATCGCCCGACCTGCCGGCCGAAGTTCAGTTGAATGTGGGGCGCGCGCTTCAGCAGGCGGAGCGCATCGCCGACGTCGTTCGTCAGCTCTCGAAGCTCGAGCAGCCCGCAACCGTGGAACTGATTCCCGGCTTCCCCATGCTGGCGCTTCTTCCGACGCCGGGCGTGTAGTCGTTATTGAGCGCTATTGAGCGCTATTGAGCGCTATTCGCCCCGCCCGCTCAACAGCGCCACCAACTGTCCCAGTTCGGCCCTCATCCCGCGAAGCACCGGATCGAGGCTCGCTCCCACGGAGTCGTCGACGGCGCCATAGCCGCGCAAGTGCGACGAATAACTCTCCTCGATGCGGTTGATCTCCGACGTGAGCAACGCGCGGCACGTCTGGCGCTGCGACACCGGATGCGTCTCCAGGGAGAGCCCGTCGGCGAGACGCTGAATGTCGTCGCGTATGGAGCGCAGGAGCGGCTGCGCGCTGTCGCGAAAGGACAGCGGAAGATCTGACGCGACGGTGCCGAGCGCCGACGCTCGCGGACCGTCGTTCACGGCCGCCTCGATTTTCGAGAGCGTCGTCTCCAATCCAGTCAGCAGAATTCCGTAATGGCGACGCTGATTGGCATTGAGCGCGACGCCGGCCAAGTCCGGATCTGGTCCAGTGGGCATTAAGTGCTTGTTGATAGGATGCGGCGACGCCAACCAGACCAGTTCTAGAATTCGAGGGCCGGCGCGCCCGCGTTCGTGGGGAGCGCGAACATCCAATACAGCACACCGGATGCGGTCGGGCCGAGTTTCGGAACCAGCGTGACCATCGCCGTCACCTCGACCGGAAGATCGCCCATCCGGCTGATCGACAGCCGCCATTCGCGAGCCCCATCGAATTCGGACAAATAGGCGAGTTGTCTTCGAAAGTCGTCACGGTGCGTGGCCGGGATCAACGCCGCGACAGGCTTTCGTTCGAGATGAAGGCGGTCGCGCCTGAACAACTTCGCCGCAGCGAAGTTGGCCTCCTGAATCGTCGCGAAGATATCGGTGATGAGCGTTGGTGCCGGCGAGTGAAGAAAGATCTGCTGATAGTGACGCGTTCGTTCATCGATGGCCGCGCGCTGCGCGAGCAAACTCGTATTCTGCGCACGGAGCTCCTCCTCGGCGACCTTGAGCTCCTCGAGCGATGTGATGAGGAGGCCGGAGACGCCCTGCAATGCCGGATTGTCGTCCTCCGGGGCGACGATCTCATTCTGCAGCAGGAGGTCGGCGCGCTGAAGCAGCGTGTAGCGGAAAATCGCCAACGCCTCGATTGTCTCGCTCGTCTCCAACTTGGTCTGCAGAGTCATTGGCAGCTCAAAGAAGGTGGTCGGTGCGGAAGAGTGCGCCTTGTCGATTGTAGTGTAACGGCGGAGCAGGGAACAACAAGCACTAATAGAGGTTTCTAGAGGTTCCTTGCGGGCCGCCGAAACGAACGGTAGTGTCAACAGGCAGGTCTCGGCGGACGATCATTCGGCACGACGCGGTGCCTCACATCCGATCCTCTCGACCTCCACGGCGTCGCACAATGTCCGACTCACGAGCTGAACCACACGGGCGAGATTCACGCCCCGCTCCGGCATTTCCGATTGACGGGTGGACGTCAGAACTCGAACGGTCTCGAGCGCGAACCATCGCGCTCCGTCGCGAACCGTTGGCTGATTTGAGCCCTGCGGACGGAGCCGTCGCGACGCACGAGTTGTCGCTCGCCTATGAAGAGCTGTCGGTCGTCGAAGAAGAATTGCGCGTCCAGAATGATGAGCTGGGGCGCGCACAAAGCGCGCTCCATGACGAGCGGCGCCGATATCACGAGCTGTTTCATCAGGCGCCCGTCGCGTACTTGGTCACCGACGAGTACGGATCGATCCGCGAAGCCAATCACTCGGCGACACAGTTGCTCCGCTATCGCGAGGAAGCTCTGATCGGCAAGCCTCTCGCCGTCTTCACGCGCGACAAATCCCGGCGCCGGATGCGCGCCGCCGTGAGTCGGCTCAACGCCGGCGAAGATGTCGTGAGCTTCCGCGTGGACATGACGACGCGCGCCGAGGCGACGATCACCATCGACGCGACGGTTGCCGCGAGTCGAAATCATCGTGGCCGGCTCGTGGAGCTGCGGTGGTTGCTCGTGCACGCCAGCGGCCGGCGAAAGGCGGCGCGGGCCGCCCGCAAGCGGTCGACACGGCTCGAAACGCTCGTCGGCGAACGGACCGCGGAGCTCGAGCACGCCCAGACGCTCAAAGATCAACTGCTCGCCACCGTGAGCCATGAGCTCCGCACGCCGCTTGCCGCGATCGGCGGCTATACCGACTTACTGTCGATGGGCCTCCGCGGCGACCTCACCGACGACCAACTCGGCGACATTCGGAGAATCCATCGCGCGTACGAACACTTGGCGCGCATTGTTGATGATTTACTCAACTTCAACAAACTGGTCACACACAAACTCTCGTTCGATATCGGAGACGTGGTGCTCGCCGACGTGGTCCGCGGTGCCTGGGAGCTCACGGCGCTTCAAGCGCAGGAGCGCGGGATGAATCTCGAGCTTGGCGCGCTCCCGACTGCGGTGGTTCGCGCGGACGACGAGCGGTTGCGGCAGATCATCGTCAACCTCATCGGAAACGCTGTGAAGTTCACCCCACCGGGCGGCGTGGTGCGTGTCGAGACCATCGTCAGCGGCGATTCGGCCATGGTCTCCGTCGAAGACAACGGCCCAGGCATTCCCGCGAGTTCGTGCGAGACGATCTTCGAACCGTTCGTGCGGCTCGGCGACGCCAACGGCGTGCCCGGCACGGGGCTCGGCCTGGCGATTAGCCGAGATATGGCGCGGGAAATGGGCGGTGATCTGACCGTGGTCAGCGACGTCGGGATCGGGAGTTGTTTCACGCTCAGAGTGCCGGTCAGCACACGTCTTGCCATGCATCGCCAGCCGGTTGAGGGCTGACGTCCCTTGAGCCGTGGGTTGACCGTCCTCATGGCGGGCAGGCATCGTGGCAAGGCGAGACATCGTGGTTGTCGGCGCGTCAGCAGGCGGAATTGCCGCGCTTCAGCAATTCGCGCTGCAACTTCCAGCGACGTTTGACGGCTCGATCTTCGTGACCGTGCACTTTCCGGAGCACGGCACGAGCACGCTACCTCGAATTCTGAATCGGTCCGGCTCGCTCTCGGCCGTGCATGCGGCCGATGGGGAATCGATCGTGCCGGGACGGATCTACGTCGCACCGCCGGATTTTCATTTGCTGCTGTCTCGGCGCGGAGTCCGGCTGGCACGCGGTCCGAAGGAGAAGGGTAATCGTCCGGCGGTGGACTCGATGTTTCGCAGCGCCGCCGTGAGCTTTGGCCCACGCGTGATTGGTGTTGTTTTGACCGGCAACCTCGACGACGGAACTGCCGGGCTCTTGGCGATCAAGCGCCGCGGTGGTCTCGGGATCGCGCAGGATCCGAGCGAAGCGTTATTCCCGTCGATGCCGCGAAGTGCGATTGAACATGCGGCGGTCGATCGCGTCGTTCCCATTCGCGATCTTCACAAAACGCTCGCGGAGCTCATGGCAGAACCGATTCTCGAAGCTCCGGCGGCGGACTCACTCGACCGAACCGAGGCGGACTTTGCCGCCGCGAATCTCGATGTCATGCAGGACGAGCACGGACATCCCGGGCATCCGTCGGTGTTCGGCTGTCCCGACTGCGGAGGTGTTTTGTGGGAGGTCGACGACGGCGAATTTACCCGGTATCGGTGCCGCGTTGGCCACGCCTGGAGGAGCGACGCGCTGCTTGGGCACCAGTCGGATACGTATGACGACGCCCTATGGACATCGCTCCGTGCACTGGAAGAAAGCACGTCGCTGTCTCGCCGTATCGCCGCTCGCTACCGCAAGCGGGGATCCGATGAATTGGCCGATCGCTTCGAGGCACAGGCGCGCGCGATCGAGGCGAAGGCGGAGCCGGTGCGCGCGTTGCTCATGACCCATCGCCATGCGCAAATAAACCCCGATCTCGGGGCTGGCGGACCGCGACGCGTGTCGTAGCCGTTCCGGCGATCGGCTGAGCTCCGCGCGCGGAACGGCTGGCGCCCACCTGGTCCGTCACCATATTTCCGACAGGTTCCGATGGTAGCGCGCTGACTGCGATCGCGACGCCGCCTGCGGCGAACGCCGCTCTCCCATCATCCGTCGTGAGCAAACCTTGCCGCAGCGTCAGGCCGATCTCGAGGACCTCCTCGACTATCTGAAGCGTTCCCGTGGTTTCGACTTCACGGGATATAAACGGCCGAGTTTGGAGCGCCGCATTGCTCGACGAATGCAGGCCGTCGGGTCCGGCTCGTTCGGCGACTATCTCGACTACCTCGAGGTACATGCCGAAGAATTTCCTGGGCTGTTCAACACAATTCTCATCAACGTCACCAGCTTCTTCCGCGATGCCACGACCTGGGAGTTTCTTCGGGAGTCCGTGATTCCCGACGTGATCGCGCGGCGCGAACCGGGCGCGCCGCTCCGAATCTGGAGCGCCGGATGTGCGTCGGGGGAAGAAGCGTACACGCTCGCGATCTTGTTCGCCGAAGCGCTCGGCGCGGATGCGTTCCGCGAGAGCGTGAAGATCTATGCGACGGATGCGGACGAAGAGGCGTTGGCGAAAGCACGTCAGGGTGCTTACAACGAACGTGAGATGGCCGACGTGCCGGTGGAGTTGCGCGATCGCTACTTCGAGTCGGCCGACGGACACTTCGTCTTCCGCAAGGATTTGCGGAGACAGGTCATCTTCGGCCGCCACGATCTCGTACAGGATGCGCCGATCTCACGGGTCGACATGCTCGTGTGTCGCAACACCCTCATGTACTTCAACGCGGAGACGCAAGCGAAGATCATCGCGCGTTTCCAATTCGCGCTCAACGATCACGGCGTCCTCTTCCTCGGCCGCGCCGAAACGTTGATGACGCACTCGACGAAATTTGCGCCGATCGATCTCAAGCGTCGCATCTCGAGCAAAGTGCCGTCGGCAAATGGGGGTGGCGGGAACGGTCTGCGCGAACGGCTGCTGACTCTTGCGCGTCAGCAGGGGAACGGCGACGGCGCGCAAGCTCCGCACGATCAACTTCGCAACGTCGCACTCGATTCGAATCAGACCGCGCAACTGTTGGTCGACGCCGCCGGGGCGTTCGTCTTCGCCAACGAGCGCGCACGCACCATGTTCGACATTGTGGCGACGGACGTCGGCAAGCCGTTTCGCGATCTCAAGATCTCATATCGACCCGTCGAGCTTCGTTCGGTGATCGACCGCGCGCAGAGCGACAGGCAGCCGATCGTCACGAAGGACGTGGAATGGTCGTCGGTGTCAGGCGATCAGCGCTGGCTCGAGGTGCTCGTGTCGCCGCTCAGCGATCCGATCGGCGGCGCGCCGCTTGGAGCGAGCATCACGTTTACTGACGTGAGCGTCGCCAAGCGGCTCCAGCGCGATCTCGAGCGCGCCAATGAAGCGCTTGAAGCGGCCTACGAGGAGCTCGAGTCGACCAACGAGGAGTTGGAGACGACGAACGAAGAGCTCAAGTCCACGGTCGAAGAGTTGGAAACGACCAACGAAGAGCTTCAGTCGACCAACGAAGAACTCGAGACGATGAACGAGGAGCTGCAGGCGACGAACGAAGAGTTGCAGTCGATGAACAAGGAGTTGCAGGACAGGGGCGATGAGCTCAATCAAGTCAATGGTTTTCTCGAGAGCATACTGGCCACGATCAATGGGCCGGTGATCGCCGTGGACACCGACTTCAAGGTCTTGCTCTGGAATCCCGCGGCGCAAGCATTGTGGGGGCTTCAGCCGGGAGAGGGCCGCGGCGGCAGCATTCTCGCTCTCGATATTGGGTTGCCGGTTCAACGTCTCAAGCAGCCAATTCGCGCGTGTCTCGCGGGCGATGCCGATCATTCCGCCCTGACGCTCGGTGCGACGGATGCTCGTGGTCGTGCGCTCACGGTACGCGTGAGCATTACGCCGCTCATGGCGAGCGACAAGACGATTCACGGCGCCATCCTGCTCACAGAAGAAGTCGGCGCGGATGCAGCCAACCTGCCGATGCGGTGACGGTTGGTTGTCGGCCCGAGAAGCACGGTTTGTGCTTCGCAGCCGGCCATGTTTCTTCGTCTCTTCAGCATCATACTCACCGCGCTGTCGCTGAGCGCCGGCGTCGCGCACGTCCTGGAGCTGTCCGCCAAACTTCGGATGTCGGCGGCGACGTACTTGAGCACCCAGCAGCTGTACCGCGGTTGGGCGTTGACGGGAGTCGTGCAGGTGGCGGCGCTGATGGCGACCGTTGCGCTGGCCATCCGCCTCCGTACCACCCAGGGCGCGTTCCGGCTGGCAACCGGGGCGACGGGCGCGATCGTCGCGTCGCTCGTCATCTTCTTCACCCTCACGTTGCCTGTGAATCGCGTCACGCGAAACTGGACCGTGCTGCCTTCCAACTGGGAAGGTATGCGACGCCGGTGGGAATTCAGTCACGCGGTAGGGGCCGTGTGTCTGCTGATGGCGCTCGTGCTCGTTGTGATGGCCTCGATCACACCGAACGAGTGAGCAAAGCTCAACGGGTTAGGAGACCGCGTTTCGCTCGCGCGGCACAGCCGCTGCAAAATATCTCCCTGTCAATCACGACAGCCTCGCTTTGACGAGGTCAAGTGCGCGCTAAAGGATGCGCGCTGGAGGTACACGATGATTCACAGAAAACTCATTATCATGAGCGCCGTCGCGGGCACTGCGTTGAGTGGCGCGGCGTGCACGAGAACGATCGCCAAGTTGAGTCCGGCGCCCGGCACGAATGTCGTAGAAGGCGCGGGAAAAGGTGCCGCGGCGACGGTGGCCGATGTGCGAGTGGTTGCCCGAGCCGGCGCCTGGCAATGGCAGCCGCGCGACCTCGAGACCAAGGCGACACCGATTCTCTTGGAGCTTCGGAATGATGCGAAGTATCCGGTATCGGTGCGTTACAACCGAATTTCATTGACTGATGCGGATGGGCATCGGTTCGCCGTCATGGCGCCATATGATGTCGATGGCAGCCTGAGCGAGGCATACACCGTTCGCAACCCGTTCTATGGTTTCGATCGGTTCACGGTCGCGCCGTACCTGTCGCGATGGTATCCACGGTTTTCGCGATATGCCGGCGCGTTCGCGCTCGATCGCAGCTACTACAGCCCCTACGCGACACGCTATCGTGAGATCAAGCTGCCCACGGTCGACATGGTGCAGCGAGCGCTTCCGGAGGGAGTCTTGTCGCCCGGCGGCCACGCCACCGGCTTTGTCTACTTCGAAGCACTGCATCGTGATGCAAAGACGTTGACGCTCACCGTCGACATCGTCGATGCCTCCACGGGAGAGCTCGTGAACACGGCGCACATTCCCTTTGTGGCCAACTAGTTGTGGCCAACTAGTTGTGGCCAACTAGCGAACGAGGGCAACCAAGACGCGGCCGAGCGGTGGCGACGTGTCACCGCTGAAACGAGTAGACGTCGAGCCCGTAGAAGCCAATCCGCCGCATCGCCGGCTGACGGTTGTTATGGCGATGAAGCCACTCTACGAACTCGACGATCTCTCGGCTCGCCCGCCTACTCCACGAGCGGTTCGAACGGTGTCTCGTAATGTTCCAGTGTCCTGCGGACTTGCCACCAGTCAAGTCCCTTGAGGGCGGATCGAGATTGGGCTGAAGTAGAGCGGTCGGACCGGGCAGAGTTGTCTCATGTCTCATCAACGCCGCGGAGCGCCGGCCGCTCGTACTTCCGTACCGTACTTCCGTGGGTGAAGCGTTCGGGAACGACTATCGTCAGCGCGGTGGCGTCGGCGGCTTCGTTCCCGCGGGCGGCGTCATCGGTGGCTTGGTCGCCGGTGCGGCTGCGGGCGGCGCGGACAACTGCGCAGCCACTTCCTTGGCGCGGGACAAGTGCTTCTCGAGCACAGGCAGCGTACCGTCGATGTCCTTCTGTACGTCATCATCCTTGGCTGACGGCCGTAGCGCCTTCAGTCCGGCGAGCTCGCTCGTATGGTGGTCGATCTGGCTTTCGATGAACGCGCGGTCGAACGTCGAATCTGACGGCAGTGCGTTCAGGGCGGCGAGGCTCTTGAGCGCAACGGCGCCGCTCGTGTCCGCCGAGTTGGCTTCGCGTCCAATGTCCGCTTTGCCGGCGAGCTTGGTGAGGTTGTCGAGATGCCCCTTGTGGTCGGTGATGAGCATATTGGCATAGTCACGTACGGCGGCGTTCTTCGTGCGCGATACGGCGAGCTGTGCGGCGGCGACTTCGATGGAATCGCCGGTGATCATGTGGTCGATGATGTTCTTTTGATTGAACGTCACCACGTCACCGCCCGAGGTGACTTTGACTTGTGCTCCCGCTACGGAGCCTGCGAAGCATAGGGCGACGGTGGCCGCGAGGGTCGCCGTCAGTCGGTTCGCGCGCATGTGGTGCCTCCATTTGAGAAATCGTATTGTGATGCCAATCACGTTGCGATTGGCGCCACTTTGATGCGCAGCAAGCACCGCGCCAAAACGAACAGACGAGGTCGACGCGAGCGAACGCGTCAGCGCATCAACGCTTCGAGTCGCGCGCGATACCCGCGACTCGAATTCACCTTCGTTCCATCCCGCAGCAGCACGACATACTCGCCGTTGAACCAGGGCTGGATTTCCTTGATGCGGGCGACATTCACGATCGCTGAACGATGAACGCGCACGAACTCCGCGGGCGACAGCGACGCTTGCATGTTCTGCAGCGTGCGACGCAGCAGATGCGTGTCGCCGTTCGTATGAATCTTCACATGGTTGTCCGCCGACTCGATCCAATCGATCTCCCCGACGGGAAGAAACGTCACGCGGCCGTTCGCCTTGATCGGGACGCGCGTGCGATGCGATCGCACGCGCTCCATGTCGTCGATGAATGCGAGCAGTTGTGCGCTCGACGCACCCATACGGCGCTGCCGCACGCGCTCGGCGGCGCGATGAAACGCGTCGAACAGCCGATCAGGGTCGAACGGTTTGAGTAAATAGTCCTGCGCGTGCACTTCGAACGCCTTGAGGGCGTAACGATCGTGCGCGGTGACGAAAATGACCTCGGGCATCGTCGTGCGCGCGAGGGCGGCCAACACACCGAAGCCGTCCACCTCCGGCATCTGCACATCGAGAAACAGCAAATCGGGCAACAGTTCGCCGATGGCTTCGATCGCATCGGACCCGTTGGAGCAGCTGCTCACCAATTCGGCATCGGGCAGACTGCGGAGCAGCGACGCGATCCGTTCGCGGCCAAGCGGCTCGTCGTCAACGATCATGCAGCGAATGCTCATCGCGGCGCGGCTCGGTGCGTCGTGTCGCCGGTGCGGCGAAAGGGAAGTGAGACTCGTGCTTCGAACGCGCCCGGCACGGTGGCGAAGGCCAACTGTTGCGACGCGCCATAGAGTTTCTCGAGCCGAGCGCGTGTTGTCGGCAAACCAACGCCGGGCGTGTCACGGGTGTCTGACGAATCGTCGGGATCGAAACCGTCGCCCGAGTCGCTCACGACGATGGACAATTGATCACCGGCACGTGACGCCGTGATCCCGACGCGCCCCGCCGCCACATGCGGCGCGACGCCATGCCGGACCGCGTTCTCGACGAGCGGTTGCAAGAGCATATTGGGCACGAGCGCAGTCGCGGCGTCACGCGCGACATCAATGTGAACCTCCAGCCGGTCGCCATAGCGCATACGTTCGATCTCGAGGTAGCGCTTCGCAAACTCCACCTCGTCGGCAAGTGGAATCTCCGGTTTGGCCGCGGTGTCGATCGCGATGCGAAGGAGATCGCTCACGCGCGCCAACATGCGGTCGGCGCGCGCCGGATCGCTGTGAATGAGCGTGGAGATCGCGTTGAGCGCGTTGAACAAGAAGTGCGGATGGAGTTGCGCACGCAGCGCGTGAAACTGCGCGAGCGCCAGTTGGGTCTCGAGCGCGTTCTCGCGTTCCTGTCGTGCGCGAAGTGCGTCGCGTGTATCGATGGCCGTGATCGCAACGGCGGCGAGCGTGTAGGTGAATGCGTTGACCGTGACGAGCGACACCAGCAGGAGCAGCAGCGGCCGCGGATTGCCCGTGATGATGTCGCTCGCGACCCAGTAGGTCGTGGCGTCGATGACATGGACGATGGCGAAGGTGCCGACGTGCGCGGCAAGGCGCTCGCCCCTCGTATGAAAACGATCATGGATCCGCCGAGTGATCCACATGAGCGCGGGCGTCAATGCGGCCCAGAAGGCCGCCGTAACCAATGACAGAGCCCACGTGCTGGCGCGCGGCGCCGCGGGTGGTCCGCCCGCCATCGTGACGAGCGCGCTCTGACTTGCCGTCCAAATTCCCCACACCAGCCAGATCGCTGCGATGGCGAAAAAGGGAAGCTGACGTCGCTCCGAAAATGGTTCGGCAGCGGGGAGCGGAATAAGTGCGGGCATGACGGACTGAAGAGGACGCAGCGGGTCGTTGCGCCAAGAATAGAACGTCGCACGAGGCGGGAACAGGGAGAATTTCCTCGATATTTCCGTCGCGACATCTGCCTCTCGAGACCGGCAATTCGCCTCACGGCAGCGTACGCTGGCCCCAAATCCATGGTGGAGGTCGTTGCTCGCGCTCACCATTCCCGCGTTTCTCATTCACATTCCCCTCGGTCTCAGCCTTATCATGCATCGACTCATGAATCGACTACGCAGCGCAGTGCTTGTCGCCTCTGTCGCGGGCATAACCGTCTCCACATGCCCTCTCGCGGCAGCGGCGCAAGCGCGCGATCCGGTCGCCGACCTCACGGCCGGCTTCAGCTCGAACGTTCAGCGTGACATTGCGGCGCTACGGAATGCGACGAATGCATTTCACGATCTCGCCGCCGCTCAAGCGGTTGGTTATCCGACCACCACGCCCGCATGCGTTCAGGATTCGACGATGGGTGGTATGGGCCGCCACTATCTGAATCGCGCGATCTTCGACGATACGCTCGACATTGCCCATCCGGAAATGATCATCTACGCGCCAGCGCCGGACGGGAAGATGAAGCTCGTCGGCGTCGAGTACGTGGTGCCGTTCCGGCTTCGACCGTCGACGGCGACGCCACCGCGACTCTTCGGCCAGGAGTTCCGGCGGCACGAAGAATTCAAGTATTGGTATCTTCACGTGTGGGCGTGGGAGAAGAATCCCGCGGGATTGTTCGCGGATTGGAATCCGTTGGTCAAGTGTTGAGAGTGGTGAGTGGGCGAGTGGCGAGTCGGGCAAACAACAACAGCGATAGCACGGACTCGCACGGACGAAGCACGAACACGGCACGGAATCCGAATTGGTCCGAGGACGTCAAGAAACACAACGGCAAAAGACAAAACAAAAACACCCCGCAAGGACGGCTTGCGGGGTGTTCTGCTACCGGAGCGGGTGCCCGATAGAGGAGCGCGTCGAGCAATTATTTCGCGGCGTTCGCGAGATCGCCGACAGAGAAGGCCAACTTGTGCGCCTTCGGTGCGTCCGATGCCTTGGCCGCATCGGCGTGCAACTGTGTCGCCAGCGCGCTCAGCGCATCCTTCCGCGCCTGGCCGGACAACTTCTCGGCGGCCGTGAGTGCGACGCGCGTCGCGGCGATCTTCTCGGCCTCGAGGCCGTTGTTGCGGCCGAGCTGGTCGAGATAGGCGCGAGAGAGGGAGAAGCTCGCCGGCCAGACCAACTTCGGTTGTCCCTGTGCATTCAAGTAATCGAAATGCACGGTCTTCGCGGCGTCCAGCTCATTTTGCGAGATGAATCCGCTCGGCATCAATTCGAACACGTCAAGGCCGCGGGCGATCTCGGAGCTCACGATCGCGCCGTTGTACCAGTACACCGACCACGAACCGCCGCTGACGAGACGCGTTGCATCGAGCGGTCCGCGATCGAAGTACGCGATCTCCTTCGGGCGGCCGGCGTCGGTCCAATCGAAGACGGAGATGCCGCCCTGATACCAACCCTGGACCATGACCTCGCGGCCGGGAATCGGAATCAACGATCCGTTGTGCGCGACACAATTTTCGGTCGACGTTTGCGCCGCCGGCATCTTGTAGTAGCTCTTGAACGCCATCTGATTGTTCGCGATCGTGAAGATGGCGTCGGCGCCCCACTCGTACTTGTCGCTCGAGCGGCACCGTGGCGCGCTGCCGCCGCCCCACTCATCGGTGAACAGCATCTTCGATCCATCGTTGCTGAACGTCGCCGAATGCCAGAACGAGAAATTCGAGTCGGCCACTGCGGCAATGCGCTTGGGGTTTGCGGGATCTTTGATGTCCAACAGCAAGCCGTAGCCGCCGCACGCCCCGCCGGCGAGTCCGATCGCTGGATACACGGTGATGTCGTGGCACTGCGTCGGGCCGGCGCGCACGCCTGGCGGGCCGCCGCGGCCGCGACCGTTCGCCGCCGGTGTCCGACCCGCGGCGCGGTCCTCGGCTTCACGTGCGGCGCGAGCGTTCGCCTGTTCGACGCTGTCTTGAACCACGCGGACATTCGCGCGCGGCGGTGCGACGAGATCTTGGAAAATGCGCGGGCCGCTCACGACCTTCGCTTGCTCGGGATGTGCGAGCGGCACCTTGATGACTTCAATGCGGAAAACCGCGGAGTTCGCTCCGGCGCTCGGCGCCAGATCAGCGCAGCCCGACAGTTCCGCCTCCGGTCGTACGCCTGATGAACCAGAGATGTACACATAGACGTTGTCCTTGTCATTCGGATCCACGAGCACAGTGTGCGTGTGCGATCCGCGACAGGTCTGCACGTCGGTGATGTACTTTGGTTTGGTGATGTCGGTGATTTCGAAAATGCGAATTCCACGAACGCGAATCGCGCTCACCGAATCTGGCACGCCCTGTCCGCCACAATCTTTGCGGCCCGTTTGCCCTTCGGCGGAAACGAACAGCAGGTTCCTGTAGACGGATACGTCGCTCTGCGACGCCGGGCACAGATACGCCGTCTTGAGCGTGGGGTTGCTCGAATTCGAGATGTCCCACACCTGGTAGCCGTCGTAGCTGCCCTGAATCGCATAGTTGCCAATGAAGGCGAGATCGGAATTCGTGATGCCGGTGAACGGCTCCGAGGCCGGCCTATTGGCGAGGAGCCGGACGTTCCATCCAACTTCCGCTGCACGATCGACGATCACGCGCCGAGTGGTGTCTTTGCTCCAGAGCGCCGTGGTTCCGGCGCGGAGTCCGACGCGACGATCGGGACTTGGCGGCGACGTCGACATGTCCATCGCCGGCCCTGCGCCGGCACTCGACCCCATGGATGATGCGCCGGATGATGTGCCGGATGACGCGCCGGATGACGCGCACGCGGCGGCGAACACCGCGCCGATCGCGAGCGATGCAGCGAGAAGCGGAGTGGCCGCCCGGTGCACGCCTGCTCGTCCGAGGAACGATACTGATTTCATAAACAAGGCTCGATTGGGGTTGGCTGAAACGCTGAGCATCGTGCAGGAACGTGTCGGTCGATTTGATCTATTCGATCTATTCGATCCATTCATTCGTCGATCACATCACCATCCACATTATTTGTCGAGCCCGCCGCCGGGCGTCGCCGCGAGCATCTTTTGCATTCGCTCGATCTCCGTGGTCTGATCGGCGTAGACGTCGGAGGAGAAACGGAAGACAACTTCGTCCTGGCGCGCCCCGAACGCTCCGCTCAGCTCGTCCACCATGGAGATGGCGCCTTCGTGATGGCGGATCATGGATTGAAGGAACATGCGATCGAATGCGGGGCCGCGCGCGCTGTCGAGCTTCGCTAATTCCGCATCGGTGAGCATGCCGGGCATGAGCATGTCGTGCGTCATTCCGTCCATTTTCATCGTCATGCGCGTCGCGTTCGCGTCGGGTACCGTCTCATGCCGGTCGCGAAGCCATCCCTGCATGAGGTTGATCTCGTCGCGTTGCGCAACGACGATCCGCTCGCACAACGTCCGCACGTCCGCGCGCGCACCGTGCGTCGGCGCCCAGCCGGCGATCAACACTGCTTGCGCATGATGCGGAATCATTCCCGCCATGAAGTGCACGTCGGCGGGTGTGTAGGGAAGCGCGGGCGAAAGCCTCGATGATGCAGACGCGCTGGGTCCGCGCGGCGTGTTGGATGCCGTCGTGCCGGACGCAGACTGTTGGATGGCGGAGCTGCACGCGGCGACTGTTGTGACCCCGAGCAGGCCTGCCAAAACCATGGCCCGAGACGTTCTCTTCATACGCTCCATTCTCCGTTGGTCCGACTTCACCAAAAAGGTGCCTCGTGTCGCCGGGGAACGTACGGCTCGCTCGCCATGTTGGAAAGCCATCCTCGAGCAGATCCCAGTCGCCCCTCGATGGAGGATGTTCCTGCGGCGAGCCCACGTGACTTCCGTCTGACACGCCCTTAATTTCCAACGATAGCCCGGTCGTCCCGCGTAATTCCTCGGTGAACTAGGACCTGGGTATCCGCTCTGACATTGGAGGTCGTGTGCGGCGTGTCTTCTTCGCTCGCATCGTTCTGTCCGCCATCGTAACCGTGGCGGCCGCGCATGCGCCGTTGGCTGCTCAAGCAACACCACCGGTGCAGGCTTCAGCCTCTCTGGGAAAAGATCAACTCACCGTCCTGGCCAAGACGCAGGTCGCGATTAGCCAGGCCCACGACTCGGTCCAGGCGCAGCTGGCGCAATCCCGCAACAAGACCGCGCAGGCGCAGAAGCAGCTTCAGGACACGCTGCGTTCCAAGATCGAAGCGATCCTGCACCACAGCGGGCTCACTGAAGGGCAGTTCCAGCACGAGACCTACCTCGTGAGCACGGACCCCGAGGCGCGAAAGACGTTCGACACGATCATCTCAGACCTCACCGGCGTTCCGACGCCGGGCCAGGTCGCCGCTGCCCCTGCAACGCCCGTGATCAAGGTCCCAGCGGGTCCGGCTGGTGTTCACATTGGTCACGTCGTGAATGCCTTCAGCGACACGCCAGGCGGTATTGGCCTGCTTCCAATCGCGGTGATCGAGGCGGGTGTTGCCGCACAACACGCTGGCTTGGCTGCGCGGCAGCCGACGAACCTCGACTACATGAAGACCCACGCCGGTCACGTGCTGAATGCGCTCGACCCGACCATCGTTCCCACCGGTCCGGGGAAAGGCTACGGTCTCAAGAAGGCGGCAGCCGGCATCGCGATGCACATCGACTTGGCCGCCAAGGCTCAGGGCGCGTCGCCGAACGTGATCATGCACGCCAATCACATTGGCATGTCAGCCAAGAATACCGGGACGCGGGCGGACCAGATCATTGTCATCGCCAAACAGATCCAGGCGTCCACCGATGCCGCCGCGGCGGCTGCGCTGGTCAGCCAGATGGTATCGCTCTCTCAGCAGCTCATGGCGGGCGCCGATGCGAATGGCGACGGCAAGATCACGTGGGAGCAGGGCGAGGGCGGACTGCAACAAGTCCAGGAGCACGTCAACCTGATGCTTGCCGCCGAGTCGAAGACGCCGTGATTTGACGCGCCTGGATGCTCAAGAAAAAAGAACCACGACGTTAGTCGTGGTTCTTTTCGTATTCGCGCTGCGTGTAGTTGTTTTCGGCCGCCTGTTTGGCGTCTCGTTGCTTGGCCGATCGCATCGCTAGCCCTCGCGTCGACTCGGAGACCACGGCCGGCAGTGAGAAATGCCGCTCGAGGTCTTCACTCTTGCACTCGGGGCAAACCGGCACCGACGATTGCCGGACGAGCGCCTCGAACTGATGGCGGCACGTCCGGCATGAGTAATCGTATATCGGCATAAAACGTCAGACTCGCCGTTCAGCGCCGCGCTAGCATGAATGCTAGCACGACACGCAGTGATGGCTGTTCTTCGCGCCCAATTTTTCGAGCAGCGCGATGGTTTCCGGGAACGGCGTTACGCGTTGCACCGGCCCGTTCGCCATATCCACCGTGGTCCGGCCGTTTCGCGCGACCGCCTTCACGTCCGCACCCTTGCTCACGAGATATTTGATCATCTCGTTGTCGCCGCGTGCGGCGGCGTGGTGCAGGGCAGTGTAGCCGTTCAAATCGCGTTGGTTCACGTCCATGTGCAGCTCTTCCACCAGATACTTCATGGCCGGCATCCAACCGTCCGGCGCATGGCGGTGCGAGTTGCCGGCGAAACCGTTGCCGTAACCCACGCCGGCCGCATCGTGGATCGCATACACGCCAATGCCTGGCGGTACTGCTTTGGCTGCGGAGTCCGTGGCCGCATCGAGGGGCGGGCCCTGTTGACCACGTCCGCCGCCGCCGCCACCACCACCGCCACCTCCGAAACGATTGGCAACCTGTGCCTGCGTGGCCGAATCAGCGCCTGCCGCTCCGCCACGTCCACCGCGACCACCACCGCCACGTCCGCCGCGCCCGCCGCGTGCTGCCGCAGGAGCGCGGAACGACGGAACCGCCGGGTCAGCGCCGGCAGCGACGAGCATCTTCATCGCCTCGACGTCGACGGCGTAGGCAGCGCGCCAGAACGGAGTGGTGCCTTCCAGACTTTCGAGACCGCAGTTGGCGTTACCGCAGTTGTTGTACGCGAAGTACCACAGATTCTGCTTGAGACGGACGTTGACGTCGGCGCCCGCCTTGATGAGCGCCTTCATCAGATCGATGTACGTCGTCTTTTGGCTCTGCACCGCTTGTGGCTGCGGAAAACGTGACCGCGGAGCCCACTCGGTATTGATCGTCACGTAGAGCGGTCCGGCGCCCGCCGTGCTCAGCAAATTCACATTTGCTTTGCGCTCGACGAGTGTCATCGCGACATCGAATTGGCCATTGATGGCGGCGAGCAGCAGTGGCGTCGTTCCGTCGCCGGCGCTCGTCTCATTGATGTCCGCGCCGCCGTCGAGCAACGCGACAACCGCGTTCATGTTGCCCTGTCGCACTGCGTGGTGCAGCGCGGTCAGGCCACCCATGTTGCCAACCGTTCCGGCGTAGCCGGCAACCTGTCCATCAGTCGTGTCGTCGGCTTCGGTCCCCGGCTTTACTACGGGGGTGGTCAGAATGGTACGACCGGCCACGATGGCCTCTTGGATCTGCGCGGGCGTGAGCGCCTCGGTGGGGATTTGCGGACCACCGCGCCCACCACCACCGCCTTGCCCACCCTGGCCCCCTTGGCCCCCCTGTCCGCCGAAGGCGGCCGGCGCTGCCGGCTGCAATTCCGACGGAGGACCCGTGGGGGCTGCAGCGGCGCTGCCTGGTACCGGCGGCATTCCTGGCAACGGTGCTGCGCCACCGGCAGCGCCCGCAGCGGCTGCTGCCGCCGTCGCCGACGTTGCCGCCTTGATGGAATCGCGCACCTTCTGTGGAAGCAGCGACATCATCACTTCGGCGCGCTTCCGATTGGCCGCCTGATCCTGCGCGCCCTGTTCGGTCAGGTTCACCATTTTCGTGCGAACGGCCGGATCGGCGCCGTGCTTGAGCAGGACGCCGATGACGGCGCCCCGATCAGCCGCGGCGGCGAACATGAGCGGCGTTTGACCCCATTCGGACTCGTGCGCATTCACGTCGGCCTTGTGCTCGATCAGCGCCGTTGCCGCGGGCACACTGCCCGCAGCGGCGGCGAAATGAAGTGCGCTGGCTCCACTGGCCGTCGCCACATTCGCGTCCGCACCGCCGTTGAGCAGTGCAACGACCACCGGACCGCTACCGGTACGGCTGGCGATGTGCAGCGGCGTATAACTGCCGATGCGCGTCACCGCGGTCACCTTTGCGTGCGCCTTCAATAGAAGATCCGTCATGGCGACATCGCCGTGTTCGGCCGCCCAATGCAACGCGGTCATTCCGTCGCCTTGGGGGACGTTCACGTCCGCGTGCTGGGCGACCAGCTTGCGAATCGTGGCGACGTCGCCGCGCATTGCTGCGTCGGCAACGCCGGTGGAGCGAGTTGGCGCGGGACCCGGCGACATTCCCGCCAGCGTCAGCGTCATCGACGCGCACACCACAAGGGCGAGTTTCATGTTGTTATGCCTCTCAAGCGGACAATGAGAACTCGTTCGTGCTGTCGCCAAAGCTCTTCATGTTGTCCAAACCGAGCTTGTGCATCAGCGACAACATCACATTCGCCATCGGGGTTCCGTCAGGCGCCTTCAAGTGCACGTTGCCTTCGAGTTTCCCGTTCGCGCCGCCAAGGACGATCAACGGGCAGCGGCGATGGTTGTGCAAGTTCGGATCGCCCATCGGCGAGCCGTAAATGATCATCGTCTTGTCCAGCAAGCTCTTGTCGCCTTCCATGGTGTTCTTGAGCTTGTCGAGGAAGTACGGGAGCATGCTGACGTGGTAGCGGTTGATCATGTTGAAGTCCATGACGCCCGCTTCACGACCGCCGTGGTGCGACGCCGGATGGAAGCCCTTGTTCGTGCCGCTCGCCGCGTACACGCGGCTCGACGCATCGCGCCCCGTCTTGAACGAGAAGACGCGCGTCATGTCAGACTCAAACGCCAGCACTTGGAAGTCGAACATCAACTTCATGTGCTCGTCGAACGCATCCGGAACGCCGGCGGGTGCTTCGGGCAATTCGCGCGCGACACCACTCGTGTTGCGCGCTTCGATCGCCTGAATGCGACGCTCGAGCTCGCGAATGTTCTCGACGTACTGGTCGAGTCGCTCGCGGTCGCTCGAGCCCAAGTCCTTTTTCAACGTCGCCATCTCGCCCGTGATCCAGTCGAGAATGCTCTGGTTGGCTTTGCGGCGGGATGCGCGATCTGAATTGTTCGCGCCGGCGCCAAAGAGCAAATCGAACGCGACGCGCGGATTGCGAATCATCGGCAGCGGTTCGTTCGGGGACGCCCAACTAATCGTGTCGGTGTACGCGCACGCGTAGTTGTAGTAACAACCGCCGGCCTGATCGAGATTCTCGATACAGAGTTGCATCGACGGGATGGCGGTGTCCTGCCCGAGCTTCCGCGCGACGAGTTGGTCGAACGACGTGCCGACGTACAAGTCGGAGCCCTGTGTCTGCTTCGGATGCGACTGCGTGAGGAACACGGCGCTCGACCGGAAGTGATCGCCGCCGATTTCCGGCGCCTCGAACGCTTCGGCCATTCGTACGTCCGTGTTACTAACGATGGTCAAATATTTCCGCCACGACTCGAGCGGCGTGAGTGCGCTGTCGCCCGTGAGCTCGAACTTGCGTCCGACGCCCGAAGGTGCCCACAGGTTCTTGGTCGCACCCCACGCGTTCGAACCAGCAGCACCGTGCACCGACTCGATGCATACGAGGCGCGGCTTGTCGATTACGCCGGCGGACGACTTGCCGCCGAGGAACCGGGAGGCCGGCACCATTGCGTCGAGGTACGGAAGTGCCACCGTTGCGCCGAGTCCGCGAAGGAAGGTGCGGCGGGGCATGGTCTTACCGGTGAGGAAATGCATTTCAGTAGGTCTCCTCGATGTGTGGTCTAGCGCTGTTGCCGTTTATCGGAATCGTCTGTCGCCACGCCGTCTGCCCGCTTGCTGCGGAACGCACTGCTATTCACCACGCCCATGATGAACGACGACACCTTGTAGCCTTTCGGCTCGGCGTCGCGCACAATGGCGCGCACCGTCGGCTGATCGTAGTCCTCCACGCGGCGGCCCAACGCATACGCCATCAGGTTCTCAGTGAACGTACGCACCAGCGGAATGGGCCGTTTGAGCAGCGCGTTCGTGAGATCGGACGGGGCTGTGACCGGCGTGCCGTCGTACATCTGGCCGCGCGTGTCGAGCGTGACGCCGTTCTCGCGATAGCGCCACTTGCCGGTGACATCGAAGTTGTCCAGCGACAGCCCGATCGGATCCATGTACTGGTGACAGGCTTTGCACGTCGCGTTGGCGCGGTGGATCTCCATGCGCTCGCGCGTCGTGAGTGGCTTGCCGTCCTTCGCGTCCTTGGTTTCTTCGAGATCCGGAACACCCGGCGGCGGTGGCGGTGGCGGCATGCCGATCAAGACTTCCATGACCCATTTGCCGCGCAACACCGGCGACGTCCGGTTTCCGAGCGACGTCTGCACGAGCATGCTGCCCTGACCCAACAACCCGCGGCGCGTGCTGTCAGGATAAGTCACCCGCTGGAACTCGTTGCCCGACACATTCGGGATGCCGTAGTGCCGAGCGAGGCGCTCGTTGATGAACGTGTAGTTCGCTTTGTACAGGTCGAGAATGTTGTGATCGTTCCGAACGAGATCACTGAAGAACAACGTCGTCTCGTGACTCATGTCTTCGGCCAACTGCAGGTCGAATGTGGGGAAGAGGAACGCGTCCGGATGCACCTTTTCCAAATCCTGGAGGCGCAGCCACTGCGCGGCGAAGCGCGTGGATAGAGCCTCCGAGCGTGGATCGGCCAACATGCGCTTCACTTCGCGCTCGAGCGTCTTTTTCTCGGACAGCTTTTTCTGCGAGGCCAGCGTCATGAGCTCTTGATCCGGGATAGTGCCCCAGAGGAAGAAGGACAGACGCGACGCGAGATCGATGTCGCTGATCTTGTAGTCTTGTCCCGCAGCGACATTCGCCGGCGCCGTCTCGAACCGGAAGACGAAATACGGGCTCGACAGAATGGCCTGCAGGGCCGTGCGGACTCCTTCATCGAAGCCGCCGGTCTTCGCGCCGGACTCGTAGAAGCCCAACAGCGCCGTGCGATCGTGCTCGGTCAACGGCCGGCGATACGCGCGCGACCCGATCCGTGTGAGGATCTCCGAGGCGCACGCACGCTGCTTGGCGGCGACCGTGGGGTGACAGGAGAAAATCACCTTCCGGCTCGGCGTCTCCGAGATTCCGGTCACGTGCGCGGGTCCGGCGATCGCCACTTCGAGCATGGACGGCGGCTCGGTGGTTCCGGCGCTTCCGGTCCCGTTCGACGCGCGCGACCAATCGTGTGGCTTGATCAAATCCTCGTACGGTCCTTCGGTGCGACGGACAAACGCCGCGGACACGCGATGCTGGCCCGCTTTGACGGCGATCGGATCGATTCTGATGTAGTCCGCACCGTTCGGTGCGTCGGCGGACGCGTCATTGCGACCAATGCCGCGCTCGTAGTGAATCAGACCGACGCGCTCGCCGTCGATCGAGAGATCGACATCCTCGAGCCGCGTTCCCGTACCACCTGACACGTTCAGGCGGAAGGTGTACTGCCCGTCCGCCGGAAAGGTGTGCAGGGTGACGATGCCGCCGCGCGTCCCGTACGGCGCGCCGTCGACATGGTCCCACGGATGCTGGGACACGAACGGCGACGAATTGTACGTCGTGAGCGTGGTCGGCGCATTTTTGTCGCCCACGGCCATCCGGCTCACAGCGGCCGCAGCGTTTAGATACGCCTCGAGCAGCGTGGGCGACAGCGACTGCGCGTCGGCGATGTTGTCGAAGTTGGCGCTCTTGGTGTCGAGAGGGAGATAGTCTCCGGCGACCACGTCGATGTCGAGCAGATCGTGGATTGCGTGCTCGTATTCCGGGCGATTGAGCCGCTGGAACGTGCGCGTGCCCGGGTTGATACGAGAGCCCTTGTCGATGATCTGCTCCATCGTTTCGACGAGCGCGGTCAACGTGTCACCGCCCGGGCGACGCGAGCCTGGCGGCGGCATCATTTCGGTGCGGAGCTTCCGAATCATCTTTTCCGACTCGGGCAGTACATCAGCCGCGGAGTCGACGTCGTAACCCTGCAACGAGAGGTTGCCCTTCTTCGTGGTCGGGTTGTGACAGGATGTGCAGTAGCGCTGAACCACGGTGGACAGCGCGGCCGTCGAGATGCCGCGCGCCCCGATCTTCGGCGCTGGAGAATGGGTGAACGGTATGGGTCGGACACTGGGCGGAACTCGGCCGCCCGTGGCCGTGCCGACGGAGAACGCGAGCGCGGTCGAAACGATCGCAGTGGTCCCGATGACGATCTTCATGCTAGACGGTCCCTCCGAAGTGCAGCTAAGACAGCGTCACATCACGGCACAGGTGCTCGTTCAACAACCAGGTTGGATCGGGGTGGGGATGGTCACCGTTGGCCCCCCATACTCAAGACGACTGAAAGCCATCTGCAAGACGACTGAAAGCCATCTGTATGTATACGCCTAACCTGGAGTATCTGCTGAAGAGATGGTGCTGGCAAGACCAAAAGGCCTTTCCGTCCCCTCAAACGCGCACGCTCCGCTCAGAAAAATCGTGCACCCATCAACCAATCCAATACGGGAATTTCGGCGTCGTCTTGCCGATTAAACTCGTCTACGCCAGCGCCAATCTTTCTGTTGGTCCAGCAGCAAAAGCTCGGCCTCGATCACGCGAAAGTGCGGCGTTACCGCGGTGCAACGCTCGCCCCAGCGCGGCCGGTTGCTTCAGCCCGAACGACGATGCCGGCGACCGTCACGAAAATTTCCTTCACGGCGACAGAGTCGACGCTCGCTGAGAGCGCTAGCGCGTCGCCAATCTTGCGATTCAACCCCTGCATCAGCATCGCCCGCCCGCGCCCGACCGCCGAATCCACCGGCACGCGGGCTTTGTCGCGGAAGGTGGCGCGCAAGGCATCCGACTGCAACCATGAGTAAGCTTTAATCAGCTGACTATCAGTGGCGAGATCATAGTCGAGATCGGGAACCGTGATCTCTCGACGAACCGCGTCCAAGTGCGGCGTCCCACGGAATCGCAACACTCCGTGGGCGTCACCGCTGAATGTCACCGCGAGGACGAGGCTGCCGTGGGCGACTGGAATCACCGTCACCGAATCGATGGTGATGGCGCGCCCGCCAATCTCGATGCGACGGTGGCCGAGCCCGGCGTTGATCGCCCGGCTGGCCGTGGAGTAGTCGACCAAGCCGTCGAGCACGATGTGAAATCCATTGGAAATGGTATCCTTGCCCAACGGCGGGAGCTTTGTCGAGTCCGCAATCGGTGGATCGATTCCCGTGACGATCTGCGGGTGCGCGTCGATGGTCACCGGCACCGTGAGGACATGATCGGCGCCACTCACACCTCCCACCCGAAGGCGTTCAGGCTGCAGCACGAGCCAAACGCCATCGGTCAGCTTGATCGGACGCGCCAGTTGCCGCCACCACTCTTCGACGCGGCGGCGCAAGCTGATGGCGCCAATCGCTCGATCGATGTCGGCGAGATGTCCGGTGAGGCCGGCTCGTGCGGCTCCCACGACCTGATCCGTCACGTCGTGGTGAAAGATGCTCACGTCACAATGATCGCGAGGCGCGCTCGACTCCGGTTCCACCCGGACCACGCGCGCATGGGACGTCAGTCGCCAATTCGCCGACAGACCCAGCGGCGTCGTCAGCTCGACTGTGATTCGCGGTCGGTCGGGCCCGTTCCCGCATCCGGCGCCGATGGTCGGACCAACGATCGGCTTGTAATAACCACGCGCCGTGTATTTGAAGGTGGTACCAAGATGGAAGAGGCTGTCCTCTGCAAACGCGGTAAATGGACCACGTTCGGCAGCGAACGCGTAGTGTCGACGGCTATCGTTGCCAACGATATGGACGCTGTCCATCGAACCGATGGTGGTCGGAACGGCGTGTTCGACCACGCGCAACACCGACGTGAAGTCGTAGCGAAGCGGCACGCTGAACCGCGACGTCGCCGGCGCTCCCGGCAGCGGTGCGGCCGAGTCGGGTACGTCGGCGGTGGGAGCGCGCTCGGGCGCACACGACGCAAGCGACACGACCGACGCGAGTAAGGTGACAACAGCCAGGCGGCGACCGCGAAGTCGCATGATGCGTGTGTGCGTGGCCGTGCTCCGGATCATGGGACTTGAATCAACATCCTTGCGGGCTAGACCGTCAGGGCCGACTGGCTCGAAGATTAGGCCGTTCCAATCTGTGTCATACCGGCTTTTGCGTTCTTGGAGTATCTCTCGTATTGTCGTGGCGTGACCCCCCCCACCGACCGCGGGCCGAGCGATCCGTCCGACGAAGGCGACGCCGCTCCAGTGAACCCGCCAGCGAACAACACCGACGCGACCGACGCGTTGAAAGATGCGGCCACGCCTGCGCGCCACGACGTGCAAGCCATCGAGCGCATGGTGCGCGATTATGTGAAAATCCTCAAGCAGCAGGGATTTCAACCGGAGCGCGCCGTCACCGCCGCCGAAGCGCTCGTAGTGGAAGCCACCGGCGATCCGGCGAGCGAGATCCTGCCCTCCGTGATCACCTGGACTTTGAGCGTCTACTACGATCGTTGAGTAGGATTACTTCGCCGGCGTTTTCGGCGCCGCCGGCAATTGTGCGAGGCGTTTCTTCATGGTTTGAAACCCCGGCGAGTCCATGCGGAGACTCGACAGCGTGCTCGCCGGAACCGCTGTGAGCATTTTCTGAACATCGGCGATGCGATCCTGCGTGCCGGGGTGATCGGCGAACCACGAGCTCGTCGCCCCGCTCCCGCCGCTCTCTTGTTCCTCGGCAAGCAACTTCTGGAAGAACGTGAGCATACCGGTCGGGTTGATCCCCGTGCGAATCACGTTCTGGAACCCGCCCTCGTCGGCCTGGACTTCGTCGGCGCGGCTGAACTTGGCGAACACCGCAGTCCCGCCAACCTGTATCGCTGCCTGCGCCGCCTGGTTGTCGCACACGTTCGTCAGCGCACACGCGAGTGTGACGCCGATGTTCGCCTGCTGTGCCTGTTCCATCTGCTTGACCGAATGGCGTTCGACGACGTGCTCGATTTCGTGCCCAAGCACTGAGGCGAGCTCGCTTTCATTGACCGCGCGCTGCAACACGCCACGGTTGACATACACGAATCCCCCGGGCAGCGCGAACGCGTTCACCACATCGGTGTTGACCACGGCGAATTGCCAAGTGAGATCGGCGCGCGACGTCGTGTGCGCGATCGCATTGCCGAGGGTGTTGACGTAACTACTCACGGCGGCGTCGTTGAGCATGGGCAACTGAGTGTTGACCTGTTGAGCCTCCTGTTGGCCGAGTTGAATTTCCTGCTGCTGCGACACGCCGCAGGCACAGGCGAGGAGGGCGACGGCGGATCGAATCGCTCGAGTCGGGTGGAAGCGGCGAATGCTGGGCATGGACGGTGCTCTTTGAGATGACGTGCGTGGGCGAGCAAGTGGGCTCGGGCACATCAAAACGCACATACCGGGCCTCGATATGAATCGGCGCCGAAAAACCGACAGGTCTGTTCAGCCCGTTGTCGTCGTCACCGACGACGGCAGACGATGGCGTTGCTCGATGTCGACCATTGGCCGCGACGCCGAGCCGCGATGGATTCTCATTGACGCCGACGGCGTGCAGTACGTGGGCCCCATCGTGCAGCCGGATCACTCGCCCGAGGCGGTCCAGCGGCTCGTCGCGGAATGGTGGGCAGCGAAAGGGGCGGAGGCCGATCTCACTTCCCAATAGACGGCCGCAGCTTGGGCGACTATAATCGTCGCGAGTCCTTTCCAGGAGCCATTCAATGCCGGTCTCGCGCCGTTCGTTCCTTGCCACCTTGGGGGCCGGGAGTGCCGGCCTCGTCGCTGCGCCGCTCATCAATTGGCGCGGCCACGAAGCGCTCTACGCATTTCAAGGCGTGGCCGACCGACGGGCCGACCGATTGCTTGCGTCGCGACCGGGAATGATTCGGATCGACAGCAATGAGAATCCCAACGGCCCGGGACAACACGTGTTCGATGTGATCACGCGTCACTTGAGCGACGCCAATCGCTATCCGGTGAAAGCCGAGGACGATCTCATCGACGTGCTTTCCAAAAAGCACGGCGTCAAGCCGGAGAACATCATCCTCGGCTGCGGATCAGGGGAATTGCTCAGGGCCGCGGTGCAAGCCTTTACGTCGACAACGCGCGGCCTTGTCGCGCCTGAGCCCACGTTCGAAGCGCCGGCCAACTTCGCGAAATTCATCTCGCATCCGGTCTCGGCGCCGCCGGTGGACGCCAAACTCAGTCTCGATCTCAACGCGATGGTGGATGCGGCGCGCGGCGCGGGCTTGGTCTACTTCTGTAATCCGAACAATCCAACGGCCACGGTTCACGGAAACTCCGACGTCACCGGCTTCATCGAGCAAGTCGGGCGCGCGTCGCCGGAGACTACCGTACTGATGGACGAAGCGTATCACGAGTATGTAGAAGATCCGTCGTATGCCACGGCGATTCCGATCGCGCTCGCCAATCCACGCGTCGTCGTGACTCGCACCTTCTCGAAAGTGTTCGGCATGGCCGGGTTGCGCGCGGGCTACGCGATCGGCCAGCCGGATACGCTCAAGAAGATAGCGTCGTGGCTGCTCGGGTCGAATGTGAACCAGCTCGCGCTTGCCGCGGCCGGCGCCACGGTCATCGACGCGGCGCACATCGCGCGCGAACAGCAACGCAATCGTGAAGCGCGCGCGTTCACGCGGAAGTTCTTCGAGGGCGCAGGATACACGGTGCATGCGGCCGAAGCGAACTTCATGATGGTCGACATCCACCGCGACGCGAAGGCGTTCAAGATGGCGTGCGTCAAGCACAACGTCGCGATTGGCCGAGGCTTTCCGGCGGTTCCGACCTTCGCTCGTGTGTCGGTCGGAACGTTGCCGGAGATGAAGAAGGCCGTGACGGTGTTTCGGACCGTGCTCGCGACTGCGGTCTCCTCTTCGCACTAACGGTTGAGCATCGACGCCGAACAGACGCGCCTCGGCGAGGACGCGCGTCGCGAACGCAATTGGAAACGATGGGGACCGTATCTCTCCGAGCGACAGTGGGGAACGGTACGCGAGGACTATTCCGCTGACGGCGACACGTGGCGGTACTTCACGCACGACCAGGCCCGGAGTCGCGCGTATCGTTGGGGCGAAGACGGACTGCTCGGCATCACGGACAGAGAATGCCGGTTGTGCTTCGCCCCGGCGTTTTGGAACGAGCTCGATCCCATCTTGAAGGAACGTCTCTTCGGCCTCACGGGTCCCGAGGGCAATCACGGCGAGGATGTTAAAGAATGCTACTACTACCTCGACGCCACACCGACGGGCTCGTATCTCAAGGCGCTCTATAAATATCCGCAACGCGCCTTTCCGTATGACGAGTTGGTTGCCGAGAATGGCCGGCGGGGTCGCGACGAACCCGAGTTCGAGCTCACGGACACGAGCGCCTTCGACGAGAATCGCTATTTCGACATCACGGTGGAGTACGCGAAGGCGTCCACCGACGACATTCTGATTCGGATCACGATCGCCAACCGCGGACCCGACGCTGCGCCGATTCACTGTTTGCCCACCGTGTGGTTTCGGAACACCTGGTCGTGGAGACATCGAGAGAATGGGGCAGGGGCGCGCGAGCGCCCGAGTCTTCGTCGGAGCGCCGACTCGGAGGTCCGTGCGACGCACGCCACGCTGGGCGATTGGCAATTCAGCGTTGATCGTCCGCCGGGTCAATCGCCGCTGCTCTTCACGGACAACGAAACGAACGCGGAACGGTGCTTCGGCGTCGCGAACACCTGCTCGTTCACCAAGGACGCGTTTCATCGCGCGGTGATCGACGGCGACGCCGACGCGGTCAATCCGTCGGGCGTCGGAACGAAGGCGGCGGCGCACCTTCGCATGATGATTGGCCCGGGAGAATCGCGCGTGGTCCGCTGTCGATTGAGTCAGGTGACCGGCGCCCCCGACCGGCCGTTCGATGCGGCGTTCGATGCGACGTTCGATGCGACGTTCGAGCGGCGCATTCAGGAAGCGTCGGAGTTCTACGCCGGCGTGCTGGCACCAATTCCGTCAGACAGCGGACGCCAGGTCGCGCGGCAGGGATATGCCGGACTGCTCTGGTCGAAGCAGTTCTATCACTACGCCGTTCGCGAATGGTTGGACGGCGATCCTAGCTATCCCGCGCCGCCGACCGAGCGCTCGAAGGGTCCGAACGCCGACTGGAAGCATTTGTACAACGCCGACGTCATCTCCATGCCGGACACCTGGGAGTATCCATGGTATGCTGCGTGGGATCTCGCATTCCACATGATTCCGATCGCGCGCGTCGATCCAGCGTTTGCGAAGCAGCAGCTCATCCTGCTGCTTCGCGAGTGGTACATGCATCCCAACGGGCAGATCCCGGCGTACGAATTTGCCCTCGGCGACGTGAATCCCCCGGTCCATGCGTGGGCCGTGTGGCGCGTGTACAAGATGACCGGCCCGCGCGGAGAGCGTGATCGAGTCTTTCTCGCGCGGTGTTTTCACAAGCTGTTGCTCAACTTCACCTGGTGGGTCAATCGGAAAGACCGCGAGGGCAACAATCTTTTTTCGGGAGGCTTTCTCGGTCTCGACAACATCGGCGTGTTCGATCGATCCAAACCGTTTCCCGGCGGCGGCGTGCTGGAGCAAGCCGATGGCACGTCGTGGATGGCGTTCTATTGCGCGACCATGCTGTCCATGGCGCTCGAGTTGGCGCGCGAGGATCCCGCCTACGAAGATGTTGCATCCAAGTTCTTTGAACACTACGTGGCGATCGCCGACGCGATCAACACCGTGGGCGGCTCCGGGTTATGGAACGACGCCGACGGCTTCTACTACGATCAACTGAACGTCGACGGCAAGTCGTTCCCCGTCCGCGTGCGCTCGCTGGTCGGATTGATTCCGCTGCTCGCGTGCGAGAACATCGAGCTGGATGCGGTGCACGAATTGCCGGGCTTCGCCAAGCGAATGCAGTGGTTTCTCGAGAACCGGCCGGAGGTCGCGCGTCACACCAGCTACATGGAGTCCGACGGGAGCGACGGCACAGCGCACGGGGCGCATCGTCTCTTGGCGATCCCCACGCGCGAACGTCTGGAGCGAGTGCTGCGCTACGTACTCGATGAGAATGAGTTTCTCTCGCCCCATGGCATTCGCTCGGTGTCGCGCGTCCACCGCGATGCGCCGGCTGTGTTCCGCTTCGGCGACGACGAATATCGCGTGGACTATGAGCCTGGCGAGTCGCGGACTGGTTTGTTCGGCGGAAACTCGAACTGGCGAGGTCCGGTTTGGTTTCCGATCAACTACCTGCTGCTCGAGGCACTCGAACGGTATCATCATTTCTATGGCGACTCGATGCGCGTCGAATGTCCCACAGGATCTGGAACGTGGCTGAATCTCCGGGAAGTCGCGCGTGAGCTTGCCCGTCGCCTGGCATCCATCTTTCTTCCGGACGCCGCCGGCGACCGTCCTTGCCACGGTGGTGACCGACGCTACGCCGAGGATCCGCATTGGCGGGATCTCTTGTTGTTTCATGAGTACTTTGATGGTGACACCGGCCGCGGTGCGGGCGCGAGTCACCAAACAGGATGGACCGCGCTCGTGATTCGTTGTCTCGAGACGTCATTGGGAAACCACCCGGTTCACCGGCGCAGCGCGCCGCGCGGAATCGAAGCCATACTGACCGACTAGGAGTGCCACGCATGCGACGTATCCTTGTGGTGGACGTGGGCGGCACTCATGTGAAAGTGCTCGCGTCCGGTAAACGAACGCCAATCAAATTCGATTCCGGTCCGGAGATGACACCGGCGGGAATGATCGCCGAGGTGAAGGCCGCGGCCGAGGGATGGAAGTACTCGGTGGTCACCATTGGCTATCCTGGGACGGTCGCGAATGGCAAGCCGTCGCGCGAACCGCACAACCTTGGCCCCGGCTGGCGTCGATTCGACTTTGCGAAAGCCTTCGGTTGCCCGGCGCGCGTGATCAACGACGCCGCAATGCAGGCACTTGGCGGCTACAATCGCGGAAAGATGTTGTTCCTCGGACTCGGCACGGGGCTCGGTTCGGCGATGATCGTTGACGGGGTCGTGATTCCGTTGGAGCTCGCGCATCTGCCCTACCGAAAGGGACGGACCTACGAGGAATACGTCGGCGCGGCGGGTCTCGCGCGACTTGGCAAGAAGCGGTGGCGGTTTCACGTGTTGAATGTCGTCGAGTTGCTTCGGGGCGCGATGGAAGCCGACGACCTCCTGATCGGCGGCGGCAACGCCCGCATTCTCGAGGCGCTGCCACCCGGAACACGCCTCGGCACCAACGCAAACGCTTTTCTCGGCGGCTATCGAGTCTGGAACCAGCGGGCGTGAGCCGCGTTCGCCTCCCGCACCCGCTGATTCTACTGCTCATCGCGGTCCTGGTGGCCGCGTCGCTCACGTGGATTCTTCCGGCCGGTGATTACACGAGGCGCGACGATCCGGTCACACATCGAAGCGTCGTTGTCGCCGGCACCTATCACGCCGTGCCGCGCGCTCCCGTCGGACCATTCGCGGCCATCGTCTCCGTTCCCCGCGGATTCGTCGATGCCGCCGAGGTCATCGCCGTCATTCTGATCGTCGGTGGTTCGTGGGTTGTCGTGGATAAACTCGGCACGCTCGGCCGATTGGTTGGCGCGTTGGTCGCGTCGTTCCGGCGGCGCGGACTCATCGCCATTCCAGTTCTCTCATTGTTCTTCGCGATCATGGGCGCGCTCGAGAACATGCAGGAAGAGATCATTCCGCTCGTGCCCGTGCTGTTGTTGCTCGGTCGAGGGCTTGGCATCGACGCCGTGGCGGTGGTGGGAATGAGTGCGGGCGCCGCGATGATTGGGAGCGCGTTTGGCCCGACCAACCCGTTTCAAGCCGGCATTGCCATGAAGCTCGCGCAGCTTCCGCCGACGGCGGCCGGCGTCCTTCGCGTCTCGATGTTCGTTGTGGCAGTGGCCCTGTGGATTGCGTGGACCATGCGTTATGCGTCGAGACGGCGGACCGAGGTCGCGACCGACGACATCGAGAAGGCATCCGCGACGACGCTATCGACAAAAGACCTTCTCGTTTTTCTACTGATCGTCTCTCCGATGGCGGCGTATGTGTACGGCTCGCTCACCCTCGGCTGGGGCTTGAACGAGCTTTCGGCAGGCTTTCTGATCGCTGGAATCGCGGTGGGCATTTGGGGCGGGCTCGGTGTCGAAGGCACGACGCTCGCATATCTCGAGGGCATGCAGAGCATGCTGCCCGCCGCGATGCTTGTTGGTGTGGCGCGCAGCATTTCCGTCGTGCTGACCGACGGGCACGTCATCGACACCATTCTTCAGGGTTTGGCTACACCGCTCGGTCACACGAGCGCGACGACGGCTGCGCTGTTGATGATTCCCGTGCAGGCCGTCGTTCACGTCGCCGTGCCGAGCGTGAGCGGGCAGGCGGTGCTGACCATGCCGGTGTTCATTCCGCTCTCGGACTTGCTAGGCATTTCGCGGCTCGTGACGGTGCTGGCGTACCAGATGGGCGCGGGGCTCGCCGAGTTGCTGACGCCGACGAATGGCGCGCTCATGGCCGTGCTGCTCGCCGCCGGAGTTCCGTTTCAGCGGTGGGTTCGCTTTGCCGCGATTGGCGCTGCAATCGTGCTCGTCGTCGGCATTGCGGGAATGCTCATCGCCATGACCATGTAACGACGCCTGCGGCGCTAGTGAGCGGTGGCGGCCGCTCCGATGACGCGCTTATACAAATTCAAATACTTCGTCGCGGACTGTTCCCAGCCGAAGTCGCGCGCCATGGCCTCACGCATCATCTCGAGCCAGCCGTCCGGTTCTTCGAATTGGTGAACGGCCCGCATGACGGCGCGCGTAAAATCCTCCGGCGTGTAGTCGTCGAACAAGAAGCCGGTGGTTCCGTCTTCGATTGTGTCAGCGAGACCGCCGACGCGTCGAGCAATCGGAATGGTACCGTAGCGTTGCGCGCGCATCTGCGTGAGCCCGCACGGTTCGTACTGCGACGGCATGAGGCACATGTCCGCACCAGCGAGCAGGCGATGCTCCAGCGCGTCATTGAAACGGAATTCGGCGACGATTCGGTTTGGCGCACGATCGGCGATGGCCTTGAGCGCGGCCTCGTAGCGCGGTTCGCCTGATCCGAGGAAAACGAACTGCGCGTCGAACGCGAAGTAGCCAGGATCGCCAAGGATAAGCGCGAGGCCTTTCTGCGACACGAGACGCGCGCTCATGGCGACAATGGGCATTTCGTCGGTCGGGCGAAGGCCCATTTCGCGCTGCAATGCCTCGCGGCATTCGATTTTTCCGGCGAGCGACTCGCGCGAGAAATTCTTCGGAATGAGCGGATCCGTCGCCGGATCCCACAGTTGTTGGTCGATGCCGTTGGCAATCCCCACGAACCGATTGCCGAGCGACACGAATACACCGTCCAATCCGAATCCGCCGGCGGCGGTGCGCAACTCATGCGCGTGCGTCGGACTCACCGTCGTCACAGCATCGGCAAATACGAGCCCGC